>Ga0070735_10003924_pt1 | contig 12771 bp, 9 predicted proteins | sample Coa_R1_FD_66443 | JGI IMG/M metagenome (GOLD analysis project Ga0070735, IMG submission 66443) | Surface soil microbial communities from Centralia Pennsylvania, which are recovering from an underground coalmine fire - Coalmine... | ecosystem: Environmental > Terrestrial > Soil > Unclassified ...
GATCCTAGCCTGAAGCGCTCCGTTCCCAAAAGAGCGAGCCAGTTGTTCAAACCAGCTTCAGGATTCTCCCTAGGAACGCGAACGTAGCGACAAGCAGCACAGATCCGACACCGGTCACGAGCATCCAGAGCTTTGCCGATTCGATCGCCGCACGGAGCAACCCGAAACCTCTCTCCATATCGGACCTGAGCAACCCGAAACCCCTCTCCATATCGGACCTGAGAAGCCCGAGACTCTTCTCCGAGTCGGACCTGAGCAACCCGAGACTCTTCTCCATGTGAGACCTGAGCAACCCAAAGCCGCTCTCCATGAGAGCTCTGAGACTTCCAAATTCCCTTGCACTCGCCACGATCGAGTCGTCCACGCGCGCTTGCAGTGCCTTCACATCAGCCTTCAACTCACCGACATCCGCCTCTACCTTCACAAGCCTGTCTTCACCAGCCACTTTGTCCTCCGTCTTGGTGACAGCATGCACGCGATGCAACTCCCTTGCGATTTTCAACTATCTCCTAGCGAATAGGCGCAGTGTAGACCCTAACGCTCCGTCTCGGCAGAGGGTCAATTTGCCGATTTTGGACCATTTATCTGTTGCATTGAGCCACTATTACGTGCGCACCTCGCACGCGCAAACACCGTCGACTAGCGACGCAGGTGTCCGACGCCGAAGTGACAGCGCGGGTGCAGCGCGGGCCGATCTTCAAGCAGATCTCCCCGCCTGCGCCCCGGCTGCTGTAGCTGTATCCACCGGGAGCCGTTGCTCCGGGAGCCGCTGGCGCTCGAGAGTCGGAGCGAGACCAAACACCCGCTTATAAGCGTGACAGAAGTGCGACGTCGAGTTGAATCCGCACTCCAGCGCCACGCTTCGTACCGGGCTCAGAGTGTGGCGCAGAAGCGTTCGCGCTTTATCGAGCCGCAGGCGCAGATAGAACGCACGCGGTGAGATTTCCAGCTGTTTACGGAACAAGCGCTCGACCTGCCGCGCGGAGATCGCGACCTTGTCGGCAATCGCCTGCACATTCAAGGGCTCATCGAGAGCGCCTTCCATCAGTCTGATGATCTGTGCCAGCTTCGGGCTGGCGATACCGTAACGGGCATGCATCTGGGCGCGCTGCTGATCCTCCTGCCGGCGAATCAGCGGATGAATGAATTGTTCCGCCACCGACATGGCCAGCTGCGGCCCGGATACCTCGCCGATGAAATGCAGCATCAAATCCAGCGCCGCCGTCCCGCCAGAGCAGGTGAACACATCCCTATCAACGACGTACAGGTCCTGACTGATTCTCAATGTCGGGTAGCGCGCCCGGAACAACTCCGCATATTCCCAATGAACCGTGCAGCGGCGATTGGCCAACAGTCCCGCCTCCGCCAGGATGAATGAACCAGTACTGAGCGCACCTATCATCGCGCCGTGGCGTGCCAACCGCCGCAAGTGGTGGTGGAACTTCTGACCGCGGGCCCCCGGCTCGATGCCACCGCAAACCGCCAACATATCGGTCCTGTCCAGCTGAGCGATCGCTGCATGAGCTGCAATCGAAATGCCATTGCTGGCGGCGACCGGCTGTCCATCCGGCGAGACCAACTGCCACTCAAAAAGCCGGCGCTCCGCCAGGCGATTGGCCGAGCGCAGCGGCTCGAGCGCCGCCGAGAACGCCATCATTGAGAATTGCGGTACCAGCAGGAACGCCATGCGGACGGGCTCGCCCGCGCGCTTCATGACCATTGCAGGTTCTCCGATCGCTGCCCTCCATTCTGTACCGGGCGGGTCGCCAGGGTATGTCGCAATTGAGCAATGGAAGGTCGGATTTGCGCATCAGACACCGGGTTGTTGGGCGGACGATCGAGCGCAAATGGGGCCCCAATAGTGGAAATGAGCTTTGGCCGGCGCCGACCGGGCGGTCGCGCGCGCCGACCCTCGGGCAGCCAGCTCGTGCAGCTGCCGTGGCAGGAGGTCATCAACCCCTATCCGCCGATGGAGGTTCTGTCGGCGGATCAGATCGAAGCGATTCACCTGACATCCCTGCGCATCCTGGAAGAGCTGGGCATGGAGGTCATGTCAACTCAGGCGCTGGAGGTGTTTCGAGCAGCGGGCGCGGACGTCGAGTTGGATACTCATACGGTGCGGGTTGATCGTGCCTTGGTGGAGAAAGCCCTCAAGAGCGCACCGAGCTCGTTCACTCTGACGCCGCGCAATCCTCTGCGGCGCGTATCTCTCGGTGGCAATCGTCTTCATTTCGGACTGGTCGCCGGCCCGCCGAACGTCCACGATTTCGAGCGCGGGCGGCGCCCTGGGAATTTTCAGGACTATTGCGACTTCATCCGCCTCGCTCAGTATTTCAACAGCATTCACCTGATCGGCAATCAAGTCTGCGCACCCGTCGAATTGCCCGCGACCAGCCGCCACTTGGACACCTATCGCGCGAACCTGACGTATTCAGATCGGGTCTTTCACTGCACGGCGATCGGTGCGGGCAGAGCGCTCGATGGCATCCGGATGATGGCGATCGCAAGGGGGATCAGCCTCGAAGAGATCGTGCGCAATCCCGGCGTCATTACGATCATCTCAGTCAATAGCCCACGTCGTTTCGATGCCGCGATGACCGCTGGCCTGATCGCAATGGCCGAGCACGGCCAGGCCGTCGTCATCACCCCCTTCACGTTAATGGGCGCGATGGCCCCTGTATCACTGGCCGCAGCTCTGGCGCAGCAGAACGCGGAGGCACTGTTTGGCGTTGTCCTTGCTCAACTGGTGCGTGCGGGGTCGCCCGTCATGTACGGAGCCTTCACCTCCAATGTGGACATGAGATCCGGTGCTCCCGCCTTTGGTACGCCCGAGAATGCAAAAGCGAATATTGCCGGAGGCCAACTCGCAAGGCGCTACGGGCTGCCGTATCGGACATCGAATGCAAGTGCCTCGAATGTGGCTGATGCGCAGGGTGTGTACGAAACTGAGATGTCACTGTGGGGAGCGGTGCTTGGACATGGCAACCTGGTCTATCACGCGGCCGGTTGGCAGGAAGGCGGACTGACCGCTTCTTTCGAAAAACTGGTGCTGGATGTCGAGATGCTGCAGTTGATGATCGAATTCCTGCGGCCGATCACCGTCAACGAGGCGGAGCTGGGATTCGAGGCCATCCGCGGGGTTCCGACCGGTGGGCATTTTTTCGGTGCGCCACACACACTGGAGCGATACGAGCACGCGTTCTATCGCCCGCTGATCTCAAACTGGCAGAACTATGAGAGCTGGCAGCTCGCCGGCGCCAAGGATGCGACACAACGAGCCACTGAGGTATGGCGGCAGGCACTGCGGGAGTACGAGCAGCCGCAAATGGATCCGGTCATTCGCGAGGAGCTCGATGCATATGTCGAGCGTCGGCGGGAGGAAATCGGCAGCGATGAGCCCTGATGGCTAGTCCGTGCCCGGCTCACCGAGCTGATCTTTCAGCGCGCCCAGCCAGGGCTCGAAATGCCGCCACTGTGCCAGGGCCGTCGTGAAGATGGGTTGGCGCACCTGCTCGGAGCTGGCCGTGCGCACACTACGAGCGGTCCGGTAGTACTGCAGGCAGGCCGGCTCAAAGTCCAATTCGAGATAGTCCAGAATCCGCCGCACACTGGCCTCGAGGTCCGCCACCAGCTCCTCATGCTGGACCCGCAGGATTGCGCCCGGCAGTACCGCATCCCAATGAGCCATGAGCCTGACATAGCCGCGGTAGTACCGCCCGATATCCTCCAGGCTGTAGCTGAACTCCTGTCCGGAAGCGAACAGCTGCTTGAAGTTGCTGAAACAGCAGGCGAACGCCTCACGTCGCGCATCGATGATTTTCGCTCGCGGCAGGATCAGCCGGATCAGCCCCAGATGGCGAAAGTTGTTGGGCATCTTGTCGAGAAAAAAGGGCTTGCCCGAGCGGAATATGCGCGTATCGGCGATGTACTGCTCGCCGCATCGCGCGATCTGCTGCGCGTCCAGCTGCTCGAGCACCGCCGGATAGCGCCGCCGCAAGTCGTCGCGCTCCCGGCCCTGCAGACGCTGGACCAGGCGCGGAATGTCGGCAAGCTCCATGGTGCCCTCCACCTGAGAGTGAGAGGCCAACACCTGCTCGATCAGCGTGGAGCCCGCCCTCGGCAACCCGACGATGAAAATCGGATCCGCATGAGGCGCTCCCCAGTCCCGCCGCGCGGCCAGAAATTCACTCGAGCACACTCTGATCTGCTCATCGACCGAGTCCTCGAAAGCCTGTATGTCGTATTGACTCTCCTCTCGTCGCAGCGCGTTCCCTGCCGCGTAATAGCGAAACGACTCCGCGTACTCCCCTCGGTCTTCCAAAGCCTTACCCAAAGCGAAGCACAAGTGGTAGCGATCAACATTGGCCAGATCGGGTGCCAGCTCCTGCCTGCGCATGACCTCCAATTCCGCCTCGCTGAACCGATAGGTCTTCAGATTCGCCAGACTCCAATAGGCGTCGCCGAAGCTCGGTCGAACCGCGGCACTACGACGGTAAGCGGCAATCGCCTCCTCCCGGGACCCGAGAGTTTTCAGCGCATGCGCAATCGAGAGATGTAGCTCCGCTTCCTGCGGTGTCTCCTCAGCGAGCTCGCGAAAGACCCGCAGCGCCTCGGCGTGATCACCCAGTCCCACGCAAGCGGTAGCGTACATGGTGCGGTAAGCGCGATTCTGTGGCTCCACGGCGAGCAGCTTGCGAGCCTCGCCGAGGGCCGCCTCGTGCTTGTGACGCTTGCTCAGTACCACCGCATACTCATAACGAGCTGCGTGATAGTCCGGCGCAAAAGTCAGCACGCTCTGCAGCAGAAATTCGGCATCATCAAGGACATCCAATTGCATACCGATCTGCGCGAGCAAGCGCATGGCTTCGACGTCCTGGGGGTGCGCTTGCAGATGGCGTCGGACCAGAGATTCCGCGCCATACACATCCCCTTCGCAAAACAGTCCTGACGCCGTCCGCACCGCCGGCGGTATCCGCGCCAAAGTCGCCGCTTCACGCGCAGCGGACTGTGCCTCGACCGTCCGACCTGCCGCCGCACACAACTGAGCGAGTGCCGTCCAACTAGCCAACAGCGTAGGATTCAAAGCAACAGCCCCTCGATAGGCGTTGATCGCACTCGCTGAATCGGCCAAGGCCTGGTAGCAATGCCCCCGCTCCTGATATAACCGACCAAACTGAGGATGAGCCTTCTCGAGCTGACCGAGAGTTTCCAGCGCTTGCGCCACCCGGCCCAGATAGCGGTGACACACCGCCACGAGATACAGCACGTCGCGATTCTCAGGCGCGGTGAGCCGAAGCCGCTCGGCGCCCGCGAAGGCTTTCGCGTAGTCGCCCTTCGACACCAGACCGCGCAGCGCGCGCACGTCCAACTCGATACTGGTGTCGTTCATCCGATCTCGTCCCCGTCCCCGGCTCCCTCGCCGCGTACCGCCGAACCACGCAGCCGATGAGCTTCGCGGCGTGTCACTGCGGCGATCCAATCGAGCACCTTGCGAACCGTCGGATTGCGACGCTGCTCCGGCAATACCAGCAGCCAGATCTCCCGCACTATCAAAGGATCGGCACCCGACAGGCGCACCAGTTGTGTGCGTGCATCACCCTCCACGCAGGTCAGAATGCCCACTCCGTGGCCACGAGCCACCAACTCCGTGTAGGCAGGGCCACCATTGACTGTGGTCATCACGTGATCGGCTGGTACATTGGCCTCGATCCAACGGAACTCCGGCCAGCGATCGGCGACCTGTGCGAACCCGATCCAGTTCGAATCGCGACGCCAGTCAGTCCCGGGGCGCAGCAGATCCCGGTGGATGTACACCGCCGAGCCGAGCTCACCGATCTTGCGGACCAGTGACTGGCCCTGCGCAGGTCGCACGTACCGAATAGCGATATCCGCCTCGTGATGCTCGAGCACGGAGGGCCGGTTCTCGCAGATCAACTCGAGTTGAATATTGGGATGCTGTGCGGCGAAGGCCGGAAGGTACTGCGCCAGGAAGCCGGTCACGAAGGTTTGAATCACCGAGACCCGCACCACGGCGCGGCCCAGCTCGGGATCGTGCGTCAGATCGTCCTGGAGCGCCAAACTCGCTGACTCCATCTCCTGCGCGCGTCGCACAACGATCATGCCTCGCGTCGTTGGTGCGAAACGGCTGTCAACACGGTCGAACAGTCGCGTCTGCAAACGCTCCTCCAACGCCACGATCCGGCGGCTGAGCGTGGTTTGGTGAACACGTAAAGCATCCGCAGCGGCGGCCATGGTCTGGTGTTGGGCAAGCGCCAGGACATGCCGCAGATCCGTCCAATCGATGTACCTGGAGTGCATCGTTTCCCCCGGATTTCCGACCCGTACAGCAGCCGGGCTCTTGCCTCCAGTTCATCAGTGCCCTTGCATTTTTGCAAGGTGATATTGCAAGTACTTGAATTGTATGAGCCTCAAACCTGCCGCATGATCGTTCCCATCCACGATCACCGGCAGCAACGCATGGCCCACCGCACAAGCCGTCCTCTCACGTCGGATATGGGCGGCGCGCCCGTCAATCGCAGCGCGGATAGCGGTCCGGGTCTGTGGCTCACCGACACGGAACCAGCGAGCGTGGATACGCGCAAGCTCCGGGCCGACCGCCTGGAGCGGCTGCGCGCCATGATGCGTGAGAAGAACTACGCGGCTCTGGTGTTGTTCGATCCGTACAACCAGCGCTATGCGACGGGATCGCGCAACATGTTCGGATATTTCCTGCGCAATTCCACTCGCTACTTCTTCGTGCCCACCGAGGGTCCGGTCATCCTCTTCGAGTATCCGCAGAGCGCCCACGTCTCCACGCAACTGGAAACGGTGCAGGAGGCGCGTCACTCGCGAATTGTCTGGTCCTCCGTAGCCGGCCGCGATAGCCAGACTGCCAAAGGCTTCGCGCAGGAGATCGCGGATCTGGTCCGAGAGCACGGCCGAGGTTCGAACAAGGTAGGCCTGGATCGCTGCGGACACCTCCTTGCGGTAGCGCTGGAGCAGGAGGGCTGCAACGTCACCGACTGCCAGCAGGAAATCCTGCACGTGCGCCGCATCAAGACGGACGAGGAGATTGCCTGCCTGACACAGAGCATGGCAGCCGCGGAATTCGCGGTCGCCGCCGTGCGCGAAGCCATCAGGCCGGGAGTCTCGGAACAGGAGCTGTTCGCGCTGATGTATGGAGAGGTCGTGCGCCAGGGCGGAGAGTTCATCGAAACGCGCCTGCTGACCTCAGGACAGCGCACCAATCCCTGGTTCAACGAGGCCAGCGGACGGCGCGTGCGCCCGGGCGAGCTGGTGGCGCTGGACACCGACGTCATCGGCTGCTTTGGCTATTTCTCCGATTTTTCCAGGACCTTCTTCTGCGGCCCCGGACGGCCGACTCCGTATCAGAAGACACTGTATCAGCTCGCGCACGAGCAGATTGAGTACAACATTGCACTGCTGAAACCCGGCCTCGCTTATCGGGAAGTTGCCGAGCAGGCGTGGAAGATCCCGGAAAAATTCGTGGAGCGTCGCTACACATCTGTGTTGCATGGGGTCGGCATGCACGGCGAGACCCCCTACATCGCTCACCTGCGTGACTACTCCACATTCGGCGGCGACGGCGTGCTGGAGGCGGGGATGGTGGTAAGTGTCGAAAGTTATATCGGCGAGGTGGGGGGCCCGGAGGGAGTGAAGCTGGAGGAGGAGCTGCTCATCACCCCCACCGGCACGCAAAGGATCTCGCGGTTTCCCTTCGAGGAAGACCTGCTGGCCAGGCAGATCTGAGCAATCAGCGAACCAACTTTTCGATCAGGGGGATACGATGAACTACAAGGTCTCTTCTGCTGTAATGGCGATCCTGAGCGTTCACGCAGCCAGCGCAGCCCATGCCGCGGCCGCGAACGACTCGGCGTCCACCACCGGCGGGATAGAAGAAGTCATTGTGACGGCACAACGACGCTCGGAGAACATCCAGAGTGTGCCGATCACCGTACAGGCCCTCACCTCGGAGACCCTGACGCAGCTCAATATCACGACCTTCGATGACGCCGTGCGATTCATGCCGAATGTGACGACCACCGGCACAGGTCCCGCGCAGAGCAACATCATCATCAGAGGGCTGGCGACCCAGAACACAGGCACACAGGCCGCCGGCATCGTCGGCAGCTTCCCTAACGTCGCCGTGTACCTCGATGAGCAGTCCGGGCAGCTTCCGGGCCGCAATCTGGATATCTACGCCGCGGATCTCGAGCGCATCGAAGTACTGGAGGGCCCTCAGGGAACTCTCTTCGGCGCGGGTGCGCAGGCAGGCGTCGTGCGCTACATCACGAACAAGCCCAAGCTCAATGTGAGTGAGGCCAGCGTGAACGCCGGCTACGCTACTACCGCGCACGGAGATAACAGCAGCAACGTCGACGCAATGCTCAATGTGCCACTCATCGAGGATCGACTGGCAGTCCGCGGTGTGGTCTACAATGAGTCGCGAGGCGGGTACATCACGAACATCCCGGCGACTTTCAATCGCGCGAGCACCGATCGGAACATTGCCATCTACTTCGGCGGCGTCGTGCCACCCGGGGTCGGGCCGATCAACAACTACAATATCGCCCAACGCGCCTCCAACCCGGTGAGCTACCAGGGATATCGGCTATCGGGAGAGCTCAAGCTGAATGACGACTGGAGCGCCCTGCTCACCCAGTCCCATCAGAAAATCGACAGCGAGGGCGTGTTCTGGGAAGAAGAGTACGACGGCACCGGCCGAACGCTTCCCGGGCTGTCCGTGGAGCAGTTCAACCCCTCCTACAATCACGACACCTTCAATGACACCCAGCTCACCATCGACGGCCGCATGGACTGGCTGAAGGTGGTGTATGCCGGAGGCTATCTGACCCGCACGATCCGGCAACAGGAAGATCTGACCAACTACTCGCGTGGCGTCTACGCTGGCTACTATCAGTGTAACTATCCGGGTTATCCGTTCGCAAACGGGAAGCCGACCACGAATTCACCGGGCTACTGCTGGTCCCCGAGCGGCTTCTGGACGGATCATGAGCGAGCCTCTCACCTGAGCCAGGAGCTGCGGCTGAGCACGCCCGATGACTGGCGTGTGCGCGCCATTGCCGGACTCTTCTACGAGAAGTACACGATTCACGAGGAGACCGACTGGCATTACAGCAGCAGCCCGAACTTCTATCCGGTTGGTCCGCCGACATTGAATCCCTACGCGCCGGCCACGGGTACACCGCCCGAGCACCCCTCGTATCCGGTCACGTCGAACAATCCGAACCTGCGCCCGGCGGGCGACATGTTCTTCGACGACATCACCCGCGGATACAATCAGAAGGCCGTCTTCGGCTCGGTCGACTTCGATCTGCTGCCCAAGACACTGACCCTGACCGTGGGCACTCGCTACTATCACACGGACAATTTCGAGGTCGGCTCGAATGTCGGCAGCTTCGGTTGCGAGATCGGCGGACCCTACGGGGGCGGCACGGCGAATCCCTGCGTCAGTACCCCGTCGACCGGCGTGTTGAGCAATCTCAACAACCTGAACGCCAAGCACCTCAACACCACTTACTCCGGCTTCAGAAGCAGGGCGAATCTCACCTGGCGAATCGACCCGGATGCCCTGGTGTACTACACCTGGTCGCAAGGCTTCCGGCCTGGAGGGTTCAATCGGGCCCAGTCCATCATCAAACCGGGCTCGCCCCTGTACGGCCTCTTCACCCCGCCCCTGGGGTACGCGCCGGACAACCTCACCAACAATGAGATCGGCTGGAAGACCGAATGGCTGAACCGCCGCCTGCAGTGGAATGGCGCCATCTACCGTGAGGACTGGAAGAACGTGCAGATCACGGTCTTCGACCCCGGCGTCACCGGCAATCTGATCTTCACCACCAACGGACCGAACTACCGGGTGAAGGGAGCGGAGACCTCACTCGTGGCACGTCTGACCGAGGCCTGGACCCTGACGGCCGCCGCGGCGTGGAACAGCAGCGAAGTGGTTCAGTCCCTGAACCTGGCCGGGGCGAATCTGCCCAATCCCTTCGGCGAGATCGGCTCGCCGCTCGCCCAGTGCCCGCCATTCGAGGGTAATTTGCACCTGCGCTACGAAATACCCGTCGCCGACTACAGAGCATTCGCCCAAGCCGGGGTCGCCCGGCAAGGCGGGTCCTACGCCTCGACCGACCGCCTGACCACGACCCTGCAGGGCAAGTCGATCGCCTTCTATGATCCGGGATTCACCACCTACGATGCCTCCGCAGGCGTATCAAAGGAGGACTGGACTGTGCAGGTGTATGCGGAGAACCTGACCGATACTCGCGGCACCCTCTTCTCCAACTACAATGACTTCGTGAAGGAGAACATCGTGAATCGTCCGCGCACCATCGGATTGCGATTCAGTTACAAATTCACGGGCAAGTAACACGGTGGCGAAGCGAGCAGCCGCTGCTGCAATAGCGCTGGTGTGCTGTGTGATAGCCGGTGCGCGAGCGCCGGCCGCCGCACAGATTACTGAAGCCGGACTCGACCGCTTCGAGAGCCAGAAGAGATCCGTTGTGCTGGCGGACCGGTTGCGGCTGGCCTATCTGGACATTGGGCCCAGACAGGCGCGGCCGCTTCTGCTGATACACGGCTACACCGACAGCTCGCGCGACTGGGCCCCGCTGGCGCCGCTGCTCGAGGGGCACTACCGCCTGATCATCGTCGATCTGCGCGGGCACGGCAGCTCAGACAAGCCGCCCTGCTGCTACTCACGGTTTGACTTTGCCTACGATCTGAAACTGCTGCTGGACTCGCTGCACATCGCCACCTGCGATGTGGCCGGTCACTCCCTGGGCAGCCTCGTCGCCCAGGCTTTCGCTGCAATGTGGCCCGAGGCCACCCGCCGGCTCATCCTGATCTCCTCCACGGGAACCTCCTTCGCACCTGCCGCAGCCGGTTCGGCGCTCGATACCACCGCACCAGTCCCGAGCTGGCTTGCCGGTGTTGCCCGACTGCGGGACCCCATCGACCCGGACTCCCCCTTCATGCGCGAATGGTGGCAGCAGTCGATAGCGATCAATCCGGAGTTCTTCTCCCGCCGCCAGCGCCGCGATGCCGCCGCGATTCCCGCCGCCATCTGGCGGGCAATTGCCGATCAAAGCCTGCTGGGAGTCGATCTGCGCCCGATGTTGTCGTATGTGAAGGCACCGACACTCCTCATTTGGGGTGGTCAGGACACCCTGGCTACGGCGGCCGGACGCAAAGCGCTGCAGGTTGGGATCCAGGGAGCGCAGGTCCACGATTTTCCCGCGCTCGGACATGATCTGTTCTGGCAAGATCCCGCTGCGGTCGCCAGCCTCATCAGCCAGTTTCTCGACGGAAAATGACCAACGTCTCTCACGGCACAGCCGCGCTGACGGACTACGAGGAGGCGCCCCTGCGCCTGATCCATCTGCGCGTGGCCATCGGGGCCTCGGGCGGCGAATTCAGCGACGGATTCGGACTCGGCATCATTGGCATTTGCCTGGTACGCGCCGCGCCGCAGCTGGGCATCGGAGCCTTGTGGCTGGGGCTGCTCGGAGGAGCTTCGCTCGTGGGACTCTTCTTCGGCTCCTTGTTATCGGGCCCCGCCGCCGATCGCTTCGGCCGGCGTCCCATCTTCGCATACAACATGGCGATCCTCGGCACCCTATCGATTCTGCAGGCGTTCGTGCACTCCAGGGTGGAGCTCCTGGCGATCCGGCTCGCCATCGGGCTGGTGCTGGGGACGGACTATGCCGTGTATAAACCCATGTTGATCGAATTCACGCCACGGCGCGCGAGGGGAAAAATCCTCGGCTTACTGTCCGTCGCCTGGGCTGCGGGTTACGCATGCGCGTATGGGGTGGGATACGCTCTCGACGGACTTGGCGCAGAGGCGTGGCGATGGATGCTACTCGCAAGCTCGATACCCTGTTTTCTAGTACTACCCCTTCGCTTGACGACACCGGAGTCACCACTGTGGCTGACGCGTCACGGGAAGCCCGAGATCGCCGCGGCGATCGTCCGGGAGAAATTCGGTGCGCAGATCGCACCACCTGCGGCTGTCCGCGATTTCTCGCCAACGCACGGTCGCTGGCAGCGCTTGTTCCTGCCGGAATGGCGCGCGCGCACGCTGGTCGGCTGCGCCTTCTTCAGCTGTCTCGTCGTCCCCTACTTCGCCGTAGGTACTTTCATCGCGCAAGTAATGCTAGCCATGAAGCTACAGAGCGCCTACACGGGCGGACTCATATACAACGTCACCTTGTTAGGAGGCGGCATCGTGGGACTACTGATCATCGATAGCATCCCCCGGCGGCAGTTTCTGATAGGCAGTTTCGCGCTGGCCGCCACCGCCATGTTCGTACTGATCAGTTGGACGCAGATTCCCGGCTTTCTCATCATCATCCTGTTTGCACTCTTCGCCGGCGTCTTGTCCGCCGCCTCCATCCTGGTCTACGTCTATCTTCCCGAGCTGTTTCCAACCGACTTGAGAGCCTCGGGCATCGGTCTGGCCAGCGCCGCCAGCCGGATTGGCGCCGCCATCAGCACATTCCTGCTGCCGGTAGTCGTCGCGGCGTACGGAATTCGCACAGCGCTCGGCGCATGCGTTGCGGTCCTCCTGCTGGGAACCTTCGTCTGCCGGCGATGGGCCCCGGAGACGGAGAATCTTCGCCTGGGCAGACTGGACGAGGTGGCGGACGGCAGCTCCGCATAGTCAGCAAGTGCCCTGCATCCAGAATCTACAGTTCTATCCTCCTGTCGGTGCTGAGAAGGCCCCGC
>Ga0070735_10003925_pt1 | contig 12768 bp, 10 predicted proteins | sample Coa_R1_FD_66443 | JGI IMG/M metagenome (GOLD analysis project Ga0070735, IMG submission 66443) | Surface soil microbial communities from Centralia Pennsylvania, which are recovering from an underground coalmine fire - Coalmine... | ecosystem: Environmental > Terrestrial > Soil > Unclassified ...
GGATCGTCGCCTCGAGGTCCGCAAGCGGCGTCGCAAGCTTGGCGATATCGCCTGCGGCCACGGCGCGCCCGTGCGCATCGGGTGCTGCAGCGGTCCGGACGGGGCCTCCGACCGCCAGTCCGGCTGCGGTGCCCAGCAAGGTCGACAGCGCGAGGACAAGTCGCGGCGAGGGGCGTGGCATTCCGGTGTCACTCCTTTCCCGATCTCCGTATTTAATAGCGTGGCCCTCGCACCGACGAGCCTGCTGCCGCTGCCAGCCGACGGGCCGTCGCCGGTGGTTTCCGCGAGCGGCCGAGTGACGGGCCTGACGCACGTACTGGGTGTCGAGGCGAATTACTGAGCAGGTTTCGTGCCGAGAATGTAGGCGGTCCGAATTGGCAGTATAATGATTGAGCGTTCCGCGGCCGCCATCAGATTATAGCCGTAATTGGCACGCTACGTCAAAGACGAACCGGCGGCCGAATTCGTTTCGGCGCCCCGCGATTTGCGAGAAGGGATAGACACGCACCGTGCGCGCAGCCGCTACCACTTATGCCAATTGCACCAAAATAGGTATCTACGCGGGAATCGCTCTCCTATACGGCCTGACCGGCGCTATCGCCCACGCGCAGAGCGGCGACGAGAAGCCGGCCATTCCTCCGGGCAGCAAGCCGCACGACCAGATCAACCACTGGCAGGGCGACAAGATTCTCTCGCTGTGGCGCGGCGACCCCTATCGCAAGGAGATCGCGCTTACGTTCGATGACGGGCCGCACCCGCCGTTCACGCAGCGGCTGCTGGCCCTCCTCAAGCAGCTCGACGTCCGTGCGACCTTCTTTCTGGTCGGCAAGAAGGTCGACCAGGCGCCGGGCGTGGTCGACCTCATCGCGAAGGACGGGCACGAGGTGGCCAACCACACCTATCACCACCTCAACCTCGACGCGATGACGGAGGCCGCGGCGGCCAATGAAATCCGCCTGGGCAACGAGGCGATAAAGCGTGCCTGCGGCAGGACGCCGGCCGTCTTCCGCCCGCCCGGCGGGCATCACAACCCGCACATTCTGCGTGCGGCGAAGAGCCAGAACGTGACGGTGATCCTCTGGACCGACGATCCGGCGGACTTCGCCAATCCCGGGGCCGACGTGATCGGCAGCCGGATTCTGGAGCAGATCGGATGCGGGGCAAACATCCTGCTGCACGATGGCGTGGAGCAGACGCTGGAGATGCTGCCGGATCTCGTCGCGAGGCTGCGGCGGGACGGCTATAAGTTCGTAACGATGTCTGAAATGATCCACAATCTAGAGGCGCGCCACATCGCGAACCGGCAGGGAATCCGGCCCCATGGCTGATCCCGCCGGGCTGAAATCGACGGAGATTTCGCCAGACGCGGGCGACGAGCCGCAGCACGAAAGGTCTTCCGAAGCGCTGGAAGGCCATCCGCGTGGCACGGACTCGCGCGCGGACCGGTCGGACGAGGGAGCGGACCGCGACCTCTCGCTGCCGCGCCCCGTCTTCTACGACGAGGAGCGACGGCGCTGGCCCTACTTCGTCAGCGCCGCCGCGGTCGGCATGGCGCTGCTCACGCTCGGTCTGGGCGGGCTGCTGCTGAGCCTGTTCGCGCTGCGCTTCATGCCCCACCCAGCGCTGCCGAAGCGGAACTACGACCGCGACGTCGGAAACCTGGAGCCGGGCCTCAAGGCCTACCAGCAGCTCAAGCAGCAGTTTATCCAGAACAAGGCGGACAAGGCGCTCAATATCCCAAAGCTGCGCGCGGCCGACGCGCTGAGGGAGGCGATACGCCACGACCGCCGCATTCGCGCGACAGACTTCGAGCGCAAAGCCGTCGCGATCTTTGGCCCCTCGGCCCTGCCGCCGTACGCGCCTGTCGTCGCCGGATTCTACGTGAACTGGGATCAGGCGTCTTACGCCTCCGCGCATCGCCACATCAAGAGCCTCTCGCACTTCATTCCCGAGTGGCTGCACCTCAAGGCGGCCGGCGCGAACTACACGGACCCGAGCCCGTTCAACCGCCCGTTCATCGACGACCGCAATAAGCAGGACCGGGAGGATGTTTTCCCGTTCGTCCACTCTAACAATGTGCCGATTATCGTCCTGCTCAACAACTTCACGCGTGCCAGAGGCGAGCAGGGCGCGGGCGGGTTCGATCCCGCCGCCGTTCACCAGGTGGTCTCCAATCCGAAGGCGCGCGCGAACCTGATCGTGCAGCTTCGCGATTGGCTCGTTCACGAGAAGATGCAGGGCATCAACATTGACTTCGAGCAGGTGCCCGCGGAGGACCGCCAAAACCTCGTCCAGTTCATGAAGGAGCTATACGCGACACTCCATCCGCTCAACCTGCTCGTTACCGAAGATATCGAGCTCGAAAGCGACGCGATCGACGCCGCCGCGCTGGCGCGGTATACCGACTGGATCGTTCCGATGTTCTACGATGAGAATGAGGCCGGCGGCCCGCCCGGACCGGTCGCCGGTATCGACTGGACCGAGACCAGCCTGCGGCAGCTTCTCAAAGGCGTCCCGGCGAACAAGCTCGTGATGGCGATCGGAAACCAGGCCTACGACTGGACCGAAGGCCAGCCCGGCGCGGCGGACCTGACCTACCAGAGCGCAATCGTGGACTGCAAGGAGAGCCTGCCAGATTCCGTAGTCACCTACGATCGTAAGAGTCTCAACCCGACCTTCCACTATTCCGAGACCGTGGTGAAAAACGGCAAGGAGGTCGAGCAGATCCACCGGGTCTGGATGCAGGACGCGGTCAGCGTGTACAACCAGTTGACGGTCGGCCGCAAGGCCGGGATCCGCGGCGGCGCGCTGTGGTTCATCGGCTCGGAGGATCCGACCCTCTGGTCCTACTTCGATATAAGCCACTGGGGCGCGAACTGGCAGTCGATCGTCCGGTCCGGAGGCCTGGACGACATCGCCTTCAGCGGCCAGGGCGACGTTACCTTCGAGGGCGAGGGCGAGCTCCTCCAGCCGCTCACGCGGCCAGACGCGGGCCGGCGCACGGTCCAGCTCGACGCGAAGTCCGGCCTGATCACGAATGCGGCCTACGCGACCGATCCGAAGACGCACCAGCCGCTGCTGCCCTCCGCGTACGTCGTGCGGCGCTATGGCGGCACGAACGAAAATGCGGCCAAGCAGATCGTGCTCACGTTCGACGATGGGCCGGACGCGGAGTGGACTCCGCAGATCCTCGATATCCTGAAGCGCGAGAAGGTGCCGGCCTGTTTCTTCGTGGTCGGCCAGCAGGCGCTGGAAAACCCGGACCTCGTCAAGCGGATGTGGCGCGAGGGCCACGAGATCGGCAACCATTCGTGGTCGCACCCGGACCTGTATAAGCTTGCGCCGGAAGTGCAGAGGCTGCAGCTCACGTCGACGCAGCGGTTGATCGAGGCGCTCACGGGCCACTCGACTATTCTCTTCCGGCCCCCGTATGGCGGCGACGTGGAGCCGCAGACCGGCCGGCAGGTCGAGCCGATGGAGATCGCCAGCGAGCTGGGCTATGTTACCGTCGGCGAGCTGAACGACCCGCAGGACTGGAGGCTGCACGATCTGAAGCCTGGCACGGAGGTGGAGGACCCGACCCGGCCGCGCGACTATCGGGACATCGTTCGCAGCGTGGAGGTCAACCGCAACGTCGGCAGCGTGATACTGCTGCACGATGCCGGCGGCGACCGAAGCCGGACGGTCGCGGCCCTCCCGGAGATCATCCACTATCTGCGGGCGAACGGCTATCAGTTCGTCAGCGTGGCGAAGCTATGGGGAGTTCCGGAGACGCAGGCGATGCCGCCTGTCGGCGCCCGCACCCGCCTGCTTATCTACGGCGACCAGTACGTTTTCGAGACCTGGTACATCGTCTGGAAGGTGCTCACGACGCTATTCACGGCGTCGATTTTCCTCGGCACGTCGCGGGTGGTGCTGTTCGTAGTCCTCGCGCTCATCCAGCGTCGAAAGGAGCGGAAGCGCGTCTTTCCGGTCGTCACCGATATCCCGGTCTCCGTCGTGATCGCCGCCTACAACGAGGAGAAGGTGATCAACCGTACCATCGAGGCGCTATTGGAGAGCGACTACCCGAACCTCGAGGTAATCGTCGTGGACGACGGCTCGAAGGATGGAACGTCGGACGCAGTGCTGGCGGCCTATGGGAACCACCCGAAGGTACGGCTCCTGCAGAAGCCTAACGGAGGCAAGGCGAGTGCGCTGAATCGGGGCATAATGGCGGCGCACGGCGACGTGCTCGTCTCGCTGGACGCCGACACGCTCTTCGCAAAGGACACCGTGTCGCGGCTGGTGCGCCACTTCGTGGATCCGAAGGTCGGCGCGGTGAGCGGTAACGTGCGGGTGGGCAACGCGCACAACATCTGGACACGCTGGCAGTCGCTGGAGTACACCACGAGCCAGAACTTCGACCGGCGCGGCTACGACCTTCTGAACTGCATCACGGTGGTGCCCGGCGCGGTGGGGGCGCTTCGGCGCTCGGCGGTACTGGCGGTGGGCGGCTACACGTCCGACACGCTGGCCGAGGATACCGACCTCACCTGGAAGCTGCGGCGCGCGCGCTGGCGCATCGTGAACGACAACACGGCGATGGCCTACACCGAGGCGCCTGAGACGCTCAAGAATCTGGCGAAGCAGCGGTTCCGCTGGGCGTTCGGCACGCTGCAGTGCCTCTGGAAGCATCAGGAGGCGATCGGGAGGCATGGCGCGTTCGGCTGGCTGGCCCTGCCCAGCCTGTGGCTCTACCAGATCCTGTTCCCGGCGATCTCGCCGTTCATGGACCTGGCTATGATTGCCTCGATCTTCGCCGGCAACTTCCCGCTCTTCTTCAGCTACTTCGCGGGCTTCACCGCGCTGGAGCTGGCGGGCGCCACGCTCGCCCTGCGCATGGACCGTGGCGACATGCGGCTGCTGCCCTGGCTCGTGATTCAGCGCTTCGTCTACCGGCAGCTCATGTACTACGTCATCCTGAAGTCGATCCTCGCGGCGATTCGCGGCACGGCCGTCGGCTGGAACAAGCTGGAGCGCACCGGAACCGCGCAGATCGAGCAGAAGCCCGCGGCGTAACCGGGCCTTCGGCCGGATTCGGGTCCCATGGACGCGGATCGCCGGCTGCGCAAGTGGAGCAAAGTACTTGCAAGGATTGCCGAACAGTCCAGGGGCTGTGGCCGCGGCGGGGCGCACCAGCAGCCGCGCTCGCGTAGGGTGGGCCTGCTGCGGCGGATGCGGCGGCGTGGCCGTAATCCTGCTCGGAGCCTTCCTGATGATCGCACAGCCGGGTCGCTACGCCATTCCGTCGGCCGCGATGGAGCCGACGCTGCACGGCGGCGACGGGCTGGCCGGCGACCGCGTATTCACGTCGCAATGGGAGTATCGCTTCCATCCTCCGCAGTTCGGCGACATCATCGTCTTCCGCGCGCCGGCCATCGCGGACGGCGAGCACACAGACCCCGCCGAGAAGGTCGAGAATATCCTGATCAAGCGGATCATCGGCGTGCCCGGCGATCGGATCGAGGTCAAGCCGAGCGGCCGCGGCAAGACGCCGGACGGCGAGCCGGCGTACGCAGTGTTCCGCAATGGCGCGGAGTTGGCCGAGCCCTACATCAAGGAGCCGATGGAGCCGCCCGGCCCGGGCGCGACTCACGGCGTGAACCAGCCGCTCGCTATCGGCGCGGACCACTACTTCGTGATGGGCGACAACCGCAACGACAGCAACGACAGCCGCTATTGGGGCGCGCTCGATCGCCCGCGCATTCTCGGCAAGGTTACGACGATCCTCCCGTCGCCGCTGCGGAAACAATAGGCGGATCGAGGGCGCGAGATGGCGCCACCCGGCGAAAGCGACCATCCCATTGCCCCGGCGACACCAATCGATTGGGTATGAGCTTTGACAGTATCCGAAGCCGCCGCTGCCGGCGACGTCGAATCGCTGCGTGGATTGCTGGCATGCGGCGGCGACCCGAATGAGCCGGAGACGGAGGAGCACTGGTCCCCGCTGCTTGAAGCGGCCGCGGAAGACCGTGTCGAAGCCGCGCGACTCCTGCTGGATGCCGGAGCCGACATGTACGCGCCGACGAACGGGGGGGGACGCGCCTCTACAAATGGCGGCACAGTGCGGGGCCGCGCGCGTTCTTGCGTTACTCCTGGAGCGCGGCTACCGGATGGATCCCGGCAGAGAAAACGTTCCCTGGATGCTCACGCAGACCGCCGCAATGGGAAGTCTAGAGATCGTCGAGGCGATCCTGGCACAAGGCGCGGACGTGGACTTGACCGAAGACTCCGGCTGTACTGCGCTTACGTACGCGGCGCACGGCGGCCACCTGGAAGTTATGGAGGCGTTGCTGAGGGCCGGAGCCGATCCCAATCATCGGGACAACGACTCCGAATCCGTGCTGATGTCGGCCGCCGATCATCCCGGAAACGCGTCTGCCCTGCGAATCCTGATCGCTGCGGGCGCGGACGTCAATGCAACGAGCCCGACGGGCGAAACGCCGCTGTACTGGATCGCCTGGAGCGGAAAGGACGCGGACCCGGAGATGCTCGAAGTGCTGCTCGACGCAGGGGCCGATCCGATCACTCCGGGCATCCTTACTCTCGCTGCGTATCACGGTTTCACGGCAGGCGTTTCCGTGCTGATGGCGAGAGGAGCCGATCCCTCGAGGCCTGACCACAAAGGAGAAACAGCGCTTGCGATCGCGAAACGAAGGGGGCATCGCGAAATCGTTGCGCTGTTGAAGCAGGCTGCATCAAGCGGCAAGGATATCGGTTAGTGTCTGATACGCCAGGTGGCGGCAGGCGGATCCTGATAATTGCCGGCCCGAACGGCGCAGTCAAGACGACGTTCGCCCGCGAATACCTCCCCAGAGAGGCCGGAATGCCGCTGTTCGTCAACGGCGACTTGATCGCCGCGGGACTGTCGCCATTCAACCCCGAGGGCGCAGCCATTGCGGCGGGACGGGTAATGCTCGCCCGTTTGGATGAGCTCGCGAGGCGCGGCGAAAGTTTCGCGTTCAAGACGACATTGGCCAGTCACAGCTACGTCAAGCGAATCATGTATTGGCAGAAGCGTGGCTATCATATCGCGATCTGCTTTCTATCCCTTCCGAACGTCGAGACTGCTGTCGCCAGGGTCGCCGAGCGCGTCCGCATGGGCGGCCACGATGTTCCAGAGGAGGTCGTGAAGCGTAGGTACGTGGCCGGACGCGAGAACTTTAACGAACTTTGTCGAACGATCGTCGACTCGTGGGTGGTGTTCGATAACTCGGGCGCCTCGCCCGCCTTGATGGAATGGGGTGGCAGGGAATGACCGAATATATGCAACGCGAACCGCGGCCGGATATCGAAGGCGCTCTCGCCGCCCTCAAGCGTGCGGCACAGCGGGCGCGCGAGGAGGCGATCCGCACGCACACGAACCTGGTCGTCGTGCGCGATGGCAAACTCGTCATCTACTCGCCGGCGGACGAGGATCAGAAGCCGGACGAATGAAACGCTTTGGCAGACCCGCGCGGATCGCCGTCGTAGGCACGGGATGGTGGGCGACGCAGACGCACATCCCGGCGCTGCGCGACCTCCCGGCGGCGGAGATTGCGGCGCTCTGCGACGTGGACGCCCGGAAGCTGCGCGCCGCCGCCGATGCCTATGGCGTCGACCAGACCTACGCAGACCATCGCGAGATGCTCGCCTCCGAGCGGCCGGACGCGGTGGTCGTCGCCACGACGCACGCGACGCACTTCGCCGTGGCGGACGACTGCCTGGCCGCCGGTGCGCACGTGCTGATCGAGAAGCCAATGACGCTGCGCGCCGCGGACGCGCGGGCGCTGACCAAGCGGGCTGCACAGGCCGGCCTGCAGATCGTAACCGGCTACCCCGCGAACTACCGCGCGCACGCTCGCGTCGCGGCGGCCCTCCTGTCTTCCGGCGCGCTCGGACCCATCCAGTGCGTGCAGACGACGTTCAACTCCTACTGCATCGACCTGCTCGCCGGCCACGACAGGACGGCGCAAGGCGTCTACCCCGTCCACGGTCCGGGCGACGTGTACAGTCGCGTCGAGCAGTCGGGTGGCGGCCACGGCCACCTACAGCTCACGCACGCCGCGGGACTCCTCTTCTTCGTTACAGGTTTGCGGGCCGCCCTCGTCCAGGCGCGGACGGCGCGCTTCGGACTTCCGGTGGACCTCGTCGACACCGTCCTGGTGGAGTTCGAGGGTGGCGCGCTGGGGAGCGTGAGCGGGACCAGCAACGCCTTCGTCCCGGAGCACCGCCTGGTGGTCGGCTGCGCGGACGGTGGACTGGAGATCGACCTGTTCGCCGGAACGACGCGCATCCGGCGCAAGGGCGGCGAGATGGAGAGCCTGCCCGCCGCCGAGGAGCGAGACCTGGCCCGCGCGCCCGTGAACAATCTCGTCGGCGTGGCGCTCGGAAGCGAGCTGCCCATCTCCGGCCACGAGCCGGGCTGGCGCGCAGTCGAGCTGCTGGAGGCCTCGTACCGCTCCGCCGCCGCAAGCGGCCGCGCGACGGCCGTGCGGGAGCTTTATGCGTGAGCGGGTGACAGGATGATGGGGTGTAAGCCCCCATCTCCCGAGCTTGGGAGAGAGGCATTTCGGGGGTGTCGCCAGCCCCGGATGGGAGGGCGCCGCGCAGGTTCAGGGGAATTACGGCGTGAGGGCGTCGCCCACCAAGAGCGCGATCTAGGTGGCCAGGGCAGCGCGCACGTCCAGGGGATTTAGGGGTGAGGGCGCCGCGCACGTCCAGGGGATCCAGGAGGCGAGGCGCCGCTCACCGAGAGCGCGATTTAGGCGGTGAGGGCGCCGCCGCGCGCGTGGCCAGGCACTGGCCGGGATGGGCCGCTAGGGCACGGGCATGAATCCCGTGTCGGTAGGCAGCGAGGGGGTCGGCGAGCACTGCGCGGCGATTACTCCCTCGTAGGTGAGCTTCGCGTGGCCGTCGACGAAGTAGGCGACTCGCTGTGGGCCGTAGGTGGATTGGCCGGGCGTGGCCAGCGACCAGGCCTTCATCGCATCGGTGATGCCGATGTGGAACGAGACCACTTCGGCGCCCATGTAGGTATCCGCCGGCAGCGGAATGGCCGCGAGCGAGCCGATCCGGGTCATGACCGTGTTCAGGCAGTAACTGGTGTGCTCGACCTTCCACACGGGCATGCCCTGGGATGGGTCGTTGAAGCCCGTCGAGGTCGGAATACCGACGTCGCTCGGGCATTTGAAGAGATCGATGTTCTTGACGTACGGCAGCGCGTAGACGGTCGGGTCGTAGGTCACCGTGTCGTCCGTCTTGAGGTGCGGCCGGCAGGGCTTGCAGGGATATTTGCCGGTGAATGTGGTCGAATTGCCCCACTGCGAGTTCGCCGGCGAGTTGCTCGGCGGGAATAGCTCGTCGTAGTCTTGGACGTACATCAGCCACGCGGTGCCGATCTGCTTGACGTTGCTCACGCAGACCGTTCGGCGCGCGCTCTCCCGCGCCTTCGCGAAGACGGGAAACAGGATAGCGGCAAGGATCGCAATAATGGCGATGACTACGAGCAACTCGATGAGCGTGAAACCGCGTGGGCCGGGTGTGGCGCGATTCCTCATGGGGTTTGTCCTTTCGTTCTTGTCCCGCTACAGTTCGGATAGGGATTGGATGATCGACGATGAGTCCGAGGCGAGCCGGCCGTCGCGCAGCGTGAGCTGGCGGTCGGCGGCGGCGGACAGCGCCGGGTTGTGCGTTACCACCGCTATCGTGATGCCGGCGCGGTTGAGTGTCTGGAACAGCGCGAGGATCGCCTCGCCATTCGCGCTGTCCAGGTTGCCCGTCGGCTCGTCCGCCAGGAGCAGCGCCGGGGAGTTGATAAGGGCGCGCGCGATTGCCGCGCGCTGCATCTCGCCGCCGGAGAGCTCGTGCGGCCGGTGCCCGGCGCGGTGACCGATCCCGACCTGCTCCAGCAGCTCCGCGGCGCGCGCGCGGGTCTGCCGGCGCGAGAAGAGCGCCGGGAGCATCACGTTCTCCAGTACGGTGAGGGTTGGAAGCAGGCCGAAGTGCTGGAACACAAAGCCCACCTTCTCGCGCCGCAGTCGCGTGAGCGCGCCGTCCGACAGGCCGCCCGCGGCCTGGCCGTCGAGTACGAGCCGGCCGGACGTCGGCGTGTCCATGCAGCCCAGCAGGTGCAGCAGCGTGGTCTTGCCGGCGCCTGAGGGGCCGACGATTGCGATGAACTCGCCGCGCGAGATGCGGAACGAGACATCCGATAGGGCGTGTACGCTCTCGACGCCGCGCCGATACACCTTGGTCAGCCCAATCGCCTCCGCCGCGCTTGGAGCCATCTCCATCGCCTGATCCCGCCTCCCGACCGCCGCAACTGCGATCATAGCCCGACCCTCCCCGTCCGCATCGCCTCGATGGGCGAGAGGCGCGACGCGCGCCACGCGGGCAGCAGCCCCGCGAGCGTCCCCAGGACCGCCGCCGCCGCGAGGCAGCCCGCCATTGCGGCCGGCTCGAACGCAACGAGCGCGCCGGACGGTGCGAACGGGAGCCGTGCGCGAAGCCAGCTCTCGACACACGCAGATGTTGCCCGCGCCAGCGCAAGGCCGGCCAGGCCACCGAGCGCGCAGAGCAGCACCGTTTCAAGCCAGGTGAGCAGGAACACGTCGCCGCGCGAGGCGCCCACCGCCCGCATTACGCCGATTTCACGCGTCCGCTCCGCTACCGACATCAGGATCGTATTGGACACGCCGGCTCCCGCGATCAGCAGAGCGACAGCGGCGATGCATCCGAGCAGCAGGCGAGTCGAATTCATCAGACCCTGGATCGTTCGGAACAGGTGCGCCATGGGCACCACATTCATATCCATGCCAGCGTCGCAGCCGCGCAGGTCGCCGGTCACGCTTTCGACGTCGTTCGGGTCCTTGAGCCGGACCAGGATGTGCGTCAACTGTGCGGGCCGTTTGAACAGCCGCTGCGCGTCCGCCATCGGCATGTAGATGAAGGTGTCGTCCGCACCCTGCGTCTCCGCCAGCACGCCGCAGACCCGGCCGGACGCGTCCGGCAGGCCCGGCAGCGCGAACGTCTGGCCGAGGCGGAGGCCACGTTTTGCCGCGACGCTGGCGCCAACCAGGCAGTCGCCCGTGGCGCTCGGAAAGTCTCCGGCGATGTGCCAGCTCCGCTTCACGCGAAGCAGTCCCGGCTCCGCGCCGAGGTAGGTGACCTGGCTGCCGGAGTCGTCGTAGATCGCGTTCATGAGCAGCGGCGCCGCGGTATCGACGCCCTTCGAGGAGGCGACGCGCTTCAGGTACTCGGCCTTGAGGTAGCAGGGCCAGCTCGCGCCGTGCAGCGCAATCGACGCCGCGTCGTACGGGCAGCCCTTCGGCACGACGAGGATGTGCGCGCCAAGCCGGTCCAGCTCACCGCGCATGCCCCGCTCGTAGCCCCGTTCGAACGCGACCAGGCTGCTGAGCGCCGCAATCGCGACGGCCACGCCGAAGAGCGTCACCACCGTCCGCGCCTTCCGCCGCCCCGCGTTCTTGATTGTAAGGCTAAATAAGTTCATCGGTTGGGCAATCGGCAATCGCCATTCGGAACCAGCAACTCTCTGCTAGCTACCAGCTACCAGCTACCGTCAATCGGTGCGCAGGGCCTGCGTGGGCGAGAGGCGGCTCGCCTTCCAGGCGGGATAGAGGCCCGCCGCCAGGCCGACGCCGATGCCGATCAGCGAGCAATCCAGCAGCACGCCGCCCGACAGGGACAGCAGCGCGCTGTCGGGCGCGAGCGGCATAAACTTTCGGATAGCCTGCTCGATCCCCGCTCCGCCGAGCTGCGCCAGCAGCAGCCCGATGCCGCTGCCTGCCGCCGTAAGCAGCAGCCCCTCCAGCGCGAGCAGCCCGAATACCTGGAGCCGCGAGGCGCCGACGGCGCGAAGCACGCCGAGCTCCGCGGTCCGCTCCAACACGGAGGCCAGCAGCGTATTGAAGATCGACAGCCCGCTGATACAGAGCGCAACGATCGTGATCGCCATAATCAGCGTGCGAACCGCGCCCACGAGGTTGAGGAACGTGCCCATCATCTCGGTCAGCGTCACGACCTGCGCGCCGCGCACCTCCTGAAGCCGCGTTGTCGCCCGAGGGAGCATGCCGGGATCGCGCAACCGGATCGCGATCGCGGTGAGCCGTCCAGGCTGGTGAAACATCGCCTGCGCGGTGTGCAGCGGCACGAAGAACTGGCTATCGTCGCTCGTTCCGCTGCGCTCGAGGATCCCGCACACGGTGAACTTGCGGCCCGTTTCGGGGCTATACAGCGTGTCGCCGACCCGGCGCATCTCTGTGGCAGCCGCCTCCGCGCCGAGGATCACGGAGTTGGGACTTGTGAACCAGCGTGAACCCGCGCCGAAATGCCACCAGGGCTTGAGCGGTCGCACCGAGTCGTCCACGCCCACCCACAGGTCGGTCCGGCCCTCCGTCGGGCGGGGCAGCGTGGTCATAAGCATCGGCGCGGCGTCTGCCACCGCCGCGTCCCGGCGGGCGGTCGCCAGCGCCGTCTCCGGCAGCGAGAACTCCAGGCTCCGGCCCTTCAGCACGCGCGCCGCGGCATCGTACGGGCAGCCGAGCGGCACCAGCATCATCTGAATGCCCATTCCGTCCAGCTCGCGGCGCAGCCCGTGGCCATATCCCTCGCCGAAGGCCAGCAGCGCGGCAAGCGTCATCACGGCCGCGGAGACGCCGATCAGCGTGAGGCCGGTGCGAAGCTTCCGCCGCGCCAGATTGCGAATAGCGAGCGCTAACATGGGCT
>Ga0070735_10003926_pt1 | contig 12765 bp, 14 predicted proteins | sample Coa_R1_FD_66443 | JGI IMG/M metagenome (GOLD analysis project Ga0070735, IMG submission 66443) | Surface soil microbial communities from Centralia Pennsylvania, which are recovering from an underground coalmine fire - Coalmine... | ecosystem: Environmental > Terrestrial > Soil > Unclassified ...
CCGCCATCATCTGACCGCTGAATGATTTGCCCAAACCACCCGCTGGTTTGCGATGCGTAAATCCGATTCGGATCAACCGGCGATCCCTTCAGGTGATACATCTCCCAGCCGGCAAAGTGCGGCCCACTGACGTCCCACTTTTCGCGCTTCCCGTCTGAACTAAGAATGAATGCGCCTTTGCGCGTGCCTACCAGAACTCGTACCTTGCTCATCACTAGCTCCTCATCGTTGTGAAATCAAAAATTGTGAAATCAAAACTGTGGTGCATTCAGGGCCAAACCCAGCGGCCATTGACCTGCAGCGGACGGGGGTCATTATTCTTCCAACGCGCCCGGACTTCGTTCAGCAACGCCTCGCGATTTTTTGACATTTTTTCAACTGTCGCACACGACGCTTCGGTTCTTTCGTGTCGCGCTCCCCAAATCAGCAATTCCAGCAGCACCGGCGCGAGATCAATGCCTTTTTGTGTAAGTCGGTAATTTACCCTTCGCCGGTCGCTGTCGTCCACCTCGGTGGAGATGATTCCCGTGGATTTCAACTTGCGCAGTCGGTCCGAGAGAATGTTAGTAGCAACGCCCTCGCCTGATTCCTCAAACTCCCTGAATCTTCGGTAGCCCCGCACCATGAGGTCGCGAATGAACAGCAGCGACCAGCGGTCCCCGATTATGTCGAGCGAGACACTTACCGGACAGCCCGAGCGGCGTTTTGACCTCGGCTTCCGCAGCATAGCCGAAAACATTAACAAATCTCACTTGCAAAACACAAGTAATATAGACATGGAGAGGCGGGCGTTCACGCCCGCCTGTGCGTCGGGACAAAAGAAGGCCATGTAGTGGGCGGGCGTCCACGCCCGCCCACCTCGACAGGGACGTCCGGGGTTACACTCGCGATTAGAAGCTGGTCGCGCCTTGAAACTGGGCTTGAACCGGAAGCAAATATTCGCCGATGAGAGTTTCTATCCGCGACCACACATTGGGGTCGCATTCAATGGCGATATGTCCCCGTAGAAAGTGACGTGCGAACCAAGGGTACGCCGAGCAAGGCTCAGGCTGTTTCTTGTAATCAAAACGATAGTCGCCGAGGATTTGGGTTCTCTCGGGATCTTCGGGCACGATCTCAGGCAATCCATGCAGTATTCCGCGAGACTGATAAAAGTTCACCGCGCGGGCTACATTGGCCGGAATAACGCGATCATCCTCTCCCGGTTTGGTGATGCTATCGACCTGGATCGTGAGCAGAACAGGGATCTGTTGTTTCTGCAGCTTTCGAGCCAGCGCAATTACCGCAGAAGCACCCCAACTGTGGCCATAGAGGATGATTCGGGCTTCACGCCTCTCAGAATCGGAAATTCCACCGTTGCCGTCACTATCGAGCCACTTCATTACGGCGTTGTAGGCGTCATCGCGACGGTGATTTTCGAAGATCTTCACATGTACGCGATCAGAGTATCCGGCGCGTAGCTTCTCCGCCAGCTGCACTTCTGCGTGCCGAGTGTCGTCGCCATGGACGAACCCACCCACAAACCCGATCACAATGGCAGAATTTGCAGCCGTGCCGGAGGAAATTGGCTTCGTTGCGGTGGCGGCAAACGTAGTTCCGCAAAGAAAGGAGATCGCAAACGCAACAATGCGTAAGTAAGTCTTACGAAAGGTTTTGGTTGCGGGGAGGCAGCGTTGGCGTATGTTGCCGTGCGGCTTGGTGCGCACCGAACGCATTCCCATTTACTAGAGATGCATTCTCCATGCCAAAAGACTTCGTTACAAGATGATAGATGGAAGTGCTTGAGGAATATGGGAGTTTCGGGCCGTGAGTTGGCTATACCATTTTGATCGACCAGAGGCGCTGTGCGGGGTTTTTCACCGAGGTAAGCACTTACTTTCTTTGGCGCAACCTAGGATTGCCCTCACGTCAATTAATTTCGCCTTTTCCCGGCTTGCAGCCATCCCCAGAAGCTCCTATAATCAAACTGTACCGAATTAGTACTATATCCAGAGTGGCGCTTGTGCTTTCGGTGCATACAAAACAATGATCAGGCTTGGCAAATTGACCGATTACGGGCTGGTTCTGATGAGCTATGTCGCCAAAGGCGGCCATCAGAGTCTGCATACGGCACGTGGATTAGCCGCGCAGTCCAAATTGCCTTTGCCCACCGTCAGCAAACTCTTAAAGGTACTTCTGCAGAATGGTTTTTTGATCTCTCACCGCGGCCACACCGGGGGTTACAGCCTGGCTCGCGCAGCCCAGGAAATTTCGGTGGCCGAAATTATCTCGTCCCTGGAGGGACCGATCGGTTTGACCGAATGCACAACCGAGGTCTCTGGAATATGCGACTTGGAACCATCCTGCCCCATCAAAATGAATCAGAGAATGATCAGCCAAGTTGTACGCGGGGCGCTTGAAAAACTCACCCTCGCTGACTTGATTCATCCATTGCAATTAATCGCCATCAGAGATGAACGAGGAAAACTTGTCCCCGGCATCAGCCGAATTTCTGGGAGCACTCAATGAGCACGAACCTTGACACAATCCGAGATCTAGCCCAGCAGGAGTACAAGTGGGGCTTTATCACCGACATCGAAGAAGAGCGGATCCCGAAGGGGCTGAGCGAAGACGTCATTCGCCTGATCTCGACCAAGAAGCACGAGCCGGAGTTCATGCTGGACTGGCGATTGAAAGCGTACCGCCATTGGGCTGCGCTCGAGAAGGCTGAGGCCGAGCCCAAGTGGGCGAACGTGCATTATCCCGCGATCGATTACCAGAACATCGTTTATTACTCGGCGCCGAAGCAGAAGGTGAAGCTTGAAAGTTTGGATCAGCTGGATCCAGAGATTCTGCGTACTTACGAAAAGTTGGGCATCCCGCTGCAGGAGCAGAAAATGCTGGCCGGGGTTGCAGTCGACGCGGTGTTTGACAGTGTATCGGTCGCGACCACGTTCAAAGGCAAACTCGCCGAACTGGGAATAATTTTCTGCTCGTTCTCTGAAGCCGTGCGTAATCATCCTGACCTGGTGAAGAAGTATCTGGGTTCGGTGGTTCCCTACACGGACAACTTCTTTGCAGCGCTGAATGCAGCGGTATTCAGTGACGGATCGTTCGTGTACGTTCCTAAGGGCGTTCGCTGCCCGATGGAGCTGTCGACTTATTTCCGTATCAATGCCGCGGAGACCGGTCAGTTTGAACGCACATTGATCGTTGCCGATGAAGGCGCTTCTGTCAGTTACCTTGAAGGTTGCACCGCGCCAATTCGCGACGAGAACCAATTGCACGCTGCAGTGGTTGAACTGGTTGCGTTGGATAATGCGCAGATTAAGTACTCGACGGTGCAGAACTGGTATCCGGGCGACAAGCAGGGCAAGGGCGGGATCTACAACTTCGTCACCAAACGTGGCAAGTGCGCCGGCGTGAATTCAAAAATTTCTTGGACGCAGGTCGAAACCGGATCGGCGATCACGTGGAAATATCCCAGTTGCATCTTGCAGGGAGATAACTCTGTGGGCGAGTTCTACTCTGTCGCGCTGACCAACAATTATCAGCAGGCTGACACCGGCACCAAGATGATTCACATCGGCAAGAACACGCGAAGCACGATCGTCTCGAAAGGCATCTCCGCAGGACACGGGCAGAACACCTATCGCGGGCAAGTGAAGATTCTGAAAGGCGCGCAGGGGGCCCGCAACTATACTCAGTGCGATTCGCTTCTGATCGGCGACAAATGTGGCGCCCACACCTTCCCTTATATCGAGGTGCGGAATTCGAGTGCGCGCATGGAGCACGAAGCTTCCACCTCCAAAATCGGCGAAGACCAGATGTTTTATCTCCGCCAGCGCGGGTTGAAGGCGGAAGACGCCGTGTCAATGATCGTGAACGGATTCTGCAAGCGCGTGTTTCGCGAGCTGCCCATGGAGTTCGCGGTGGAAGCGCAAAAACTGTTGAGCGTGAGTTTGGAAGGCAGCGTCGGATAAAGACGTTTCTATGGGGGCACGGGCGTCTCGCCCGTGCTGAATTCGACGGGCGAGACGCCCGTCTCCCCACATATAGGAACAGAGGAAACTGAATGAGCTTATTAGAAATCAAGAATCTTCACGTCAAAGTTGATAACCACGAAATTCTCAAAGGGATCAACCTGACCGTAAACGCCGGCGAGGTGCACTCCATCATGGGGCCCAATGGCTCTGGCAAGAGCACGCTGGCGCAAGTGCTGGCGCGGCGCGAAGCATACGACGTGACCGAAGGCCAGATTATCTACAACGGCAAAGACCTGCTCGAAATGAAGGCAGAAGACGCGGCATGTGAAGGCGTTTTCCTTGCGTTTCAATATCCAGTGGAAATTCCCGGAATCGGCAACGCATACTTTATGCGCTCAGCGCTGAATGCGATTCGCAAATATCACGCGCAGGATGAAATGGATGCAATGGATTTCCTGCCGCTGTTTCGCGAAAAATTAAAGTTGCTCGAAATGGACGAGAAGCTGCTGAATCGCTCCGTGAATGAAGGGTTTTCCGGCGGTGAGAAGAAGCGCAATGAGATCCTGCAAATGGCGCTGCTGGAACCTAAACTCGCGGTGCTTGACGAAACCGATTCGGGTCTCGACATCGACGCGCTCCGAATCGTCGCCAAGGGCGTAAACACATTGCGCAGCCCCGAGCGGGCGATGATCGTGGTCACGCACTACCAGCGCTTGCTCAACTACATTGTTCCAGACTTCGTTCACGTGCTAGTGAATGGTCGCATCGTGCGCTCCGGCGGCCCTGAACTGGCGATGGAACTCGAAGAGACCGGATACGCGGTCCCGGCATAGAGGAATATTCGAAAAGTGATTGCTACGACTGAACAACTCGGAACTTATTTGGAGAGCTTCACCGAATTCCAGAAGCGCGCGGCGGGGCGGAAACTACCCTGGCTGCGAAAGCTGCGCGAGAGCGCATTTGCGCGTTTCTGCGAAGTTGGATTTCCCACGACTCACGATGAAGACTGGCGTTTCACAAATGTTTCGGAGATTGCGAAGACTTCATTCGAATTGTCGCGCGACTCGAGTGTTAGGAAGCAGGAAGTAGAGCAGTTCGGCGTTGCCGGGGTTGACAGTCAGATTGTATTTGTGAATGGGCAATTCTCGCACGAGCTTTCAGCCATTGGCCAGCTGCCTGCGGGCGTTAGCGTGAACAGCCTGGCGGAAGAAATCAGCGCTAACTCGAGCTCCGTAGAATCGTATCTCGGCCGCTACCTGGACATTCGCCGCGATGCTTTTTCTGCGCTGAACACTGCGTTCGCCGAAGACGGTGGTTACGTCCACGTGCGTCGCGGCGTTGTACTCACCGATCCTATTTATCTTCTCTTTATCTCGACTGCTAGTGATAAGCCGCTGATGTCGCATCCGCGAAATCTGATCGTGGTCGAAAATGAAGCTCAAGGAACGATCATCGAAGACTACGTTTCGATTGGAGAGACTGCCGCGTTCAGCAACACCGCCACGGAACTTATCGCAGGCGACAACGCAACCGTTTCGCATTACATGATTGAGCGTGAGCACCGCCAGGCTTTTAATATTTCCACGCTGCGAATTCAACAGGGAAGAAGTGCGAATATTTCATCGCACTCTGTGCTTCTTGGCGGCGGCCTCGTGCGGAACAACGTGCATCCGGTGTTGGCCGGCGAAGGCGGAGAGTGCTTGATCAATGGCCTATTCATCGGCAACGGTCGCCAGCATCTCGATAACTACATGCAAGTCGAGCACGCCAGCCCGCACTGCGCCAGTCGCCAGTTCTACAACGGTATTCTTGACGATCACGCGCATGGCGTGTTCCACGGTCGCATCATCGTTCATAAAGACGCGCAGAAGACCGATGCCAAGCAGACCAACCGCAATCTCCTGCTCTCCGACGACTCTCGCATTGACACCAAGCCGCAACTCGAGATTTATGCCGACGATGTGAAGTGCACGCACGGCGCAACCATCGGGCAGATAGAAGAGAACGCGTTGTTTTATTTGCGCTCTCGCGGAATCGATGAAATTTCCGCGCGCAAGCTGCTACTGTTGGCTTTCGCCAATGAATGTCTGGACCGCATGGCGCCGGGTGTCGCTCGCGATCACGTGGAGAAGTTGATCCAGGCGCATCTGGTGCTGATTGCCAATTCGGTGAAACCGCTTTCGACCGTTGCGCGGAGTGAAGACCTTGGCAGAAATGTGGAGGAAGTCGGGTGACCACAGCTGCGAAAATTCCTTCGACTGAATCCAGCACTCACGCGCGCTCGACCAGCGCTGGGTTTGACGTGGAGAAAATCCGACGCGATTTTCCGATCCTGGCGCGCGACGTCCGCGGAAAAAAGCTCGTCTATCTCGATAATGCTGCTACATCGCAGAAACCGCGCGCCGTCATCGATACAATTACTCGCTATTACGAGCAGGAAAACGCCAATATCCATCGCGGCGTGCACTTTCTTTCTGAACTAGCCACGTCGAAGCATGATCGCGCTCGCCAGGCTGTGCGCGGATTCATCAATGCAGCGGATGTGAAGGAGCTCATTGTTGTCCGGGGCACCACTGAGGCCATTAACCTGGTGGCGCAAACTTACGGGCGAGTCAATGTTGGCAGCGGCGACGAAGTGCTCGTTACCGCGATGGAGCACCACTCCAACATTGTGCCCTGGCAAATATTGTGCGAAGAGAAAGGTGCGAAGCTGCGGGTTGCGCCCATCAACGACGCTGGCGAACTAATTCTCGATGAATTCGCAAAACTACTGACTTCCCGCACGAAAATCGTAGCTGTTGCGCACGTGTCAAACGCGCTGGGAACTGTAAATCCGCTGGCCGAGGTTATTGAGCTGGCACACAAGAAAAATATCCCAGTGCTGGTCGATGGCGCTCAAGCCGTTCCGCACATGAAGGTTGACGTGCAGGCGCTCGATTGCGACTTCTATACCCTCTCCAGCCACAAAATGTTTGGGCCGATGGGAATCGGCATACTGTACGGAAAGGCCCATCTGCTTGAGGCGATGCCGCCATATCAGGGCGGCGGAGACATGATCAGCTCCGTCACTTTTGAGAAGACCACTTACAACAAGCTGCCGTTTAAGTTTGAAGCCGGCACTCCCGATGTTGCGGGTGCAATCGGCCTTGGCGCATCGATTGATTATCTCAATACAATTGGCATCGACAACATCGCGAAATACGAACACCAAGTGGTGAGTTACGCGACCGAAAGACTTTCAGCACTTTCTGGCGTGCGTCTTATTGGCACCGCCAAAGAACGCGCTGGTGTGGTCTCGTTCCTGGTTGAAAATATCCACCCTCACGACGTGGGAACGATCCTCGACCAGGAAGGCATCGCCATCCGCACCGGACATCACTGCGCGCAGCCCATCATGCAGCGTTTCGGAATTCCGGCTACAGCGCGTGCGTCATTTGCTTTTTACAACACCAAAGAAGAAGTCGATGCGCTGGTGAACGGCATCCTCAAAGTTCAGGAGGTCTTTGCCTGATGCCTGAACTTCGCGATCTTTATCAGGAAGTAATTCTCGAGCACAGCAAAGCTCCGCGCAATTTTCACGAGCTCGCCCAGTCGAATCAGAAAGCTGAAGGATTCAATCCGCTGTGCGGAGATCATTTTACGGTTTACGTTAACGTGAACGGCGATTCCATTCAGGATATCGGCTTTCAGGGTTCAGGCTGCGCCATCTCGAAGGCTTCCGCGTCAATGATGACTCAAGCCGTAAAAGGCAAGAGCAAAGCTGAAGCAAAAGAATTATTCGACATCTTTCACAAGCTGGTTACCACGGGCGAAGCCAATGGAGAGCGAGACGACCTCGGCAAGCTAGCAGTCTTTTCCGGCGTCTCAGAATTTCCGGTGCGCGTGAAGTGCGCGACCCTCGCCTGGCACACTCTGCAAGCCGCGCTCGAAGGCAAGCAGGAAAAGATTTCTACGGAGTAAGGGATGAGTTCCGGCACACACGCCAATCTGAGTCGCACCTGCGAAGTTATTGAAATCCCTAGCGGCACCGTCAGCACTCTGCCGGAAGGCACGCCGGTACGGATCATGCAATCGCGCGGTGACAGCTATACCATTTGGACTGACTACGGTCAGATGTACCGCATCGACGGCAAAGACGCCGATGCCATCGGCCAGCAAGCTCCGTCAGAGAAAGCCACGGCTCCAGAGGACACTCGGGAGTTCAACGAGCAGATGGTATGGGACATTTTGAAAACGGTTTACGACCCGGAGATTCCCGTTAACATCGTCGATCTGGGTCTGATCTATTCGTGCAAGATCACGCCGGTCGATGATCAAGGCAAGAAAATCGACATTCAAATGTCGATGACCGCGCCGGGCTGCGGCATGGGTAATGTTCTCAAAGGTGACGTAGAGAACAGGATTTCAAAATTGCCGTCAGTGAAAGCAGTGAATGTCGAGGTAGTTTTCGATCCTCCCTGGGACATGAGCCGCATGTCTGAAGCTGCACGCCTGCAACTTGGATTCTGATTGAGCGATTTCAGTGCGGCTCTTTTAAGATGTAGCCCTGATGGATCGTCCTCCTCTCCTACTCGGACATCGCGGCCTGCGCTCGCGCTCGTTATCGATTCGAGAAAATACCATTCCAGCTTTCGACTTAGCGCTTCAGCACGGCTGTGATGGCTTTGAATTTGACGTGCGCCTCACCGCGGACAATCGGGCGGTGATCTGCCATGGGGCGAGATTCGCCGGAATAACAATTGCCCGATCTGCCTCCGAACGTCTCGGTGCTTTGCCAGTTCTCAAAGATGTTCTCGCCCGTTACGCTAGCCGCGCTTTCCTCGATATCGAACTCAAAGTTCCGGGGATCGAGTCGTACGTTCTCGATCAGATTTCCAAATTCCCGCCCCAGCGTGGCTATATCGTTTCCTCATTTTTTCCCGAGGTATTAGTCAACATTAGAAAGCGAAGCCAGTCAGTTCCGTTGGGCATCATTTGCGAGACGCGTAAGCAACTGAGTGGTTGGCGGGAACTACAGGCTGAACATATGATCGTGCATGAGCGCTTCATTACCCCTGCCTTGATCGCCGACTTGCATTCTGCCGGAAAGAAAGTATTCGGCTGGACAATTAACAAAAGAGCATCGATGGTCCGCCTGGCAAATTCGGGGGTGGACGGCATCGTCTCGGATAACCCCGAGTTGCTGGTTGCGACATTGCGTGCCCAATGACGCGAGTCGACCACTGTCACCTCACATATCGGTGCCCAGTGCCAGTTGCGACTGGGAATGGCAGTGACTATGCTTTGGTGTCGAAAGCGTTAACTGAAAATGACATTCAAAGACAAAGTTGCAATAGTAGCTGGTGGTACTGGCGGATTGGGACGTGCGGTGAGTCAGGCCTTTCTGGCAGAAGGCAGCAAGGTAATTGTTACCTATCGAAAAAAGCAGGAATTCGACGAACTGAAAAAAACAGCCGGTGCGTGCGCCTCCAAACTGTTTGGGTCGGACGTTGATGTTACCGATCATGCAGCGGTGCAAAAATTCATCTCAACCATCGCCGTCGAGAATGGCCGTGTGGATTTTCTGGTCAACACGGTTGGCGCCTATGCGGGCGGAGTGAGGCTCTGGGATATAGATCCCGCGGTTCTCGATCAGCAGCTTAAGCTGAATCTGATTTCCGGGTACGTCTTATGTCGGGCGGCCGTGCCGCTCATGCTTAAGCAGAAAAGTGGCGCCATCGTCAGCGTAGCTTCTAAGGCTGCGGTGGACCACGCCGCCGGGGCCGCTGCATACGCCGCGTCCAAGGCTGCCGCTGTAGCGATGATGGAGTCATTGGCCGCAGACCTTAAGGGAAGCGGCGTGCGTGTAAATTCAATTTTACCCAGCATCATCGACACTGCCGCCAACCGAAGAACCATGCCCGGCGCGGATTTCACGAAGTGGCCTAAGCCACAAGACATTGCGAAGGTGATTTTATTCTTGTGCAGCGACGATGCCGGAGTTATACAAGGCGCAACTATTCCGGTTTATGGCGATAGCTGAGGCTGGCCAGTTAAAGCCCTGAACCGCAATCGCATTTCCCCGAAGGTGACAGATAAGTTATTCTGCTGACATGGATCATCTACTGGTTCTTAGGGAAAAGATTGGACAACTCCGGGACGAGATTGCCGACATTCAGAAATTGAATGAGCAGTTTCGGCGTGAGAGCGGCCATGGCACAGATGCCCAAGTCGCTCACGGGAAGAGAAGCGACAGGTTGCAAGCGATCCAACAGGAGCTTGTTCGACTGTCAGATCTTGGTCGCAAGGTTGTTTCGGCAGAAGAAATGAAGGAGAAGCATCGCACTAGACTGCATCTCGTCCAGCAGAAACGGGTATCCTGATGTTCGTCTCGTTACGAGAGGCCCCACTGGCGCTGATCTGCCGTTAAGAACCAAGTCGTGTCTAGGCACACCGCTTGCTTGGCGCACTCTGAAATTTTGTGTTGCTCGAACTACCAAAGTGCCTCACGTATTTCTGAAGGAAGCTACGAGCTAAGTGCTGCGTTATCTGGTCACTTTTCGGACGTTGCGCGAAGACGAAAAGTGCAATGCTGATTCGAGCTTGGTGGCACGACAGGCTTCGAGATCAGATCAAATATTCGAGTTTCTGGATATGCAACATCGCAGGTGAGGGCACCCGCGCCACATACGCCGGCATCTTTAGTCGGCGGCGGCTTCGGACATTTGCAGACGCTTTGGTTTTCTAGTGACACTCGCGCTGCTTACGACTATCACCGACGCTATGACGATCGCGCTTCCGGCGAGGATGAATGCGTCGATCCTTTCATGTAGAACCAACCATCCCAAAAAAACTGCGACTACAGGATTTACGTACGCGTAGGTTGAGACTTTGGTCGCGGGCGCGCGACTCAGAATGTAAATGTAGGCGGTGTAGCCGATGAGAGAACCGCAGACGATCAAGTACACGACTGCGCCGATCCCGCGGGGAGTCCACACGACTCGGGTGTAATCCCGATTCAGCAATGCGAAGACTGAGGTTCCCATTCCCGCGAAAAAAACTTGCCAGGCAGTTACTGCGAAAGTTGGCGGTCCGGACTGCCATTTTTTCGAGAGCACAGAACCGAAGGCCCAACTAAGCGCCCCAAAAATGAGGGCGATAGACCAACCGAGTTGACGGTGGCCAATTTCACCAGTTGCCCTGAGTTGCGGCCACAGCAGAACCAGGGTGCCAGCGAATCCGAGTGCCAGCCCAATGAGTGCACGGCCTGCGATGCGGTGATGGCCGAGCATCAGGGAATCGAGTACCACAAACCACAATGGAATGCAGGCGACCAGCAGTGCGGCCAAGCCGCTGGGTATGTACTGCTCAGAATAAGCCAGCGTGAGATTCCCGCCCATTAGCAGCAGGTTGCCGACGATTGCGAGTTGCAACAGCTTTTTGGCGCTATAGCGGATGTTCTCGCCGCGAAACAGGCAGTAGCCGAGCATGACGACTCCGGCGATAGTGAAGCGCGTAGCACACATCAGAGCCGGAGGAATGTGCTCAACCGCTATGTCGATGGCGAGGTAAGTTGATCCCCAGAAGAGATAAACCAGGCCGAAGTTCAGGATCAGCATGGGGCGAGATGAGGAAGTTGACGACATGATCCAACGGACGCAAGTACGACGGATGCGTAATTAATAAGACGAGGCAAAGGCGCGAGTCGATTCAGAATCGGTGGTTCTAAATCGGACATGAATTCATCGTAATAGCCGCAAGAGGTGCTAGATATCCAAATGTTGCGCTCAAACCGATAAAGATTACGGATTCGGTAGGCAAGTGCGGGTCTTACATGCAGAACTTTGCCGCTGCTGCTCCGAGGCAGGTTATCTGCTTGAGATGATCAATCTTCGGCGAAGTTCCTACTGTTTGCACCTCAACTCGCATGCGGTAGGTTGCCGTGGATGTATCGTGCGTCTGGGTGAGGGTACCCGGAATTTTTGCGCTGATATTTCCATTCTCTTCACGGAATATTACGGCCGGGCCTGCAGGCACGAACCTTGACTTGAATGTGGGCGCACCGTTGGAATCGAGAAAGCCTTGCATCGTCTTAATGAACTCGTCCCAGCCCTTCGGAGTGAAGTTCTCGTGCGCTTTTTCGAAGCTGGCGCGGTCACTTTGTTGAAAGCTCAGCGCTGCGATAACTGTCTTCTCGATTTCGGAGTTGGACGCCTCGCGGGGCCTATTTTGTGCTGTCAGTTGGCAGCTGAGAGCAGAGAGAAAGAGCGCGACTAGAATCTTCATTCGAGTAAATTGTATGTTGCTTAATTCGGCGCGGAAATTGCTGGGCGAGGTTACCTTGCTGGCAAACTCATTGTCCGCAGCGTAAACTACGCTGTTTCGATATATAAATTCGACAGCCTTCATAGCAGGTATTCATGCTCAAGCCAGGGGATGTAGCAGTTATGAGCGGTGCGCGCACGCCGTTTGGACGATATTGCGGCAAACTGAAAGACTTTACCGCGCAGGAATTGGGCGCGATTGCGGCCAAGGGTGCGATTGAGCGGTCCAAGCTGAGTGTGGAAGAGTTCGCGCATGTCATTTTCGGCAATGCGCAACAGACCTCGGGTGATGCCCTGTATGGCGCGCGGCACGTGGGTTTGCGGGCGGGATTGCCGATTGAGATTCCTGCGCTGACCGTGAACCGGCTGTGCGGGAGCGGTATGCAGTCGATTGTGAACGCGGCGCAGATGATCCAACTGGGCGAGGCTACGACGGTTCTGGCCGGTGGGATGGAGGCGATGTCACAGGCGCCGTTTTCGATTCGCGGGCGTGATGG
>Ga0070735_10003928_pt1 | contig 12760 bp, 9 predicted proteins | sample Coa_R1_FD_66443 | JGI IMG/M metagenome (GOLD analysis project Ga0070735, IMG submission 66443) | Surface soil microbial communities from Centralia Pennsylvania, which are recovering from an underground coalmine fire - Coalmine... | ecosystem: Environmental > Terrestrial > Soil > Unclassified ...
TCTCGAACCAACTGAGCGGTATCGATCTGCGCTGAAACCGGCTTACGCTTATGCAACCGCTCCCGCAGCTCCCCCAGCGTGGGCCTCTCTGCGATTTCCCTGATCTCGGCCAACAGATAGCCCGAAAGTGACATACCTGCCATCGCAGCGCGAGCTTTGAGGCCACGGTGCAGGGCATCGGGTACATTACGCAGCTGAATCATCTTCGCCATGCTACAAGCATACTTTCATGCTCTTCACATGTCAACGAAGCTTGCCTCAGGTTCTTGCGGTTGATAGTGTGCGAACACTGCGTTCGATCGGAAAGTCGAATGCGGCCGCTGGAATGATGCGTCGACTTGCGGCCGATAAGCCGGGATGGTCGAGGGGAAATTAGTCTGCAATCAATTACGTGGTCGGAGTGTGTCGGCAGTGTGCCTCTTAGGCCGCGTCGAGGGAGTGCGCTTTCCTCCGAGCGATATTCCCCGCTATGAGGACGTGGGATCGGCGCGTCAGCGTAAAGCCCGTCCGCTGAAGGCGGACACGCCATTCGTCACCGTGCTGTCAAAGCATGCCCTCAAAGACTGTTGCCGCGGTCTCTTCTCAACATTGATGCTGATGTTTAACATATTGAGGAATGACACAGTCGGTGAATAGAACGCGGCGATACAGCGCGGAGGAGCTGCACAAGGTCTTCATCGCGATCGCACCATCGGCGGGCTTGATTTTGCCGGCGTCGCCCGTCCAGCCGGCCCCGGCTGTCGGGCCAGCCGTTTGCGTAGCCCTGCGTTATTCGGAAATGGTTCCGGGGACTGACGATATTGAACAACGGTATTGGGATTTGCTGCGGCAGGTCCCAGTAATTGGCGGCATCGGCGTGCTCGCGTCGGTCAACAGCGTTCTGTCCGAGCATCGGGCCGGTCATCGCGATATACACAAAGTGCTCAACGAACGGTTTCTCCCGAGCGACCTCGCACCAAAAGTCGCCGCGAGTGAGGTTGCCGGACCCGGTTTCGTCGGCGTGTTCACGCGCATCGGCTGCCTGCAGCTGATGCGGCACCTGCTGCTCTACGGCAGCCGTTCGGTGAAACCGGCTGGCCAAAGCGAGAAACTGATCGGGGAACTCGCGCTGCTTACCAATGACTATCTTCAACTGGAAGCCATCCAGAATCGCTCCCGGCCTGAGACCCTGGAATTGCTGCTATCGTTCCTGCCGGTGTGGGACATATACAATCCGCGCGAGCTGGCCTATGCGCTCGGCCGGATGTTCACCATTCTCGCCGGCATCCTGCCCGGCAATGATCCGGAGGTCCGCAGGCTCGCATCGCGGATCGGATTGAATCCGTCGAAGATCAGGATCGGTTCGCTGCCGCTGAATGATTTCATCGCGGCCGTGTTCGGTCTGTTCGCGTACGGACGGCAGCTGAAAGGGCCGGAGCATGCAATTTTCGACGTGCGCCGGATTTTCGCCAAGGTGGGATTTCCGTCCGGCATTCTGCGCAGGCTGGTGAATGACCGCGCTCTGTCCGCGACGGCCTTCAGGAAAAGACTGGGTGGCGATGCGGCGCCTCGGCGTGAGGCGTTTGGCAAGGAACTGGGGCGCCGCTCCTTTCTGACGGAGAGCCTGAATGTCTTCCGGCAGAGCCCGCTTCTCAAGCTTGACGCGAACCGGATGCTCATTCTCGATCTCGATTTTCTGGTCGAGCTGCTGACCTCGGGCGTGTATTGGAGCATTTTCGACAGCCTGCCGAAAAATCTCCGGCCTGCGTTCAAGGAGATGTGGGGCCGTCTGTTTGAACTCTACGCTGTGGATTTGCTTGGGGCGTTTTATCCGCCCTTCTCGCGAATGCTGACCGCTGACCTGAACTACGATGCCGGCCAGGTTGACGCCACGCTGGACTTTGGGCAGGTGGCGGTGGTTTTCGAGATCAAGTCTTCGCTCCTGACGGAAGGAGCCAAGCGTAGCGGCGCGGCGGCGGATTTCGTCGCCGATTTCAATCTGAAATTCGTGCGCGACAACAAGGGCAAGGCGAAGGCGCTTGTCCAGCTGGCATCGTCGTGCCAGGCGATTGCGGAAGGCAGAATCCCAACCGTGATGAAGCCTGCCCGCATATATCCGGTGTGTGTGAGCGACGAACCGGCTGCCGAGAGTTTCTTTTTTACGACGCATTCGAACGAGGTGTTCCAGAAGGAAGTAAAGACGGGTCTGGGCATCCAGCCCGTGACCATGATGTCGGTCAACGAGCTGGAGGAGATATTGCCTTACGTGTCGGCCGGCTCATTCAGCTGGGAGGAGCTGCTTGATTTTCGGCTGAATAACTTGAGCGGCGCATTCTCGGTTCATCAGGCGATCTACGATCTGCTGCGGCTGAAGGGGCTACCCACAATCAGGAATGACAAGGTTCGCGAAGGTTTCGACGAAGCATGGCGCACCATAAACAACCGCTACAAGCCGCCGGTGGCTGCTTAGCTAATCGTGAAGCCGCTTTTTCACGCGAACTGCGTGGAATAAATGAATGAACGATGCGCGATACACGCTGAGGGAAAACCGGACCGGAGAGAGCATTGCCGTTCAAGGGCCTGTTCATTGGCATCGACCGCTACGCATCGCCGGGAATTGACTGGCTAAGCTGCGCTCGCCGTGACGCCGCGGCTCTCCATGGCCTTTTCACCGACACGATGGGCGGAGAAACGGTTCTGCTGACCGATGGGCAGGCGACGCGAGCCGCGATAGAGGATGAGTTCCGGCGATTGGAGACCGCTACGACCGATGATGTCGTGGTTGTCGCCTTTTCAGGGCACGGCTCGGAGACACATGAACTCGTCACCTACGATACCGACCCATACGACATTTCAGAAACGTCAATCCCGCTGACAACGCTAGGCGAATGGTGCGCGCGCATTCCGTGCCGTCGGCTGCTCATCGTGCTCGATTGTTGCTTTTCGGGCGGAATGGGTGCAAAAGCGCTTCAGTTTGACGCGCACGCGCTCCTTGGAGTCGGTTGATGCTGAACTGAACAGGATCAGCGGAGAGGGACGCGTTGTTTTGACTGCGTCTGGACCGACCCAGCCGGCATGGGAAAGTTCCCGGCTCGGCCATGGCTTTTTAACTCTGTACCTAATCGAAGCCCTGCAGGGTCCGGCGGAAATCCGGGAGGGAGACCGAATCGGGTTGCTGCGTTTGCTGGACTATGTGAGCCGCCGCGTCACCGACGCTGCAAGCAAGATCAGGCACGAGCAACATCCATCCGTACGGGGAACCTTCGACGGCGAATACAGCTGGCCCGTGATGATTCCGGGGTCGACATATCTAGCGGCATTTCCTGAATACGGTACTCCGGTCGCCACGGCAGAAATCGCGAGTCTGGCGCCTTTCGGGTTTCCGCAGGCAGTCATCGACGCCTGGGCGGGCGACATTCCGAACTTAAATCAGCTGCAACTGCAGGCCATCAATGAATACGGCGTGCTGCGTGGCGAACATCTGGTTGCGTCCGCGCCGACCTCGTCGGGCAAGACGATGATTGGTGAACTCGCGGCGATTAGAGGCGTTCTGGTCCGGCGCCGGACGCTGTTTCTGATGCCCCTCAAGGCGCTCGTCAACGACAAGCTTCTTCACTTTCAGAGGGTCTACGGTCCTTTTGGCATTCGCACCGTCGAAGCCACTGGCGAAACCGATGATGTCACACCGCTGCTGCGCGGCCAGTTCGACATTGCGCTGCTGACCTACGAGAAATTCGCTGCGCTTGCCCTGACGCATCCGCACATCATGGAGCAGGTGGGAACAATTGTCATTGATGAGGTCCAGATGATCGCGGACAAGAGCCGCGGCGCCAATCTTGAGTTCATCATGACTCTTCTGAGGATGCGCGCGCGAGGAGGTCTGGAGCCTCAGGTCATCGCGCTTTCCGCTGTTATCGGCGACACGAACGGCCTGGAACGCTGGCTGGGCGGGAGATTGCTCCGGAGGAACGAGCGCCCCGTGCCGCTCGATGAAGGAACAGTCGGCCCAAATGGTCGTTTTAGATTCGTGGACGGAGACAGCGGGCGCGAAACATCTCAGGAGAGACTGATCCAGCCGCTCTATGGTGAAGGCAAGCATCGCGACTGGGTCATTCCTCTGGTGCGGCGGCTCGTCAGCGAAAACAAGCAGGTCATCGTATTTCGCGAGACAACAGGCGAGACGCGGCATGGGGCGGACTATCTCGCGCAGGCGCTCGGTCTTCCGCCGGCTGCTGAGGCGCTCGCCGATCTTCCCGCGGGAGATCCTTCCCAGGCCACTCTCCACTTGCGTCAGACGCTTTCGAGAGGCGTTGCGTTCCACAACTCGCATCTGCGTCGGGACGAGCGGCGCGTAATCGAGGAGTACTTTCGCAAGCGCGATACGCGCCTGCGCGTCATCGTCGCGACCACGACGCTTGCTATGGGCGTCAATACGCCAGCTTCGGCAGTCGTGATCGTCGGGCTCGAACATCCGGGGCCGGACGGTCCCGTTCCATATAGCGTTGCAGAATACAAGAACATTGTCGGAAGGGCGGGTCGTCTCGGCTACGCCGAACGAGGCGCGTCCTACCTCGTGGCGACGAGTGCGCATGAGGAGCACTATTACTGGCAAAACTACGTGACGGGGGCACCCGAGAACCTAGTGTCGCGATTCCTCGAAGCAGACCCGCGCACTCTAATCATCCGCGTGCTAGTATCGGCCGGCCGTAGCGCAGTGACGGGCGAAGAGATCGTCGATTTCTTGGAATGCAGTTTTGGAGTGTTCCAGATGCGTGCGTCCGGTGCTGGCGCTGGATGGGATCGTCACGGACTGGAGAGCGCTCTATCTGATCTGCTGCATCACGGCATGATCGAGCGAGTTGAAGACGGGCGCCTAAATCTTACCGACCTGGGTCGTCTCGCAGGCGAGAGCGCGATCGAGATTGAAACATTGCTTCGAGCGGTCGACTGCCTGCGTAGGTTGCGTCCTGAGGAGGTAACGGACCCCGGCCTCATCGCGCTTGCACAGACAAGCGTTGAACTAGATGAAGTATCCATACCTGTGAATAAGAAAAGCACGCAAAAGGAACCGCAGCACTGGGCGGAGCAACTGCTCCGTCAGGGGATATCCCGAACAATCCTCGGTTTCATTCAGCGGTCCAGCTCACAGGCAATTCAGGCGGTGACACGATCAAAGAAAGCCGCGGTCTGTCTCTATTACATCTCGGGAATTGCAATGTCCGAGATAGAAAACGCGGTCAGTCAGTTTGGGGGTGGATTTGGAGGTTCGGCAGGACCGATTATGTCGGTGACTGAGCGAACTTGCGATGTCCTGCCAACGATCGCCCGGGCGGCTGAACTGCTGCATCCTAGTTTGCAACTTGGCGAACGGACGGCTCGCCTGGTCTTCCGACTGGCGTTTGGCATTCAGGGGCCGATCGTCGATCTTGCCCACTACTCCGAGCGCACACTTGACCGAGCTGATTACCGCCGCTTGTGTGATGCGCGTATGACTGAGCGCGACAGATTGACCGCGGCCAACGACGCCGCGCTGCTTCCCTTGCTCGCAAACGATCAGCGTAAGCTCTCGGCCCTGCGAGCCGCAATCACCAAATGGGGGCAGGCGCGACCAGTGCGGGCCGCGGTTCCGCTGCCGCCATACGAATCGTGACTTCTAGCATTCGGCTGACACCAGCAAGGCCCGTAGGTTGACGCGAATAGTTTCTGCCATCGCGACCGCATCGATCTTACGGAGAGTTGATAAGGCCGTGACTGTGGCAGCTACGTCGCCCGGAACCGTTGGACGACCGTTAATCCGCGTGAAAGGCGCGTCAGTCTCGGTAAGAATGCGGTCGCCCGGCAACCCGAGGACTAGAGCGCGTCCACGATCGCTTTGCAGCATCGCGTCATTGACCGAGAAATAGCATCCGAGATCAGCCGCCCGGCGTGCATCCGATTTTGTGCCGCTAAACCAATGCAGGACAACTCGGCCGCGGCCTAGTGGAAAATGTTGTTCCACCAGGTCGAGAACCGTTTTCGCAGAGCGAATGCTGTGCACGCTGAGGATCTTGCCTCCAGCACGCGCGCATGCCTGAAGGATGTGAACGAAAATCCTCTGTTGAAGGTCGAAGGATTTGTAAAACTGAGGGCCAGCGTCCAGCCCGACTTCGCCGATGTAGCGAGTGTTGGGAAGGTACTCATCCCAAAGCGAGATCTCGTTAAATCGCTCACCGACGAGCTGGGGATGGAGGCCCAGCGCGGCTCGAACATGGCGAGTGCCACGTGCCAACTCATTGTTTCGTGGCCACGCCTTAGGAGTGGTCGTGACGGCGAGTGTGTAAATGCCGGCAGCGTCCGTCTCTCTGATCGCGGATTCCATGTCCGGGAAGAGATCGAGATGACAATGAAAGTCTACGAGAGAAAGTGTCATCTAATCATGCCGGCGCTGTTCTGACGCCAGCCAGCACCGCATCCAGCTCGGCAAGCCCTCGCAGATAGACATCGGCGAGGGCGTCCTGCCTCGCGGCCGATTCGTCGGATAAGGGTCCAGGTTTGTGAATGAGCAAGCGGGCCAACGATCGATTCTCTCTTATGCGGTTGATCGCAAACTGGAAAGATCGCACCTGCTGCCCTTCTGCTTTTGTTGTATCGAGTTCACCGGCTGACAGATCGTCAAGCGTGTAGGGAGTCTGGTCAGCCCCGAGCAGAGATGCTCGGCGGATCAGGCAAGGGAGACAGAATCCGCAATGCTCCGCTGCCGGAGCTCCCTTCTTCCAGCGACTTTTATTGGGGGACGCGCACGAGAACGATTTAGAAGCGAGTGAGGCGATAAGCTCCGGATTCGCACACTCCCTAACCATTTCGCCCTTCGTCCTGTTCCAATATGGATTCTCGATGCGGCCGTTAATACCAACCACCTGCAAAAGTTCATTCCACCTGGCGATGTAAAACGGATGAGTCGTTCGGGTGCTGAAAGAACCCAATCGAAGCGGATCAAGCGGAACATTAAGTGCAATCAGGCCATTTTCCGGCGCGTAGAGCGTGAAAGGATCACCGAACCCGCTGCCGGCAAAAACACCGGCAGAGAAGAACAGAAAGGACCTGCCTCGTGTCTTCTTGTCTGGCATCACACCGGCCACGCTCCATCCGCGAAAATCCATCCAGACACGAAGGCGATCGAACTTGGATTTGGGATAGTGTTTGCTCAGCGAGTCATAAAGAAACTTTTGAGACTGGCTGACTGTGCCGTCTCCCGCATGGCTGACGAGAAGAGGAGTTTTTCCGTGTTCAAGGAAATCGATGCTGCCGATGAGGCTATCAAGCCCTCCAGAAAACAAAGTGAGGCAATCGAAGGGCGGCGGGATCAGTTTGGCCGGCGGTGGCAGGGCGATTTGCTCGAAGCCCTGCGGTCGCGCCCTGAAACCAACTGTCCAGCGATCGCCTGTCAGAAACTCCAGCAATCGTTGAAGCACAGGAATGGAAGCAGTCCAAAGAAACGGATCGCTGACCGGCACTACTATTCGCAGTTCACGGGTCCATCCGTCCTGAGACTCAGTGTCGCGGGAAATATGCGTATCGGTGGCCTGTACATGTGCTGCCAGAACCAGCAAGTCGACCGCTCGTTCCGAGGGATAGGCGCCGAGTTTCGCGAGAGCATCCAGAGCGTCTGTAATATCGTGTTCTATGCGTCGGTTGGCGACAACAAAGGGCAGGGGTGTCGTCTGTTCACCATCGCCGTCGGCGATATGATCGACATCGCCCGTTCCGAATCGGCCGAAGATGAGGTGTCGTTTCATTGCTCTGCCTCCGCTTCGGCGAGTGTTTGCAGAATGCCGAATGCCTGTTCATAAATTCCGGTAACGATTGCTCCCATATTCTCACGGGTGAGTGCCTGCAGGGCGTCGCGCGCCTGCGTTAGAGAATCCGAGACACTGCGGCGGATGAAATCGAACAATTGTTCCTGCACCGACGCGGCTGCGGCGGCGTCGGCCGGGACCGTGACGGCCTTCATACCGATGTCATTGCAGATTCGGGTCTCAATCGCATGAGTCGCATAAAGTTCGAATACGATCCGCATTTGATCGAAAGTAAGGCCGTCGAAATCCACGATCCCATTTTCGGCAAGATCGGCAATTGTCTCGACAAACGCATCGCGTGCTATGCCTTCATCGACCGTGCCGCCATCGAAAGGGCAGACATAATCCATAAGGCCGAGAAATACTTCTTCGATAGGTCGCCCCGCGAGCCGTTCAAGATTCAGTGTGCGAAGTGTCTGCCGCGCGCCGTTCGCTACTGCGGAAGATAAAACGCCAAGAAGTTGCGCGCCGGCCGCTCGCGCTGAACCCATCCGTTGTGCAGCAGATCGTCGGCCGCCGGAGGAAGTAGACACATACCCGGATAGAGCGCGGCCGAGGCTCGCGCGGTCAGTGCCGCCAGACCTGGCAAATCGCGTGAAGTTCGTCCTCGGCATCCGGAAGCGGTCGGCCGGACCCGGAGCGGGTATAGGCGGCAACGCAGGCGGCACGGGCATAGCCGGAGGATTGCCAGGGCCTTCCGGAAGCGGCGGCGGTGGTGGTGGTGTGTGGCCGGGAGTAGGGAGCGGAGGCGGAGGAAGAGGCGCCGGCGCCGGAGGCCCATCCGAAGGAAGCCAGCTCGGCACGAGAGGCGTATCCGCGCCCTGGCCTCCGTTTGCATTCGAAGTGCCCATCAGCGTCGCCCTACCTGCTGACGCGTTTTCAGAACACCAGATGCCGTTGCTTTGAGCATGGCAGTCCCATCCGTCTTCCAGCTTTCCAGCAATTGATCGTATCGCCGGCTCTGGTCCACATCCTTTATTACGCCTTCCCAGCCGCTGCATACCCACGGGCCGAGACGATTTGCCGGCAGGCCTTCAAGGAATTCCAACAGCTGCGGCTGCAAGGCCGATTGTGCCTTGACCAGCACAGCTATTCCGGCCGCGCCGGCGGGCTCCGTGTCGAAAGTATCGCCGCCTACGATTCGGGCACGCAGGAGATCGAGAATCTGAGCTGCCTCGGGAAGGGCAAGCTGTCGCAGTTCGGTTTCAAGTGCCTGTACCGAGAATTTGGAGCCGAGCAATCTCTCGGCGATGCTAACCACCTGTCCCAGGACGGTCGTCGCGCCGAAATAATCCTTGCGGTCCTTGGCCACGAACAGGTAGGGACGCAGGTCCGTAGTACCGATCGCAGGTTCGATTGTGGCCCATGCGCGCACAAATTCAGAAGACATCCATTCGCTCAACTGAACACTGGGCGGCCTCGCGTCTTCGGCTGACACGGGTTCAGGGTCACCTGTCACTCTGCCACGACCGGGCTTCAACCGTGCAGGCTCGTTTGTAGCTTTTGGCGCAGCCCGGACTGTCTCTTCGAGAACGACGAGATCGCGACATATACCGTCCGCAGCTGACGCAGCACAAGTCGCGATTTGATCAAACTGGCGCGAGAGGAAGCGTTCCGCCAGCATCAACTTTGCGAGAACCGGCAGCTTCACGTCGTCTCCAAATCCCCTCGCCTCGGCGGAGGCGCGGCGAAGCAAAAGAGTATTGAGGAACCGCTTGATCTGCCGGGGATTGCCTTTTGTGCCGCTCGCGAGGATGGGTACGATCTGTTCACTCAGCATCAGGGCGTCGCGAGCGGATGGTGCCTTGTCGCCGAGAAACGTTTTGATCTTCGTATGGTCGAGATTTGCGGCCGTCCATGGACGTTTCAGCTGTTCGCGCGCTGCAGCTATCAGCTTTGTGAAGTCCGCATCGTCCTCCCCCAACTGCGCCCCGATCAAAAGCAAGGTGACGTAGATACGAGTCTCAGTCTCCCCGAGAGCCGGAATGCGAAAAGGGACCTGGATAAGTTTTTCGAGGTAATTACGCGCATAGGTTTGGGGACCCGTCGTATCCGGGAGATCCGGAAAATGCTTGCGAACGGAATACTCGATCATCGCCTCATCGGCCGCCACCACGAACGCCGTGCGCGAAGTGAAAACGAAGAGGCGGATCGCCTCCAGAGTTTCGATGGCTGTATCCGGAAGGCAGCGATCGAGATCGTCGATTAGCACTACAAGCTGTTTGATACCAGCTTTATCGAGAAGGTCATCAAACTCTTTACGGAAGGCGGCGATCTCTTCGGGCACATTTGGAGATTCGTCCGCAGGTTTAAGCAGGCCGCTCGCACCGGCTATGATGCCTTTTATATCTTCGGGTTTTATTTTGCTGGGATCGGCCGCCCACCCTTCAAGCGTCGCGATCATCCCAGGGATTGCAAGGGCATGAGCCCCGCCACCATGCATCGCGGCGTAGCCGGCGAGCGCCAGGCCTCCGATTTTCTTCGCGGCTTTGAGTAGATCGATGCGACGGAGAATCTTCTTCGTCGCTTCCGCTGCCTTCGTGAGAAGAGATCGCTCTTCGATCAGACCAGTTACAATTCCCTCGATCAGCGCTATCTTTGCATCCTCGAATCCCTGAAACCGCCAGCCGTTGAATTTCAGGCACAGGACAGCGTCATCGGGTTCGAGCGCCGCCTCGATCATTTCGAGCACGCTCGATTTTCCCGCGCCCCAGTCGCCATGGACGCCAAGCGTGATCGGATGTTCCGGCCGTTCCCGCAGCAACGTGACTATCGTCTTGGCGATGGCTTCATTGTTCAGTAAATCAACCTTTGTTTCGTTGTCTGACAGGATCATGAGCACATCCTATATCCGTGCTTACAAGTTTGCCGCAAAATACTTCTTTGTTCTCTTCAGTCATAAGAGTTTCCTCAATTGCTCAGCTTTGAGATCTTCTGCCTTGGCTTTCACAAAGGTTAGGCGTCCAGCTGTCTGACATTCCAGTTCCGCAATCGCTCTTGATTCAAGCTCTGCTGGGTTCTGGCCTATAATGTGACACACTCGTCGCACAACGTCTTCAAGACTTGGATCGACGACAATCAATGCTGCTCGCTGGTTTCCTTTCCGAATCAAGTCATTGAAATGCTCGTCTGCAATGCTAAAAGAGTAACCAGCAATTACTATCTTCCTTGCTTTTTTAATTGTCTGCCCGCACTCGTACCAGCGATCTAAGTATTCGCTGCAGATAATAGGCTTCATCGCGAGCGGCGGAACTATGGCGGGTAGGGACACTAGCGGCGGCTCCGCTTTCCAATCCACCTGCAACCCCGCAATGAATGCCTCCATTCGCTCAAGAGTAGTCGCATTTCGAAGTTCAACATCATTGACGACGTATTCGCGCGTCCGGAAGCGAATGAATGTCTTGCAGTCGCCGTGGAAATATCCATTCCGAGGTCGTGTCTGATTGTCGAAGAAGTCTGTGTAATTGAATGTAATGATATTGTTGCCGCTCACACCGAGGTCTGACAGAGTCTTATAGAACGACAAATCGCGCTTGCTGCGCGCAGCTTCCTCTTTGTGCTTGATGCATGCCCAGAGAAGCCATGCCAGATAGAAATACTTTCTTTGAGAAGGAATGTGCTGAGTGAAGTATCCTGTGAATAGGTCCCCCATTAGCTCTTCGAAATTTGATAAGAGCGTGATGATCTCTGCAAATGCTGCGCGCTCATCAGGGGTCAGGTCGGGAATGTCGGTAACTGCCTCCGTAAAGACCGTCTTAATCGCATCTCGCGCCGTTGGTCTGAAAGCGATATGGTTTGGATCAAGCAATGTGTCGGTTATACCCTCATTGGTTTGCCCTGTTAGCCTAGACAGTTCGGCCATGATTGCTTCATTCAGCTCGTTTTCACCAGCGATGACTGACAACTTCTTCATCAGTGTCCGGACGGTCTTGACTCTAGGATTGGCTGCATCGCGGTGTTTGTCGAGAGCAGTAATAATTCTTGAGAGCAACTCCGGGTCTGACCCAAGTAACTTCTGCCCCAAGTTTTCGGCTTGATCGCCGCCGTAGGTTTGTAGGTCGAGTGGCAGGGGCTTGGCATGCTTGCGTATCGCAGCATTGATTCCTTTGCCTGCCCCTCGTGCGAATTCACCGAGGTCGCGAAACAAAGTGTTCAGAAGTGGAAGGCCAAATACTCGGTCCACTCCTGCCCCGAGAATAAAAACCACACTTTCGTCTATCTTCTCGGCACGGCGGGAGGGATTTGAGGGCACAGGGTTCTCCCCGAACTGGAATCGCTCGTTCCCCCTCAAAACGAGCCGACACGGAGTATACCAACCTCGTTAGTCTTCTTTAGCTTTAGCTTCCACTATCTGATTCACCGCATGGCACGGAATTGGGGCGAAGAACGGAGGACTATAGCCCGAAAAGGGAGTCGCTTCGCCTAGCTCGGCGACATGCCACTCGCAGGTTCAAGCTCTTGACTTGCAAACGGCTGACTGTCGGCGAGTGAAAAACCACACTTTCCCCCCAATTCTTGCCTGATTTGTGTGCGGCCAGGATGCCGCTGTTGTCACCGCAATCTTCCCGAAAACCAGGATCTGCAAATCGCCGGGATCGACATCTGCTCCCGGAGAAAGGAGAAATACCTATGTCTCGTAAAGTTGGTCAAATCATCGCACGCGGCGACCGCCGTTGGCTTGTCCGCGTTTACTTGGGGCGCGACCGAGAAACGCGCAAGCGCACCTACCACAATCGAACGGTCTACGGCTCTCTACGGTACGCCCAGGCCTACCTGACAAGGCGCCTGCACGAGCGCGATCTATCACGTGGCGTCGAAGGGCTTCAGTGCACTGTAGACGAATTCTTGGATCACTGGCTGAAAACAGCCGCAGAACCAAAAGTACGTGGAAAAACATACAGCGATTACGCAGCCATGCTGCGGAGATACATCCGCCCGGCGATCGG
>Ga0070735_10003929_pt1 | contig 12755 bp, 9 predicted proteins | sample Coa_R1_FD_66443 | JGI IMG/M metagenome (GOLD analysis project Ga0070735, IMG submission 66443) | Surface soil microbial communities from Centralia Pennsylvania, which are recovering from an underground coalmine fire - Coalmine... | ecosystem: Environmental > Terrestrial > Soil > Unclassified ...
TTACGAACGATGATCTACGGAATGATGACCTACGGAACAATGATCGTGTCGCCGGGCTCAAGCCTGATGTTTTGCGCCATGTTCTTGCCCTGGCTGACTTCCTTGTAATTGAACGGCAGACGCGATTCGCCGCTCGGCCCCTGGCGCAAAACGTAAATCGATTTCTTTTTCGCGAAATCGCGGAAGCCGCCGGCAAGCGCAATGGCGTCGAGCACAGTCGGAGAATTCGCCAGGATGTACGAACCGGGCTTCGCCACCTGCCCTAGAATGTTGAATTTCTGGCTGTTAACCTGCTGCACCATCACGGTGACTTCCGGTTCCGAGATGTAGTTTCTCAGCCGGCTGGCGATTTCTTTTTCAAGCTTCGCCGGAGTCAACCCTGCGGCCTGCACCTCGCCGACGAGCGGCAGCGAAATTCTTCCATCCGAGCGCACCGGGATCGAACGGGAAATGTCCGGCTCTTTCCAGACGTTGATGGCCAGCACATCGTCATTGCCAATCACGAAAGTGTCGTCGTGCGGCTTGGCGGCAGAGTTCGTGGCCGGCGCAGAATTGCCCGCTTGCGCGAAGCCAGGAAGCACCGATAGAAAAATTCCGAATGCGAGCGCCGGCAGGATCAGATGCCGGGTCCAGATATTGCCGAAATTTGTTTTCATTCTCATTTTCGAGTCGCCCTCAGAAGGTCCAGGCGGGGATGGCTTCAACTCGCCTTCCCGTTGCCTTTGACTTCTTCATAGCTTAAGAGTTCCTCGCTGCGAAACGAAGAGAGAAAAGGTTCGGGGGCGCGCATCTGGTATTGCTCGATCTTGTACAGCAGGGTACGGTAGCTGACGCTCAGCAGGCGCGCTGCTGCTTTGCGGTTCCAGCCAGTAGTCTTGAGGGCCGCGCCGATTGCATTCTTTTCGGCCTCCGACTTGATGTTCTGAATCATCGACTTGAGCGACTCTGGACGCGGCTCCCGGGAATCGAGGGCACTTTCATCCGACGTCTCGGCCGCCCAACTCTTCTGCATCGCTCCTTCGTCTTCAGAAACGCTCGCTACCGGCATCTCGCGCAGCAAAGATCCCTGATCTCCCGCCACCAGATAGCGCTTGACAAAAGTTTCCATCTCCTTCAGATTGCCCGGCCATGAGTAGCGCTGGCAGGCCTCGAGCACCGCCGCCGAGTATGTCCGCGGCGGCAGGCTGTAGTGTTTCGCGAGCTTGTGCATGAAGTAGCGCAGCAGGGTGGGGATCTCATCCTTGCGCTGCCGGAGCGGTGGCACGTGAACCGTGAAGGCGCTCAAGCGGTAGTACAAATCTTCACGCAGCCACTTTTCGGCAAGCGCGCGCTCAATATTGATGCTGCTGGCAGCCAGAATTCTGACCGGCGCCGCCATGCCATTCCCATTCGCCGGGCCGCGCAATTCGTGATTCTGTAAGATCTGCAGAAGCCGCGCCTGCAGCGGGTTGGATAAAGCCGTAATTTCGTCGAGGAAAATCGTCCCTTTTTCGCCGGAGGTGAATCTTCCAATGGCTTGCCCTGCAGTCGTCGGCTCGCCCTCGAACTCGCTTTCCAGCCCCGACTCGGGCATTTGCGCGCAGTTGATAGGACGGAGCTTGAAACCGGAGCGTACCGAAAGACTGTGAATCAGGCTGGCAACAGTGAACTTTCCCGATCCCCGCTCACCCAGGATCAGCACCGGCACATCCGTCTTCGCCATCAGCGCCGCTTGTGCCTGAAGCTTCTGCATCACCAGGCTGGCGCCGACAAACACTGTGTCTTGGCCGATTGGTTCGATCTCTTTCATCACCATGCTGCTGACCATGTGTTCCTCCGCTTCGACGGCTGGCTCAAGCTGCCGCCGGATCACGTATTCCAACTGTTCCGCATCAAAGGGCCGGATGAGGATTTCTCCTCCGCCGTTGCGCAATTGTTCTTTGGCCTGCGCCGCTTCGTCCGGGTGGCACAGGATCACGATCGGAAGCCCCGCATGCAGCCGGCGCACCCAGCGCAAGAAGTGCAAGCCATCGCTGCCGCCATGCGGCACGTCGAGCAACAGCAAACGCGGCACGTCATCGGACTGCAAGCGCTCGGTTACATCCCAGCCGCTGGGCGCCGTATCCAAATGCCAGGGATTCGACTCCTCGAGCGGCCACAGAAGCCGCAGGACAGACGAATCGCGGCTCACGACGAGCAGTGAAATCAGCTCGCGGTTTTCCGCCAGGTTTTTGCTTGAGTGGTGAATTCCCAAGGTTGGAAGATCCAGATTTTGATTCTCAGAATGGCCGATAAATGCGACCCAGCTCTCAAGACGTCTTTGCGGAAGGATGCCGCATTAGACGGGTTCCACTTCGTAACCTTCGACGCGCACCGCCAGCGAACGCTGAATGGCGTCGATCGAGATCACCAGGGTGCGGTCGCCATTGCGCGAAACCAGTATGCCTTCGAGTCCATCGAGCGCGCCGCTGCGAATGCGCACACGCTGTCCGATTTTGAGAAAAGGATGGCAAGACCAAGGAATTTCGCCTTCGACCAGGTTGCGAACAGAGTCGATTTGGTCATCGGGAATCGGCGAACCTTCGCCGTGCGCCCCCACCAGACCGAAAACTCCATCAACACGGAGAACTCGCAGTCGCTCAATCCGGTTTGGGACGAACTTTGCGAACACATAGCAGCTGAATAGCGGCACTTGCACGGATTTCTTGCGATCGCTCCAGCGGTGGACTTCGCTGATAAGCGGCAGGTATGTGACTACTCCGCGTTCTTGCAAACGCTGCGCCACGATCTTCTCGTGCCGCGGTCGGGTGTGAAGACTGTACCAGCTTTCCGCCTGCGGCTCCGCCACGCCTGCGAGGAGAAGATTTTCCTGTGTGATCGCACGTGATACGCCGCTGCTGGCCATAGCTTCGCCCTCTAAGTCACACCTCTCGGGTGACTCCAAAGTGATTGCGTGGAAATATCTTTATCGGGATCTCATTAGCAAGATCCGAGGGGGAACCCACCGGGGAAAGGTCAAATCTGCAAACAGCAATCCGGGCACGACCGGACTTCTTTACTCCGTGTCATCCGGGATTACCAAGGCAGAATCAGGGGAGGAAACGATTGCCGCCAACTAGAGTTTAAAGCTTGTGTCTTCTTGTGATGCCAACGCTCACTTCGTATCAAGCGTCTCATAGCCACTGTGCAAATACGATGCCAAAAAGATGTCACCTGCTCTCGCTGTTCTTAAGCTACACACATCTTTGCTTGAGTTCGGATCCGCGACATCGCAACTCGTTGTCACCTGTTGAGCCCAACGTCAGAAACCAAGGATAATGACCACCATAACATCTCAGCTTGCGGACCGGATCCTCAATTCAGCCGTTTCATGCATCTCCATACAATCATTAGGCTTCGGCGTCGGAACTCCGACACACCCAGGTAACGAACTCACGATGTGATCAAACTACATGCGATTGCAGGACCTTGCAAGGGCACTTCGTGCCCATTGACATGGTACTTCCGTGCTACGGAGTTCGGCGGCACTTGCAACTTCAAATCGCTCGGCCCTGCTCGAACCGGTTTGATTCTATGTAAACACTTTATAATTCGTGTTTTAGCTGCGGAACGCCGAACCAGCATTGGCCTACAGCGCCGGAGTTATTTTCCACAGGCAGGAATGCAAGTTGTTGCACTTTATGTCCATGTCTTGCGACATTGCCCGAAGAAAGTCCCTCACGCGTTGCAGCGTGCTGCACACTGCACGACCGAATTAAGGACGTCTTGCAGGAAGAGATTTGGAAGCGCCGACGCTCTCCAAAATTGGCACAAAAGCCCGCCCAAAATGGGCAGGCTTTTGCTGGAAATCGATCTTGCCTATGTCTTATTGAATTTCGGACATTGCATTTTGCCGACGAGCTCGGTAAGCCAGTGCGCCAATGCAAGCCAGTGCGCCGATCAAGAGATACTCAACCGAGGTGCCACCTTCGGGAACGCCGCAGCCACCGCCGCCATTGCCGCCCCCACCCCATCCACCGTTACCGTTGCCACCGTTGCCGCTGTTCCAGCCGCCGTTACCACCCTGGCCACAACCGCCTCCGCCACCGTTACCACCGCCACCACCCCAGCCGCTATTTGAGGGCTTCGAGTGTTGCAGAGTACCACCGGGCGCAAATGTGAACGTCAGCAGACTCGCTGGCAGGCTGGAAGGAGACATATAAAGCGACTGGTTATGCTCAGGGCTCGCCCCCAATGCAAAGGTCGCGCAACAGAGGATCATTACTAAAGCTAGCCCAGCCCACAATTTAACTGATTTCATCAGACTTCTCCTCATCCAACTACAAATTTCAAGGGGGGGAAGGCCTAAGGGCGGTTGTATCCCACCGCCAGAGACACAGCAGCCATCTTCGGCGCGAAATGGAAAAGTGTCAAGACTGATAATATCTGCGACTTTGTTTGCAGACGATTGCAACCGCATCCCGTGCGGATCGCGCATCGGCTGGAAAGGAACGTGTAGTGCGGAGATGACTCTAGCTATGGCGGTGGAATCACGGCTTGCACCGGAGAGGAGGGCACGCTTTCCTGTCCGCTCGAATTTACGGCGGTTGTTTCGTAGTAGTAGGTCGTCCCATCACTCACGCCCGAATCGGTGTAAGCCGTGGCAGGAACCAATGAGGAGTTGATCTTCGTATAGCTTCCCGAGTTGCCCGTGCGACGGTAGACGTTATATCCCGACACATTCGGTGAGCCATCCGCATTCCAGGAAAGGTTGACCGAGTGCGCCGGTGCAGCCACTCCAGTTCCCGTGAGTGTGGCTGTAGACGGAGAGTTGGAGGCATTGCTCACAAACGAAATACTGGTGGAAGCCGTACCGCTCGATTGCGGTGTGAACGTCACGGTGAAGCCCAGGCTCTGCCCTGCGGACAAGCTAATCGGGAACGATAGCCCGCTGACCGAGAACTCCGAGCTACCTGTATCGACTGATGACACCACGATGCTTGCCCCGGTTGCAGTCAAACTCGCCGTCTGTGATCCGCTGGTTCCAACCGTGACATTGCCAACATTAATCGTCGATGGGCTTACGTTCAGCTTCCCTGAAGAGGCTCCCACCGCGGAGCCGGTCAAAGCCACGTTGAGAGTGGAATTTGACGCATTGGAGGAAATTGAGACATTTCCGCTGAAATTGCCGGTCGATTGTGGCGCAAAAGTTACCGCAAAAGATGTGGTCTGTCCCGGCGCAAGGGTAAGCGGCGTGTTGATGCCCGAGACGCTGAAACCCGTACCGCTCGCCGTCACCTGCGAGATCGATGCAGTGGCGCCACCCGTATTCTGGATAGTTTCGGTTTGGCTCTCAGTCTTGCCCGTCTGAATGTCTGCAAATATCAGGCTCACCGGAATAGCGGCCAGTGTTGCTCCAGTCGCTCCTGAGGTTCCCGTTCCTGACAGGGCTATATCGAGAGTCGAGCTGGAACCATTGATTGTGACTGAGAGAATGCCGTCGCTCGCCCCAGCGCTCGCAGGCGTGAAAGTGACCCCAAAGGTTGTGCTCTGATTCGGAGCAAGCGTAAGCGGAAGACTCAGCCCCGTGTAGTTGAAACCGGAGCCGCTAACCGTCCCCTGTGAGATGGTGACACTCTGACTCGAGGAATTCGTAAGAGTCTCGGTCTGGCTTTGCGTGCTGCCCACTACCGCGCTGCCGAAATTGATGCTCGCGGGATTGGCCGTGACACCGTCTCCGCTTACCGCAGTTCCAGAAAGTGCAATGCTCAGCGGGCTGCCGGTACCGTCGGTGGTGAGGGTAAGGGTGCCGGTGAGGCTACCCACAGATTGGGGCGCCAACACAATATTAAAGGTCGTGCTCTGCCCCGCCGAAAGGGCGAGAGGCAGGCTCAATCCACTGGTGCTGAAAGCAGAGGTGGAAACGCTGGCCTGCGTAATAGTGAGGTCGCTTCCTCCCGTGTTCGTGACGGTATCGGAGAGGGTCTGAGTCGTACCGACCTGAACATTCCCAAAACTGACGCTCGCCGGGGTGGCGGTCAGAGTGGCCGGCTGTTGGTTTTGTGGGGTATTTTGCGATCCAGGACTGGACGAGCTAAACCCCTGGCATCCGGCCAGAAGCGCCAGAGCACCTAATGCCAGCAGAAGGATGGGGAACCTCCGGGCGGGGAAGTGGCTCATATTGGGTTTTCGGAGAAACGGTCAGCCCCTCAAAGCTGAAAAGCTAGTGTGCCGTCTCGACCACCTCAGCCGTAAGGTCACAAAAGGACATGGTGAGGCAAAATCGGAAGGACATCCCTGCAATGCGCTAGCTCGCTAAAAGGGGCGGCGGAGGTACAACGACCTTAAATCCAAGATTTTTCAACAGAATGTGGATAAAGCGGCGACCAGCATGAAGTCAAAGGGACGCCGCAAAAAGTCACCTGGAAGCTTCTCCCCAGCTTAGAAAATATCGTGGGCAGGCTTTTCTTATGCGGCTCCTGGGTAAGCAATTGTACTCAACAGCGCGTTGGCATTCTGCCGCGAGTCGAGCCTGGTATGCTGCGCCACAATAGGCACGCTGGACCGAATGACGCTGGAAAAATCGGTGCCGCGCGGAATCACCTCTGGATCGCGAAGATCGTTGAAGCGGACATGACGAGTCCGCCGTGCCCCGACCTTGAGTCGATACGGCCCAACAGGTTCGCGGTCGGAATAATAGATCATGATTTCAATGTCGGCATTCTGATCCGATGTGTTCAGAATGCACACAGTTTCGTGACTGGTCATCTCCGGCTGGGGGCCGTGACTTTCAGGAGGAATGTAACCTTCTGCGATCACCCATTCTTTCTTTCCAATTGCACCCGCCATAATTTCACCTCACAATTTCTTCGCCAGTTTCGTGACGGCCACTGCCCCCAAGGCAAGTGCCGCCAGGGTAGCCAGAGCGCCGAGGCGTGCTCGCCGCCGCGACTTTTTGCGGCGCTCCACGACCTCCGATTCTATGTAAGGGCCCGCCTGGTGGCCGTTTCGCCCCATTTCGATCACTTCCGCCAAATGTAGTGCCTGACGATCCGTCTCTTGCGCAATCTGCTCGCGGCAACTGAATCCGTCCGCAACTATGATCGTGCCCGCAGCGGCATCACGGACCGCAGGCAGCAGCACGCGCTCGCCGATGTCAACAGAAATCTGATACTTGTCGGATTCAAAGCCGAAGGATCCCGCCATACCGCAGCAACCGGAAGCCATCGTTTTCGAGTCAAGGCCAAGCTTTTGCATGATCTTGTTCTCCGAATCAAATCCCAGCACAGATTTGTGGTGGCAATGGCCCTGCACCAGAGCTTTGCGCTGGATTTGCGGGGCTTCCCACCGTTCGACCTTCTGGCTCAGAAATTCGCTCAGCAGGAACGTTTGCTTCTGCAGCTTTTTCGCGAGCGGATCGTTCGGAAACAGGTTGTGTAATTCATCTCGAAAAACCGACGCGCAACTGGGTTCGAGCACAACCAACGGCAGTTCCATCTCGATCTGGGGCTTTAGCGTGTCCAGGATTTTTCGCAGATACTGTTTCGCCAGGTCCAGAAAACCGTAATCGTAGAGCGGCCGTCCGCAGCATAAGTGGCCTTGAGGCACGCTCACCTTGAATCCTGCATCTTCAAGTACGTGGGTGGCAGCCTGCGCGGTTTCAGGAAAGAAATAATTGTTGAAAGTATCCGGCCACAGAATCACATGCCGATATTCTTCACTGGAGATTGCATCGTGTTCCATGAACCAGTCGCGAAATGTTTGGGGTGCGAACTCAGGAATCTGCCGCTGCATCGGCATGCCCGCCAAGAGCTTTGCCGCGTGGCTTAAGCCGGGGGTCTGGGTTACAAGGTTGACGAGTCCCGGCCACAGCGATGCAGCACGGGACCATTGATCAATCAGGCCAAACGCGTAAGCCTGCCTCGGACGAACGCGGCCTTCCCAATAGTGAGAAAGAAACTCAGCCTTATAGGTGGCCATATCCACGTTGACCGGACAGTCGCCTTTGCATCCCTTGCAGGCAAGGCAAAGATCGAGCGCTTCTTTAACGTTGTCATCGCGCCATCCCTGGGTGATCACGTCGCCATGCAGCATCTCCCAGAGGTGGTGAGCACGACCGCGAGTTGTATGGCGCTCTTCATGAGTCACCATGAAACTGGGACACATAGTGTCATCGCTGGCCTTTTCACCTTCTTTGCGTCGGCATTTGCCAATTCCTACGCAACGAAGCGCGGCATGGGCAAAGCTGCCGTTATCATCGGGAAATTGAAAGTGAGTTGGAGGGTCCCACGGGTGATAGTCGGCGCCCAGCCGCAAATTCTCATCTACAAGATACGGGTCGATTATTTTCCCCGGATTCATCTTCCAGTCGGGGTCCCAAATGGACTTAAATTCACGAAAAGCTTGAATCAGTTCTTCGCCAAACATTTTGTAAAGGAATTCGGCGCGCGCCTGCCCATCGCCGTGCTCGCCGCTGAAACTGCCTCCGAACTTGACGCAAAGATCTGTGGCTTCTTCGAGGAATGATCGCCAGGTTCGAATCCCCTGCGCGCTCGTCAGATCGAAGTTCACGCGGCAGTGAACACAGCCTTGCCCAAAGTGACCGTAGAGCGCCGGATCGTACTGATACTTCTGAAACAGGGCGCGAAGTTCGTGTAAATACTCGCCCAGCACCTCGGGCGCTACAGCGGAATCCTCCCATCCCGGCCAGGTATCCGGCTCACCGGGCACGAATGCCGTCGCGCCGAGGGCGGACTCGCGCACACTCCAGAGATGTTGCATGTCCTCGGAATCGCTGAAAAGTTTCATCCCGGGAGCGCCCGCTTTTTTCTTCAGTTCGTCCATCACCCGATGGGCCAGATCCAGTGCGTCCTCTTTCCTGTCGGCTCCAAACTCGGCCATCAGCCAGCCCTTCCCTTTAGGCAGCAACCCGAGATATTTCCGGCCTCGTGTATCTTTCTTCTCAATGTTTTCATAGAGCCGATGATCGATACCTTCGAGTGCGGTTGGCTGGTAGGGGACAATATCCATCACGTGGTCGGCCGCGGCGTAAACATCCGGATAACCGAGCATTACAATCACTCGTTCGGCTTTGGCGGGGATGAGCCGGCACTTTGCCTCCAGCACCGTGACCAGTGTACCTTCGCTCCCGACGAGAGCGCGGGCTATGTTGAACCTGCCATCTCCGCCGGGGATCAGCTCATTGAGGTTGTAACCGGAAACGCGGCGCGGAATCTTGGGATACTTTTTCCGGATCAAGTCGGCATATCGAACTCGAATCGACTTCAAGCCACGATAAATCTCGCCCGTCCTGCCGCCTCTCAAAATCTGAGCTTCCAGCTCCGCATCCGCCATCCAACCCACGTTCATGCGCGTCCCGTCATACAAAAGAATTTCTAGTTCCTCAATGTTCTCTTCGGCCTTGCCCGCCATCTGCGCATGTGCACCGCAGGAATTGTTTCCGATCATGCCGCCGAAGGTGCAGTGGTCGTGGGTTGCCGGATCGGGCCCCCAAGTCAGCCGCTTGTCAGATTCACGCATGGCTGCATTGCGCAATTCATCGCAAACCGTTCCGGGGAGCACTCTGGCCCACCCTTCATCAAGATTTATCTCCTGCACGCCATGCATGTACTTTGTCCAGTCAATTACGACTGCGACGTTGCAGCATTGGCCAGCCAGGCTCGTGCCTCCGCCTCGGGAGAGCAGAGGCGCTCCATACCTTCTGCAGGCCGCTACGGTTTGCACCACATCTTCTTTTGACCGGGGAATGACCACAGCGATGGGCACTTGCCGATAGTTCGAAGCATCCACGGCGTACATGGCTCGGCTGCCAGCATCGAAACGAACCTCGCCCTCGATATTTTTCTCCAGTTCGAATTTGAGGGAAGGTATATCGATCTGACCAGGTGCGCTTGCGGTTCGTGTTAGCTCGTCAGCCGGAATCAGAGGAATTCTATTGACAGCCATCTGCTCTCCTTCAGGCAGCAAATTTTTCAGCGTCAGATCGTTTTATCTCGAGCCCTGTACCGGGACGCGACAAGTCTGGCCGCAGTTCTCCGTCGATCAGTTGGGGTACTCCATCGAATAGCATTGCCTCAATTCGCACATGATCGTGAAAATATTCAAGATTTCTGAACGAAGGGATCGCGCAGGCGGCATGCGTGTGCAGCGCAGGCGCCGTGTGGCAGGAAAGCGGGACATTGCGAGCCTGGCAAAGTGCCGCAGCTTGCATCAATCCAGTTATGCCGCCGCAACGGGTCACATCTGCCTGCTGCACGTCGACGGCCTGGGCGGCAAGCATCCGTTGAAAGTAGAAGATGTCGTAGCCATATTCGCCGGCAGCGATGTCCATTCCGACTGGCGCATGGTCGCGGACCCCGCGAAGACCATCGAGATCGTCGGATGAGACGGGTTCTTCGAACCAACTCACGTCGAAATCATCAAATATCAATGCCTGCCTGAACGCTTCGCGGCGCGTGTAAGCGCCGTTCGCATCGACGAATAGCTGCGCGTTCCCGCCAATCGCTTCTCGGGCCACCCGCACCCGATTCCGATCTCGCTTGGCGTCGCGCCCCACCTTCATTTTGACGCACGGAATACCGCCCTCTACCCATCCGGCAAGCTGATCTGCGAGTTGCTTGTCGGAATAAGAAGTAAACCCTCCGCTTCCATAAATCTCCGCACCGCGACGGACTTGCCCTAATAATGTGACCAGAGGGATGCCCAGAAGGCACGCTTTAAGGTCCCAAATCGCGCAGTCCACGGCAGAAATGGCCATCGAGCAAATGCCCGGTCGCCCAAGGTTGCGAATTTGTCTCCAAGCTGCCATGTAAATGGCGCTTGGGCAAAGCGCATCTGCGCCGAGGATGATTGGCCGCAAAGTATCGTGAATGAGAGTTGCCGTGGCGTGGTCGGCGTAGGTGTATCCGATTCCCTGCTGGTTGCCGCCCCGCACTGTAACAATCACGATTGTGGTGTGATCCCATTCCAAAGTTCCATCGGATTCGGCGAAATCGGTTGGAATCGTATAGGTTGACACTTCGATTTCTTTGATAGGAACGCCGCTGGAGGACAATGGCATAGCAGATGCACACGGCGCCTCACCCAGCCTCAGCCGAGAACTGAACTCCGGTAACCGTTATGCATTCGATGTGATGCGGGAGGGAGTGGTTTACTCTGAATCGTTTCGCATTGCCGGAAACATATCGTGGCGCGATACAAACTTGCCTGGGGAGCTATCCATCCCGACAATTTCGACTCCTGGGGATTCCCGTGGGAGCACGGAGTTGTATTCCGCCGTCGGCTACCGCAACAACGCGGGGATCACTGTCCCTCCGCCGTTATTGTTGAAAATCTCTCCGCCGGTGTATGTGACCGCGCCCGTACTCGGATCGAAAACATAGATCGGATACAGCCAGGGGTTTGTCTGATTTTCCTGCTGCGTGTAGATCAAAGCATCATCCGGCGAAAAGCCGAGGAATTCTCCCTCCACATAATTGCTTGTGTCGACCAGTTTCTCGGCCGCAGTTTCGATCTTGGTGACTTCGCTAATATCCGGTGCCAATTCGATCAGATCGAACTTTCCGGCCGGATCCACGTAGTTCCAAATGCCGTATCCGCAGGCTTCCAGCATTGCAGCCGTACAGGAAAATTCCGCCGCGCCACTCAAGGAATAGACGTTCACGGAGTCCATTCCATAGCTCGTGCTATTCGGAATGCTGAAATATATAATCGCGCTCGGCGTGATGTTCACCACATCCTCTCCTTCAGTTCCGTCAGCCCAGGAGAAAATCTGTTTGTCTTGTCCCAGAGCGCCATTCGAGCGATTTACCGGCCGTTCGTAATAGTTGGCCGAAAGGTTGGCAAACGGATAATTGCAATCCCAGTAGTCGTAGAGCACATTACCTGCTGGGTTGAATCCGTGGATAAAGAAAAAAGCCGAAGCTGACAGCAGACAGGGGCCGTTCTGTTTATAGGTGGCCGCCGCTTTTGCTGATTTCGTCACCATACCCGTGGTTGGATCGATTGTGAATTCCGCAATTTTGGCTAGCGTGTAAGACTGCGCGTTGTACATCGATTCTGCCGCATAGCCAAGCTTGCCGTCTGAGCTGATCACGAAATCGTAAGTAGTAAAGCCGCTGTCTGTGAGATTCACGGCCTGCACGGCGGGGGCTTGCGGAATGCCGGTGCTATCCGTCGCGTAAACCCAAAGCCACTCCACGTTGCTGCTGTCGTCGCCAGTTACATAAATAAAATGATCGTTCCCCGAAGGCAACACTACTGTGTTCGAAACCGACTCCAGCCCAACTCCCGAACCCTCCTCTGTTGGATTGCCGGTGGTCCGGTCCACGTCATACGTATACAAAGTGGACCCAACGAGCAGGTAAGCCACTTCCACCGCAGACGCGTCCGGTTTTACAACAGCGCCTTGTAGTCCCAGGCTGGAAAGTAATAGACCAAGCAAAATGGCAGCGGTAGACGAGTAGCGGCGACCCATGGGTAGGACTCCTGTGCAAGGGCCAGTTCAGCGACCGGACCCAGGCGACGGTTAGTTGGCGCTTGGCCGAAAGAGGTTTACGCGAACCGCCAATTAAGGCGCCAACGCTCTTATCGCTCTCCACGCGCAATGGCGCGCTGAGGGCCGAGCCATGAGCAACCTACGGAGCCTAGGGAGTATCATGCGGGTGATTGAATGCAGCGGCAAATAAATAAGGAGAGCAATGCCCCAGTCCATTGACTGGCCGCGAATGCGCCCGTCGCAGCCTCGCCGCCGTCGCCGTTTCTTTCTCGTTCTGATC
>Ga0070735_10003930_pt1 | contig 12753 bp, 12 predicted proteins | sample Coa_R1_FD_66443 | JGI IMG/M metagenome (GOLD analysis project Ga0070735, IMG submission 66443) | Surface soil microbial communities from Centralia Pennsylvania, which are recovering from an underground coalmine fire - Coalmine... | ecosystem: Environmental > Terrestrial > Soil > Unclassified ...
TCGTCCACGGCCGCTACGACGTGCTCTGTCCAGCGAGGATTGCCTGGGAACTGCACAGCGCCTGGCCGGGAGCCCAGCTGCGCATCGTCCCCGACGCCGGCCACTCCGCCTTCGAGCCCGGGGTCACGCACGAGCTGGTCTGCGCGACGGACCGCTTAGCAAAGAAGACCGGACTCAAACGGGCCGGGGGCATTAAGTGAAGCATCGATTCGGCGCGTTCCGATCGGCCCTGATCCAGACGCCAGCCTACCGGGCGCTGTTCCTTGTGGTCGTGGTCGGAGTGCTGCTCATCTGTCTGGTCCCGGAAGCCGCCCTGGTGCTTCCCGCAGTCGATGCCGTGGGGCTCGACATCGTGACAATTCTGGCCGCGTTAGAGCTGCGCCACTATCTGGCTTCTGTCTTGAGCCGCTGCGGAGGTGTCCTGCGGACGAATCCGGCACTATGGTTGTATGCCTGTATGTGGCCCGTGATCTGGCTCCGAACGTGGGGAGTCAGGTGAGCGTGCCGCCGTCAGCGAATGTGCGAGGCCTGAATTTGCGTGGAGGGGGAAGCATGAAGAGACACGGATGGCTCTTTGGTTGGCTGGCGCTGTTCGCGAGCGTTGGGGCGAATGCACAAAACAAGCTATCTGTGACTCTGACGTGCAAGGGCGCGGCCGTGCACGCCCTGGATGTCGGAGACCGCCCCGAGCATGTGTTCGCGATCTGGAAAGAAGCGTGCACGTATGTGCAGCCTGCCTGGATTGGCGGAGAAAGGATCAAGGACGGAGACAGCGTCGGATTCAGCGAAGATACCGCCACTGAGTCAACCACCAGCGGGCATCATGTCGCCACGACCGAAAGCGGCGATAGATTCTTTCTCGTTTTTCACGGAACGGCGCCGCTCAAACATCTCAAGCGTGCCGGGCCAACCAACGGAACCTGGGCTTTTTCGGGAGGTACGGGGAAGCTCGAGGGAATAACCGGCAAGGGAACCTACAGAGTCACCAAGGACGATGGGGCCTTTACTGTGGTGATAGAAGGTAGCTACGCGCTGTCCGGCCAGAAAACGAAGTAAGGGTGCGGCACGCTATGCCGAGCTCGCGGGCTACCTGAGCCTTCGGGCGACCCGCATCAGGCGCGGCGTCGGGCCATATCGGTATCTGCGCGTGCCCGGCGGCGGGCTGCCAGGCGGTCGTCTGTGCGCACACGACTCCAGATACAGCCAGCAGAGACAGGGCAGAAATCGATAGCCGCATGGCCTCCTCCGTATCTGGCTCGGTCACCGATTGAAGCAGCAGGCCGACAGGCCGACGATGCTCAGGTACTGGCGGGTGACGCCAGGAGCAGCCATTCGCGGTTAAGTTGTGCGTGGGTCACTTACTGCGCCGCACGTTCCGCGATTGATATTGACCGTTCCTATTGGGTTACCTTGCTTCCCACTGTACTCCAGAACTACAACGACACCGTGGTCGATCAGCGGCCGCAAGTCAGGGTTTGCGCAGCTGGCTTCCTTTATCGTCGGAGTCAATTTCGACTCGAATGTCGTGCTGTCGACGCCCTTCGATTCGGCGTTCACGAGCGTGTACATGACGGTCAGTCTCAGTCCTGGCCCGGCCTTCGCGCCATCCAGTCTGGTATCCGGATCGACTGCGGCGGGGGCGGCGCCGTTAGCCTGGCCGGCGATCTCCGCGATCCTTCTTTGAAGCGTCAGAGCGGTCTTGAATTGCGCCGAATCCTTCGTGTCGCAGGCCGTCAGCGTGGCGCACACCATTGCCAGGCACCCGACCTTCATTCCGAGCTTCACGCGAGCTTCCCCCGGTACCGCTGTCATGTACGCGCCCGTCGTACCATCGCGCAAATGTGCGTTCGGAAACTGAGCGGGTGCAAGCGCCGTATGAATGAGTGTATTTCGCCGAGTGCGCTGGCACAAATTGGCGGCGTACGTTGCCATGGTTGGGTTCGCGGAGATTCGCGCCGACGCGAAATTCGGCGATGCACCCACGATCTTGCGACTGTTTAACGATCCTGCACATGCGCCTGCTGAAGGCCTGAGTACCTGGGACGCGGCTTATCTCAAAGCGCTGTACCACACAATCCACAGCGACCGAACGCAGTTCTTGGACGTGGGCAAATCAATGCTCAAAGAGATTGCGCCGTAGTCGCGCGTCCACGAACCTGATGACGGGCATCTAGTCAGCGAGGACTCCCGGGTTGAGCGTCCGCTCTGCGGGTCTGCGTGGCCGGTCGCCGTTGGGGGCAATGTTGGGTCAACGTCAGGCGTCGGGACGAGCGACCAGTGGGCCCTACTCAGGCCAGGGCACCAACTCGTGCCGATCCTTCGGATGTGCTCCTAGTGCCGGTTGGATCACGCACCATTCAGCCGCGGAATGAACCTCACGGTTCATAAAGGCGGCAGCGCAAGCGAAGCCGTCTTGCCGCTTATCGTCACGTAGTGTGCCAGCGAAGGATCGAGGTCCACAGCGCTCTTGATATCGCCAGAAGCATTGCCTGAGTCGTGAAGATTTGAAAAGGCCATGCCACGAAGGAAATAGGCCTGGGCTAACTTTGGATCAAGTTGGATCGCTTGGGCCTCATCTCTTACAGCACCTTGGTAGTCCTGTTGCAGTAAGCACACGCGTCCGCGTTCGCTCCACAACGCAGCAGTTTTCGGCTCTAGGCGGATAGCCTCCGAATAGTCCGCGAGTGCGCTGCTGAAATCACCTCGTGCGCGATAGATTCTCGCGCGCTGCCGCAGCGCGGAGGCAAATTTGGGGTCGATACCTATGGCTGTGTCGAAGTCTCGCAAGGCCGCATCGTCGTCAGGTTGTGCTGCGTAAAAGACCCCGCGGTTGTAATAGAGCTTGGCGTTGTGCGGAGCCAGTTTGACCGCTTTATTGTAATCGTCGAGCGCATGCTGCTTATCGCCCAGAGCAAAATACGCGGCGGCACGATCCGCAAACAGAAAAAAGCGCTCCTTGCCCTCGAAGATGTTGTGATCCAGTAACTCTGTGCATGCCTGGATAACCCTGGGCAGCCCCGCCTTCCCGTCGCGGTTGATGCACGCCAAGACGACAATGCGCTTCTCATAATTGAGCTGATGCTCACAGATCACCGCCTGGTTATAGTCAATGCCGTCTTGCGGCGAATCAATGTCCCCTAACCCTCGAGGTGATTGCTGCATGCAGTTAAAAAATTGGTCCCCTCGAAGCTTTGGCAGCGGTTGCTCCGCGCGCGGCGCGGTGATCGTGATCTGTTCTTTTGTCTTGGGCGTCGTCGGTGTCGGCGTCGTCGCCGCCTCATTGGGGCCAGCCGATGTTGCGGTGGCTCCGGCCGGACTGCTTGGTGGCTGGCCGATCTGGTTTGGATTGGGGATTTGCGCTCCCGCTGCCCCCGCAAGCGGCACCAAAACCGAGACTCGCCACCAGGCCAGACGCCACATGAGGTACATCCGAAGCTTCATCGCGGCCGCCTCGACGCGAGCAATTGAACCTAGCACTTCGCGCCCCAAGCACAAGCTCTTTAATCTGTTGTTAATGTCCCGGTAACGGACCCTCCTCGAAGCCGTCGTCTTTTCGGTCAAGCCGGTTCAGCTGACGCAGATGCGCAGGACAGCGAAAATGGGGCCCCCACTACCACTCTTCCATCCCACACCTCCAGCACTTAAATACGCAAGTCAGCCACGTCAGCGCGATTCGATCGGATCGACCATCTTCACCGTGCGGCATCCCCATCGATAGTCGAGTAGGTGCATTTTCCGTGCGTGCACACGATTCTCGCTCGTGCCTTGAGCCTGGATTTCCACTCAACCATTTTGCGCATTGTCTCAGCACGGCGCTCGCCTTGCAGGCCGCTGATGTACTTCGCATCGACTCGAAGCCAGGGACTGCGAAAGCGTGCCATCTCGGCGTTGGCCTCCTCGCGGCTGACTCCTTCGATCAGCACGCGATAGGCCGCAATCAGCACGCCGGTGCGATCGATCCCGTCCATGCAGTGAACGTAAACCGGCTTCGGCGCCTCGCTGACGATTGCCAGGAATCGAGCTACATGATTGTCCAGCAATGACCAATTGATCATGTGGAGCGGCTCGAAATCCGGTAGGTGGTAGTAGTCTATCGAGTGCGTGAAATCTGGGGCGGGGGCGGCTGCATCGAACGCAGCGTGATCGTCCTGAATCTCCTCGAGGTTCACGATCGTCCCGACGCGGTGTTCCACGAGCCATGTCGCAGCCGCCTCATTCGGTCTTTCGCCCCGCCACAGCACCTGCGAGGTGACGACACAGAAGTTGCGGATCGGAGAATCGAGACTGCTCGCGCAGGCACCCTGGACAGTGTGCTGGGCGAAATAGACACAGCCGGAGATCAGCAATAGGAGCCCATGTACCAGCCTACGGCTCGCGTTCGACTTGGCTCGTTCGGCATGCCCGATCTGAAACATTAGCTGCCTCGCGCCTCCGCGGTCTTCACGCGTCCGAAGCGCTTGCGAGGATCCCAGGAACGCGCATTGTCCAGAAGTTTCGCTAACGCAGATCGTGCGGCAGCGATGGGCTGAATGCGCCGCTACGGATCATCGCGTAACCGATCAACAAAGCGGTCGACGTATAGGCAATGCGTGGTACCCATTCCGCGACGAGATCGTCGAAGCGATTGATCGCCGCTGTTTCGGCTGCGGAGTATCGAAACAACATTTGCGGCAGGGCGCCGCTCGCTTCGCCTGGCGCAATCAGCGCGCAGGCGAGTGCATGACCGGGAAAAGACAACTCAGAAACCGCCTGCGCGAAAGACGCTCCCGATTGGATCCGAGGTTTGATCTGCGATAATTGCTTTTTTAGTGTTTGGTCTCCGACAGTGCTCAAAGCCATGGGCAGAGCGTCCAGCATCGGTATTCCGGCCTCGAGCAGCAGAGCCAAGCTATCGAAGAAGTCCCGAAGATTGCGACGCGCGTGAACGGGACCAAACAACGGCACGAGCGAAAAGACTCGAGCAAGCGCGTTTCGGAGTGCACGCGCGGCTTGCCAGCGCGGCGAAGGCTGGCAGAGCAGATACGCAGCTCCTCCTGCTGCAATCCAGGGGAGCAGGTATCTCAGCAGGTAGCGCCCCCAAGTCAAAGTACCGGCGACGAGATTTGGCAGGGGTCTTATGAAGACCGCGATCACGAGCATTACCACCGGCAGCATCAGGCGAGACTTCATCATCTTTGCACGTGCCGCCCGTCGCGCGTAATGAGCCGAAAGAAGGTGATACGCCCGCGACGGGCTGCCGGACACCGTCGCCGCGCGCAACAGGGATGCCTCAATGGACGTGAACAGGCCACTTTTCAGTCCGGCCTCGGCGATACCGAGTCTGATCCACTTGAGCGTCCCAGCCAGCCGCGGCCGTTCACCCGGTGGCAGATGCACCAAACGGAGCGCGTTGTCGAATGGAAGACCCGCGTCTTCCATTGTGGCCAGCTGGCTGAACAAATCAGCCCTTACATTAAAGCTCATAGGAGAGAGAGCCCCGCCCGACATAGCCCATCCGCGTCGCCCGCCGTGCACTGCGCAGGAAGGAATATATGCCTTCCGGTAAGCAGACCGTGAGGGATGACCGCTCCGGTCACGAAGCGACTGTCGGCGAGCCGAAGGCAAATGCGGTAACGGCGGCCCGCACGAGGGGCAGACCGTCGCGGAGCGCGCTACCTGGCGCCGAAAATGCTCTTCGGCAGACGCACGTGCACCCCGACATTCGGCTTGTCGACGAGCTGCGTGATGGCCACATTCCCCGCGATGCTCACCAGCTGATACGCCTCCTGGCGCGTCAGGTGCTTTGCCGTCACGAGAAAATCAACCATTTCCTGGATCGCCGTGCGGGTAGCCACGAGCAGATCCGGATCAGTGGCCATGCTGATGTAGTCGGTCGGGGTCTCTGCCCGCGGCCAGGTGAGCTTCATGTCCTTGCGCACCGTGAGCTGCAGGCGGGCGCGCAACGATGTCTCGATCGCCGTCTGATCGACTTCGCCGTCGCCCTGAGCGGCGTGGCCGTCGCCGACTTCGAACAGGGCGCCGCGAGCAAAGACCGGGATATAGAGAGTGCTGCCGGCCACCAGCTCGCGGTTGTCGAGGTTTCCCGCGTGACGCCCGGGCGGATTGCTGCTGACCCGTCCGGCCTCGGGCGATGGCGCTACGCCCATGCTGCCGAAGAAGGGTCGTAGCGGTATCACGATCCCGGGAGCGAACTGCGCGGTCATCCGCTCGCGATCGAGTGAGATGATGCGGACCGGCGTATTCGGCTCGCAATTTTCGGGCAGGAAGCCCTTGCAGCCGTTGTACCCATAGTCGATCGCCAGCTCGATCGACTGAATCCTGACCTCGAGCACATCGCCCGGCTCGGCACCCTCGACGAAGACCGGACCCGTCAGTATGTGGCCCCCGGGACCCCGCCGATCGCCGGTCACCTGACTGACGATCTCCTTGAGCGAGGCCTGGATGCGATTGTCCGGTATCCCCGCCTTCGCAAGGCCTTCGGGCGTATTGGTCAGCAGTGTGTCGACATCGATGATGTCGCCCGATGCAATGCGCAAAACCGGGGGTGCTGCGGACCAGTAATAGCCGTACGCCACAGTGGACGGTGTGGCTTCGAGCCGGTGCACCTGGGGCGTAGCCGCGTAAGCCACTGCCGTAGCGACGATTGCGAGCAGGCTCATCGAGAGCGTCACATTTCTGTTCATGGATTCCTGCTTTGGAGGAGCAACGGTCAACGCACGGCGAGGTCCACCTTCACGGCGTCGCCCGTATCGGGCTTCGGCGGAGCGTTGACGATGAACACGCGCGCGGGATCGACCTGCCCTCCCGCAAGCAGCGCATTCTGGATGGCGCTGGCGCGCGCGCGGGCGAGCTGCTCGAGATCGGAGTCCGGAATCTGCATGTGGGCGAGCAGCGCACTCTCGAGATCATGGATGGCCGCGTCATAGGACTCGGCCTCGCCTTTCTTCGCCCCCTGCACCGCGACGGCCGATGGCGGGAGCGCCGCGTCCTTGCCGAGATCCGCCCGGAACTGCTCGACCAGCAGCTCGAAATGCGTAGCCGGATCGGCAAGCGCGAGCTCCGCGGCCTGCTCGGGGTGCTTGCGTCCCTGACGACTGGTCTCCGCCCGCACCGAGAGCTCACGCGTCAGCTGCGCGCGCGCGAGCTGCGGCCGATCGAGATTCGCGGAGGCGACGAGCGGCACGTCGAGCTTGAGTTGCGGACGCTCGTGCAGTGCTTTGCTCAGCGCGGCGAGCTGGCTCTGCATCGGCGGGGTGAGCTCAGCGCTTCCCGCGGGAAATTCGACGATATTCGGATGCTCGCCGCCGCCGAACAGGTGCCCGAGCAGGGCGAAGGGCGCGGTGGCGGCCTTCTCGATGATGTTGACGAACGCCTTCCAGATGAGCGGCCCGATGGCGAAATGCGGGTCATCGAGCGAGCCGGTCATCGGCAACGCCAGATCGATGACCCCGTTACGGTCCCGCAGCAGCGCCACGGCGATCTTCAGCGGCACGTGTATGGCTCCGGGGCTCTCCACACGCTCACCGAGCTCGAGCTGATCGATCACGAAGTGCTGCGTGGCATTCAGCTGTCGCTGCTCGATCTTGTAGGAGACATCCACCGAGAGCTTGCCCTTGTCGATCTTGTAGCCGACGAAGTAGGCCGAGTACGGATTGGCAATGGTCAGATCGAGATCCTTGAAGCTCAGGGTAATGTCGGTATAGAGCGCCGCCGACAGCAGGTTCGCCTCGCCGGAGATCTTGAGCGGCGAGTAGCTCGCGAGCTTGCCGTCGAGCTGCACGCGGGCGCGGGATTTGGGGTCGGAGGAGAGCCCCGTGACCGCGCCATTGAGGGACTGCATACCGAGGGCGAAGCTCGGCTTGATCCAGAGGTCCGTGTAATCGGCAGAGCCGTTGACCACGCGCACCGCGCCGATCGCGGCCGGGAACGGCGTGAGGGGCTCAGGCGGCGGCGCCGCGGCGGCGGCTGGCTTGTCTTTACGGGATCTCGCAGCAGGCGGTGGCGCGCCCGAGTCAGGGGCGGACTGTGAAGAAGCGGGTGCCGGCGGCTCGCTCTGCGCGGGCTTCGCGCCGGGTGCGGTCAACACGTGCGTGATGTTGAGGGTGCGGTCCGGCGCGATGATCACGCGCGCGTAGGGCTCGAGCGCCGTGATGCTCGCGATCCTGAGACTCGCGGGCTGCGAACGGTAGCTGAGCCCCGCGATGCGCAGCTGCTTCCACCGGATGAAGTCCTTCCTGAGTGCGTTGTCCACAGTACTCAGGTCGAACACCCCCGTGTCGCCCTTGACCTCGAAAGATCCATCGGCCCGGCGCTCGAAGTCGAGCCGGGCGCCGAGCTCACCCTTGAGCAGCGTCATCGAGGTGTAGCGCGCAAGCAGTGGCTGCAACGCCGTGAGCCCCAGGTGCTCGGCCTCGAGGTGCGCGGTGATGCTGGAAGTATGCGGTGCCACCCTGGCTTTGACGGCGAGCTTGCCCGAGGAATTGACGGTCGAGCTCAGCGTCACATCGAGCACGTCGTCGGGCGCGAGATTGAAGCCGCCCACGTGCAGGTCGAGCGGGTTGAGAACCACCGCGGCCGCAGGGCTCACCTGTCTGTCCTCCGCGGAGACCTTCAGGCCCGAGACCGAGATGTCCGGCACCGACACCGTCCATGAAGGTGTCGCGGCGCCCGAGGGCGATGTAGCGGGAGCGGGCGCGCTCGGGGCGGTGTCGCTCGCAGGCGGGGGCGAGGTGGCCTCGGCGCCGTCCTTCGGCGCGGGTGAGATGAGGTCCAGGATGTTGATGCGCCCCTGCTCACTCAGCCAGGCCTTTATCTCCCCGCCGTCGAGCCGCACCTTGGCGACCTCGATCGCACGGCGCCCGAGGTCGATGCGTGTGTCATCGACCGAAAGTCGCCCGAGCGCGATGTAGTCCTCGGCCCCGCCCGTCGGCTTGACGCCAAGACCGTCGAGCGAAACCTTGTGCACGTTGAGCCGCAGTGCGAGCGGCCCGGCGCCGGGGCTGAGATCATAATCGCCGTTGAGAGCCAGGACGCCCGAGTCGATCTCGAAGGGCAGACTCGCGCGCAGGTAGCTCCAGAGACTGCGCGCCTTCAGATCCGAGATCTCGAACTGGCCGTGCGAGGCGAGCGGGGTGAGCCGCACGGTGCCACTCCACTTGAGCCGCTCGCCCTGCGGCGAGGCTGCCTCCAGGACGTAAGTGTCTCCGGTCGCGGCGGTGGTGCTGAAGTCGCGCAGCTCGAAGGCTATCGGCGTGAAGTCGGCGCGAAACGCCGTCTTGCGGGAGCGATCCTCGAAGGTGGCGTCGCCGTTCACCACCTGGAGACGGCCGATGTAAAGGCGTATGGGCTTCGATTTAGCTGCCGGTTGCGGCGGCGCCGGCGCAAAGCCCTTGCCGAGGTCGGCGAGGTTGAGCTCGCCCCCGGAGCGTTGCACCGCCAGCACGTAGGGACGCTCGAGCACGATCTCGCTGAAGCTCGGACCGAGCCGCCACAGAGACGCGAGCTGCAGCCCGACGTGCAGACGGTCGAATCCGATCATCGTCTGCCCGTCGGCGTCGGGCAGCGCAACGCCGGTCACGTCCAGATTGAGGGTGAAGGGGTTGAAGCGCACGTCCCCGACCGCGAGCTGCCGCCCATAGTGGGTACGCACGAAATCGACCGCGGCCTGCCGACCGTAATGCGGCAATGCGACGAAGCCGGCCACGGCGTAGGCAACGATGAGCACCGCGACGATGGCGAGTGCAATGATGCGGCGTCGACTGAAGCGCACGAACCCGCTACCTCGTGATTTCTTCTACGTCACTCCCGGCGGGACGCTCAGTGAGCATGTTAGAGCATCGGCGCAACTGCCACCATGAGCGCTTGCCCTCATGGTCGGACCGGGGCCCTCCATGCTAGAGGGCCCGTGTGTGCAGGGGCCGCTGGCCTCGGCTGGGCCGGTCGGACGCGGTGTGCGTGCGGCCCGCACACCGCATCCCCGGAAAGTGACCTCAGTGGTCGCGGTCCCGATCGCCGCGATCATGGTCATCGCGGTCCTCGCCGTGATGCCCGTGGTCATGGTGCTCGTGATCCTGGTCGTGGTCGTGTCCGTGCTCGCGCTCCCAGCGCGCACGATCGAATCCCGGCTCATATTCCGCCGACCTCACGAAATAGACCGGCCGATTGCAGGCATGGTATTCGTGACAGTGCTTACGCCAGTTCCTGGCATGTCCGGGCGGCACGTGCAGGTAAATCGGCTCCGGGGGTGCAACGCCCATCGGGACCGGCTCGATCATCACCGGTTGCGGGGCGACGAGCGCCGGCGGCGGTCGATTGCCGATCACCACCTGTCCATAGACCCCCGGCACCACCTCGCCGGTGATGACCGCTCCGACGCTGATCGCCTGTGCCTGGACCAGGGGGATACCGAACCCGAGCATCGATGCCGACAGGATGACCAGACGATTCGCTCTCATGTTTACGCCTCCCGATGAGCGCCTCTGTCGAGGCTGATTGTGCACCTTGGCGGATGATCACACACGAGGCTGAACGCGAAGTGAATGGTGCGATCCACGCCTGCGGCCTTGCGCTCTTTCAGGCAGCGACCGGCTCGATGAGGCTGGCATCGTTCGGCAGGCGCGGATTGTTGACGCGCCGGCTGACCTTCCAGGCGGTGAGCCTCTCGTCCGGGAAGGGTCGCAGCAGCGCCTTCGCCTCCACTTTTCCGCCCGTCAGCCAGAGCTCTTCATCCTCGCGGCTGAGGATCGCCGGCATCCGCTGCTTTTCGTTGTGAATCTGTGCCAGGAGCCGATTCGCCGGCACTGTGATCAGCGTGCAGGAATTCATCCAGCCGCCGTCGGCCCGCCGCGAGCGGTCCCAGAGCCCCGCCACTCCGAACACCTCGCGGTCGAGAAGCTTGAGAAAGAAGGGATCACGCGAGCCGTCCGCATTGAGGTGCGGCTCGTAGAAGCCTCCCATCACGAGAATGCAGCGCTGATCGCGTGCCCACGGATCGCGATAGCTCGGCGCGGTCTCGAGGCGTTCCACGGTGGCATTGATGGTCGAGGCTTTGAGCGGTACGCCGTTGGCCCACCACGGAATCAGTCCCCAGCGCATGAGGGCTGCGGCGCGCTCGCCGGCATCGGAGACGGCGACGGGCACCAGCTCGGTGGGCAGGACGCGGAAGCTCTGGGGATATTCCCAGCGCCCGCGCGCGATCCCTAAGGCGCGCTCGGCCTTAGCCGCCTGAGCGAGAATGTATCGGCCGCACATGCTTTTAGCTTCGCACAGTAGCGGCGGCACTTCAGCACTGGGTGGACGCGTGCCGCTCGCTCTGCCCAAACTTCGTCATGCTTCCCTGGAATTCGATCGAGAGGCTGCGCGATCATTTCGGGGACTACGTCGTAGTCGTGACCTGCCGCAGCTGCCGGCACTCACGCGAGATCACTCCGGCGTTTCTCGCACGCCATTGCCGCGCGGGCTGGGACGAGCCGCTTGCGAACATCATTGCGCGGTTTCGCTGCCGTTGCGGCAGAAAGCTGGTCGACGTGCACGTCGGCTTCAACAGGAAGCCGCGGGGCTGGGTAAAGAATCCCTCGTAAGAAAATTATTTCAGTTCTGCCGGCACCGGCGCATCCGGCTGCGGTGCGCGCGCGGAGTTGAGCATGGCGATGGCGGCATAGGTGATGACGCCGGTCACCACCCAGCGCATCAGCGTGAGGTGGTCTGCGAGCATCTTCACGAGCGGGAAAGCCGCGAGCGTGCCGACGATTCCACCGACGGTGAGTCCGACTGCCACCGCCGGGGCGAAGCGCCCGGAGCGCAGAAATCCGAGGCTTGCGACCGGGATCAACACCCCATCGCTCGCCATCATGATGGGATAGGCGGCGATGGGGTGCATTCCGAGGAAGGCGAGCAGCGCCATCGAGGGCGCGTAGTTCCCTATGCCGACACACATCAGCGCACCAAGCACGAAATTCGCCAACGTCGCCAACACGAAGCGCCAGCCGGCGAGCCCCATCGCCGAACCCGATGGCGGAATGATCCCGAGGTTGGTCATGGTGAAGAAGCCGGCGGCGAGGAGCAGCGCCACGCCCATGAAGAGCTGGATGAGGCGGCGCCGCATGCGGCTCACGATGCTGGCGCCGATCCAGGCACCGGCGCCTGAACTGATGACCATCGCCATCAGCAGCGTGGGTTCGACCTGGACCGCCGAGATGAAGAGCACCGCGCTGAAGAAGATTCCCACGGCGTTGCCAACGTTCAGCGTGCCGGGGATCAGCTCGTCGGGCGGGTGCGAGCGCAGCTTGAACAACGCAGTGATCTGCGCGTAGTTGCCGATTCCAAGAGTGTCGAGGAAGCTCGTTACGCCGCCGATCACCACATCCCCGGTCGACGGGCGGACCGGCCAGCGGTTCCTGCGGGTGGCGCGCACCCAGACGATGACGACGGCGACCTCGACCACCGCGAGGCAGACATAGACGATCACGAGTGCCGCTGACATCGTTTCCCCCGCGGCCGATACTCTTACCTTACTAAATGGCGATACACGATGTCGCTAACGTCAGCGCGCCGCCCCCGGAGCCGATGCCGTGGCTAGTGCGTCGGTGCGCCCTGTGGCACAGGTCCCGAAGAGGCAGCGGTCGGTCCCCAGAAGTCGCGCTGGATGATGCCGTACAGGGCCACCGTGTAGCGCTCGGCATCCGCGCGCGTCATGTGCGACCACTCCGGAAGGTAGTAACCCTGCAACTCGGGATAGTCCTGAAAATGAAGCCC
>Ga0070735_10003931_pt1 | contig 12745 bp, 8 predicted proteins | sample Coa_R1_FD_66443 | JGI IMG/M metagenome (GOLD analysis project Ga0070735, IMG submission 66443) | Surface soil microbial communities from Centralia Pennsylvania, which are recovering from an underground coalmine fire - Coalmine... | ecosystem: Environmental > Terrestrial > Soil > Unclassified ...
CCCGGCAACGCCCCGGGCGAGCCGGGGTTTGACGGTCTCTTCAAGTGGGTGTTCGGTCCCAACTGGGATTGGCGCACGTTCGACGCTGAGCGAGATATGGTCAAGGTCGACGCCGTGCTCGGGCCGGCGGTCAATGGCGCAGTGACAGGCGACGTCACGAAGTTCCGTGACCGCGGCGGAAAGCTGATCTTCTTTCAGGGCTGGGCCGATCCGATCGTTCCGATCGGGCAGACCGTCGACTTCTATAAAAACCTCATGAGCAAGTTCGGCGGCGAAGAAAAGACGAAAGAGTTCGCCCGACTCTTTATGGTTCCCGGCATCGGGCATTGCGGCATCGGGGGCGGGCTGAATGCGTTCGACTCCTCGGCTTTCGGTGGTGTCCAGCCGCCAGCCCTCGATCCTGAGCATGACATTTTCACCGCGCTGTCGCATTGGGTCGAGGACGGTGTCGCGCCCGATCAAGTCATCGCGACGAAATTCGTGGGAGGCGACGCGTCCAAGGGAATCGAGATGCAGCGTCCGCTCTGTCCCTATCCTCAGCGCGCTTGGTACAAGGGAGACGGCGACACCAACGCCGCCACGAATTTCGTTTGCGCCGTCAAGAAGTGAGAGACGTGATGAGAAGTCCTACCCCACTCACGCCCATCGCACTCGACTGCGTCAATCCGCGGGACGATCGTACCGCGCAACAAGGCGACATCTAATACGCCGTCAATTGAAAAAGGGAGTATGAAACATGGGTATCAGACATATAGCGACGGCCTTTGGTTTTGCCCTCTCGCTCACCGGTCTCGCCGTTTACGCGCAGGCCGCGGGTATCGATGACCCTCGGCGCGCCGACTATTTCAAGGAATTCTCCGGCAAGACGATCGCTTTCTTGCCCGTGACGATGGGCATCGACCTCACCGAAGGCTGGGCCTCCGTCATGAAACAACAGGCCGATCGGCTTGGCATGAAGCTTGAAATTCGTGATCCGCATTTCAGCGCCGACGCTGGCGCGCAGGCGATTACTTCGCTCATCGCCGAAAAGCCCGACGTCCTCGTCGTGCACAATCCCGATGTCCAGTCCTATGCCAAGCTACTCAAGCGCGCGGAGGAGGCGGGGATTCATGTCATTCAGATCAACATGCGCTCGAACTACAATTCGGACGTCTATGTCGGCGCCGATTGGATAGGCATCGGCGAAGCGGAGGCGCAGGGCGTCATCGACAAGTGCGGCGCCGGTACGAGCGGCAAGGTTGCCGTCTTGCAAGGACAGCCGACCTCAGGCTCGGATAGCGGAATGATGAAGGGCGTCGAGAATGCCTTGTCGAAACATCCAGAGATCAAATTGGTCGCAAATGTCGCGGGGGAATGGGACGCGACGAAGGCGCACGCCGTAATTTCTACCGTCATCCAGCAGAATGCTGATCTCTGCGGCATCATCGGGTTCTGGGACGTCATGGATCTTGGCGCTGCCGCCGCGATTAAGGAATCCGGCAAGCCGATCGTCTTGGTCACGTCGGGCGGCGGCGAGGAAATGGCTTGCAACAATGTCGAAAAGGGCGCCTTCGACAAGGAGATTGCCTATCAAGTCATGGATCAGGGGCGGGACCTCAACGACATGATCACCACCGTGCTGGAATCCGGACTTCCGGCCGGCAAGCTCAAAGCGGTCATCTACAGCCCGCAGCTCATCATCTCTAAAGAAACTCTCCACCCTGGCCTCTGTTGGAGCGCCGCTGCTCTCAAGAAATAGGACGAATGCTCGAGTTGAGGTTATGGAATTGCGCTGAGCCGCTCAAACGGCTCAGCGCTTTTTCGTCGAATTGGGATGCGTCATGACGATCGGCGAATGGGCCACAAGACTGCGTTATCGGTACGTGCCCGATCATATCGTCGGCGAGGTGCTCGGCAGGAGGTGGATGGACAATGTCATTCCGATCGTTCTGCTCATCGCGCTGCTGATTTTTCTCGTCGAAACGATTCCCAATTTCACCACGCTCGGAAATCTCTCCGATACATCGCGCCAGATCGGCGAATTCGGCTTGATCGTCATCGGCATGACGATCGTCATGTTGGGCGGCGGCATTGATCTCAGCGTCGGCTCGGCCTTCGCGCTCGCCAATTTTACTTCTCTCGCGCTGATCAATGTCGGGCATTGGCCCGTGGCGGCAGCGGTCGCTGCAACGATCGCGGTCGGCGCTTTCGTCGGCCTCGTTAATGGCCTGCTCATCGGCTTTTTGAGGCTGCGAGCCTTTCTGACCACGCTCGTCGTCTTGACCCTCATCCGGTCGGTCGTCGAGTTTCTGTTGCAAATCTATTCCGTGCAGATCGCGTCCAGCGATGTGCAATCCGACGCCTTTGACTTTATTGGCTCTGGATCGGTTCTTGGCGCGCCTTTCAGCGTTCTCGTTCTCGCGGTTGTTGCGATCGCCGCCCAGGTGGTGCTGACCCGGCTGCGCATCGGCTGGCGGATCACGGCGGTCGGCGGGTCGCGACGCGCCGCTTATAACGCCGGCATCCCGGTACGGGCGATGGTCTGCCTCACCTATGTCGTCTGCGGCGTCCTGACGAGCCTGGCTGGAATTCTTTACGCCGCGCGGCTTTCCGGCGCCGGGCCCGACACCGGCCTTGGTCTCGAACTCGCCGTCGTGACGGCCGCGCTCCTTGGCGGCAATAGCGTCGGCGGCGGTCGCGGCTCGGTCGGCAAGGCCCTGATGGGCGCGATCATTGTTTCGTTACTGACTAATGGCCTCGTCCGGCTTGGCCTTCAAAACGGCGCGTCTTCTCTGGCCGTCGGCTTAGTGCTCGTTTTCGCTATCGCCATTGACGTCAGGTGGGGCAAGTGGCGCCACCGCTTGCAAGCGAAGGTCTATGTATCGCCGGCCTATCTCGCACTGCCCTCGCCGCCGGTATTCAGCGCCGGCGCATCTTCGCCGTATGCGATCAACGATCGGCTCAGCGAAGTCGAGACCATCGGACTCGGCGAAATCGACGGGCCTGAGGACGTTATTCTCGACGAAGAGGGCCATCTCTATTGCGGTGTTCGACATGGCGAAATCATCCGATTTCGCGCGCCGGATTACGTTAAGCGTGAGGTCTACGCCCATGTCGGCGGACGTCCGCTTGGTCTTGCGTTCGACCGTGACGGCGGTCTCAATGTCTGCATCGCCGGGATGGGCCTCTATCGCGTCGACAAAGATCGCAACGTTCAAAAGCTTACGGCCGAGACGAACCGCTCGCCTTTCTCGATCATCGACGATTCCCGCATGCGTCTCGCCGATGATCTCGACATCGCACCCGACGGCAAAATTTATTTCAGCGAGGCCACGATACGCTATGGCTTCGAGGAATGGGTGGTCGACGCTTTGGAAGGCCGCGGCAACGGTCGGATCATCCGCCACGATCCCGCGACGGGCGTCACGCGGACGATATTCCGCGACCTTCTTTTCGCCAACGGCGTGTGCGTCGCTCACGATAACAAATCGCTTCTGTTCGCCGAGACTTGGGGCTGCCGCATCAGCCGATATTGGCTCGACGGCGCCAAAGCTGGTACGGTCGAGAGGGTCATCTCCGATCTTCCCGGCTATCCCGACAACATCAATCGCGGATCGAAAGGGACGTACTGGGTCGCGCTGGCGGGAACCCGAACGCCAAGCTATGATCTCGCGATGACTATGCCGGGGTTTCGGCGTCGGATGGCGCGCTGGGTGGCCTCAGACGAATGGCTGTTCCCGAACGTCAATGTAGGCTGCGTCGTCCATTTCGACGCCGACGGCCGCGTTTTAGAAACCCTATGGGACCAAAAGGGAACAAATCATCCCGCGATCACCTCGGTGCGCGAACATCGCGGCTATCTATTTGTCGGTGGGGTCACCAACAACCGAATCGGCCGGCTCAAGATCCCAGGCGCTGACCCCAACTGGACGGGTCACGCGTCCTATTGGGGAGCGCAGCCGTGAAGCCGCTGTCCAAGACTCTTGATCGATGGTTCGGTCGGGGTGAAGCCTCGATCACAACGCCGCCAATGGACGGCGCGTTCCGGCCCAATGATCTCCTCGACACAGCCACAATTGTTCTCGAAGCGCCTGCGCCCGACGGACTCGCCGCGATTGCGCAAGGTCTCGTCGTTTCGAGTGGGCAGTCCCTCAAGCGCGTCAATAAGCCTGCAGACGCGCCGGTCGCGACTTTCGACGCCGAAATCAGCGCCGTGACTGAATTACCGGACGGCGGGGCGGCGGTCGGCCTCTTCGATGGACGGATCGCCTTCGTCGGGGGGCAAAACGACGGAAAAACAATTGCCGCGCAAGCCGGGCTGCAATGCGTGACGGCGCTGACGCCGACACGGGACGGCGCGTTGCTTGTCGCGAATGGCTCGGCGATACATGGGCCAGCCGACTGGAAACGCGACCTGATGGAGAAGAACGCTTGCGGCTCGGTGTGGCGGCTCGACCCCGCGAGCGGCGCACGAGAGCAAATTGCCGGTGATCTCGCGTACCCCTATGGCCTCCTCGATGAGGGTGAAGCCGTCGTCATTTCCGAAAGCTGGCGTAGCACGCTGACGCGCATTGTCCCAGGCGCCTCCAAGCGTAACGTACCGGTGATCGAGGGCCTCCCCGCTTATCCCAGTCGTCTGTCGCGCGGCGCCGGTGGCGCAATTTGGCTCGCTCTGTTCGCACCGCGCAGCCAACTCGTCGAGTTCGTTTTGAGAGAAGATCACTTCCGCCGGCGGATGATCGAAAAGATCGATCCGGACTTTTGGACGGCGCCGAGCCTTCGCTCCGGGCGATCGCCGCTCGAGCCAACGCAACAGGGCGGCGTCAAGCAGCTCGGCGTGCTGAAGCCATGGTCGCCGAGCCGATCCTATGGGCTGGCGGCGCGTCTCGATTCTGCATACCGTCCTATCGCAAGCTTTCACAGCCGAGCGAACGGGCGCCGGCACGGCGTGACTTCCTGCCTCGCCTTCGATGGGCGCATTTATTTCGCCGCAAAAGGGGACGGAATCGTGGTGTCCTTCGCTGACAATGGAGCGACGTCATGACGCTTTCGTCCCAAGCGGAGCCGCCGCTGCTCGAAATGAAAGGCGTCGGCAAACATTATCGCGGCGTCGCCGCGCTCAAGGACATCGATTTCGACTTACGGCGCGGCGAGGTTCACGCCATCCTCGGAGAGAACGGCGCCGGCAAATCGACGCTGGTGAAAATCCTCGCCGGCGCGGTAACGCCGACCCAGGGCGAAATCCGCATCGAAGGCCAGCCTGTGCAGATCGCCAGCCCGTCGCTGGCGCGGCGCTACGGCATCGCCATGGTCTATCAAGAGACCAGCCTCGTGCCGAGCATGACGGTCGCGCAGAACCTTTATCTCGGCGACGAAAAATTCTTCAATCGTCTGCGCGGAACCTATATCGACGCGCAGCAATTCTTGCAGTCGCTGAATTTTCCTGTCGACCCAACGGCTACGGTCCAATCGCTCGGCACGGCCAAACGGCAGATGGTCGAGATTGCCCGCGCGGTGCGGCTCAAAGCGAAGATCATCATTTTCGACGAGCCGACCGCCACGCTGACGCCGGAAGAAAAGCATCATCTCTTCGCGCTGACCGATCGGCTCCGGAAAGACAAGGTTTCGATCATCTTCATCAGCCACGCCCTGGAGGAGGCTCTCGAAATTTCCGATCGGATCACGATTTTGCGCGACGGCGCTCATGTCATCACCGACGACGCCAAGTCTTTCACGCGCGAAACGATCATCCGTCACATGGTAGGCCGATCGCTGACCAACGAACTCTATGGCCGCGCTGGCGCGCGCGCTGCGCCCCGGCCGCCCGGCGCCAAAGTGCTCAGCGTGCAAAACCTGTCGATGCAAAACCAGGTCCGCAACACGTCATTCTCGATCTTCGCGGGACAAGTCACCGGCGTGTTCGGCCTCGTCGGATCGGGCCGAACCGAAACGGCGAGGATAATCGCCGGCGTTGTTAAGCGCGATGCTTTTCACGGCGGCGACATCCGCCTGGGGGACAAGTCCGTCCGCTACAGGACGCCTCGCGCGGCGGTCGGCGACGGCGTCGTCTATGTCACGGAGGACCGCAAAGGGGATGGATTTTTTGAAACCATGTCGGTCGCGGACAATATCTATGTCGGACGAATTTCCAGCCGCGAGTCCCGCGGCGTCCTCGCGAACCGAAGCGAGATGAATGCGCTCGCAAAGCAATGGACCCAGAAGCTCAACATCCGGGCGCTAAGCGGAGATTCCAGCGTCATCGAACTCTCCGGCGGAAATCAGCAGAAAGTCGTGATCGCCAAGGGGCTGGTTCAAGATCCCAAGCTGGTCATCTTCGACGAGCCGACGCGTGGCGTCGATGTCGGCGCCATCGCGGAAATCCACCAACTGATCGGCGCGCTGGCGGACGACGGCCTCGCTGTTGTCGTCATTTCTTCCTATCTGCCAGAGATCCTTAGCCTCGCGGACCGCATTCTCGTTTCGAGGCAGGGACGGATAGTCGAAGAACTCTCGCCGGACGAAGCGACCTCCGAAGCGGTTATGTTCGCGGCCGTGTACTGACGCGCTGGAGTCCGGAAAAGCGGGCTGTCATCCTCAAGCTCTGCAATGAGTAGTGAGCGCCGCCTTAACCCCCGGCGGCTCTCGTGCGGCCTCGCCTTGCCGGTCTCGCGCGCGTCCTTCGGTGACTTACCGACGGCGTTGCTGTGACATTCTCGGCCGAGTTCGATATAGCGGCGAGCGAGAATCCAAATTAGAGTGAGGCAGTTCGGCCCAGTAACGCGCCTGGTGGCCGACATGGCCCTCCGGCGGTCTAAGGCGTTAGCTCCACTCTCATGGGGCGCAAGGTGCGCGCGTGGCCCGACAAAGGTCTGGCCGGAGTCATCGTCACGCTGCAATCTGATCATATTTGAAGGCAATGATAATTCGTTTGGTCTCGGCGACGCTTTTCGCCCTTCTTGTCGTTTCGCCCACGGAAGCTCAGGCTCCTGTTGATGCAGGCGCCGAATCGAGCCCAACGGCGAAAATTGCAACGAGAATCAAGCATCACCGAACGCCGAAGGGCCCAGCGACATTAGCGCCTGCCAGCGTCGAGGCGGTGGTCGGCCGGGATCTGCTGCTTGGCGGGGCAAACGGCCTGCTGAGGTTTTCCGGCCAAGCAGACGCGCTGCAAATCGAGCGTTTCTCGATGGTCGGCGAAGTAATTTCAGATCCCAAGCAAGAGTGCCGGATCGACGTCAATGGCGAGACTGCGATAGGGACAAAGAGCTTAGGACGTCCAGATGGACTGCTGCGGTTCGAGGCCGACATCCCGGCATGTCCGTTTGAATTCGACGTTCTCGACGGCGCAGTGCTCGCGCGACCGCAACTTCAGGCCTGTGTGTTTAAGCAGGCCGACTGCCAAGCGAGCCCCGCAGGGCTCTGGGGTCCAGAGGGCGCGAGCCTTCCCGATGACGCCAAAGCGAAAAAAGAGGCGCGCGCCAGCGCGGACGCCGCAATGAACGCGAATTATCAAGCCCTGACCGCGCGCTTGAGCGATCAGAGCAAGGCGGACTCGCTCGCCGACGAGCAAAGCCGCTTCATGTCCGACCGCCAAGAAACTTGTCGGACCTATTCCCACGAAGATTTACACGGGTTTTGCACGATTCGGCTCACCGCGGCGCGGGCGGCCTTCTTGAAGGCTCGGCTTGACGAGTTGCCGCAAGATGTCGCCGTGAAAGCGAACCCCAAGCCGCGCCGGCGTAAATCGCCTCAATGACTTGACCTTCGAGCGCCACTGAAATCCTCAAACCGCCCTCGGCGCGCAAAAGCGTCTTAAAGTCTTCAAGGCGAATTGCTGGAGTACGTACTACAGGATCTCGTCGCGTACTTTAGAACACCGAAACGCGGGAATTGTCGCGCTTATCATCGAATATAAACCGACCTGGAGCCTGCGCGGCGGAAAGCGCGCTTGCTCGCGACGAGAGGTTATTCAAATCAATGATTTATAGTGGTGGAGCCAGACGGAATCGAACCGACGACCTCTTCAATGCCATTGAAGCGCTCTCCCAACTGAGCTATGGCCCCGAACCTTTCCCAAGTTTCAAAAAAGCCCGATGGGGTGAGCTTTTTGAGCGACGGGGCGGCTGTATAGACTTAAACGCCGTCCCCTCACAAGGCCTTTTCAGCAATCCTTCAATCAAAGGTCGCAAAACTCACGGCGCTCCTGCGCGCCGTTCACGGCTCCTCGTCGTTCGCGATGTCGCCGTCGATAAGGCCGGTGACGTCGTCGTCCTCTTCCTCTTCCTCTTCGAGGAATGTGTCCTCGGCGGCGTCATCATCCTCGACCTCGACGTCGTCGTCCGACACGGCGACGACCTTTTCCTCGGTGGCGTCGGCTTCTTCGAGCGAGACCAGTTCGGCGTCGGCCGGGACGGCTTGATCGTCAGCCTCTTCTTCCTTTTCCTCTGCCCGCTGCGCACGGGTCGTCGCGCCCTGGAACACCGTGCCGCATTTCGGGCAGACGATGGGATCGCGATTGAGGTCAAAAAACTTCGCGCCGCAATTCTGACATTGGCGTTTGCCGCCGAGCTCAGGTTTCGCCACTTGCGTAAAATCCCTGTTCTGTCCGTGCGCCCTTGAAGGGTCCGCCATTCCGGGGGCCCCCGTTAGTCGTCCCTTATGGTCCTGTCAATGTGCTTTATTTTGGCCTTTCGCTCGCCCCGGCGCCCTTGTCGACAGGGGCGGCCGCGAATGGTAGGAGCGCTTTTGAACCTTCCTCGCTCGTTCCTGGAAAGCTGTTGATTTGTCGCATTCTTCGAATGACTTGCCGAGTCCGCTGACGTCTTCGCGCGCCGGCGCTCTGAAAGGTCGCGTCCGACCGCCCGGCGACAAGTCGATTTCGCATCGCGCCTTTATTTTCGGCCTTTTGACCAAGGGGACGACGGAAATCAGCGGCTTGCTCGAGGGCGACGACGTTTTGCGGACGGGCGAGGCCTGCAAGGCGCTTGGCGCGCGGCTGGAGCGGCTTGGCGAGGGACGGTGGCGGATCAACGGGCTTGGCGTTGGCTCGATCCTTTCGCCGCAGGAGACATTGGATTTCGGCAATGCCGGAACGGGCTCCCGGTTGATGATGGGCGTCGTCGGCGGCCATGGCGTCACGGCGGCCTTCGATGGGGACGCCTCGTTGCGCAAGCGCCCGATGCGCCGCATTCTGGACCCGCTCGCGCTGATGGGCGTTCAGGTCCTGTCGCAGGCCGAAGGCGGGCGCTGTCCTATCGTCATCAAAGGGACGAGCGAACCAACGCCGATCGTTTACCGCACGCCGGTCGCCTCGGCGCAAATCAAGTCTGCGGTGCTGCTGTCGGGATTGAATTCGCCAGGCGAGACGACAGTCGTCGAGAGCGAAGCCTCGCGCGATCATACGGAAAAAATGCTGGCCCATTTCGGCGCAGAGGTCACGGTTGCGGCCGAAGGCGAAAATGGACGTCGGATCAGGCTCAAAGGGCGGCCCGAATTGCGCCCGGCGCCGGTGATTGTTCCTGCCGATCCCTCCTCGGCGGCATTTCCGATCGTTGCGGCTTTGATCGCACCGAACTCGGACGTGGTGGTCGAGGGCGTGATGATGAACCCTTTGCGGACCGGACTCATCGCCACCCTTCTCGAAATGGGGGCGCGAATCGAGACGCTCGAGCGGCGTATCGAAGGCGGCGAGGACGTCGCCGATCTGCGCGTACGATCTGGCCCTCTCAAAGGCGTCGACGTTCCCGCCGGCCGGGCGCCCTCGATGATCGACGAATATCCGATCTTGGCGGTGGCCGCTGCTTTCGCCGAGGGCGAAACGCGGATGCGCGGCCTGCATGAGCTCCGGGTCAAAGAATCAGATCGGCTGGAGGCTGTCGGAGCGGGCCTTAAGGCCGCCGGCGTCGATTACGCGATCGAAGGCGACGATCTCATCGTGCGGGGCAGGGGCGAGGTGGCAGGGGGAGGCGTGGTGGCCACGCATCTCGATCATCGCATTGCGATGAGCTTTCTCGTGATGGGTCTGGCGTCCGGGCGACCGATGGCGATTGACGATTCGCGGATGATCGCGACCAGCTTTCCAAGCTTCCGGCCGTTGATGGAGGGGCTCGGGGCAAGTTTCGCGTGAGCGCGCCCTACGGTTCGGTGGAACGTGACGCCATGATCATCGCCATCGACGGACCGGCGGCCTCGGGCAAAGGGACGCTCGCGCGGCGTCTAGCGGCCCACTACGGTCTGCCGCATCTCGACACGGGATTGCTTTACAGGGCGACGGCGGCGGCGCTCATCGATCATGGCCGCGATCTTCACGACGTCGCCGCCGCTGTTGCCGCGGCGCGGGGCTTGGCTCTGACCGATTTCGACGCGCAACGCCTGCGTCGGCGCGACATGGGCGAGGCGGCCTCGATCGTCGCCGCCATGGAGCCTGTCCGGGCGGCTCTCGTTGCTACGCAACGCGGCTTTGCGGTTCGGCCGGGCGGGGCGGTTCTCGACGGACGGGACATTGGGACGGTGATTTGTCCTGATGCGGATGTGAAAATCTATGTCGTCGCCAGCCCTGAGGCGCGAGCCCAGCGCCGGGCGCTCGAATTGGCGGGCCAAGGCGACAAATTCGATTATGCGGCGATCCTGGAAGACATCCGCAAACGCGATGCGCGCGATTTAGAGCGCGCCGCTGCGCCGCTAAAGCCCGCCCCCGATGCGATTTTACTCGATACGACAAGACTGAGCATCGAAGCGGCGTTCGAGGCGGCGAAACGGCTGGTCGACGCCCGCGCGCCGTCTAATACGGCCAAAACGCCGGCTGAGCCCTTAAAATCGCCATTTTGAGGCCGGATTCGCGAGCATTGACAAGGGCGCTACCGCCTCCTATCTCAACCTCGTCGAGCGCCGCTGGGAGGCCGTCGATATTTCGCCGATTTCAGTGTGCGTCTCCCCGGTTTTGCTGATGGCGCGTTTGCGGGTTCGCTGTCACGCCGCCGGGACGCTTCGACGCAAGATCGCCGTTGGAGTTGCGCGGCGCCGGTGAGCAAAAGAGACATCCGCCGTTCATCCAAGCGACATTAAATAGAGTGGCATATTCATGATGCGTCCGCGTTGGGTTGCGCGAAGACGGAAAGGTCAACGATGATCGCCTCGGTGCTAAAAAAGGTGTTTGGCTCCTCGAACGATCGCCGTTTGAAGACCTATCGACCGGGCGTCGCCGCAATCAACGCTCTCGAGCCGGAACTTGCGGCATTGAGCGATGCTCAGCTCGCCGAAAAGACGGTCGAATTTCGCGCCGCGTTCGCTGCAGGCAAAACGCTCGACGATCTTCTGCCCGAAGCTTTCGCCGTCGTTCGGGAGGCGGCCAAGCGTACGCTCAAGCAGCGCCATTTCGATGTGCAGATGATCGGTGGCATGGTGCTCCACGAGGGCGCCATTGCGGAAATGCGAACCGGCGAAGGCAAGACCTTGGTCGCCACGCTCGCGGTCTATTTGAATGCGCTTTCCGGCAAGGGCGTTCATGTCGTCACCGTCAACGATTACCTCGCCCGCCGCGACGCGGAATGGATGGGTCAGATCTATCGCTTCCTCGGCATGAGCGTCGGCGTAATCGTGCATGGCCTCGATGACAATCAGCGCCGCGAGTCCTATGCTGCCGACATCACCTACGGAACGAACAACGAGTTCGGCTTCGACTATCTTCGCGACAATATGAAGTATGACATGGCCGAGATGGTTCAACGCGGCCACAATTTTGCGATCGTCGACGAGGTGGATTCGATCCTCGTCGACGAGGCGCGAACGCCTCTGATTATTTCGGGGCCGTCCGATGACAAGTCCGATCTCTATAATGCGGTCAATGCGATCATTCCAAGCCTGGCAACGAGCGATTTCGAGCTCGATGAGAAACAGCGTACTGTCAATCTGACCGAAGCGGGCAATGAACATGTCGAGCAATTGCTGCGCGCGGCGGGACTGTTGAAGGAAGAGGCCGCGCTTTACGAGGCCACCAGCGTGACGCTGGTTCATCACGTAAATCAGGCCTTGCGCGCGCATAAGTTATTCCAGCGCGACAAGGACTATATCGTCCGCAATAACGAAGTCGTCATCATCGACGAATTTACCGGCCGCATGATGCCGGGCCGGCGTTATTCGGAAGGGCTGCATCAGGCGCTCGAGGCCAAAGAACACGTGACCGTCCAGCCGGAGAACGTCACGCTGGCCTCGATTACGTTCCAGAATTACTTCCGCCTCTACAAGAAGCTTGCCGGCATGACCGGCACGGCCGCGACGGAGGCGGATGAATTCGCCGAGATTTACAAGCTGGACGTGGTGGAGGTTCCGACCAATCGCGAGATTCAGCGCAAAGACGAAGACGACGAAGTCTATCGGACGTCCACCGAAAAACTGCGCGCGATTCAGCGCGAGATCGAAGCAGCCAATGTCGATATGCAGCCCATGCTCGTTGGCACGACGTCGATCGAAAAGTCCGAGCAATTGGCCGAGTATCTCGAAAAGAGCGGTTATCGGAAAATTGATTTCACGCAGCCGGACGCGCTGCTGGAGCTTTACGCCGCCGCGCGGGTCGGCAAACCCTCCAAGCGCTTCGCTGTTTTGAACGCGCGCTTCCACGAACAAGAGGCTTATATCGTGGCCGAGGCGGGCGTGCCGGGCGCGATCACAATCGCGACCAACATGGCGGGCCGCGGCACCGATATTCAGCTCGGCGGGAATGTCGAGATGCGCGTTGCGCAGGAATGCGCGGGAATGGAGCCGGGCGAGG
>Ga0070735_10003932_pt1 | contig 12745 bp, 12 predicted proteins | sample Coa_R1_FD_66443 | JGI IMG/M metagenome (GOLD analysis project Ga0070735, IMG submission 66443) | Surface soil microbial communities from Centralia Pennsylvania, which are recovering from an underground coalmine fire - Coalmine... | ecosystem: Environmental > Terrestrial > Soil > Unclassified ...
AAAGAGTCAGCTGATTGAGGCGGCTTTCAGTCGGGGCTGCCTCGACCATTTCACACAGCTACGTCGTTGCGATTGCGCGCAAATCCCGTCTTCAGTGTATTACGCGTTTGATCTTTATCCGTCTCGTTTGACAAACTCGTCAAGCGGGCGGCAACCACGTCACTCATCAGGTGATCCATACGTAGGACTTCGCACGGCGGAAATCTGAACTTGTGCGCGTCGGATGTATTGACGCTCATCGAGGATCGCCATGCGACTAGATTTTCTTTTGAGACGCTTCGCTTGTGCGACGACAGTATTCATTGCGCTTGCGGGCGCGAATGGAATGGCGAAAGCCGAAGACCTGCCCGGGTACATGCAGCCGATTGTCGGCGGCAAGTTCATTCTTTATCGGCCCGGCCAGCAGACGCTCGACGCACCGTCGGTGCCGGTCGTTTATCAACTCCTGTAATCCATCGGCCACAGCACAATGGCGCTGGCCGAAGTGGTGGGGCCGTATCTGAATAGTCCCGACGACGGCGATCGGCCGCTCCAGGGTGAAATACAAAGGCTGCATCAGCCCCCGGTCGCGCGCGGCCCCGACGGTTTCGGCACGACGTCGATGCGTCGCGCCAGCTGCCACCAGAGCGCCAATTTCGATGCCGCCGGCATGCCCGGAAACCCGCACTGGCACCTGGCGCCCCGAGAGATGGCCTGGCAGGGCAAGATGCCCGGCGAGATCTGCGTGCAGATCAAAGATCCGGCGCGCAACGGCGGCCGTTCGCTCCAGGAGATTTTGACGCATATGGCTACCGACACGCTGGTCGGCTGGGCCTGGGCGCCGGGCTTCGGCCGTAAACCAGCGCCTGGCACGCAGCAGGAGCTTGGCGCGCTCATCGAGGCATGGATTAAAACCGGAGCCGTGTGCCCGACCTAAAGAGTCGTCGGAGCGCAGCTAACGGCGGCGCTAAGCTTTTGAATGCGCACGCCTCTTCTGTGGAACCCGGTTGGAACTTTCCTGCCGGGTCGGCGTTTTTTCCGCTGACGTGACGCACGGACCCAATCGCCGGCCCAATCGGGGAGCCCAAACCATGGCCAGCCCGCCATAGACCAATCCACGACGCGCTGCGTCGCCCGTTGGCGCGCCCCCAACCAGTATTCAAGCACACCCTGATCGAATGGCATTTGCGCATGGATGCGATGGCGACATTTTTGCCCCGCGCCTCCACCGGAGTTGCGGGACTCGACGACGTGCTGGGCGGCGGCCTCGCGCGCAATCGACTGCATTTGCTTGAAGGCAGTCCGGGCGCCGGCAAGACCACGATTGCGCTTCAGTTTCTGCTCGCCGGCGCTGCGGCAAACGAGCCGGGGATTTACGTCAGCCTGGCCGAGACCGAACATGAGCTGCGAGACGGCGCACGCTCGCATGGCTGGACCATCGGGCCACAGATCGAGATTTTCGAGCTGGTGCCGCCGGAAAGCGTGCTCGACCCGGACCAGCATCAGAGCCTGCTGTATTCGTCCGACCTCGAGCTCGGCGAGACCGTCAAGCGCATCTTCGATTCGATCGATCGCCTCAAACCCAAGCGCGTCGTGATCGACAGCCTGTCCGAGATCCGGCTGCTGGCGCAAAGCTCGCTGCGCTATCGCCGCCAGATCCTGGCGCTCAAGCATTATTTCGCCCAGCACAACTCGACCGTCATCATGCTCGACGATCTCACGACCGAGAGCACCGACCGCGCCGTCCACAGCATCGCCCACAGCGTCATCCATCTCGATCAGCTGGCGCCGATCTATGGCGGCGAACGCCGACGGCTGCGGGTCGTCAAGTGTCGCGGCCAGAGCTTCATCAACGGCTATCACGATTTCACAATTCAACCGGGCGGCGTCGTCGCCTTCCCGAGACTGGTCGCCGCCGAATACCGCAAGGGATTTGCGGGCGAACTCGTGAAAAGCGGCGTGGCCGCCATCGACCAGCTGCTCGGCGGCGGCATCGCCGCGGGTTCGAGCACGCTGGTTATCGGCCCGGCCGGGACCGGCAAATCGCTGCTGACCCTCAACTACGTCAACGCCGCAATCGCGCGCGGCGAACGCGCCGCGATGTTCGTGTTCGACGAAGAGCTCGGACTGCTGCTGGCGCGTGCCAAGGACCTCGGCATCGACCTTGCCGCCATGCGCGACGCCCATTTGCTCTTCATCGAGCAGATGGACGCGGCCGAGCTGACGCCGGGCGAATTCTCGCACCGGGTCCGCCAATGCGTCGATCGTGAGCGGATCCGCACGGTGGTGATCGACAGCCTCAACGGCTACCAGGCGGCGATGCCGGAGGAGCAGTTTCTGATCCTCCACCTGCACGAACTGCTGCAATATCTCAACCGGCAGGGCGCGGCGACATTTCTGACCTTAGCGCAGCACGGCATGATGGGAGACATGAGACAGCCCGTCGATGTCACATACCTCGCCGATACGGTCATCATGTTGCGCTATTTCGAGGCGCTCGGCCACGTGCGGCGCGCCATCTCGGTGATCAAAAAACGAACCGGCTCGCACGAAGACACGATCCGCGAGTTCCGTATCAGCAATCGCGGGCTCGATGTCGGCCCGGCGCTGGAGCAATTCCAGGGCGTGTTGCGCGGTGTACCGACTTATCTCGGCGGCAGCGAACCCTTGATAGCGGAGCATGCGTGACGCAGAACCCGGAGCCGCGCGAAAATATATTGCTCCTGGCGCCACGCGGCCGCGACGCGCTGGTGGCCAAGGAAATATTGCGCGATGCCGGCCTGCACGCCACCGTTTGCGTCGATCTTGACGAACTGCTTCAGGAAATTCATCGCAATGCGGATGTCGCGGTCGTCACCGAGGAGGCGATACGCGGCGGCGACACCCGCGAGCTGATCGGATGGATATCCTCACAACCCCCATGGTCCGACCTGCCGTTCATTCTGCTCACGCAGCACGGCGGTGGGTTGGAGCGCAATCCAGCCGCCGCCGAGCTTACAGCCGTGATGGGCAACGTGACGTTCCTCGAACGGCCGTTTCATCCGACAACCCTGGTCAGCGTGGTACGGACCGCGATTCGCGGCCGGCAACGCCAATATGAGTGTCGCAGGCTCAACGACGAGCAGGAATCGCGCGTCGCGGAGCGGACGGCCGAACTCGCCGCGGCGAATCGGGAGTTGGTCACCCAGATCAAGGAGCGGGAAAACGTCGAATCAACGCTGCTGCAGATGCAGCGGCTGGAAGCCGTCGGCCAGCTGACCTCGGGCGTGGCGCATGATTTCAACAATCTTCTGACCGTCGTGCTCGGCAATCTTACATTCCTGGAAAGAGGCCTCACCGCCGCGGGCATCGACGGCAAGTTGTTCGACCGCCTGGGTTACATTCGCGCCGCGGCCGAGCGCGGCGCGAAGCTGACCGACCAGATGCTGACGTTCTCGCGCCGCCGCCGGCTGGAGCCGCATCCGGTCGATCTCAACGAAACGGTCGTCAGCATGCGCGATCTGCTGCAAAGCACGATGGGCGGCACCACCAGCATCAAGACGCGCCTCAAGCGCGGCCTGTGGTCGGCAATGGTCGATCCGGTGCAGCTCGAACTCGCCGTGCTCAATCTCGCGATCAACGCGCGCGACGCGATGGAAGTCGGTGGGTCGCTGACCGTCAAAACCGAAAATCTGCTTCTTGGACCGCCCCGTTTTCCCGAAGAACCACCGGCCGGCGAGTATGTGGCCGTCACCGTGTCCGATACCGGTACGGGCATGACCGACGATGTGCGGGCGAAGGTTTTTGAACCGTTTTTCACCACCAAGGATGTCGGCAAAGGCTCAGGACTGGGCCTGAGCCAGGTGCTCGGCTTCGCCAAACAGTCGGGCGGTGGCGTGCGCATCGAGTCCTGGCTCGGCGCCGGCACATCGGTGCACCTGTTCCTGCCGCGCGCCAAGGGCGATATCGCCAAACCGGAGCCTCCGAGTTCGCGCGCGCGCGCCGACCGGCACCCCAAAGGCGCGACCATTCTCTTGGTTGACGATGACAATCAGGTCCGCGAGGTGACGCGCGCGATGCTGCATGAGCTTGGCCACCAAGTGCTGGAGGCGGCCAGCGGCGGCGCTGCGCTCGACATTCTGCACCGTGAGTCCGGCGTCGAGCTGTTGATCATCGACTTCGCGATGCCGGGAATGAACGGCGCCGATCTGGCGCGGCGGGTTCGCCTCGCGCAACCGACGCTGCCGATCCTGTTTGCTACCGGCTTCGCCGATCGCGCAGCCTTGGCCGGCGTCGATGAAACCCGCATCATCGGCAAACCGTTCGGCGACGACGAACTCGCCGAAAAGATCGCGCTGGCGCTGACCGGCCATCTCGGTTCGAACGTGGTACGATTGCACAGGTGACCCGCGCAGTGGCTGCCGCTAACGCCAGTCCTTGTCGTCAATCCAAATCCGCAATCTCGGCATGCAGGCGCAGCAGCGCCGGAATCGTTGCCGGATCGCGGCGGCCGAAGCCGCATTCGGTGGCAATGGAAAAATCGCGAACGTACTTTTGAGCTGCGCCAAGCCGCGCCCGCGCACCATCGACGCCGTCCGTGTAGTGGACGAGACCGAGACAGAGCTCGGTCTCTGCACGCAACTCGAGCCGCTGCAGCGGCGCGAAATAGGCGTCGTCGGCACGATTGCGCGGCACCGGCATATGAATGAGCTCTATTGGCCGCGCGATCTGCCGCGATACGCGGTTGGCAAACTCGACCATGTCGCCCATATCGGTCGGCTCGACGACGTGACGGTGGCCGGAGTCGCCGTAGCACAAGTGATAAAGCAGATCGACGCCAGCCGGCACGCGGTCACCGAGATCGGTCACAATCCCGGCAAAGGCGTCCTGCATTTCGGCCTTGGTGCGGCCGTAGCGGCCTGCCTCATTGCGTTCGAGACGGGCGAACACCGCGGACGCGATGTCGAACTGAATGGCGAGTTCGCCGTGCGGCACAATCGCAGCGATCTTGTCGATCTCGCGCTTGACCGCGTCGTTGTAGATCGGATCGATCGAAGCGTGCAGATTCTCAACCAGGAACAGCCACACGACCGAGTGCGCCGGCACGAGATCGACCTGGAATTTTGTTGCGGGCGGAATCTTGCCGGCGTCCTTCAGCCGCTTGAAGACCGCATAGGACCGGGCGGCGATGTCGGCGTAGAACAGATTCGGGAACTGCACGGCCTCGACGGCAACGCCCGGCTTGAGGGTGTAGCGCTCGCGGCCGGTGCCGCTCGAGTGGACGCGAAAAAACTCGCCGGATTTCACGAATGCCGGATTACCGGCAAACACCGGCTCAAGCCACGTGATCCAGTCACCGCGTTCGCCGGTCTCGCCATCGGGAAGGCGCTTGATCCGCGAGCCAAGCGCGGCGCTCACGGACGAAAAAACTTCCTCGGTATTCGCCATCGGCACGCTGCCGACGAGATACACATTGCGGGACATGAGCTTCAGCCGCCCGCGCACACGTCGGCGTGAATTTGCAGAAGCGCCCGCACCGTGTCTTCCGAACGGGCGCGCGCCATGCCGCACTCGGTGGCGATGCCGAATTTCGGCGCGTAGGGCCGCGCTGCGGCGATCCGCGCCTTGGCGCCTTCGACGCCGTCCTTGGCATGAACGACGCCGAGGAACAGCTCGGTGCCGTCGGCGAGTTTGAGATCGCGCAGCGGCCGGTGGAACGCGTCATCGCTGCGCCCGATCGGGACCGGCATGTGGATATAGGCGAGCCTTCGTCCGGCCGATTGCGACAGCGCGTTGGCGAATTCGACCATCCGGGCGGCGTCCTTGGGTTCGACGAAGTGCCGCGCGCCAAAATCGCCGTAGCAAAGGTGCAGGCCGAGTTCGACATCGTCGGGCACCGCGGCACACAGCCGGCGCATGCGTTCGATGATCGCCTCGCGGGAAACGTCCGACGGCACCGCGTCGCTCGGCTGCCCGTCCCAGATCACCATTTCGTTGCACACGTCCCACTGGATGCACAGATCGCCGTGCGGAATATGCCGGCACAAAGCCGCCACCTCGGCGATCATGGCACGCTCGTACGCGGCCTCGACCGCAGGCAACACCGCCGGCACGACGACAGAGCTCACGACCGCAAAGGGCGTCGGCAGGCAGACCTGAAAGCGGATGTTTTTCGGCAGAGTTCCGCTGTCGCGCGCCGCGACAAAATCGAGATAGGAGGCGCGGGCCTCGCGGGCATAGCCGAGTTCACCGAACCGGACGTCACCGGGCGCGACGCCTTCCGCCAGGGTCAGCAGCGGAAAGCGATTGGTCGGGCGAATGGCGCCCGAAGGATCGGGCCGCAGATACGCGCTGGCGCGCAGCAGCGGATATTGCCAGCTGATCCAGAGCTTTCGGCCGCCGACTTCGCCGTCGGGCACGCGGCGCAAATACGGGCCCAACAGCCCGCCGACGGTTCGAAACACGTCGTCCACGGTGTCGAGACCGATGCTGCCGACAAGATGGACAGAATCCGGCGGCGCGATGTCACTCATAACTCCTCCACAATCGAAACCAGGGAATCGACTCGCAGGCAGTGTCGCTCAAATCCCGAGGTAGCGCGACTTGATCTCGTCGTTCGCCCACAAGTCGCCGGGCAGCGCCGAGTAAACCACGCGGCCCTTGCTGATGACATGGACGAAGTCGACGAGCTTGAGCGCCAGCGCGGCATTCTGTTCGACCAGCAGAATGGAAAGCCCCTCCCGCTTGAGAGTAGCGATCGCCTCCCACAGGCCCTGGATGATGATCGGCGCCAGCCCCTCCGACGGCTCGTCCATGATCAGGCAATCGGGATTCGTCATCAGCCCGCGGCCGATCGCAAGCATCTGCTGCTCGCCGCCGGACAGCGTTTTGGCGCGCTGGTGCTTGCGCTCGCGCAGCCGCGGAAACAGCGCATAAACCCGCTCCATGCTCCAGGCGTGGCGTTCCGGGCTGCGCTCGGCGACAAGGAGATTGTCTTCGACGCTGAGTGTCGGAAACACGCGGCGGCCCTGCGGCACCAGCCCCACGCCGCTGCGCACGATGGCGAACGAGGTGTTGCCGGTGATGTCGGCGCCCTTGAAAAAGACTTTGCCGCGACGCGGCGGCACAAAGCCGACAATGGTGTTGACCAGCGTGGTCTTGCCGACGCCGTTCCGCCCGAGCAGCCCGAGAATCTGGCCCTGTTCGAGCTTAAGCGACAGCCCCTGCAGCACGTAGGCTTCGCCGTAATAAGTGTGAACGTCCTGAACGTCGAGTATCGCCATGAGACTTTGCCGCGTTCAGCCGGTCCCCAGATAGATTTCCTGCACCTTGGTGCTGGAGCGGATGCGCTCGGCTGGACCGCTCTCCACCACTTCGCCGAAATGCAGCACTGAAATGTCGCTCGCCACGTCGAACACGATATCCATGTCGTGCTCGATCAGAAGGAGTGCGGTGCGCCGGTCGAGCTTTTGCAGGAAGCGCGCCATTTCGGCAGACTCGCCCGATGACAGACCGGCAGCCGGCTCGTCGAGCAGAAGAATATCCGGATCGCTGGCGAGCCCGACCACGATCTCGAGTTGGCGCTGTTCGCCGTGCGACAAATAACGCACCTCGGTATTGGCGCGATCAAGAAACGCCGCCCCGTGCAGCAGATGGCGCGCCTTGTCATAGACGTCGCGATAGGTCGACAGCGGCCGCCACATGACGAATTTGGACGTGCGGCGGCCCTTGATCGCGAGCAGCACATTGTCGAGCACCGTCAACTTTGGAAAAAGGCTCGTGACCTGAAACGTGCGCGCCATGCCGAACGCGGTGCGCCGGTGGCTCGGCCACGAGGTGACGTCGCGACCATACATCAGCACTTGTCCCGAACTCGCGGGAAAGATGCCGCTGATCAGATTGAACAGCGTCGTCTTGCCGGCGCCGTTCGGTCCGATGATGGCCTTGCGATCGCCCGGCATGATGGCGAGCGAAACGCCGCGCACCGCCCGCAGCCCGCCGAACGTCTTCGACAGGCCGCGCAATTCCAGCACCGGCTGGCCGCCGCCGGTTCGCGGCTGCTCACTCACGCGTCAACCCATCCGCCCGCTCTGCTATTCGCAGAACTTGCACGGCGGAAAGTCGCGGCTATAGACCGGCTGTTTGAGGAACGCGTCCTTGCCGTAAGTCCAGAACTGACTCACGTTGGGATAGGTCTTGATGACTACGTCCCACAGCTCCGGCTTGTCGTAGCCGAACAGCTTCGTCTTCTCGACCTTCTTGATGTAGACGTTCTGCACCACATTGCGCATGTCGTCGAAACTGAGCGGGCCGCGCGGAGCATCGACGTGGAGCGCCGCCATCTTGGCGATGAATGCCTCGGCGCCGGGCCACTTGCCGCCGGTTTGTTTCATCACGTCATCGATCATCATTGCTGTCGTGTAGTTGCTCTCCGAAAAATATGACGGAACCTTGCCATATTTGGCGCGGTAGCTCTTGACGAAGGCCTCATTGGCCGGCGTCTGCAGCGCGGCGCTATATTGCTCCGCCGAGACGTCGCCGATCACCTCGTCACCCATGAAGGGCAGCGCGGCTTCGTCATAACTGACGCTGCCGCCGAGAATCGGCTTGGTGTAGCCGGAAGCGCGCAGCTGCTTGGGGAACTGCAGCGCCATCGGTCCGACCATCAGCGAAAACACTGCGTCGGCGTCAGCCTTGATGGTCGGGATATAAGGCCCGAAATCCTTGGTCCCGATCGGCGGCCAAATCTTCTGAATGATCTTGCCGCCGCAGCTCTCAAATGCCTTCTGGAAGCCACCGACCGACTCGTAACCGAACGCATAGTCGGCGGCGATGGCAGCGACCTTCTTGTATCCCTGTTCGCAGGCCCATTGTCCGAACGGATGCATGGGCTGCGAACTGGTCCAGCTTGAGCGAATGAAATACGGATATTTGCCGATCTGCCGCTGGGTGAGATCGTCGGCCGCCTGCACCGAGGAGATATAGGCGGTCTTCAGCTCGGTCGAGACTGGCGCCAGCGCGTAACCCTCGGTGGCGAGCACGCCGCCGACGATCATCTGCACATGGTCCTGCAGGATCAGCTTGCGCGCCTTGGTGACGGCGAGGTCGGGCTTGCCCTGGCTGTCTTCGATGATGGGCACGACCTTGATGCCCGCAAAGGTGCTCTTGGTCTGGTCGAGATACATCTTGAAGCCGTTGGTCATGTCGGCGCCAACCTGAGCGAAGATGCCCGTCACCGGCGCGATGATGCCGATTTTAAGTTCCTGCTGGGCCGACGCCGGCACCGGCCGCAACGCCAACGCGACGCCGGCCGCAAGCAGCAGAAGGCTTGCCCGCTTCAGCAAATTCAGTGTCATGGTCTTCCTCCCTTTGATCTCGGCGTTTGTCAGCGCGATGTTTGATTGTCCTATCCGGTTTCGGTCGCGGCGCTGCGAACGGCGGATGCGGCCGCCAAGCTGTCGGTAGCAGCCGCCGAACGCGCCGCACGCCACTGTCGCAAGCGCTCCGGAACGCTCATCAGGCCGCCCGGCAGATACAAGATCACCAGCACATAGATGCCGCCGAGCACGTACTGCCACCAGTGCACCAGCGTGCTGAGATATTCGCGCACGAAGAAGACGATCGCGGCGCCGATCACGCCCCCGACCAGCGTCCCTGCCCCGCCGAGCACCACCATCAAGAGCGCATCGACCGAGGTGGTCAGCACCACATCGTCAGTGCTGACGATGCCCGCCGTGTGCGCCCACAGCACGCCAGACAGGCCGCCGAATGCGCCGGCAATGATGAAGGCGATGTATTTGTGCAGCCAGGTATTGTAGCCGAGAATCTTCATGCGCAGTTCGCGCTCGCGGATGCCGACCAGGCTGCGGCCGAACGGCGAACGCACGAAGACGTACATGACGAGGAGCGAGGCGGCGAAGATCGCAAACACGAGATAGAAGAACGTCATCTCGTTGGCGAGATCGATGCCAAAGAAACGCGGGCGCTGCGACAGGTTGATGCCGTTATCGCCGCCGGTGAGCGAATTCCAGCGATAGGCAAGGCCCCAGACGCATTGCCCGAGCGCCAACGTGATCATCAAAAAATAAACGCCGCTCGCGCGCATCGCAAAAAGGCCGAAAAACGCAGCGAGCACGGCCCCGCACAGCATGGCCAGCACAATCACGAGCCAGAAGTCGTCACCCAAGCCGAAATGATACCGTGTCGCCAGGATCGCGGTGAGATACGCGCCGATACCCAAATAGGCGGCCTGTCCCATCGACGCGAGCCCGGTAAAGCCGAGCAGAATATCGACACTCATCACCAGAATGGAAAATGCGAGCGCGCGCGTCGTCAGCAGAATAACGAAAGAGCCGGTATGCGGCACCACGACCGCGACGGCGGCGAGCACTGCGACGACGGCCACCACCTTGCTCTGCACGCTCGTCATATCCGATCATTCCCGCCCGAACAGGCCGGTCGGCCTTACCGCCAGGATCAGCGCCATCGGCGCGTAGAGCGTAAAGTACGACACTTCAGGGAACAGCGCCTTGCCGAAATTGTCGGCGAGCCCGACGATGAGCGCGCCGATCGCGGCACCGCCGAGGCTGCCCATGCCGCCGATGATGACAACCGCGAAGGCGATCGGCAGCATCTCGAAATCGAGGCCGGGATAGACGCCGAGGAACGCGCCGCCGATCACGCCGCCGAGCGCAGCCAAAAACGCGCCGAGGCCGAAAATTAATGTCGAGATCAGTGACGTGTTGATGCCGACGCCGCGCGCCATCTCCGCGTCATCAACGGTAGCGCGAATGGTGGCGCCGAGCCGCGTCTTCTCCATCACGAGCCACAGCGAAAGCCCGATGACGATGGCGACAACAATCATGAAGATGCGATAGACTGGCAGATGCAGTCCATCGACGGCGATGCTGCGTGACAATGCAGCCGGCGGATTGATGTCGAACGGATTGCCGCTCCAGATATCGAGCGCGGCCTGCTGAAATAAAAACGCAAAGCCGACGGTCAGCAGCACCTGCCGCAGCGGGTCGAACCCCAGCGGCCGCAGGAACACGCGCTCCATCACGAGCCCGAGTACCGCGATGCTGACCGCCGCGACTGGAATGGCGAGCGCCCACGAGCCGGTCGTCCAAATCACCGTCAGCGCCACATAACCGCCGAGCAGAAAATAGGAGCCGTGCGCCAGATTGACGATGCGCATGACACCGAAAATCAGGGACAGTCCGCTGCCCACCAGGAACAGAAGCGCGCCGTAGGAAATGCCGTTGAAGGCCTGGATCAGCCAGAACTGCGCGCCCAAGATTTCCCCCATCCCCGGCGGCCCCTGTGGCAGCTTACCCCAGGTCAGGTCTGGGCGGATAGACGAAGTCGGCCTCCGGAACCGGTGCCGGTGTCGCACATGAGGCGATTGGACATGCTTCACTGCGTGCGCGGCCACGAAAGATTATTTGGCGGTGACACCGGCCTGCTTGAGGATGGCTGACCATTTCGCCTGCTCGGCCGCGATGTCGGCTGCATAGGCTTGCGGTGTACCGGGCAGTGTTTGCGCCCCATCGACGCTGAGTCGCTTCTGCACATCGGCGTCGCCGAGCGCGCTGTTGAGCGAGGCGTTGAGCTTGGCGATCACCGGCGGCGGCGTGCCGGCCGGTGCGACAATGCCGTAGTGCAGCTCCGCCGCATAGCCGGAGAGCCCAGTCTCGGCGACTGTCGGCACGTCCGGAAACAGCGGCGATCGCTTGGCGCCGGTAACGGCGAGCGCACGAAGCTTCTGCTCGCGCACCAGACCGACGACGCTTGCCGTAGGGCAGAACATCAGATCGACGTGTTCGCCAAGGAGATCGGTGACCGCGGGCGCGACGCCCTTATAGGGAATGGCGGTGATCTTCACGCCGGCCATGGCGGCAAACAGTTCCGCGGCAAGATGCGTGCTGGTGCCGGTCCCGGTCGATGCGAAGTTCAGTTTTCCGGGCTCTTTCTTTGCCAGCGCGACCAGCTCGGCCATGGAATGCACCGGCAGCGACGGCCGGACCAGAACCAGGTTTGCGCTCGTTGCAATCAGCCCAATCGGCGCGAAATCCTTTTTCGGATCGTAACCCGCGTCCGGATAGAGCGATGGATTGATGGCGAGCGCGCTGGTCGCGATCAAAATCGTGTAGCCGTCAGCGTTGGCCTTGGCGACATAACGCGTGCCGATCGTAGAGCCGGCGCCGCCGCGGTTCTCGACCACGATCGGCTTGCCGAGCGCCGTACTCATCTTCGCCGCGACCAGCCGCGCGATCACGTCGTTGCCGCCGCCGGCCTCATAAGGAACGACCAGCGTAATCGGCCGCTCAGGATATTCGGCTGCGCCGGCTGGTCGCGCGCGGCCGGATATTGCAACAAGAGCTGCAACGGCGGCCGCAGCCAACACGGCTCGCTTCGTCCAGAAATGCGTCATCCAACCTTCCGTCCCGCGATCACGCCATTACATTTTTGGGATGCCGGCCTTGTCGATAATGTCCTTGAACATGCTGATTTCCTTGGTGACGCGCGCCCACGCGGCGGCGGCGCCTTTCGGCCGCACCAGGAAACCCTGCTGATACAGTTTGTCCTTCATCGCCGGGGTGGACAGCACCTTCAGTGTTTCGTCCTCAAGCCACTTGACGCGGTCGGGCGGCGTCTTTGCCGGCGCCAGCAAGACGGTGTCGGTGGCGAACACGAAATCCTTGTAACCGGCCTCTTCCATGGTCGGCACATCCGGCAAACCCGGCCAGCGCACATCGCCGGTGACCGCAAGACACCGGCACGTTCC
>Ga0070735_10003933_pt1 | contig 12745 bp, 13 predicted proteins | sample Coa_R1_FD_66443 | JGI IMG/M metagenome (GOLD analysis project Ga0070735, IMG submission 66443) | Surface soil microbial communities from Centralia Pennsylvania, which are recovering from an underground coalmine fire - Coalmine... | ecosystem: Environmental > Terrestrial > Soil > Unclassified ...
GTCCGCTGCATCATCTGGGCATCGACTGAAGCCCGCCGAGAGGCTCTCGGGGATCCAGTCGACGTGCAACTCGGCATCCTCGACAGCCGTGGCGGATTCTACCTGTCACCGTCATCTCCAGGCCCGCTCGGAGACTGGGTCCACGTCCATGTCGAAGGCGACATGCTCGTCGAGGAGCAGCTCGCGGACATCTACCGCTGGGACTTCAGAGTGATGCTGGAGTACGGGACTCTGAACACCGAAACGCTCTACCCCGTGCTCGGGACTTCCTTCACTTTCACGCCGAGCCCGCCGCTGCCAGGAACGCTTTGACAGAAGGATCATAGACGGATAGCCTCAACTGCGACATTTGGATCATACCAATAGGGAGAGGTCACGATGGCAGGATTCATCAGCCAAGGCGCGCAGGCGGCTCCCACTGGAGCTCCCGGCCTTTACGTTCAGATCCTCCCTCCCCCGAGTTTTGTCGCAGGCGTCCCCACCAACATCGGAGCAATCGCAGGATCGGCCACATGGGGGCCCACCAATTCTCCGCAGCTGACAGGCAGTCCGAGCGACGTCTTCCGGTCGTTCGGGCCAGTCCCGAATAGCTCCGGCTCTCCTGCTGCGACGACCGATGCAACGCTCAACCCGTTCGACCTGATCTCAGCCTCGCTCCTGGCCTACTCACAGGCCTCCGCATCCGGCGGCTTCTCGCTGTGGTGCCTGCGCAGCGTGGACGGGCCGGACGTAACAGTCACGGACTCCTCGAGCGCGCCGTCGACTGGGAAGTTCCCGGCCGCCTACCAGATCGATCACCAGATCGACGCCACCAACAACTCCCTCCCGACCAGCACTGCCGCCTCGACAACCGCGCGGTTTGCCAACCTCACTCTCGCCGACGTCACCAAGGCCAGCCTCTTCATCGGCAGCACCACGAGCCCGGACGGCATCACCTGGACAGCAGTTCCGACCGGTGTCGCAGGCAACGCGATCACCATCACCCAGAACGCACCGAGCGGCGCAACTTCAACGGCTGCGATCGTCGGCAACGCGATCACCATCAGCCCCAAGAGCAGCGAGACGAACTCAGGCTTGATCACCGCCATCGCGTCGTCCGTCGCGAGCCTCATCACCGGAGTGGCCACTGGCGGATCCGACGACGTGGTCGCGGCAAGCGTTGCGAACCTCGCAGGCGGCGGTGGTGGAGTCTCCGGCGCCTCGAGCCCGGTCCTCATCGGCGGCGGCTTCCTCACTGCGCTGTACTACGGCACCCTCGGCAACGGCATCAGCGTCACGATCACTGCCGGCGTCTCAGGGACCTACACCGTCACTCTCACCCCGCCCGGCGGCGTCGGCCTCAACCCAGAGACCTATCCGAACCTCCCGGCGAGTTCGGCATTCTGGCTGGCGCTCCAGAACGCTCTTGCGAACGGCATCGCCAGCATCCGCGGGCCGTCTCAGCTCTGCCGCTTCATCATGCCCGCGCAGGTCATGAGCGGCTCCGGGCACGTCGCTGGAACGAACTCGACTCAGGCTCCGTCGCTGCTCAGCACCGGCGTCTCACTGACCGCTGGCGCGGACGGGACCGCCACACTCGGCACCTACACCACTGTGCCTTCCCTCGCCCACACCATCCTTGGCTCAAACGCCACGACCCCCGTCACAGGCATCTACACGCTGGCCGGCCTCAACCCGCCGGTGGCCGGCTTCACCATCGCCGGATTCGGCGACAACAGCTACGGGGACTACACCCTGCTCGAGACTGGGGCGATCACCGGAGGCTCTGGCATCGCGGACTCGATGGCAGCCTTCTTCGTCTCTGGTCTCGCCCAGGGCGACGACACCAACACCGGCCAGGCAGTCACCGACCTCGGCACGCTCGGGATCGTCGACTGGGAGCAGATCTACGTCAAGGATCACGTCTACTTCAGCGACGGCGTCCATCCCTCGCGCTTGATGAACCCAGCGGCTGGAGCTGTCGGCAACATCTGCTCTCTGCCTCCGCAGAACAGCCCGCTCAACACCACCTTCAAAGGCACGGCCGGAACCTACAGGACGAGCAGCCAGGGCTCGCCGGCCCCCTACTCGCTCGCCGAGATCGGGCAGTGCCAGCTCAACGGCATCGCCCTGATCACCCAGCCGATCCCTGGAGCCAACGCTCTCGGGTGGGCCACCGGCGTGAATGCCTCCATCAGCTACAACCCTGTCACGGGCCCCATCGAGTACACGACCCTGACGAACTTTCTGGCCAAGTCGCTGGCCGGCGCCTTCGGCAAGTGGGTCGGCAAGAACCAGGGCCCGAACGATCCTGACCCAACGCGGCAGGGAGTCTTCTCGGCGCTCTCGAACTTCCTGCAGCTCCAGAAGAACGGGAACGTCATCACCGGCTTCGGCGTGCAGTGCGACAAGAACAACAACCCCGCGAACAGCGTGGCCGCGCACTACCTCTACGCCTCCGCGCTCGTGAACTACTTCGCCAGCGTGTGGTGGTTCATCCTGTCGTTCACTGGCGGAACCACTGTGAACGTTTCGATCTCACAGGGCTCGCAGACCTAGGCTACAATCGATCTGTGCCGACCGGACACCACAAGACGGAGAAGCGCTACCACGTTCTCTACCGGACGACGTGCTCCGTCACTGGCAAGTTCTACCTCGGCATCCACTCCACAGACGACCTGGATGACGGCTACCTCGGCAGCGGCCTGTACCTTCAGCGATCGGTTGCCAAGTACGGACGTGAGGCGCACTCGGTCGAGCACGTTGCCTTGTTTGAGACGCGGGCCGAGTTGCTCGCAGCCGAGAAGGCGCTCGTCTCTGTCGGCGGAAAGTCCATGAACCTCGTCGACGGTGGCGGAGACCCACCTCACAGGTATGGCGAGGAGCATCACAACTTTGGCGGCGGCTCGAAAGTGTCCGCCGAGACACGCGAGAAGATGCGGCTTGCGAAGCTTGGCAAGAAATTCGGCCCAGCATCCGAAGAGCGCAAGGCCAAGATCGGCGCGGCCAATCGCGGCAAGCCGAGCTACTGGAAGAACCGGCCGCGCAGCGCAGAGACCAAGGAGCGAATGCGCTTGGCCCAGGTGAATCGACCGGAATGGATCAAGCGCGCCTGTGTTGTCGCGCACCTCAGGAAGAACCGGCACTACGTGCCGATGAAGATCAACCTGCTCCGAGCCGAGGTGGAAAATGGCCAGTAGTTTCACGTTGTTTCCAAATGATTTTTCTATCGGCAAGGATGTCTCCGGCCAGATTTCCGACGATTCTGGAAATTCTCGCAACTTCCTCCAGATCGGCCATCTCCTCCAGCTTCGCATCATGCAGCACGAGCGGTTGGTCAAGACCACGCCAATCACCAACGGCGGCATTCCGCTGCATGAGACCATCTGGGAGTCCGGCGAACTCCACTTCAGCTGGCAGCGGGCGCGCGGCAACGTCGAGTTCATGACGCTGCAGGCTTGCAACAACTTTTTCCTGCTCGACCTCCGGCCGAACTTCACGGTCAACTGGTTCGTCGCGAACAAGGACGGCTCGGTGGACTCGTTTCAGGCCATCGGTTGCAAGATGACCAGGCCAGAACTCGGGGCATTCTCTGCCGACAAGGAAGTAAGCCAGAGCCAGATCTTCGCCTACACCCAGGCCACTATAGTTGGGCCAAATGCCCCCGCCCTCGGTGCGTCGCCACTCTCGTTCTAGCAGGAGGGCCGCATGCCAGCAGCGACGTTCGTCCGCACAGACGGGCCGATCAAGACCGGCTTCGTCGAGGGTGTCACAGCACCGCCGGCTCAGGCCCCTGCGACAGCCGCTCCTCAGCCTCCACAGATGCCTCAGGAGGCCGCCAGAGAGGCTCCCGCGGCTTCCCTCGAGGTTGTCCTCCCGGACGGCCGGGTGGTCATCCTGGCGCGTCCAGAGGTGGCCTGCCAGTTCATGGTCTACCGCATCCTCGGCGGGGTCTGCCCTGATGGGAATGTTCCCAGCGGACTCAACGTCACGGTCAAGTCGCTGATGTACGTCCAGAGCATTTCCGGGGTGAAGCAGGTCCGGCCCTACGACCACGTCCAAGCCCAGGCCATGATGAACCTGCTCGGGGACGAAGGGACTGAGATCGTCGCTGGGGCCTACCTCCAGCACTTCCTCCTCCAGAAGCAGAACCTCCCTTTGTCCGGCAGGTAACGGAAGACCCCGACTTCATCGTTACCGCAACCTGCGTCGAGCACGGGATGGGAAGCTGGTCCGATGTTATGGCGCTCCCGGAAGAGGTGCGGATCGCGTTCTACTACCACGTGGCGCGCGGGGCCGGGAACAACGTCGACTGGCAGACCGGAAGGCTCTGGAGACCCGAATAGGGTAGAATCCAACCGTGCCAACCTTCAACAGCCTAGCGGAGTTCTTCGATGCTCTGCCTGGCGCGATCGACCGAGGGTTGCGCAAGGCCGCGGATGGGATCGGGTTGGCCATCGAGCAGCGTGCGATGGAGAAGCTCGGGACCTACCAACCTGGGTGGCCCCAGCTCGAGAGTTCGACCCAGGCTGAGCGTATCTCTCTCGGGTTTGCTCCGAACGACCCTTTGCTCCGAAGTGGTCTGCTCAAAGACACCATCCAGGGCGTGGTCGAGCCGATGAACTGCGGTTACCGCGTCGTCGTCGGCAGCGATGCCCCGCAGGCACGCATCCAGGAACTCGGTGGCGTGAACAGCGGCCGGCCAGGCGCGAAGGACCTGCCACCGCGGCCGTACCTCGCCCCCTCCGTTGTCGAGGCAGAGGACGCCATCCAGCAGTCGGTCGCACTCTCCATCGCGAGAGAGATCGAGGGGCTCTAGGTGGCCACGGTCTACGCGGTCGACGTCAACGTCAACCTGCTCAACCAGGCAGGCGGGTCTTCGGCCGGCAATGGACCGATGGGCAGCGCCTCAGCACTCCGTGACCTCGACCGTGGCATCCAGGACGTCCAGCGTTCCTCCGAGAAGATGATGGGAACCTGGGGCAAGCTCTTTGCCTTTCGAGAGATGGAGAAGTTCGGGCGGGCCGGAGCGGAGGCATTCAACGGCATCATCCAGAACGCCGGCAACCTCGAAGAGTCGATGCTCAACGTCAGGCTCGGCTTGAACCTGACGGCCGGCGAGACGGACCGCCTCAAGGACAAGTTCTACGAACTGGACCAGGCCCACAAGACCAGCGCCAACGAGATGGCCCGCACAGCTCTGATTCTTCAGCAGAGCGGCATCCGTGACCAGGCGGCCATGCTCGGACTGATGGAGCCTGGAGGCGGCAAACAGGGCCTGCTCACGTTCCAGGACGTCATGAAGTCTCGCGCGGAGCCGATTGCGCCAGAGGAAGCGGCACGGCTCGCGATGCAGTTCATCGACACTGCCGCAGTAGTAGGTCCTACAGCCCAGGCGAATATGCTCGACCTCGTGGTGAGGGCTCTCCAGTTCGACCCGCAGGCGAGCCCAGGAGGACTGCTCGGAGCCTTCCAGAACATCCACAGAACAGGAGACTTCGCTGGTCTCCCGCTCGAGTCCCAGATGCAACTCGCTGCCATGACCACAATGGGCGGTCAGAGCGGGCGCGAGGCAACGCAGATTGGCCACCTCGTCGGGCAGATGCAGATGATCGGCCACACGCCAGGCAAGGCTGCGGCTCACAAGGCAGAGGCCATGCGAGAGATGGGCATCCTCGGTCCAGATGGGAATCCGACCGGGGACATCTTCAGCATCATCAACCAGATCTCGGAACTGCGGCAGCGCGACCCAGAAGGCTCCAAGCGGATGATGGCGACGGCATTCCCGGACGTGCGCCGCCAAGAAGAGATCCTCGAACTCACAGAGCCAGGTAAGCTCAACCAGATCCACGCCGTTCAAGAGGCATGGGGCAAGCTTGCGTCGCTCGGACGGCAGCATGAAATCCTGATGGGAGGAATCAACTCTCAGCTGACCGTCTTCAAATCCAACCTTCAGGACATCTCGAGCGCTGCCGGAACAGGACTCCTCGACTCAAGCAAAGACTTCATCGGGGTACTCAACAGCCTCGCAGGCGACATCAAGAGGTGGCAGCAGACACCGGAGGGGAAGGTCGTAGGCGCAGCCGGGGCTACCGTACTGCGAGGAGGCAGCGCCGCTCTTGAAGTAGCTGGGCAGGCAGGCATCGTGGCGATGACGCTCAAGATGCTCGGTCTCGGTGGCGCCGCGCTGACCGGAGCCGGTGCGGCTGTGGCAGGCGTCGCAGGCCTCGCCGCAGGCGCCTGGATAGGCCATCAGGGTGGTACTGGCGGCCTCACCGACGACAGCATCGGAGCCTGGGTCGGACAACTCCCAGGCCTCAAGCAGGCGATCGAAGCGTTGACGAACGCAGTCCTCGGCAAGACCGGAGACTTCTCAGCGGACACCCTGCCGAAGTATGGGCCGATCAGCGGTGGAACCGCGCTGTCCCCGCTACCTAGCGACTACGTCCTCAGCAAGCACCCACACCACGCGCTCCATCACGCCATCAAGCATGCCGCCAAGAATTACAGCTCAGGCGTGCGCGCAGCACCAGGCCTCTTCATGAACCCGACCACCGGCGCGGGCCCGAGGTAGCCGATGGCGAAGACAACTCTCGAGTTCTCTCTTGTCGCTGGCGGTTCACGATTCGACTTCAACTTCATGGAGATTCCGTCCGAGCTCTCCGGTCTCGGCGGGAAGAAGCTCGCTGCGCTGATCCAACTCGAGGGTGGCTCGCGGGTCATCCAGACATTCGGAAACGTGCCGCACGACGCGATCACCTGGCACGGTCTCATTCTCGGGCCAGGCTCCTTCTCTCGATGGGCCCAGCTCGATGGCTTCCGCACCAGCTCTCAGACGGTCACCCTCACCTATGGGCAGTTCAAGTGGACCGGTGTGCTCGAAGAGACCACGCTGCTCCCGGGCTTCGAGGGCTACCTCCCCTACCACGCGAAGTTCCTGCCGCAGGCAGACCAGAGTTCCATCAACATTTCACAGGTTCCACAGCAGTCGATCGACCAGGCCGCGCTGGCCGGTGTCTCAGCGGTCACCTCGGCAGCAGGAGCCGCGCAGGCATCGTCGATCAGTCAGGTCGCAGTCGTTGGAACGCAGGCTGTCGCGGCAGCTCTCGCCACGCAGCAGGCCATCGAGAACTCACTCACCACTGCGCTTGTCGTTTCCTCTGGAACGGTAGGCAGCGCCGCGGCGCTGGTCAATGCATCGGCTGCCGCTACATTCGCACTCTTCTCGACCATCGACGTGCTCGACGTGGCAGCGACTGTCCTCCCGCTCTACATTGCCCTGACGCAGCTCTCCAACATCCTCTCTACAACGCCTACAGCACCGCAGGTCACTGTCGTAGCAGACGGCCGGCTGACCAACCTCTTCCTGCTGGCTACGCGCTACTTCGGAGACCCTGGTGACTGGACGACCATCTCGCTCGCCAACGGTGGCATCCCACCGTTCTGGTCCGGGCTGCTTTCCATCATCATTCCAAACGTCAGCGCATGAGCGACATCAAGTGGGCGCTAAAGTTTACCTCCGTCCCATACGCACCTGGTGCTACGGCGCCGCCTGACGACACGTCCGTCGTCATCCGAGGAGGGACCATTCACCTCGGAAGCTTCGGCTCCATCGGCAACGGAAAGTTCGCGACAGCAGAGGCAACTCAAATTCCATTCCCGTTCGACGGTGGTCTCGGCCTGGTCATGCGCAGAGGCTCAGTCGGCCTGCAGGTAACACTGGACGGCGCCTCTTTGTTCACCGGGTTCGTAGATGCCACCGACAGCCCGAAGGGAAGCGGTGTCTTCGAGTTCGACGCCAGAGACGTTGCCTGCGTTCTCCAGGAGCGATCAGTCAATCCTCAGGTGGCTCCAAACGACCAAACGATTCAGGCCTTCATCACCAGGGTCATCACTGAGGCTGGGCTGCCGATCCTGCACATCGCCCAGCCCTTCAACCCAAGCGGAACACCGATCACGATGGGGACCTACTACGGAACAGGCAAGGGAAAGTCTCACTTCTTCGCCCGCCCAGAGCCGGCCTGGGGACTCATTCAACGTATAGCTAAGGACTGCGGCTACGTCGCCTACTGCATCAGCAGTGGACAGTTCTACTTCGGTCCACGCAACCGAGGGCAGGCGAGCGGCGGCGGCGTAGCAACACGAGCCCTCACGTGGAGCGCCTCTGGCAACAGCGACTTCCTGCACAACGGGCTCCACATCCACCACGAAGGGCAACGACACTCTGCATTCATTGTCGTCGTCAACAGTTCCAACAAGAAGGGCAGCACCTCGATAACTGGGACGTGCCAGTACATCAACCCTCAGCTCGCCAAGGATCTGAGTCTTACGACGGCGCCAAGCGGCGTCCCTGGAGTCGGGGCGATGCCGGTATCCGGCGCGTCTGAATCAGGCATGTTTGTTGGCCTCTCGCTGGCCGAACTACAGAGTCAGGCGAGCGACCTTCCAGTCTACGACCACTTCATTTCCGGTCTCCAGACGAACCAAGCCAACCTCAGAGCACTTGGAATCGCGCGAGAGGTGGCAGCCCAGGAGGTCGTGCTGAACTGCAAGGTCCTAGGGACACAGCGCCTCGAGGTCGGCCAGCCGCTAACCGTGTCCGGGACAGGCGACCCGTTAGTCGAGGGGCAGACGTTCGTCGTTGTACACTCGAGCTATGAGTTCAACATCACCGGTGAAGGATTCACGCAGGAGTTCACCGCATGGAAGGCCGACGAGCTACGGGTCAGCGGCATCGAAGGCGTCTTCACTCCGCAAGGCGACGACTCGCTGCAGACACCTGCGCAGCTGAGTTCTGGAGGTTGAGATGGACGTAGCCTCAGACCTCGGCATGCTGATCCGAAACATATCGCTCGAACTCAGCGGAGGAGAAACGAGTACGACCGCTCTCTACGGTCGGGTCGTCGGCTACCACCAGGACTCGAACAACATCCAGGTCGCCATCCCTCACTATGCGGCGTCTGGCGGAAGTGTTCCGATCTTAAGTGTCCCTGTTGGATGCTTCATGGTTGGCGCCGGCTACGGGGACTACTTCTTCGCAGAGATCGGTGTCCTCTGCATTCTGCTGGTCATCGAGGCAGACACCGGCGACAGCATCCACGGATTCCTGCTGAATGACGCCACGGCACTACCACCAGACCTGCAGGGCGACGCGAACACGCCGACTGAACCATTGCAGGCTGGAGACAGAATCATCATGGGCAAGAACGGCCAGGTCATCCGCTTCTCTCCGAGCGGCGATCTGCAGCTGTGCTGCACCGGCGAGGGCCCGCCTTCGACTGCAAAGCTTCGTCTCGGATCTCGAAGCTCAGAGTTCGGAACGACGCCAGTTGCCGTCGAGGGTTCCACAGCGACGCACAACCACGACCTGAGCATCTTCTACTCATCCTTCAGCGCCGCGATCACGGCAGCAGCTGCAGCCCAACTGTCTGGAAACCCTACCGGGTCTGCAGCTCTCACAGCTCTCGTCGCTGCATTGACATCCGTTTTTGGACCTCCAGGCAGTCCACCTACAGCAGCCGCTCCAGTCACTGCGATCTTTGCAGCAACCATCGACAGCAAGGACGGCGGACCGCTCGCAAGCGGAACTGGTGGCGCCCAGAGCGTACTGGCTCCCGGTCCAGGGGAAAGCTAGGATAGGCTCATGCCCAAGGTTTGGCTGGAGTTTGGCATCGACTTCGGGGTCAACCCCAATGGCGGCCTGGCCATGGCTCAGCAGTGGGATGAGACGCGCCAGGCCTTCGAAGCGGCAATGTTCGCCTGTCCGCAGATCACTCTGAACGATGGCAGTCAGATCGACCCTGACCTGCTCTACGCCTCCACGTTCGGCGCCGGCCTCGGTCTGAAGGTAGGCCAGAACCCAACCGCCCAATGGACTTCGACGATTCAGGCCGGCGCAAACTATGCGGCGCAGAACGCGCCTGGCGTGAACCCGACAGTGCCGCCTCAAATCTCACTCACGCAGAGCCAGCACTACCAGAACCTTCAGGTCAATCTGACCACCACAACCGGTCCTCAATCACTCAGCTACACCGTGAGCACATAGCCAGATGCCGCTATCTCCGACGCTGACCGTCACGCAGCTGCAGGGCAACTACGTTGCCGCATGGGCGAGCGCGCTCAACCCTGCTTTCGGAATCACGCCCGCCAACATCCCTGCCGGAGACCCAATCCTAGCGCTTGGCTTTGCCACTGCCGGAACCGCGACCTACCTCCAGGCCTGGATGCAGGGCCTGGTCGACTACAGCCGGGCCTCTACCGCGGTCGGGCCTGAACTCGACTCCTGGATGGCGGACTTCAACTTCGTTCGCCCAGGAGGAGGGTTCGCTCAAGGCTGGATCAGCGTACCGACGCCGACAGGGAAAGCAGCTACGACTGCTGTCCCGATTCCTAACCTCACCGTTTTCCAAACTGCCCCGATCGTCGTCAGCCCATCCACCATACCGACCGTCTACTACTTCACGACCCAATCCGCGGCCACCATCGCAGTCGGTCAGACATCGGTCCTAATTCCATTCAAGGCCAATGCTGCAGGCGCGATATACAACGGTGTCCCGGCAAGCTCTGCGCTGCAGTTCTCGAGCGGAATTGCTGGGACCGGAAATCCTTCGTTCGCGCTCGCGCCTGGTCAAGCAAGCGGGAGCGCTGCGCCGGCCGGTGGCACGAACGCCGACAGCGACCCGGCTGCTCGAGCCGCGTTCGTGAACTACATTGACAGCCTGGCAGGCTCAATCGAGAGTTCACTTGTTGCAGGCATCGAGGAGGTGAGTTCGTACCTCCAGAACGGGTCCACATTCGTCGTCTGGGACTTCGCCTCTCAGCCAAACGGCGTCCAGCTCGCATTTCCAGGACAGGCCGTCTGCGTGTTCGTGAGTCCGAATCCTTCGAACAGTGGCCAGTATCTCGGGCCGCTCGGCACAGATCCGATCGCCGATGGCATCCTCACCGCAATGAATGGAACAGTGGCGAACCCCATCGACGCAGTGGCGTTCACCGTGACACCGATCGTCTACTACGCCAACAGCTACCTGATCACGACGCTGGCGTTTGCTGCGAACTCGATCTGGGTTTCGCAGAGCGCGCTCAACGCCGCCGGGCTCTCGTACACGCAGCTGCAGAGTTCCATCCAGGGCGCGTTGCAGGCATTGGTCGGCAACCCGAACGGAATCGGTCTCGGCATCTCTGTCGGCCTGGCATGGAGCGCGATCATAAACACCATGCGCAACTTCTCCGTGACTCAGGCAAGCGGCGCGGTTGTCTCGAACATCATCACCGACGTTCTACCGAGCGCGATGACTGGCATCGTCACGGGTCCGGTCACCCAGCACTACGCTGGACCATGGGTCTCCGGAGCCACGTACTCGGTCAACCAGATCGTGATCTACCTCGGCAACAGCTACCGGAACACTACTGGCAGCAACACCGGAAACCCTGTTTCTGACTCAACGGACTGGACCGAGGTGCTGGTGCCTGCGAACATCTCCTATGCTTCCGCGAGCGACGGAGGCATGGTCCCGAGCGCTACCCACCAGGGGACGATCGAGGGCACCGGAGATCCGAGCGGCGTCCTGCGATGGGCATCGTCCCTCAGTGTTTCTGGCGCTGGCTGGACCACGCCGAACTACGTCCCATAGAGAACCGCCTTGGCGACTCCGATCACATGGAGCGGGGCGGCCAGCGTCACCGCGGCATCGACGATCGACAGCGACCCGATCGCCCTACCGCTTGGGACGGTCGGGTTCTCTGCGACGGTCCTGGCTCTTGGTGGGTCACCGAGCGGTATCGGCGGCAACCTTCAGATCGCGGTCAGCAATACAGGCCTCGACGGGTTCCCCACGCTGCTACCTGGCCCGCTCTCCGTGTTCGCCTCGAACGGGATCGTGGTCGCCTTCCCATTCTCCTTCCGCAATTCATTCTTCAACTTCGCGCTCCTCCGATGGACTCAGGCTGGACCGGATGCGGTAGGTACGCTGTTCGACAGCTTCTGGAGCATCACGCTAAGTCCGCCAGGGCCAACACCCGTGCCGCCTGGACCAGCCGGGCCGCCTGGATTCCTGCCTCCGAGTCGCGGTAACGCGCCGGCAACTGCGAGCCAGCTGTCTGGCTACTTCAACGCGCTCTTCGCCAACCGCTGGGTACAACCTCCTGGGCAGAGTTCATGAGCTACTCAGGCCAGATTCAGACAGACACGAGCGGCACCGTTCGGATGGGTCAAGGGACTCCGGCCGTCTACAACGGGATGGTCGCTGCAGCAATGCAGCTGCTCGGCTACATCGGGGATCAGGTTCTTCCGATCAACGGTGCAGCCCAGTCCCTGCTCCAGTCAGAACTCAGGCTCAGGACAGCGGATGCTCCGATTCTCGATGTCGCCGTCCACGACTTCTTCGGTGAGTCGCTGCCAAGGCTGCCGAATGAGAGCGACGCATCCTACTTGAACCGAGCTCTCTCCCTGCTCTTTCAGCCGAAGAACACTCGGCCTGCGATCTACAACATGCTGACCCAACTGACGGGGCAGCCTCCGCACATGATCAACCCAGACTCTCCGGCAGACGTCGGAGGGATCAGCGGGGCGTCAAATCCAGCTCTGGTTGGCGGCGTCAGCGTCTACACCACGCTGCTTGGACCGCCGAGCTACCTCGGCACCGACACAGGCGGCTCTACATTCCGTCTGGCGAACCCGAACGGGCGCGGAACAACGCTGACGACGACTCCTGGCGCAGAGGGATTCCCAGTCAATCCGAAGGGCAGCAACGTCGGCTTCGGCTGG
>Ga0070735_10003934_pt1 | contig 12743 bp, 7 predicted proteins | sample Coa_R1_FD_66443 | JGI IMG/M metagenome (GOLD analysis project Ga0070735, IMG submission 66443) | Surface soil microbial communities from Centralia Pennsylvania, which are recovering from an underground coalmine fire - Coalmine... | ecosystem: Environmental > Terrestrial > Soil > Unclassified ...
CGCCGGCGAGCGTCGATTTGGCCTTTGCCGATCCGCCCTTCAACATCGGCTACCAGTATGACGTTTACGATGACACGAAAGAGAAAGAGCATTACCTCGATTGGTCGCGGCAATGGATCGCCGCCGTCTTTGGCGCCCTCAAGCCCTCCGGCACTTTCTGGCTGGCGATCGGCGACGAATACGCGGCCGAGCTCAAGCTGATGTCCCAGGAAATCGGGTTTCATTGCCGCAGTTGGGTAATCTGGTACTACACGTTCGGCGTCAATTGCAAAAACAAATTCAGCCGGTCCCACGCCCACTTATTTCATTTCGTCAAGGACCCGGAGGAATTCAAATTCAACGATGAGGCGATCCGCGTGCCGTCGGCGCGGCAATTGGTGTACGCCGACGGACGAGCGAATCCGGCCGGCCGCCTGCCCGACGACACGTGGATATTGCGTCCCCAGGACGTTCCCGAGGGCTTTCAGGCGACCGATGACACCTGGTATTTCCCGCGGGTCGCGGGGACGTTCAAGGAGCGTGCCGGGTTCCACGGCTGCCAAATGCCGGAGCAATTGCTGGGGCGAATCATCCGCTGCTGTTCCGATTCGGGCGACCTCGTGCTCGATCCCTTTTCAGGAAGCGCCACGACGCTGGTCGTCGCCAAGAAGCTCGGCCGGCGATGGGTGGGCTTCGATCTCTCGGAAGATTACGTGCTTCGCGGCCGAGCGAGGCTCGATGCGGCTGAACGAGGCGCGCCGCTGGAAGGCGCCCCGGAGCCCCTCGTGAGCGCCCCGACCACGGCCGAAGGGAAACCGCTGCTTAACGAAAGAAAGACGCGAGGCCGCAAGGCGCCGCACGCACGCTCGTTTGACGGCAATGGCGAAAAATAACGCGCGGCGCGATCATCCGGAAACGCGATGGCATACGCCTGGTTCATCTTCATCTGCGTCGTCTGGGGCGGAAATTTCATCCTGATGAAGAAAGCGTCGCTTTGGCTGTCGCCGATTGAGATCGGCGCCTGGCGGCTCATCGGCGGGGCGGTGATTCTGGCCTGGTTCTGGTGGCGGACCTCGAGGCGCTGGTCGATTCGGCGTCGCGATATTGTTCCGCTGGCGTTTGTCATCTTATTCGGGCTCGCGATTCCGTTCGTCATTCAGCCCTATCTGATTGCCCGCGACGGCAGCGCATTCATCGGCATGATGGTCAGCTTTACGCCCCTGCTGACGATTCTGGTTTCGATTCCTCTGCTGGGCATTTATCCGGCGCGGCGGCAACTTTTCGGCGTGCTCGCCGCGTTGGGGTTTATGGCGCTTTTGATGCGCGAAGGCATTTCGCGGAAAATTCCGCCGGTCGATCTCGTATTGGCCATGACGGTCCCATTGTGTTACGCCGCCATGAACACGCTCATTCGCAGATCTCTGAGCCATGTTCCATCATTGGAATTGTCATTGCTGACATTGGCCGCGGCCGGCGCGCTCTTGCTCCCCCTGTCGACCGCCGTTCCGTTCGATCGCGCCGCGGTGACGGCGGCCGATCAGGCTTTGGCGCTGATTTCAGTCGCGGTGCTCGGCGTGTTGGGGACGGGCATTGCGACATTCATTTTCAATCAAATGATTCACGACCATGGGCCGCTGTTCGCGGGCATGGTAACGAACCTGATTCCGATCGGGGCTGTCGTCTTCGGCTGGCTGGACCAGGAGCAGGTAACCGGCCCACAAATTGGTGCGCTCGCGGGGCTGGTGAGCATGGTGACGATCGTGCAATTCGGCACAGCGCGGGTGCGACCACCGCCGTTGAATTCTCCGCAGGTTCAGAAATCAGAGCAATAGCTGAACTCCGGCCGTCTTAGAACGATTGCAATGGTCATGCGGCAGGTGCGCCTCAGGAAATCTCCCGCTTTGCCATTTTCATCCGGACAGATAGACGATAATCTATATATTGATCGGTTTGCTCGATTGCGCGAGATCCGACCGTGGTTTTGCGCCGGGTTGGTTCTGTTTTCACGCCGGAGTCAGTGACATGGAACAAAAGTATGACGGGAACCCTCACGCAGAGATCAAGCTCGAAGGACGCCGGTTGATTCGCACCGACGTGTCAAACGATTGGGGACTGCGTCTGCAATGGGAGATTCGCCGGGATGGCAAGGTTATTGCCACGCCGGCGGCACGGGCCGAGACGAGCTATGAGCTTTCTGAAACCGCGCCGGGAACCTACGAAATCGTGCTGCAAATGTGGAAGTACGTTGACTACAAGAAGAACGCAGAGCGGGAATTCATCAACAGCAAGTTCGTCGACGTTTCGAACAAACTGACGTTTACGATTTGACGTGAGGCAGAAGGAGTCGAGCCGATGCTGAATGTGGGCAGAGTGAATGTTCCGGTCTGCCACGGTTTTACGCGCCGCAGTTTCCTGCAGGCCGGGTCGGCCGGACTGGCAGGACTCTCGCTCCCGACACTCTTGAACCTTCAATCGGCTCATGCCATCGACGAGCCTCGGGCGAAAATTCGCAACTGCATCACGATCTTTCTGGTCGGTTCGCCCGGCCACCTCGACACCTGGGATATGAAGCCCGAGGCCCCGGCCGAAATTCGGGGCAAGTTCAAGCCGATCGAGACGAACGTCCCCGGCATCAACATCTGCGAGCATTTTCCGCTGATGTCGCAGATGATGGATAAAGTCGCGCTCCTCCGCAGCTTGTATTACACGACAGGCGCCTCGCACGAGAACGGGCAGCGGTGGATGATGACCGGCCACGACTTCAACGCCGACAGCATGAAGCCCCACTGCGGCAGCGTGATTTCGCGGTTGTTCGGCCAGAAAAGCGAGCTGCCGGCCAACGTCATTCTTCCCGGACCCATCGGCAATACGGGCGCGGGACCGTTACACGGCCAGACGGGGGCCTATCTGGGCAGCGCGCACGAACCGTTCTTTTTGAATTCCGATCCGTCGCTTCCCGACTTCAAAGTCGCCGACATCGAGGTGCCCAAAGAACAGGCGGCGTATCGCTTTGACGCCAGGCAAAAGCTGCTCTCGCAGATTGACGAGCTGCAACGCCGCGGCGAAGCGCGCAGCACATTGATGCACGAAAGCGCGTACTCTCGCGCCTTTCGCCTATTAACTTCACCGCGCGCGAAGCAGGCGTTCGACCTGGCCCGCGAGCCTGATAAGCTCCGCGATCGCTACGGCAGGAACACATTCGGCCAAAGCTGCCTCTTGGCCCGCCGACTGATCGAAGAAGGCGTGCGATACGTCACCGTCAATCACTTCGATACGGTCTTCAACCTGACGTGCTGGGATATGCACGCCGACGGCGGCGGACTGGACAACACCTACCTCGATTACGAGCGGCTCCTTTGCCCGCAATTCGATTGGGCTTTCACGGCACTGATTGAAGACCTCGAGCAGCGGGGAATGCTGCAAGAGACCGTCGTCGCGGTTTTGAGTGAATTCGGACGCACACCGCAGCTCAATCCGCGCGGCGGGCGCGACCATTATCCGGCCGCCTGGACCAACTTCCTGTGCGGGGGCAACATCCGCGGCGGCCAGGCCATTGGCTTGACCGATAAGACCGGGGCCAAGCCGCAGACCAACCCCATCCAGCCGCCGCAGATTCTCGCGTCGATTTACCACGGCATGGGAATCAACCTCGATACGACGATGTTGCCAGGTCCCGGCGAGCGGCCGATTCGTTTGGTCGAGGCCGAACCGATCCGTCAATTGTTTTAGCGAATTCACTAAGAACGAGCCTTCCCGCCGGAGGCAAAGGAAGTTCAACCGGAGCCATCCGCCGGCCGCCAAGTTGAAGGAGTCGAGCCAATGCTGAACGTGGGCAAAGTGAACGTTCCGGTCTGCCACGGCTTTACGCGGCGCAGTTTCCTGCAGGCCGGGTCGGCCGGACTGGCGGGACTCTCGCTCCCGACACTCTTGAAATTGCAATCGGCTCACGCCATCGACGAGCCTCGGGCGAAAATTCGCAACTGCATCACGATCTTTCTGGTCGGTTCGCCCGGCCACCTCGACACCTGGGATATGAAGCCTGAGGCGCCGGCCGAAATTCGCGGCAAGTTCAAGCCGATCGAGACGAACGTCCCCGGCATCAACATCTGCGAGCATTTTCCGCTGATGTCGCGGATGATGGATAAAGTCGCGCTTCTCCGCAGCCTGTATTACACGACGGGCGCTTCGCACGAGAACGGCCAGCGGTGGATGATGACGGGGCACGACTTCAATGCCGACAGCATGAAGCCGCACTGTGGCAGCGTGATTGCGAGGCTGTTCGGCCAGAAAAGCGAGCTGCCGGCCAACGTGATTCTTCCCGGACCCATCGGGAATACGGGCGGCCCGCCGCTGCACGGCCAAACGGGGGCCTATCTCGGCAGCGCGCACGAGCCGTTCTTTTTGAACAGCGATCCGTCGCTCCCCGATTTCAAAGTCGCCGACATCGAAGTTCCGAAAGAACAGGCGGCGTATCGCTTTGACGCGCGGCAAAAGCTGCTCTCGCAGTTGGACTCGCTGCAACGCCGCACCGAGACTCGCAGCACTCAAATGCACGAGAGCGCGTATGCCCGCGCACTGCGTCTTTTGACGTCTCCCAGGGCGAAACAGGCGTTCGATCTGGCCCGCGAGCCCGATAAGCTTCGCGATCGGTACGGTCGGAACACGTTCGGCCAAAGCTGCCTCTTGGCTCGCCGGCTGATCGAAGAAGGCGTGCGATACGTGACCGTCAATCACTTCGACACCGTTTTCAACATCACTTGCTGGGACATGCATGCCGATGGAGCGACTCTCGACAATTCGCCGCTCGATTACGAACGGCATCTTTGCCCGCAATTCGACTGGGCCTTTACCGCGCTGATTGAAGATCTCGAACAGCGGGGCCTGCTGCAAGAAACGGTCGTCGCCGTGCTCAGTGAATTCGGTCGGACGCCGCAAATCGACGGCCGCGGCGGCCGCGGCCATTATCCGGCCGCGTGGACGAATTTCCTGTGCGGCGGCAATATCCGCGGCGGCCAGGCCATCGGCTCGACCGACAAAATCGGGTCCAAGCCGCACACCAGTCCCATCCAGCCGCCGCAGGTTTTGGCATCGATCTATCACGGCATGGGGATCAACCTCGATACGACAATGCTTCCTGGCCCCGGCGAGCGTCCCATTCGCCTGGTCGAGGCCGAACCGATACGCCAGTTGTTTTAACGCGTCCACCATGATCGACTCGCTTTTGCGCTCCCGCCTTAACGACCCTCCCGCTGTGCGAACAATCCGACGAAGAGAAAAAAAAGCCGGCCCGCTGGCCGCGGCCTCGTCCTTGTGCCTATTTTTTGCCGCACTGACGGCGGCGCGCTGCACCGCGGCTGAACCGTCGTTGCGCGATCTCAATCTGCACGGTTTGCAAGCGGGCGCCGTGACGACGCTGATAGTGGATGGAGACGAGCTGGGAACGGCGCCGCGGCTCCTTTTGCCCTTTCCTGCACGAGCCGAATTGAAGCCCGGCTCGACCGACAAACGGGCGACCTACGACATTGCCGTCGAGGGAAATGTGCCTGCGGGCTATTACCAGGCGCGCGTGTACACCGAGGGGGGCGTCAGCGCATCTGCCGTGATCGGCGTCGACCGGCTGCCGCAACGCGCCTGGACGCCTGCTATTGAGCAGCTTCCCGCTGCGCTGCACGGCAGCGCCGGGGGGAGCACGATTGCCGAAACGAAGTTCTCGGGAAAAGCGGGCGATCAGGTTTCGATCGAAGTCGAAGCTCAGCGGCTGGGAAGCAAGCTCCGGCCGATTCTTCACCTTTATAATGCCAGCCGATTGCAAATCGCCTGGGCCTGGGGCACGCCCGCGCTGTTTGGAGACGCTCGCCTCCAGGCCACGCTTCCGGCCGACGGCGAATACATTATCGCTGTGCACGATTCCGAGTACGGCCCGCCGGGCCCGGCTTTTTTTCGCCTTAAAGTCGGAAAATGGGCATACGTCGATCAGGTCTTTCCGCCGGTCGTCGGCCCGGCCCAGGTGCAGACAATTGAATTCATGGGGACATCCCCGACGCCGCGGGTCAATTTCGCTGCCAGCTCTGCGGCCGGCGCTGTGCGGCTCCCGTGGCCGGCCGAAGCTCTTTGGAGCGGCGCGCGGCCTTTCGTCACCGTCAGCGCGCATGCCGAAGTGCTGGAGCAGACAGCTCCCGCGGGCTTGCAGGAATTGCCGGCCGGCCGCGTCGGCGTCAGCGGCCGGTTGTTGCTCCCCTACGAAGAAGATCGCTACAAAGTCGCCGTCGTTCCGGGAAGCAAGCTGCGGCTGGAAGCATTTGCGGCGCGATCCGGCTCGCCGGTCGATGTGGCCCTGGTGGTTCGAAACGAGGCCGGCGCGGCGCTGGCGCGCGTCGAAGACGGGGCGGGGACGGTCGACCCGGTTCTCGAGTACACTGTTCCCGATAAGACGACTTCAGTCATCGTGGGAGTCGTCGATGCTCTCGGACGCGGCGGTCCACACGGCGTCTATCGCCTCGCCGTCGATCCGCAAATGCCCGGGAGCATGCCCACGGAATTCGATCTGTCGACCCCGGCGCAGCGTTTGATGATGCCGGCCGGAGGGCGCACTGTGGTGCCTGTATTAATTGCGCGTCAAAATTATTCGGGAAAAGTGGACCTTTCAGCGGACGGCCTGCCGGCGGGATATCGTCTCGATGGCGCCACCATTCCCGAGGAAGCCGAAGGCGCCCTCGTGACGGTCGAACGCAAAGACACGGCCGGCGAGGCGGCGATCACCACCTGGAACGGACGCGGAGCCGACGGCCATGAGCGCCCTGTCTTTTTAGCCGGCCATCCGCTGCGGCTGCTGCAACCCTGGCTCGCATCAGAGCTCGCGCTGGGGCCGACGGCGGCCAAGGCAGCCGATTTTCAGATCGATTGGCGAAATCTGCCCGGCGATGCGACGCTCAATCCCACCGGGCGGCTGGTGCTGCCGATCAAGATCACGCGCCCGGCCGGCGATGCACTCGTGCGGCTGACCCTTTTGACGAGCCAGCCGCCAAGAATTTCCAATGGCGTGCCCGATCCCAATCGCGCGTTGCGAGCCGAAAAACCCGTGGAGCTGGCAGCCAATGTGACTGAAGCCGATTTCGGCGTGCTGGTGCCGATGGACCTTCCCTCGCCCGTCTACGATCTGACGCTCGAGGCGAGTTTGCTGTCGGCCGACAAACGCCTGGTGCTGGCAACGGCCTTTGCCCCGGTTCGCCGGATGGAAGTCCGCTCGCCGGTTGTCGTGCAACTGTCCACTCCCGCGCAGATCGAGGCCGCTCTCGATGCGCAGCAGGGCGCGACCTTCAAGATTGCGGGAAAAGTTGAGCGGCAAAACGGGTTCAAGGGAGACGTGCTCGTCACGCTCACAGGCCTTCCCGCCGGAGCCCGCGCCGATGCGGTAACCATCAAGCCCGACGCCGATGAATTTGCAGCAAATCTGATCGTACACGCCAATCTGCCTGCGGGCGAATACCGCGGGCTCAAAGTATTCGCGAGTCTGGCCCCCGATCCCAACCAACCCACGCTGCGCATTCGCAGCCGCGGAGCTGAATTCGCGCTTTTGGTGAAGCCGGCGGCAAAATGAATCGCGCATAGACTAAAATCCGAGCGCAGCAGGAATGAGTGAGGAGATAAGAATGGTGAACATCAAACGACGAATCTCGCGAGTGGCGCTGCTTTTTGCCCTGCTGTCGGCCGCCACGGCCGAACGCACATGGGCTTCGTCCCAAGACGACGCCGTGGCAGGCGCGATCACCGTCTATCCGGCCTCGATCGAGCTGCGCCACCCGCGCCGGCCGCACTCGCTGCAGGTGCTGGGAACGTCGAGCGACGGCTATTCGCTCGATCTTTTGCCGGCGAGCCGGTTGGTCAGCGCCGATCCCAAAATCGCCAAGGTGGATGAGCAGGGCTGGGTATCGGCCGTGTCGAACGGCCAGACTCAGATCACCGTTTCGGCGGCCGGCCAGGTGGTTTCGGTTCCGGTGAAAGTCGAGCTTCCGGCCGCCGAGCCTCCTTACAGCTTCCGCCATGAAGTGATGACCGTGCTCTCGAAGTCGGGTTGCAATATGGGGGCCTGTCACGGTTATTCGCTGGGAAAAAACGGCTTCAAATTATCGCTGCGCGGCTCTGATCCCGAGCTGGATTTCGCGGCGATCACAAAAGAGCAATTCGGCCGCCGTCTGAATCTTCAATTTCCGGAGACGAGCCTGATCGTCGCCAAACCGCGCGGCGACGCTCCGCACGAAGGGGGCGTGCGGTTCCGCCGCAGCAGTCTCGCCAACGAGATTATGGTCAATTGGATTCAGCAGGGCGCGCCGGGCGATCTGGCCGATCCTGCGCGCGTCGTCGCCGTGCGGCTGGTTCCCGACAAGCTCATGTTGCGACCCCGGCAGAAGCACCGCGTACAGATGATCGCCATCTACAACGACGGAACCACGCGCGATGTCACCAGGCTCGGCGCGTTCAGCGTCAACAACACGCAATTCGCCGAGGTCGATGACGAAGGACAAGTGGTTGCCGGCGATGCGGGAGAGACGGCGATCGCGGGGCGCTTCGAGCGAACGTTTGGCGCCGCGGGCGTGATCGTGCTCAAACCCAATCCCGATTTCGTTCCCACGCCGTTGCCCGAGGGGAACCTGATCGACCGGCCCGTCGTCGAAAAGCTGAACCGTCTGAAGATCGCCCCCTCGGCGATCGCGGGCGATGAAGAGTTCTTGCGGCGCGTGTACCTCGACTTGATCGGCATGCAGCCCAAGCCCGACGAGATCAAGGCGTTCGTTTCGGACGGCAATCCGGCCAAGCGCGAACAGGTGGTCGATAAGCTGTTCGGCCGGTCGGAATTCGTCGATCATTGGTCGCTCAAATGGGGCGATCTTTTGCAGAATTCGCGCAATGTGGTGAGCCAGCAGTCGGTGTATCTCTTCCGCGAATTCTTGAGAAGCGCGATTGCCGAAAACATGCCCCTCGATCAGTTCGCCCGGCGGATTTTCACCTCGCGCGGCGGCATCGTCGACGACCCGGCCAGCGTGTACTTCGCCATCAGCAAAGACACCAATGACACGCTCGAGCGGGCCACCCAGGTTTTTTGCGGCGTGCGAATGCTTTGCGCGCGCTGCCACCCGCATCCCCTTGAAAACTGGACTCAACGGGACTACTACGGCCTGGCCAGTTTTTTCAGCCAGGTGTCGACGCGGCCCGATGTGCGCTTTCCCGGTGTGGCCAACGCCAAGCTCGTGCAAATGAACCTGGCGGCCGGATCGGCGACGAATCCGCGAACGGGCCGCCCGCAGCCGGCCCGGTATCTTGCGGGTCAAGAGCCCGAGATTCCCGAGGGAACCGATCGCCGCGAGGTTTATGCCCAATGGCTCACGTCGCCTGACAATCCGTTCTTTGCCCGCGGGCTCGTCAACCGCATCTGGAGCTATTTCTTCCACCGCGGCATCGTCGATCCCGTCGACGATATTCGCAGCACGAATCCCCCCATCAACCCGGCTTTGCTCGAGGCGCTGACGCGAGATTTCATTGAACATCGCTTCGACATGCGGCAGCTCATGCGGAGGATCGTGACTTCGGCGACTTATCAACGCACGAGCCTGGCGACGCAATCGAACCGGCGCGACGAGCAGAACTTTTCGCACGCGATCCCGCGGCGCATTCCCGCCGAGGCGCTGCTCGATTCGCTCGTGCAGGCCACCGGAATTCCCGAGAGTTTTCCGGGCGCTCCGGGCGGTTTTCATGCGGCCCAACTTCCCGATGCGGCGTTCGACAGTCCCTTTTTGAGCCTGTTCGGCAAGCCGCAGCGGATGGACGCCTGCGAATGCGAGCGCGACAACAGTTCGAACATGCTGCAAGCCTTGCATTTCATCAACGGAAAGAGCATTTTGGGGCGCGTGCAGAATGCCGCGGCGCGCCCGGCGCAGCTCATGGGCGCCAAGCTCGCCGACGAGCCGCTGGTGACCGAGCTGTATCTCTGGTCGCTGGCGCGGCATCCCACCGCCGACGAGCTGCGGCTGGGTGTCGAGTTTTTCAAGTCGTACGGCGACAAGCGCTCAGAGGCGGCGCAAGACCTGATGTGGGCGCTGCTCAACAGCCGCGACTTTTTGCTGGTGAATTGATCGCTCTTCGCGACAAGGCCCCATGAAAACGATGAAGGCGCTGGTGAAGGCCAAAGCCGCCCCCGGCTTGTGGCTCGACGACGTTCCCGTGCCCCAATACGGCATCAACGACGTCTTGATTCGCGTCGACCGCACCGGCATCTGCGGCACCGACCTGCACATCTACAAGTGGGACGCCTGGGCGCAGAAGACGATTCCCGTGCCGATGGTCGTGGGCCACGAATTCGTCGGCGAAATCGTGGAGGTGGGCTCGAACGTCAAGGATTTTTTTCCCGGCGACGTCGTGAGCGGCGAAGGGCACGTCGTGTGCGGTCGCTGCCGCAATTGCCTGGCCGGGCGCAGGCAGCTTTGTCGAGACACCAAAGGCGTCGGCGTCAACCGGCCCGGGGCTTTCGCCGAATATCTAGTTCTGCCGATGACCAACGTGTGGCATCATCGGCACGACATCGACCGCGACGTGGCCTCGATTTTCGACCCGTTCGGAAACGCGGTGCACACGGCCCTGTCGTTCCCCGTTTTGGGCGAAGACGTGCTGATTACGGGGGCTGGGCCGATCGGCATCATGGCGGCGGCCGTCGTCAAGCACGCCGGCGCCCGGTACGTGGTGGCGACCGACGTCAACGATTACCGGCTGGCGCTCGCCAAGACAATGGGCGCCACCGTGGCGCTCAATGTGAAAACCGGCAAGCTGGCCGACGTGCAACAAGAGCTGGGCATGAAAGAGGGCTTCGACGTGGGGCTGGAGATGTCGGGCAACGCGGCCGCTTTCCGCGACATGCTCGATAATATGTGCCACGGCGGAAAGATCGCCATGCTGGGCATTCCATCCGAGCCGATCGCCATCGACTGGAACATCGTCGTCTTCAACATGCTCACGATCCATGGGATTTATGGTCGTGAAATGTACGAGACGTGGTATAAAATGACGGTGATGCTCGAAAGCGGCCTCGACATCCGCCCGGTGATCACCCACCGATTCCACTGCACCGAGTTCGAGAAGGGCTTCGAGGCGATGCAGAGCGGACAGTCGGGGAAGGTAATCCTAAGCTGGAAGTGACGGCCGACGAATGCCTGTTCAGTTGTTTTCAGCATGATCGACTCCTTTCGCCGGCACATCGAACAGCAGCTCGACGCGATTCGCGCCGCGGGGACGTATAAGGCCGAGCGCGTCATCACGACCCCGCAAGACGCGCACATTCGCGTGGCCGACGGTTCCAGCGTCCTCAATCTGTGTTCCAACAATTACCTCGGTCTGGCCGGGCATCCGCAAGTGATCGAGGCGGCGCATAGGGCCCTCGACCGCTGGGGCTACGGCCTCTCGTCGGTGCGGTTTATTTGCGGGACTCAGGCGATCCACAAAGAGCTGGAAGCTGCCTTGAGCCGCTTTCTCGGCACAGACGACACCATACTCTACAGTTCGTGCTTCGACGCCAACGGCGGCCTGTTCGAAACGCTGCTGGGGGCTGAGGACGTCGTGATCTCTGACGAGCTCAATCACGCCAGCATCATCGACGGCATCCGCTTGTGCAAAGCACAGCGCGAGCGCTACCGCAACAGCGACATGAGCGACCTCGAAGCCAAGCTGCAGCAGGCCGCCGGGGCGAGGTTCCGGCTCATCGCCACCGATGGCGTATTTTCGATGGATGGCTCCATCGCCAACCTGCCGGCGATCTGCGATCTGGCTGAAAAGCACCAGGCGCTGGTCATGGTCGACGATTCCCACGCGGTGGGGTTCATGGGCGCCAGGGGGCGCGGGACGCACGAGCTGCACGCTGTCGAGGAGCGCGTGGATATCCTGACGGGCACTTTGGGAAAGGCGCTGGGCGGGGCCAGCGGGGGCTATACCAGCGGGCGGAAGGAAATCATCGAGCTTCTGCGGCAGCGCTCGCGGCCTTATTTGTTTTCCAATACGCTCGCGCCCGCGATCGCCGCCACGTCGCTCAAGGCGCTGGAGATTTTGACCGCGTCGACCGAACTGCGCAACAAGCTCGAGGCGAACACGCAGTTCTTTCGCGGGGAGATAGCGCGGCGAGGATTCAATATCGTCCCCGGAGCGCATCCGATCTGCCCGATCATGCTGGGAGACGCGGCGCTGGCGACGAAATTCGCGGCGGCGATGCTCGTCAAAGGCGTGTATGTGATCGGTTTTTCCTACCCGGTCGTCCCCCAAGGCAAGGCCCGCATCCGCGTGCAGATTTCCGCCGCCCATTCGCAGAAAGACCTCGAATTCGCCGTCGAGGCGTTTTGCGCCGTGAAGCGAGAGCTGAGGCTGTAGTGGTGTGCGAGGGAGGCAGCGCGTCGCCCCGCGCGTTAGTTAGAGCGCGACTGGCGCGATGAGGGAATTGCAAATTGGCCATTGCAAATTGCAAATTGCAAATCGAATTGGGCGTCGCGTGGTACGTCACGCGGGGGCCACGTCTCCCCTGTTGGCCGCAATTCGAGTAAGATGTGTCTTGGAGCAGCAATCGGGCGATTAGCTCAGTTGGTTAGAGCGCCATGTTTACACCGTGGATGTCGGGGGTTCGAGTCCCTCATCGCCCATTAGTCGATGCCGGGGCGCCTTTTGTCACGAGAGCGCCGCACGACAGATGCGCGTGGCTGCGGCCACGATGAACTATCACTGCGGCGAGGGGGTCG
>Ga0070735_10003935_pt1 | contig 12743 bp, 9 predicted proteins | sample Coa_R1_FD_66443 | JGI IMG/M metagenome (GOLD analysis project Ga0070735, IMG submission 66443) | Surface soil microbial communities from Centralia Pennsylvania, which are recovering from an underground coalmine fire - Coalmine... | ecosystem: Environmental > Terrestrial > Soil > Unclassified ...
GTAGTAGGGCCTCATGTTGATGTTCACGAACGCCCACTCGTACTCGCCTGAGAGCTCTGTGCACAGTCGGTTCACATCGTCGTAGTTGCCGCGCACGGCCACGAGGTTGGTGCCGTAGATGCCCGTGGCCAGGACCTTCTGCTCCTCGAGGTCGGCGGGGATGAACACGTAGGACTCGAGGCCGGCCGCGGCGGCGTGAGCGGCCACAGCGTTGGCGAGGTTCCCGGTCGAGGCGCAGGCGATCGTGGTGTACCCGAGCTCGCGGGCGCGGGCGAGCGCCACCGATACGACACGATCCTTGAAGGAGTGAGTGGGGTTTGCGGCGTCGTTCTTGATCCACACCTCGCGCAGACCGAGCTCCTGCGCGAGCCGGTCGGCGCGCAGCAGCGGGGTCCAGCCCGCGATCAGCGCGTTCCTCGGGGGCGCCTGAACCGGGAGGAAGTCGCTGTAGCGCCACAGCGAGTGAGGACCGGCTTGGATCCGGCGCCTCAGTTCCTCGGCGTCCGCGCCGGCGCGCGGCGCGTAGCTCACCTCGAGCGGGCCGAAGCACCGCTCGCACACGTACCGCGCGTCAAGCGGGTATGGGGTCTTGCATTCCTTGCAGCTGAGCGACTCTGGCGGCATATGAAAAAACCTCCGCCGGGGTCAGTGGTCGGAGGTTCGGTGAAACCGCCCTATCCACATCTCCCAGGCCTTGTAGTTGGAGCCTGATGGAATTGGCACCGTTCCCTAACGGGAGGTTGCCGGGGCTTCGTAGGGCCATATCCCTCCACCCCTCTGGATGCGTACAGCTATGTGGTCCTGCAGTATACGCAAAGTCCTCGGCAGCTTCTGACGCTAGCTTTAGGGAGTAACGCCGCCGCGTAGGCGGTGTTTCGTGTGGGCACCGGCCGAGACGCGGCTCGGCCACTCCGCCATGGGCGCCACTTCCTCAGATCCACTTTCGCGCCTCGAGGCGGTCCTGCGGATCGGCGAGACACCGCCGAGCCGGCGCATGCTCGTGATCGTCAACCCATACGCGAGCACGGTCTCCGACCGCCTGAAGAACCTCGTCGTGTACGCGCTGCGGGGCAGCTACCAGGTCGAGGCGATCGACACCGAGGCCCGCGACCACGCCACCGAGCTGTGCCGCGAGGCGGCCAATTCGGGCTACGACGTGGTGGTCGCGTTCGGCGGAGACGGCACGGTCAACGAGGCCGCCAACGGCTTGATCGGCACCGACACCGCGCTGACCTGCCTGCCGGGGGAAGAGCCAACGTCTACTGCCGCCTGCTCGGGATCCCGGTCGACATCGTCGACGCCACCGAGCACCTGCTGAGCCTGGCCGACGACTGGCGGCCGCGGAAGGTCGACACTGGCGTCGTGAACGGGCGTCACTTCACCTTCTCCGCCGGCGTCGGCCTCGACGCCAGCGTGGTCGAGCGGGTCGACGCCCATCCCCGGCTGAAGGCGCGGATCGGCGAGTGGTACTACGCATCGGTCGGCATCCGGACGTTCAACCGCCGCTACCTCGTTCGCCCGCCGCGTCTGGAGACCGAGATCGGCGAGGAGGTCGTGGCCGGGGTGACGACGGTCGTCCAGAACGCCGAGCCCTACACGTATTTCGGCAACCGTCCGGTGGGCGTCGGCGAAGGGGCGACGCTCGAGAGCGGCGACCTGGCCGGCGTCGTGCTCAGGCGAGCTACGCCTCTGGATCTGGCGACGATGACCTGGCGGATGCTCTCCCGACGCGCCCACCTGGTCAACCACCGCCACGTGCACCCGTTCGCGGGCGCCCAGGAGGTGAGGGTGCGCTCGCGCGACGAGCGCGCGCTGCCGCTCCAGGTCGACGGCGACTACATCGGCGAGGCGCCGGAGGCCGTGTTCACGGTCAGCCCGCGCAGCCTCACCGTCGTGGCGTAGAGCCACTGCCACACCGATCATTCGTCCGCGGGCGGGCCGAGTCGCCGGGGGCGGCGGCTAGGCTCTGCGAGATGCGTCGCATCCTCTTCGGGCTGGCCGTCCTCGGGGCGGTGCTCGTGCCCGGGCTTGGCAGCGCCCACCCGGTCCCGGGCGCTGCCAACTGCCCGATCTTCCCCTCGAACAACCCGTGGAACCAGCGGGTCGACCAGCTCCCCGTGGCCTCCGACTCAGCCCGTCTGATCGCCGTCATCGGCGCCGGCACGCCGGTGCATCCCGACTTCGGCACGGTGTGGGACGGCGCGCCGAACGGCATCCCGATCACAATCGTCTCAAGCCGGACCCCACGCGTGCACGTGAGCTTCGACTACTCCGACGAGTCCGACCACGCCGCGTACCCCATCCCCCGCCATCCGAAGATCGAGGGCGGCCCGAATGGCACCGGCGACCGCCACGTGATCCTGCTCGACCGCTCGAACTGTCGCGACTATGAGCTCTTTGACGCCCGTCCGGTCAGGGGCGGCTGGCACGCCGGGTCGGGTGCGATCTTCAACCTGCGCTCCAACCATCTGCGTCCAGCCGGCTGGACCTCGGCCGACGCCGCCGGGCTGCCGATTCTGCCCGGCCTGGCCCGCTACGACGAGGTCGCCCGCGGGTCGATCGACCACGCCCTGCGCTTCACCGCGCCGTGCACCTCGGCCCGCTATCTCTATCCGGCCCGTCACTTCGCGGCCACGGGAGGCGGCTCCTGTCCGCCGATGGGGTTGCGGGTGCGCCTGAAGGCGGGCATCGACATCTCCCGGCTGCCCTACCAGGCGCGGATCGTCGCCCAGGCGCTCAAGCGCTACGGGATGATCCTGGCCGACAACGGCTCTCCCTGGTACATCTCGGGCGCGCCCGACGGTCGCTGGAGCGACAGCGCGCTGCACCTCCTCAATGAGCTTCACGGCAGCGACTTCGAGGTCGTGGACACGAGCTCGCTGCCGCACCCCAGCCCGTAGTCAGGGCTCAGGCCGCCTGCCCGGGCTGAACGAGCCGGTGCTCATACGCGAAGACGACCGCCTGTACCCGGTCGCGCAGACCGAGCTTGAGCAGGATCCGCGCGACATGGGTCTTCACCGTCCCTTCGCTGATGTACAGGCCGGAGGCGATCTCGCTGTTCGACAGGCCACGTGCCAGGTGCCGCAGGACCTCGAGCTCGCGGTTGGTGAGCTCCGCGAGCTCCGGCGGCGGCGCAGCGTCGGGGGGCGAGCCGAGAAGGAAGTGGTCGATCAGGCGCCTGGTTATCTCCGGCGCCAGCAGCGATTCGCCGGCGGCCACCACGCGGACGGCGTCGACCAGACGCTCCGGTGACTCCGTCTTGACGAAGAACCCGGCGGCCCCGGCCTTCAGCGCCTCGTAGACGTACTCGTCGAGGGCGTAAGTCGTCAGCACGAGGATCCGCGCGGGGCTGCCTGCGGCCGCGATCCGTCGGGTCGCCTCGATCCCGTCCAGGGCTGGCATGCGGATGTCCATCAGCACGACGTCCGGTTCGAGCGCGCCGACCAGCGAAATCGCGGCTGAGCCATCCCCGGCCTCCCCCACGACCTCGAGGTCGGGCTGGGCCTCGAGGATCATGCGTAGACCCGCGCGAACGACGCCCTGATCGTCCACGACGAGGACCCGGATCATCGCGCCAGGGGCAGCGCCGCGCGCACGCCCCAGCCTCCGTCAGGCTGCGGTCCGGCCTCGAACCGGCCCCCGAACACGGCCACTCGCTCCCCGATCCCGGCCAGCCCGCTCCGTGTCCCGGCGCCGTTGCCCGCGCCCGCCCCGTCGTCGATCACCTCCACCTCCAGACGATCGTCGCCATAGCGGACGGTCACCCGGGCCTGCGCCCGCCCGGCATGCTTGAGCGCGTTCGTGAGGCCCTCCTGGACGATCCGGTATGCGGATAGCTCCAGCGGCGCGGGCAGCTGGCAGGGCTCGCCCTCGATCTGCAACTTCACGCCGAGCCCTGCGTCCCGAGTCCGCTGAACGAGCGCGTCGAGGTCGGCCAGCGAGGGCTGAGGCTGGCGGGAGCTCTCCGCCTCGCTTCGAACGAGCGACAAGAGCGTGCCCATCTCGGCGATCGCCTCCTGGCCGATTGCCCGGATCGAGCGCAACGCCTCCCGTGCGCGCTCCGGATCGCGCTCCAGCACCTGCTCGACGGCCCCGGCCTGGAGCACGAGCACCCCAAGGCTGTGCGAGATGATGTCGTGGAGCTCGCGAGCGATCCGGCGCCGCTCCTCCTCGACCGCGATCGCGGCGACCGTGTCGCGCTGCCGCTCCACCTCGGCGGTTCGCGCGACTCGGGCCCGCATCCCCATTCCGACCAGAAACACCAAGCCGAGCACGGCGAACAGGTACACGGCGTCACCGAAGGAGGTGACCTGCCTGTCGCGGACAAGGTGAACGGTCGCGATCAACCCAAGCAGGGCGACGCCGACGATCGGGCGCGACCCATAGGCCCCCGCCGAGTACAGCGCCACCATCAGCAGGAACAGCCCGGTGGGCGAATCCGACGAGCCGAAGGCGAGTGCGAGCGCCGACATCACTGCGGCAAAGAGGCCGAGGACCACCATCGGGCGGCTGCGCCGCCACAGCAACGAGACCGCCACCAAGGCCGTGCCGGCCGCATTCAGCGGCGCCGGACCGCGCCAGCCCGACCCGACGAACACGCTCGTCTCCGCGACCACCCCGAGGACGAGCGCGACTGCCGCATCCACGATCCGAGGATCCGTGAGCCGACGAGCGCGGCTGAGCATGGGCTAACGCTACTGCCGCTCCGGCGCCCCGGCATCGGCCATCCGGCAGATCTTCGAATCCCTCTGAAGGCAGACCGAAGATCCCACCTCAGCCAGGCGACAACGCGAGGCACCGGACTTAGCTTGAGCGTCAGTTCTTCCGCTCTTCGAAAGGAGCCACAGATGGGTTCAAGGTTCACCGCTTCGATGGCGCTGTGCCTCGCCGCATTCATCCTGACCGTCGCGACGGCCGGCGCCGCGGTGTCGGCCCAGTCGCGCCCCGAGCGCCTCACGCTGCGGGGCGCGACCGTCCACGGCGTCGACACGCCGATCCATGTGATCGCCGCCGGCCCGATCCACGGGCGCGGGACCGCCGAGGACAACGAGAGATCGGGAGTGCTCACGATCAACCTGCACGCGGGGTCGGTGTTCGTGACTAACAAGACGACCTCGCTGAGGGCTCGCCTCGACACGCGCCGATGCTCGGCGACGATCACCGAGAAGGGCACGTTCCGCATCGTCGGGGGAACCCGGGGCTACCGGCATACGACCGGCGGGGGGACGTACGTGACCGTGCGCAAGCTGATCGGCGCGCGCTCGGCGAGCGGAGCCTGCGAGGGCCGCAGCGCCCCGCCGCGCGCCGTGTACGTCCGGACCGTGCTCACCGGCAGCGCTGCCGTCCCGGCATCCTGACCCGTTGACATCGAGGGGTGCGGGGCCTTGGCGGCCCCGCACTCGTTTTTCTGTGGGGGGGTGAATTCGGGGTCGCTCGGGGCTCTTAACTATGTGGAGCCAGATTCCCTGCAGATCACCGAGCGCGACCGCGAGCTGCTCGGGTTCGTGGCCGCGCATCGGTTCGTGCGGGCCGACCATGTCCAGATCTTCCTGGCCGTGTCGGCCCCCGTGGCCCACGCCAGGCTGAGGGCGCTGCGGCGCGCCGGGCTCGTGCGGCGGGACGTCGTCTTCCACCGCACGCCGGCCACCCACCAGATCACCCGTGACGGGCTGGCGGCGATCGGGAGCTCCCTGCCCGTGCCCAAGCGCGACCTGCGGACCTACGCGCACGACGTGGGAGCGGCCTGGCTGTGGCTGGCCGCCCGCGACGGGGCGTTCGGAGAGCTGCGGGAGGTGATCGGCGAGCGCGAGCTGCGCTCGCGCGACGGGCCGGGACGGCGCTCGGAGCCCCAGCTGGCGGTCCGGCTCGGCGGTTTCGGCCCGGGCGGCCAGGAGCGGCTGCACTATCCCGACCTGCTCCTTGTCACCCCGCAGGGGCACCGGATCGCGGTCGAGCTCGAGCTCACCGGGAAGGGGAAGGCGCGACGCGAGCGCATCCTCGAGGGGTACGCCTGCGACCCGAACCTCGATGTCGTGCTCTACCTGGTCCGCGACGGCCGCGTTGGCGCCCAGATCGAGGCCTCGGCGCGCCGGCTGGGGATCACACCGATGGTCCAGGTCCAGCGGGTGGCGATGGCCGATCCGACCCGCCAGGCGGCCTCGCCGCGCGCCCCCGCGCGCCGCCGCACCAGGCAGATCGCCAGATGAGCCCGCCTGAGAGACGCTCGCGGACGCCCTGGTGGACGCTCGCGGCCCTGGCGCTGGCGCTGATGGCGCCGCCCGGGGCGGCGCTCACCGTCCTCGTAGCGCTCGCGGCCGCGCGGCTGGCCGTGCGCGCTGTCCGATTGCTGCGCGCCCGGCGCGCGGAAAGCCGGAACTCGGCAGGCGGCGGCCTCCTGCTTGGCCACGACCGTTCGGGCCGGCGGGTGCTCGTCGCCGACCACGAGCTCGGCGCCCACGCGCTGATCCTCGGCGCCAGCGGCGCCGGCAAGTCGACCACCCTGCTCACGGTGCTCGGCGACCGGATCGCCCGGGGCCTGCCCGTGGTGGCGCTCGACCTGAAGGGCTCGCCCGCGTTCGCGCGGGCGCTCGCGGACGCGGCCGAGAGGGCGGGACGGCCGTTCATGGTGTGGAGCCCCGACGGGCCGGCGCGCTGGAACCCGCTCGCCCACGGCAACCCGACCGAGCTCAAGGACAAGCTGATCGCGACCGAGCGCTTCAGCGAGCCCCACTATCAGCGTGCGGCGGAGCGCTACCTGCAGACGGTGCTGAGCGTGCTCGCGAGCGTGCACCCAGAGCGTTCGCCGACGCTCGAGGAGGTCGTGAGGCTGAGCGAGCCCCGCCGCCTCGCCCGGCTGGCCCAGCGCGCCCCCGACCCGCTGCGGACGCACGTGCATGAGTACCTGTCAGGACTCACGCCCGACCAGGCGAGCGCCGCGCGCGGGCTCGGCACCCGGCTGGCGATCCTCACCGAGTCACACGCCGGCCGCTACCTGGGCGGCGGCGGCCCGGGTGAGCCCGAGATCGATCTGCGCGCGGCGCTCCGCGGGGAGGCGGTGGTCGTGTTCAGCCTGAACTCGAGCAGCTACGGCAAGCTCGCGGCCCAGATCGGGACGATGGTCGTGCAGGACCTGATCTCGGCCGCCGGGGAGCGGCTCACCACATCCACCGGGGGTCCGGCTCCGGCCGTGGTCGCAATCGACGAGTTCTCCGCGCTCGCCGCCGATCACGTCGTCGGCCTGCTCGCCCGCGGCCGCGAGTCCGGGGTCAGCGCGCTGTTGGCGACCCAGGAGCTGGCCGACCTCGACCGCGCGGCGCCGGGAGTCCGGGAGCAGGTTCTCGGCAACACCGCAGTCAAGATCGTCCACCGCCAGGACGTGCCCGCCTCGGCCCAGGCGGTGGCTCAGATGACCGGGACCGAATGGGGATGGCTCGAGACCCGGAATCTCGGGTACGCAGGGCTTCGCGGCTCGCGCGGCAGCCGCCGACAGGTCGAGCAGCCGGTCGTGCACCCGAACACGATCAAGTCGCTGCGCACCGGCGAGGCCGTGGCGATCACGAAGCTCCCGTCGATGCGCGTGCGGGTGATGCGGGTGGCCGCGCGCCGCCAGCGCGATGGTCCGTCGCTCTAGGCGCCTCAGCCGGCGCCGGGGGTCACCCGGTAGGCGTCGAACACCGCGTCGATATTGCGCAGGCGGTTGATCGTCTGGTCGAGCGTGCGCGTATCCCCCACCTCGACCACGAAGCGGTTCTTGACCATCGGGTGGTTGACCGTGCAGCGGGCCTCGACGATGTTGATGCCGGCCTCGGCGAACGTGCGTGACATGTCCTCGAGCAGGCGATGGCGGTCCCAGCCGTCGACCTGGATCTCGACCCGGAACGACGTCTCGGCGTCGCCGTCCCACGACACGGCGGTGAAGCGGTCCGGATCGCGCTTGAGCACAGCCACGTTCGGACAGTCCGAGCGGTGGATCGTGATCCCGCGCCCAAGCGAGATGTAGCCCACGATCGGGTCGCCGGGCACCGGACGGCAGCACTTCGCCATCCGGAGCATCACGTCGTCCACGCCCTCGACCGTGATCCCGTACTTCGAGCTCGAGGTGGTCGGGCGCGAGCGGCGCCGCCGCGTCTGCAGCAGGTCGTCGGTGGCGGTGGGCTCGGAGTCGGCGGCCTCGCCCTCCTTCAGGCGCTGCATGACCTTGTTCACGACGACCTTGGCCGAGATCTTGGCCCCGCCGAGGGCGATGTAGAAGTCGTCCGCCTTGCGGAAGCCCATCTCGCGGATGACGTCGGCCAGCAGGGTCGAGCCGACGATCTTCTGGGCCGGCAGCCCCTGCTTGCGCAGGTGGTCCTGGAGAAGCTCGCGGCCGGAGTGCTCGGTGTCCTTGCGGTTCTCGGCCTTGAACCAGGCCTTGATCTTGTTGCGCGCGCGAGTGGTCTTCACCAGCGCCAGCCAGTCGCGGCTCGGCCCGCGTTCCCGCTTCGAGGTCAGCACCTCGACGATGTCGCCGGAGCGCAGCTGATACGACAGCGGCACGATCTTTCCGTTGACCTTGGCGCCCACGCAGCGGTGACCGACGTCGGTGTGGATCTCGTAGGCGAAGTCCAGTGGGGTTGCGCCTGCCGCCAGCGATTTCACCTCGCCCTTCGGGGTGAACACGAAGACCTCGTCCTCGAACAGGTCGACCTTCAGGGCATCCATGAACTCCCGCGGGTCCGATTCCTCCTGCTGCCAGTCCAGCAGCGAGCGCAGCCACTTCAACTTGCCGTCGCCATCGCTCGTGAGCACGGCGTTACGCGGCGCGCCCTCCTTGTACATCCAGTGCGCGGCGATCCCGAACTCGGCCAGGTCATGCATCTCGCGGGTGCGGATCTGGATCTCCAGCGGCCTGCCCTCGGGCCCGATCACCGTCGTGTGCAGCGACTGGTACATGTTGAACTTGGGCATCGCGATGAAGTCCTTGAACCGCCCGGGCAGCGGCTTCCACAGCGAGTGGATCACGCCCACGGCGCCGTAGCAGTCCTTCGTCGAGGCGACGATCACCCGCAGCGCCGTCAGGTCGTAGATCTCGTTGAACTCGCGGCCCTTCTTGGTCATCTTCGAGTAGATCGAGTAGAAGTGCTTGGCGCGGCCGGAGATCTCGGCTTCGACGCCGATCTCGTCGAGCTCCTTGTCCAGGTAGTCGCCCGCCTGGTTGATGTAGCGCTCGCGCTCGGCGCGCTGCTGGGCGACGAGCTCCTTGATCTCGTTGTACTTGCGCGGGTGAAGCGTCTGGAAGGCGAGGTCCTCGAGCTCCCACTTGATCGCGTGGATGCCGAGCCGGTGGGCGATCGGCGCGTAGATGTCGAGCGTCTCGCGCGCCTTGTCGATCTGCTTCTGCTTGGGCATGGCGGCGATCGTGCGCATGTTGTGCAGGCGATCGGCCAGCTTGATGAGGATGACCCGGATGTCCGAGGCCATCGCAACCATCATCTTGCGGTAGTTCTCGGCCTGGGCCTCATCGCGGGACTGGAACGTCAGCCCGGTCAGCTTGGTCACGCCGTCGACGAGCCCGCCGACCTCCTCGCCGAACTCGCTCGTGACCTCCTCCAGCGAGGCCGAGGTGTCCTCGACCGTGTCGTGCAGCAGCGCCGCGCAGAGGGTCTCGGTGTCCAGCCGCATCCCGGCGCAGATCTTGGCCACGCCAACCGGATGGATGATGAAGTCCTCGCCGGACCGGCGGCGCTGATCGGCATGGTGGAGGCAGGCGAACACGAACGCGTGCTGGACCCGTTCGCGGTCGATCGGCGCCGCCGCCTCGTGCGCGTGCTCCTCGACGATCGCGAACAGGTCCGAGAGCAGCAGCCGCTCGTTGGCGGTGAGCTTGACGTCTTCGACCTCGCGGCGGGCCTCGGGATGCTCGAGACGATCGACGGGCGCACGGGTCACCAGTCCCGCCTGGCGGGCGTGGCGGCCGGCCGGCCCGCTCTTCGCCGGCCCGTTGCGCTTACGGACAGGGACAGGGACGTCCGGAGCCGTCCCCGAGATTTCGGGGTCTAGCTGGGAACCAGTTGATCCAGGCTGCTCAGGTATGTGCGTCCGTCCTCGAGTCTCTGGCTGTACGCCCTGAACGCGGCGGAGCGATCGAGCGCTGTCTGCGCCGTGCCCGCCAACGCCAGGGCCGGCAGTTCGCGGTCGAGGCTGACGAGCTCCAGCTCCGCGAGGACCCTGACGAGCCGGCCCCCGATCCGTGCCGGGCGTGGCTGCGATGCGTCGCCGCGAAGCAGGCGCTCGAGCTCCTCGCCGGCCACCCTCGCGCGGGTTCTGACCACCCGGTAGAGGGTCGCGAGCCAAGTGCGGAGACCGTACTCGAGCTCGTGCATCTGCTGAGCAAAGCGTAGCTCAGCCTCGCCCCAGCACAGATGGGCGTACCCGGGCCCGTCCGTGACGATGGGCGCGGCCGGCGGATCGAGGGCGATGATGTGGGTATATGCCTGCGCGAGCTCGGGCGAGCGTTCGAGTGCGTGATAGGCGGCGAGCGCGAAGCCGCCGGTGCGGGAGGCCAGGCCCGGCAGCCGGCGGGAGACGTCCGCGCACAGCGCCAGCACCGGTTCGCCGGTGGCGAGCGCATCAGCCAGAACCGCGAGCGGGCTCTCGCCGCGGCGGTCGAGGATGGTGCGCCGGGGGGCCGCTGCGTCGAGGATCGTGCGCCGGGGGCCCGTGGCGTCGAGGATCGTGCGCCGGGCGGCGGGGGCGTCGACGGTGGCGGCGGTCAGTGGCGCGTCGAGCTCGGCGAGCACCCCGGCCAGATAACGCTCGGGCTCGCCGAGGACGGCGATCGGCGCGCGGCGGCACGCGCGCGCGTGCCCGAGGACGAGCCGCGGCTCGACGGCACCGTTCCAGCAGTTGCGCTCGAGGCGGAAGGTGGCGTCGACAGGCTCGCCCGCCGTCGCCCCGGGATCGCCGTCGCAGCCGAAGGCAACCCCCCGCGCCCGAGCACCCCCGGAGACGACCGAGAACCGGGCATGCCTGCCCTCCCCCATCGTCCGGATGTCCTCGATGCGCGCCCCGGGGACGAGCAGGCGACAGCGCGGGTTGCCCAGCCCACAGGGTTCCAGGGCCGCGAGCTCCTCGGCCAGCTCGAGACCGAGCTCAGCCCCGGACACCACCGCGTCAACGCGCTCCACCGGCTCGAGCAGGTCCGGGGTGAGAACGTGCTCGGCGTGCGCCTCGAACGCGCCGCGAAGGTCGTCCAGCCGATCACGGCGGACGGTCAGCCCCGCCGCAGCGCGGTGGCCGCCGTAACGGTCGAGATGGCCGGCGGCAGATTGCAGCGCCCCGAGCAGGTCGAAGCCGGGGATGCTCCGCCCCGAGCCGGTGCCGAGCTCGCCGTCCAGCGCCACGAGCAGGGTCGGGCGGTGATGGCGCTCGACGATCCGCGAGGCCACGATCCCGATCACGCCGGGGTGCCAGTCCTCCGAGGCGAGCACGTACCCGAGGCGCTCGCCCAGCTCGGCGACTTGGGCCTCAGCCTCCCAGGTGATCCGCTGCTCGACGGCACGGCGCTCCGTGTTGATCGCGTCGAGCTCGGCGGCGATCTCAGCCGCCCGCCGGGGATCCTCCGTGAGGAGCAGCTCCACGCCGGAATCCGCCCGGCGCAGCCGGCCGGCGGCGTTGATCCGCGGGGCCAGGCGAAACCCCAGCGCGTGCGTGTCGAGCTCGCTCGGGTCACAGCGCGAGACCTCCATCAGCGCGCGCAGGCCGGGGCGGGCGGTGTTGGCCAGCGCGTGCAGGCCCTCGCGGACGAGCCGGCGGTTCTCGCCCTGCAGCGGCATCAGATCGGCGACCGTGGCCAGCGCCACGAGCTCGAGGTCGTCGGCGACTGTGGGCGCCCCGAGGGCCTCGGCCAGCTTATGGGCCACGGCGGTCCCGCACAGGCTCTCGCACGGATAGCCGCACACGGCCGGGTGCACGACCGGGCAGGGCGGAAGGCGCCCGTCGGGGCGGGGAGCGTGGTGGTCGGTGACGACCACCTCGAGCCCGAGGTCGCGCGCCGCCTGGACCTCTTGCGTTGCCGTGATCGCGCAGTCGACGGTCACGAGCAGCTCGGTCCCGCGCTGGGCCAGGCGACGGACCGTGTCGAGCGAGAGCCCGTAGCCGTCGTCGATGCGGGCGGGCAGGAACCAGCCGACGTTGGCCCCCAGGGCTCGCAGGGCACGGACGAGCACGGTGGTGGCGCACACACCGTCGACGTCGTAGTCGCCGTGCACGGTGATGCGCGTCCCGGCCTTGGTGTGGCGCTCGATGACAGCGACCGCGCCTTCGATCCCGGCAAAGCGGCTCGGGTCGTGGCGCTCGCTCGGATGCAGGAAGTCGCGCGCCGCGGCGGGATCCGCCAGGCCTCGGCGGGCCAGCACCTGGGCAAGCACGTGGCTGATGCCCAGCTCGCGGCGAAGGTTCAGCGCGTCTCGCAGGTCATATGCCGGGAGCTCGAGACGCGGCAGTGCCCGGCGCTTCGCCGAGGCGTGGACAAGCTCGAGAGCGGGCGCGTCGGGAAGTGGTTCGGCTAACGCGAGGGCGGCCTGGGCCATGGCGGCAGCGTATGGCCCGCTCCCGACGGAAAACCGCCGGCACGCGTCCGGGAGCGGCCTCGCCCTGGGGCCCGCCCCGCGCTGTGGTTCCCCCGCCGCGCGCTGTGGTTCCCCCGCCGCGCGCTGGTTCCCCCGCCCCGCGGCCCGCCGGAGCGACCCGCCCTCCGCGACCCC
>Ga0070735_10003936_pt1 | contig 12742 bp, 10 predicted proteins | sample Coa_R1_FD_66443 | JGI IMG/M metagenome (GOLD analysis project Ga0070735, IMG submission 66443) | Surface soil microbial communities from Centralia Pennsylvania, which are recovering from an underground coalmine fire - Coalmine... | ecosystem: Environmental > Terrestrial > Soil > Unclassified ...
GTCCGCGGATCGCCATCCAACGGCAGTGACGACATGACGCCCACGACAGGGCGCTTCGGATTGGACAGCTCGTAAACCAGCTTCGTCAGGTCGTATTCCAGAAAGCGTTCCCGCTCCGGCTGGAAGAATGGAATGGTGCGCTCGTCGTCTTCCAGGTTGCCGCCCGCCAGCCCGAAATAGACCTGCGTGCCCCCCTGATCGAGCGGCACACCTTGCAGACCATATGCCAGCGCATGATCCTCGGTGTCGCTGAACGGCTCGGGATCGTAGAACTCCAGCTTGATCTTGCCGCCCGAGGCAGCGGCGTACTCGCGCAATTCCTCGCGCACATGATCGGCGTAGGCGCCGTATACGGGCACCGCGCTGCCAAGCTGACGCGAATAGAACAGGCGCAAGGTGATCGGCTCCTTGAGCCCCTTCAGGATCTGCCGTGTGCCGTTCGACAATGTGTAGATGTGGCTCTGCGTAAGATCGACGTGCACGTTCGCCAGCCGCGCGTCGGCGAACATATTGATGCCAATGACGATCGCCGCGACCGCGATCACTCCGACGAATGAGGTCCAGAAGCGCCGCACTTCAATCCGCCTTCCGCTGCTCGACGATCACGGCATTCAGGAACAACCAGAAGCCGATGAATGTCGCGAAGAAGATCAGGTCACGCAGGCTGACCACGCCGCGCGTGAAATCCTGGAACCGGTCGATCACTGCGATCCGCCGTGCGATGTCCGCCAATACAGGCGTGTTGCGTGACAGGAAGTCGGTGACAACGGGATAGGACGCGACGGCGAACACGAAGCACACCGCCACTGCCAATACAAAAGCGATGACCTGGTTCTTGGTCAGCGCTGACAAGGCCGAGCCCACAGAGAGAAACGCTCCCGCCACCAGCAGCGATCCGACATAGCCCGACGCGATCACACCGTTGTCGGGATTACCCAGGATGTTCACCGTGATGACGAACGGGAATGTGAGCACCAGGGCGATCCCGCAGAACACCCATGCGGCAAGGAACTTTCCGAGCACCGCCTGCGTCTGCGTAATCGGCAAGGTCAGCAGCAGTTCTATCGTGCCCAACCGCCGCTCTTCCGCCCAGAGCCGCATGGTGATTGCCGGTACCAGCAGCAGGAACACCCATGGGATGAACGTGAAGAACGGGTTCAGGTCCGCCTGCCCGCGATCGAAGAAACCACCGAGGTTGAAGGTCAGGGCGCCCTGCAACACCAGGAAGATGACGATGAACACCGACGCCACCGGCGTCGCGAAGTAACCCGCGAGCTCGCGCCCTGCGACAATGAACACGTTGCGCATAACTAGACCTGGAATGCTGGGGGGAGGGGGCTCATCACACCACCTCTGTCGTCAGTTGCCGGAATACATCCTCCAGCTTTCCGGAAGGATGCCGCCGCATGAGTTCCGCGGGGGTCTCGTCTGCTACAACGCGCCCCGCTGCGATGATGATCGCGCGCGAGCACACCGCGTCCACTTCCTCAAGGATATGGGTGGAGATGACGATGGCCTTGTGCGGCGCCATCTGCGCGATCAGCGCGCGGACCTCGTGCTTCTGGTTCGGGTCCAGTCCATCCGTCGGCTCATCGAGCACCAGCACGGGCGGATCATGCAGCAGCGCCTGAGCCAGTCCCACGCGCCGCTTGAAGCCTTTCGACAGCGTCTCTACCGGCTGCAGCATCACGCTTTCCAGACGGGTCAGGGCCACTGCCTGCTCGACGCGCTCGGCCAGAAGCCTGCGGCCGAAGCCGCGTATCTTCGCGCAGAACCTCAGGAACCCGCCTACGGTCATCTCGGGATACGTCGGTGCTCCCTCAGGCAGGAAGCCCAGCACCCGCCGCGCCGCCACGCCGTCCGCCTGCACGTCGTGTCCACAGATCCGCGCAACCCCGGCGGTCGGGATCATGAAACCGGCGAGCATACGCATTGTGGTTGACTTGCCGGCACCGTTCGGGCCGAGGAAGCCAAGCACCTCGCCTCGCGCCACGCGGAACGAAACGTCGTCCACTGCTGTGAAGCCGCCGAATCGCTTGGTCAACCCGGCGATCTCGATCAGTACAGGTTCGCCCTCGGCGGCCACGCCGCGTCTCCCCACGTGTTCCCGTCGGGCGGCGGGAATACCGGAAATGCCCGCCATTGCAAGCGGCTGGCTTCGATGTGACGAAGCCTTAACCCGACCGCAATCGAATTATCGAGTGGCATTGACCGATGCTGCACTGCGGTAGATCATCCTTTTCCAGCAAGAAATCGAGGAGCCCGTCGTCATGCCGCTGGAGTCCCTGGAAACGAAGGAAGTTGCTCTTGCCGACGCGCAATGGCAGGCCCGCGTGGATCTCGCGGCGGCACACCGCCTGTGCGTGATGGAGGGCTTCCACGAGGGTATCTTCAACCACCTGACCCTTCGTGTCCCTGGCTATAACGATCGCTACTACCAGATCCCGTTCGGGCTGCACTGGTCCGAGGTCACCGCGAGCTGCCTGATGGAAGTGGGCTACGACGGGACGCTGCTCGCCGGCGAAGGCGAGATCGAGCGCTCGGCCTATTGCATCCACGCACCGCTGCATCGCCTGCTGCCCGATGGTGCTGCGGTGTTCCATACGCATCAGCCCTATGCCAGCGCGCTCGCCCGGTTGGAGGATCCGCGGATCCTGCCGATCGGCCAGACGGAGCTCGGCATCATGATGGTGACAGGCTACGACTTCGAATATGACGGCCCGGCCTTCGATCCGGCCGAGGGCGAGCGCCTGGCCGGTGTGATTGGCGACAAGAAGGTGCTGATGATGGCCGGGCATGGCATCGCCACGGTCGGCCGCTCCGTCGCAGAGGCCTATGACCTGCTCTACTATTCCGAGCGCGTCGCGCAGGTGCAGTTGCTTGCGATGTCGAGCGGGCGCCCGCTGAAAATGCTGCCTGAGGACGTGATCGAGAAGACCTACGCCGTGTATCGCAAAGGCGAGAAATACGGCGGGCGCTCGCCGTATCACTGGCACTTCGACGCACTGAAGCGGATGCTCGACAAGCAGCAGCCCGACTACAAGGACTGATCCATTGCCATCGCCCTCTTCGCCTCGTGGGGGCGGAGAGGGGGCAGGTCTTCCGCGCGTGGCGGATCGACCACGCGCGTGATACCATTCGATCATGGACACAGCGGCACGCAACCTGCCATTCTTGGACGCGGACGCATTCTTGCGCACGGATCAGTCGGAATTCGGCACCGCGTGGCGCTATGAACTTGTGCGCGGCAAGATCGTCGCGCACACCGCGCCAAGCCCTGAACACGGTGTTATTCTTGGCAACCTCGCGAGCGAAATTCACAGCCGCCTCCGTGGCCATCCCGATCGCCGGTTGGAAATCGGCAGTGGTGCCGCCTCTCAGTACGAGGAGCGCGACACCGCGCGAATCCCGGATGCCACGATCCGCTGCGGCAGGCTTCCCCGCGTGCTCTTCGAGGTCATTTCTCCATCGGAGCTTACTCACAAGCGTCAATGGGACCAGAAGCGTGCTGACCTGCAAGCAGTGGAAGGCGTCGAGGAGATCATCGAGATCTTCCAGGATGAGATGCTGGCACGCGCGTATCGTCGTCACGATGCCGGCTGGTTCTTCGAATCGATTTCCGGCACCAATGCCGAGCTGGCGTTGCCCAGCGTCGCCATCACGCTCCCGCTGGCGGCTCTCTATGAGCGTGTCGTCCCGGAAGGCGACTGATCCGTTCCACGATGGAAGACCCCGCTGACCTCCCGGCACTGATCGGTCCAAGCGAGCGTACACTGCCCCGGATGCTCCGGCGTCAGGCGGCGCTCCACGGTCCGCGCAAGCTGCTCGATATTGGCGGTGATGTATGGACATTCGCTGATACACTGGAGATGGCGGCGCGCTTTGGTGGCACGCTGCGTGGCGCGGGGATCGAACGAGGCGACCACGTTGCGGTGATCTGCGGCAACCGTGCCGAGCTGCTCCAGGTCTATCTCGGCTGCGGCTGGATCGGTGCCGTCACGGTGCCGATCAACGTCGCGTCCCGAGGAGCACAGCTCGCGCACATCCTGACCAACTCGCAGGCGAAGCTTTTGGTCGTGCAAGCCGATCATGCCGAGGCCCTGGAAACGCTCGATGCTGTCCCTCCCTCGCTGCGTGCCATATGGCTGATCGGCGACGCGCCAGTCGCGCCCCGCTGGCCGAATGTCTCCAGCTTCCCGGCACCAGCCGAACCCGTTCCCGAAGCCCCAGTCGGGCCCGGCGATACCGTTGCGATCCTCTACACCTCCGGCACCACCGGCGTGTCCAAAGGTGTTTGCTGCCCGCACGCGCAATACTTCTGGTGGGGCGTCAACACCGCGCGCCTGCTCGGCGTGCGCGGCGACGATGTGCTGCTAACCACACTGCCGTTGTTCCACACCAACGCGCTGAACACGTTCTACCAGGCGCTGCTGACCGGCGCATCGCTGGTGGTTGAACCGCGTTTCTCCGCTTCGGGGTTTGCGCCGTCACTCACCCGGCATGGCGCCACCGTAACGTACCTGCTCGGCGCCATGGTGCCGATACTGCTGTCACGCCCGTCCAGCGAGCTGGATCGCGCGCACCGGGTACGCATTGCGCTCGCTCCCGGCGTGCCGGAGCGGTTCCATCCCGAGTTCCGCGACCGATTCGGCATCGCATTGCTGGACGGCTACGGCTCCACCGAAACGAATTTCGTCCTGGGCTGCGCACAGCCGCAACAGCGTGGCGGCGCGATGGGACCTGTCTTCGAAGGTTTCGACGCACGTGTCGTCGACGACGCCGACAACACATTGCCGAACGGCGTGCCCGGCGAACTGGTGCTTCGCGCCGACGAACCATTCGCCTTCGCTACCGGCTATTTCGGCATGCCCGAGAAGACGGTCGAAGCGTGGCGGAACCTGTGGTTCCACACCGGCGACCGCGTGGTCCGCGATGCCGAGGGTTACTATCGCTTCATCGACCGCATGAAGGATGCGATCCGCCGCCGCGGCGAGAACGTCTCCTCGTATGAGGTCGAACAGGTGCTGCTGTCGCATCCGGACGTCGCGGAAGCGGCAGCCTTTCCGGTGCAGTCGGAGCTGGCCGAGGACGAAGTCATGGTGGCAATCGTGCCGCGCGACGGCCATGCGCTGACGCCAGCTATTTTGGCTGATTACTGCAGGGGTCGTATGCCCGTCTTCGCTATCCCGCGCTTCATCGAGTTCGTGACCGCGCTGCCTATGACCGAGAACGGCAAGGTGCAGAAATTCCGTCTCCGCGAGCGGGGTGTTACCGGGGCGACCTGGGATCGGCAGACGCGAGTCACAGGATGGCATATCACCCGGCCGCCAGGGTCTGCATAGCCGCTGCTTTCTCGAACACCCGCAGCAGCACGCGTACTGCCCGTCCGCGCTCACTCGTCAGCTTCGGGTCGTTCCCTAGCAGCACCGCCGCATCGCGGTTCGCCATGTGCAGCAGCCCTTCATGCTCGATCGGATCGGCCAGCCGGAACCCGGGCAGACCCGATTGCTTCGTCCCGAGGACATCGCCGCCGCCACGCAACCGGAAATCCTCGTCGGCGATCACGAACCCATCCTCGGTATCCCGCAGCAACGTCAGCCGCCGCTTCGCCGAATCATTCACCCACTCCTCATGCAGCAAGAGACAGAAACTCGCCGCTGCACCGCGCCCCACGCGCCCGCGCAACTGATGCAACTGGGCGAGCCCGAATCGTTCGGCATGCTCGATCACCATCACAGTGGCCGCCGGCACATCGACCCCCACCTCCACCACCGTCGTCGCCACTAGCAGCCGGCAATCACCTCGCGCGAAGGCCGCCAGTGTTGCGTCCCGCACCGCCGGATCTTGCCGCCCATGCGCCAGACCCACACGCTCGCCGAGCCGCTCGCGCAGTTCGGCGTACCGGGCCTCGGCCGCGGCCAGATCCACCACCTCGCTCTCCGCCACCAGCGGGCAGATCCAGTAGACCTGTGCCCCGTCATCCAGCTTCCGTGTCACCGCTTCCAGCAGCTCCGGCATCGTTCCAAGCGAATGCAGTGATGTGCGCACCCGTCCTCGGCCAGGCGGCTTTTCGGTCAACCGCGACACGTCCATCTCGCCCCACTGGGTCAGCACCAGCGTTCGCGGTATCGGCGTCGCCGTCATCACCAGCACATCTGTCAGCTCGCCCTTCCGCCCGAGGAGCAACCGCTGATCAACCCCGAACCGGTGCTGTTCGTCGATCACCGCAAATGCGAGGTCGTGGTACTCGACACTCTCCTGGAACAGCGCGTGCGTCCCCACCACCATGCGAACCGCGCCATCCTTAAGCTGGCGCAGCAATGCCGACCGGGCACGCCCTTTCACACCCCCGGTCAGAAGCGCCACCGGTTCCGGCGACAACCGCGACAGGGTGCGATGATGCTGCTTCGCCAACACCTCGGTCGGCGCCATCAGCGCGGCCTGCTTGCCGGCTTCCACCACACGCAGCATGGCGAGCAAGGCGACCAGTGTCTTGCCCGACCCCACATCTCCTTGCAGCAGCCGCAACATCCGCCGCTCAGAGGACAGATCGGCATCGATCTCCCCCAACGCGGTCGTCTGCGACGGCGTCAGCGTGAAGCCGAACCGTTCCAGCGCCTTCTCCCGCAGCACGCCGTCTCCAGCCAGCGCGCGCCCTGGGCGGGTCCGCAACCGTCCCCGCACCACCGCCAATGCCACCTGATCCGCCAGGAGCTCGTCATATGCCAAACGCTCCCGGCATTTTTGCCCTGGAACCTCCGTCGGCGCCTGCACGGCCCGCAATGCCTCGATGAAGCTCGGCCACGTCTCCCGCCGCAACAGGGCCGCGTCGTGCCACTCTGGCAGTGACGGCACGCGCGCCAGCGCCTGCGCCATCGCGTTGCCAACCTGCCGGGGCCACAATCCACCTGTCAGCGGCCATACCGGCTCGACCGCGGGCATCGACTCGGGGCGATCCGCCGGCACCACGTGCTCGGGATGCGCGATCACCCGCCGGCCGCCGAATTCCTCAACTTTGCCGGAGACGAGCAGCTTCGCTCCCATCGGCATCTGCTTCTCACGATTGAACCGGAAGAACACAAGTTCGGCGAACGCTGTCCCGTCGGTCACCACCACCCGCCACGGCTGCCGGGTATTGGCCGGCGGCTCGATCCGGACCACCTCAACGGCCAGCGTCGCAATCTGCCCTGCCTGAGCGCGAGCGATCGTGGGCCGCTGGCGCCTGTCCACGTACGACTCGGGCAAATGGAACAGCAGGTCGACGACCCGCTCACCGCCAGCCACTTTGGCAATCAGCGCGCCCACCGTCAGCCCAACGCCCTTCAGCGTGGTCAGCGGCGAGAACAATGGTGTCAGAGGATCATAATCCACGGGCTGACATAGGGTTATCGCGCGGCTATATGACACCCCGCCGATGAGTGAACCAGAACCAGCCTCGCTCGATGTGAGGCGCCGCAGACTTCTGTATCGCGCCACCCACCGCGGGACGTTCGAAAATGATCTCCTGCTCGGTGGCTTTGTACGAAAGCACCTAGCCACATTGCCCGAGTCGGACCTTACCGGCCTCGAAGCGCTGCTCGACATCCCTGACAACCAGCTCGCCGACTGGCTGACCGGTCGCGAGCCCATCCCGGCGCAAGCCGCCACGCCCATGTTGCTTCGCGTCCGTGCTTCCGCCCCCACACTCTTTCGCGAAGCCGGGGAGGGCAGGGACGAGGTGCGGTCCACATGACCCCCACTGCCGTCTTCGGAGCCCCTGAAGGTTGGGATGCTTTCCTCCTGGCCCGCCGCCGCGGTGAATTCCCGGGCCCAATTCTGCATGTTGCTCGCGACGACGCGCGCATGGCGCGCCTCGCCGAGGCCCTCGCCTTTGTCGTCGCGGAGGCCGAGATCCTCCGCTTTCCCGCCTGGGATTGCCTGCCTTACGACCGCGTCTCACCAAATCCCGCGCTGGTCTCAGAGCGCATCGCCACACTCGGCCGTCTCCTGGATGCGTCAAGGGGACCCCGTATCGTCCTTACGACCGTCAACGCTCTGATCCAACGCGTTCCCCCGCGCGCTGCCTTCGCCGGTGCCAGCCTCGATTTGCGCGTCAATGGCTCCATCCAGCCGGAAAATCTGGCCCGCTTCCTGGAAGCCAACGGCTACGGGCGCGCCGGGACGGTGATGGAGCCGGGTGAATATGCCATGCGCGGTGGCATTATCGACATCTTCCCCGCCGGCGAAGCGGACCCCGTCCGCCTCGACCTGTTCGGCGACTCCATCGAGTCGATCCGCGCCTTCGATCCCACCACCCAGCGCAGCGCGGACAAGCGCCAACGCCTGACCCTGCGCCCCGTCTCTGAAGTTCCCCTCGATCCCGACGCCATCTCCCGATTCCGCACCGGCTGGCGCGACCTGTTCGGGCAGCCAGCCGCCACCGATCCGATTTACCTGTCCATTTCAGACGGTCGCCGCCATCCCGGCATGGAACATTGGGTCCCGCTCTTCCATCCATCGATGGAGACACTGCTCGACTACCTTCCGGGGGCTTCGGTCAGCTTTGATCATCAGGCCGATGAAGTCCTGCGTGCCCGTCTGGAGATGATCGCCGATCACTATGCCGCCCGCCGCCTCGCTCCACGCGATGGTGAAGTCCCCTACCGCCCGCTTCCTCCCGATCGCCTGTACCTCGACGAGGCCGGCTGGAATGCGATGCTGTCCACTGGCCCGTCATTCGCGTTCTCCCCGTTCGCCCGCCCCGACGGGGCGGTTGGCGTTGACGGCGGCGGCCGCCCCGGCCCGGTGTTTTTCCAGGGCGGCGGACCCAGTATCAACGTGTTCGATCAGCTCCGTGCCCAGTCCGAACGCTGGTCCGGCGAAAAACGCCGCATCGTCATTGCCGCCTGGACCCGCGGCTCCCGCGAGCGCCTCGCCAACCTGCTGCGCGAGCATGGCTTCAAGGACGCCACGCAGGAGACCGGCTGGGCAGCGATCCGCGGCAAGCCTCCTGGCACTTTCTCGCTCGTCACGCTCGGTGTGGAGCGCGGTTTCGTTGCCGATGGGCTCGCGTTGGTGGGCGAGCAGGATCTGTTGGGCGAACGCATCAGCCGTCCGCCACGCCGCCGCAAGCGCGCCGACCAGTTCATCGCCGAAGCCACCGAAATCGCCGAAGGCGACCTGGTCGTGCACCAGGAATACGGCATCGGCCGCTATGACGGTCTCGCCACGCTCACCGTCACCGGCGCGCCGCACGACTGCCTGCGCCTGATCTACGACGGCGACGAAAAGCTCTTCCTCCCGGTCGAGAACATCGAGGTCCTGTCGCGCTTCGGCAGCGAAACCCAGGGTGTGGCGCTGGACAAGCTGGGGGGCATCGGCTGGCAGACGCGCAAGTCACGGATGAAGCAGCGCATCCGCGACATGGCCGGCGAACTGATCCGCATCGCCGCCGCGCGTAAAATCCGCGACGCCTCGGTGATGGCGCCAGGCGAGGGAACCTGGGACGAATTCTGCGCCCGCTTCCCGTTTGCCGAGACCGAGGACCAGTCGCGTGCGATCGCCGACGTTCTCGAGGACCTGGCCTCCGGCCGCCCGATGGACCGGCTGATCTGTGGCGATGTCGGCTTCGGCAAGACCGAGGTCGCGCTGCGCGCCGCCTTCGTCGCCGCGATGTCTGGCGCTCAGGTCGCGGTTGTCGTCCCCACAACGCTGCTCGCACGCCAGCACTACCGCACTTTTTCTCAGCGCTTCGCCGGGCTGCCTGTCACCGTGGCGCAGCTCTCCCGCATGGTCGCGGCCAAGGAAGCCGCCGAGGTCCGCCGCGGCATCACCAACGGTTCGATCAACATCGTCATCGGCACCCACGCGTTGCTGTCGAAGTCGATTGAATTCGCCGATCTCGGCCTGCTGGTCGTGGACGAGGAGCAGCATTTCGGCGTCGCCCACAAGGAACGCCTGAAGCAGCTCAAATCCGATGTCCACGTCCTGACGCTGACCGCCACGCCGATCCCGCGCACACTGCAATTGGCACTGACCGGCGTGCGCGAAATGAGCCTGATCAGCACGCCGCCGGTCGATCGTCTCGCCGTCCGCACCTTCATCATGCCGTTCGACGGCGTGGTGATCCGCGAGGCGATCCAGCGCGAACGCTTCCGCGGCGGCCAGGTATTCTGCGTCGTTCCCCGCATCGAGGATCTCTCGCGGATGGCCGAACGCCTCGCCGAGATCGTTCCGGAAGCGCGCATGGCGCAAGCCCACGGCCGCCTTGCACCGACAGAACTCGAACGCGTGATGACCGAGTTCGGCGACGGCCGCTTCGACATCCTGCTGTCGACCAATATCGTTGAAAGCGGGCTCGACATGCCTGCGGTGAATACACTGGTGATCCACCGCGCCGACATGTTCGGTCTCGGCCAGCTTTATCAGCTTCGAGGCCGCGTCGGCCGTGGCAAGCAGCGCGGCTATGCGTATCTGACCTGGCCGCCGAACATGCGATTGTCTGCGGCTGCGGAGAAGCGGCTGACCGTGATGCAGACGCTGGATGCTCTGGGGGCCGGCTTCACGCTGGCGAGCCACGACCTCGACATCCGTGGTGCTGGCAACCTGCTGGGCGACGAACAATCCGGGCACATCCGCGAAGTCGGCATCGAGCTGTATCAGCAGATGCTGGAAGACGCCGTTGCCGAAATCCGCGCGGGTGAGGGGCGGCGCGGCAACCAGGAGCGCGATTGGACACCGAACATCTCGCTCGGCCTCCCGGTGCTGATCCCGGAAACCTATGTGCGCGATCTGCCCGTGCGTCTTGGTCTATACCGTCGTATAGGCGCACTCGCCTCCGACGCGGAAACCGAAGCGATGGCCGCCGAATTGGTGGATCGCTTCGGCCCGCTTCCTCAGGAAGTGGAAAATCTGTTGCAGGTGGTGGCGCTCAAGCGTGCCTGCCGCGACGCGGGTGTGGAGAAACTGGAAGCGGGCCCGAAAGGCATGCTGCTCAGCTTCCGGGGCAATGCGTTCTCCAATCCTGCCGGCCTGGTTGCATGGCTCGCCAGCAAGGGAGGCATGGTCCGCCTGCGCCCCGACCACAAGCTGGCGATTTCGCGCGAAATGGATGTCGCGACTCGGCTTCGGTTCGCGCGCGATACCCTTGGCAACCTGGAGCGGATTGTCGGACAGGCCAAGGCGGCCTGACGCCTTCGCGCCAAGCTTCATTGTTCGCGCAGGCCGGGACAAGCTATCCCTTTATTCGTCGATGCTGCACTGACCACCAGACCGGCATCGGACGGAGGTGGCGGCGTCACCCGCCATTCGGCCGGTCCGGGCCACATTCCGGCGCACCATGTCAGTCGACGGCGACCATCACGTCCGAGGCCTTGATCACCGCGTACGCCTCCTGGCCCGCTGCCAGCTTCAGTTCATCCACGGCCTCATTGGTGATGGAAGCGGTCACGACCGCCCCGCCGATATCGATCCGCACATGGCTCGTGGTCGCGCCGCGTGTCACATTGACAATGCGGCCTTTGATCTGATTGCGCGCGCTCAACTTCATGATTCTCTCCGCGATTGTCACTCCACATCGATACGGACTACATCGCGCACCGAGCGTCCACCCCGATGCTCGCCAGGCACGATCAATCGCAAGCCCTGACCCTGAATAGGGGCGCCATTCATTTGATCGGCGAGCTGTATCGGCTTGCCAGCGAATTCCGGTGACAATTCCGCCAGGCCGAACACCGCCGTCCATCCGTCAGCACCCATGACCCGTACGCCCAGATGCACGGCATCGACCGGCTTTGCCGGATCAACCGCGCCCGCGGCAACCAACACGTCCCAGAGCAACGGCCCGGTCCAGGAGCGATCAGTATTTCCGATCGCAGCCTGCTGGGTGATCGGCTTCAAACTTGCGATCTGCACGACTGACAGCTCGCGGGGCGGCTGTCCTGCGCGTTCCACCACCAGTTGCTGAGGCAGCGCGCCGGCCAGGGTGAAAAGTGCCACGAATGTCAGCGCGATCGAGCGGAACATGGTCTCGTTATAGCTGAACAGACATATCGCGCGCCAGCGTACCGAGATAACTGTTCGTTAATTGGAATCTCCGTATCGTGAGCTTTCCCACCTGAATCACAAGTTCATAACGCGTTCACGCGTGCAAGACGGGACTGCAGGCTATGGCTCTCCTTAACCACTGTTTCGCGCCGATCAGGCACGTGGTCATCGGATTACGATTGCAGGCCATGCGGCGACGCTTGCCTCATGTGCATCGCGGCTGGGTTCGTACCGGGCGTGGAGCTTATGGAATTCGACCCGAGACGGATGTCGAGTATCTTGACCGCCTCGTGCAACGGGCACGGACCAGAATCACGCGCGCCTGAAGGATCTCCCAGCATCGTTCGCCGGGGGGAATGCGCCGCAGCGTGCACTGTCGGTGGGTCGCCGGGAGATGGCCGCAGGCGCGGCCATGTCGCTGTCAAACGGCGCGTGCCCGTGCTAATCGCCGCCCGATGGAACCCGCCAGCAAAATCGTCTCCAGCCGCGCCAAAGGCCCCCTCACTGGCCGCATCACTGTGCCCGGCGACAAGTCCATCAGCCACCGTGCCCTCATGTTCGGTGCGCTCGCGATTGGCGAGACGCGCATCACCGGCCTGCTGGAGGGTGAGGACGTTTTTCGCACCGCCGCCGCCATGCGTGCGCTGGGCGCCGAGGTGGCGCACGACCCCGACGGCACCTGGCGCGTCGCCGGCCGCGGCATCGGTGGCCTGGTCGA
>Ga0070735_10003939_pt1 | contig 12731 bp, 8 predicted proteins | sample Coa_R1_FD_66443 | JGI IMG/M metagenome (GOLD analysis project Ga0070735, IMG submission 66443) | Surface soil microbial communities from Centralia Pennsylvania, which are recovering from an underground coalmine fire - Coalmine... | ecosystem: Environmental > Terrestrial > Soil > Unclassified ...
CCGCACCCGCACCCGCACCCGCACCCGCACCCGCACCCGCGCCCGCGCCTGCGCCCGCACCCGCACCCGCGCCCGCGCCTGCGCCCGCGCCCGCGCCTGCGCTTGCCCCAGATCCCCCGCCGCTCGACGCACCCCCGCCCGCGTCCGTTGCGCGTGCGCCCGCATCCGCTCCGCCGCCCCCACCCGGCGGCCCCGCGTCGCCGCACGCCGCCACCTCCGGATCGGGCCCCGACTTGGCGAGCCCGAAGAAGCCGAGGACACTCTGCCCGTCGATCGGCGTCGTGTGGCCACCGTTCTGCTGCGTCCACGCCTCGAGCACGGTGAACCCGCACGCGTTCTTCCAGCTCTCGTGCGTGTATCCGGACATCGGGGTGTCGGTCGACGTCGGGCTCGTGCCGAGGCCGAGGACATTCGTCCACTCTTTGATGGCCTCCCCCTGGTTATTGTAGTTGATGGTCATGTCCGCGGTGCCGTGCCATAGCTGGATGCGCGGCCGATACCCCGAGTACCCCGGGTCCATGGCGCGCACGAGATCTCCCCACTGCTGCGCGGTCTTCGAGACCATCCCGCTCGCGCACGGGCTGCTCCACTCGTTGCTCGCGTTGTAGCTGGCGGACCAGCAGCCCGCGGGCACGCCGGAGAACTCGGCGCCGGCCTTGAAGACGTCCGGATACACGGCGAGGAGCGCCTCGGTCATCATCGCGCCCGACGACGCTCCCATCGCGTAGACGCGGTCGGCGTCGCCGTGCTGCTTCGACACGGCATACTTGACCATCTCGGCGATCGCCTGCGTGTCGCCCCCCCCGTCGTGGGTCAGCGACTTGGCGGACCCGACGTCCCAGCAGTTGTTGGACGTCTGCGGAAAGACCATCAGGAAGCCGTCCTGGTCGGCGGCGGACACGATGCCGGCGCCCTGGACCATCCCGAACATGCCGGACGCGTTGCCCCCACAGTAGTGCGAGACGACGACGATCGGCGGGTTCGCGGCCAGCTTCGCCGGCACGTACTCGAACATCGACACGTAGCTCGGGACGTTCGCGGTCGTGTACCCGGTGATCTGCGGACCGAGCGACGCGGCGCGCGCCGGCGAGGCCAGGAGCATGCCGAGCGGCGCGAGGGCCGTCGCCATCGGGACCGCCATCCTCTTTCGACCAGGGCTCATGGAGTCGAACCTCTCACCGACCAGAATGGATCCGAGGGCGAGAAGCTTCTACCGTGCGCCGGGAATGCTCCTCGTAGGCCAACTGTTCTCGCAGCGATGGCCGGCGTCTGGAAGGTCCGCGCCGCGTTTCTCGCGGGCGTGGCGTGCCTCGCGGGCTGCGATCGCGCGAGCAAGGTGGCCGCGGAGGCCGCGCTGAGCGGCCACGAGCCTCTCTCTCTCGTCCGGGGCGTGTTGGACCTGCGCTATGCCGAGAACCGCGACGTCGCGTTCAACGCGCTCTCGCGCGTCTCCGTCCAAGTACCCGCGTGGGGCCTCACCGCGTTCGCGGCGCTGGCGACCATGGCCCTGCTGGTCGCCTGGGCGGCCCGCCGACGCCGGCCCCTCGCGCAGCACGCGGGGTTCGCGCTCGTCGCCGCCGGGGCGCTCGGCAACGCGCTGGATCGCGTCCTGCGGGGGAGCGTGGTCGACTTCATGCACGTGCACCATTGGCCCGTCTTCAACGTCGCCGACGTGCTCATCGTCGCCGGCGTCGCCCTCCTCGCGCTCGCGCGTCAGCGCAAACCGGGCACGAGCATCGCCGCGTAGCGTTCGGGGACCGCCACGCCCCGCGCCGTCATCGCCTCCTCGCCGACGCGCACGAGGATCCCCCCCTCCACGCCGCCGAGGAGCTTGCCCAGCAGGAGGCGCGCCGCCGCCGCGTGCATGGCCAGGTGGGCGCTTTCGGCGTGCGAGATGGCCGCTCGCAGCTGCGTGGCCGCGGCGGCCAAGTCGTCGTCGGAAGCGGCGAGGCCCGCCCGAAGGATCGACGCGAGCGCGGACGTCCACTCGGTCCCTTCACGCTCGAGTGACCGGGCGCAGCGTCGCGCCTCCGCGCCCCGCCGCCGCCGTTCGCGGTCCGAGAATCCCCGCCGCGATGCGATCGCGGCTCGACCGAGGACGAACGTCGTGAGCACGCGAACGTAGTGCACGGACTCGAAGAAGTTCTCGCGCACCGCGCGCGAGAGCTCCCTGGCCCGCTCGTACGCGGTGTCAGCGTAGCCCACGTAGAGATCCACCTCGACGCCGTGGAGGGTCGCACGCCACTTCTGGTTATTGAACTTGGACTGCGCCCACTGCGCCATCGCTTCGTGAAGCTCGCGGCGAGCGCGGTCGGGATCGTCCGCGCTGAGCCACACCGCGGCGGCACACGTCGAGCGGACCGCGACGGAGACGAACCGGTTCCCGCGCTCGTCGGCCTCGACCAGCGCGCGGTTGTATCGCTCGGTCAGATCCTTGAGATCGCCCATGTAGTGGATCGACGCGAGCGTGAACAAGAGTGCCGACTGCTGCCCGGCGCGTCGGTTGGTGGCCATCGCCTGAATCGGATCGAGGATGGCCTTGGCCTCCGCGAAGTCACCCCGGAGAAAGGACGTCACCCCCCGCAAGAGCTTCACCGTGACCTTGGCCGAGCGGTCGGGTGCCTCGTCGGCGAGCTTCTCGGCAAGCGCGTCCAGCGCCCGCGCGGTCTTGGGCTGTGGCCCGCCGTCGCGACCCCCAATTTCGCTGGCGACGAGCGCCGCCGACCGCGAGGCGTGCAGGCGGTCGCCCGCGCGCAGCGCGCTGACCAGGACGCGCGCCTTCACCGAGATCGAGAGGATATGGTCCACGAGCGCGAAGCCCACGGCCACGGCGTACAGAGCGTCGAGGCGCAGGCGCTCGTCGGGGCCGACCTCGCGCGCGCGAAAGCGAGCACCGAACACCCAGAGCCAGAGGCGGTACGCCCAGTACCATGCGAAGGCGGACCACTGGGACGCGGGCGCGCGCAACCCCGTCGCCGCGAGCACCCGGTAGAGTACCTGCGTCCCCTCGTCCATCAATCCCGACACGTGGAGCTGCTCGGCCGCCGCGCGCTGCAGGTCGAGCCGCTGGAGGGGCGGCGCCGCCTCCGCCGCCTCGAGATACACGCGCCCCGCCTCCGCGCTGCGCCCGGCCCACTCGAGCACCTCGCCGAGGCGCTTGCGCAGCCGCACCCCATCGGCGGAGAGGGGTGCCTGCGCCTCGATCGTGAGCCGCAGCAGCTGCGCCGCGCGATCGAAGGCCAGCGCGGACGCCGCCTGCTCGGAGGCACGTTCCGCGAACTGCGCGGCACGGTCCCTCTGACCGGCGCCCAGGAGGTGCTCCGCCACGGCCTCGACGTCGGAGTCCCCCTTGCCCTCGAGGACGGCGGCGAGCCGACCGTGGTGCAGCTGAACGCGCGACGGCGGGATCCGCGCCACGACCATCTCGCGGATCGGACCGTGCTGGACTTCGACCACCTCTCGCCCGCCGCGCAGACTGGCGCGCACGAAACGGCGAGCGCGGAGCTGCGCGATGGACTCGAGCGACTCCGGGCCGCCGCCGGCGGCCTCGATGACCAGGGACGTCGTGACGGGGCGTCCGCAGACCGCGACGATCTCGAGCAGCTCGCGGGCGTCGTCCGGCAGACGCTCGACGCGCGCGTTCACCATCGACTCGAGCACGCCGGCGCCCGCGCCGGTCGGGACGTGGGCCACCAGACCCGTCTCGGAGGACAGGTCGCGTGCAAGCTCCTGGACCAGGAACGGGCTTCCACCGGACTCGCGCGCGATCGCCGCCGCCGCGGCCTCCGCGGGCGGACCTTGTGACCCGACGAGCCCGAGGGCGAGACGGCGGGCGTCCTCGAGCCCGAGCGGCCCGACCGAGATGCTTCGCGCCTCCGAGGCCTCCGGCCACCGCGCCGCGAGCTCGCGGAGGAAGACGCTCGTCGCCTCTTCCTCCTGCCGGTACGTCATCGCGAGCAGGACCGGGGGTGCGAACGGCGGCCGCATCACCTCGAGCACGAGCGCGGCGCTGTCGGTGTCGCCCCACTGCGCGTCGTCGATCAAGAGGACGATCGGGCGACGGCGCGCGAGCGAAGAGAGCAGCTCGCGCAGGGCGAGGAAGGCGCGACGTCGCACGCGCAGTGGATCGGTCACCGGCTCCCCCGCCATGGCGCCGATGCCCGGCACCCGGAGCAACACCGGGAAGAGGCGCGCCAGCGCCCACGTGTCCCTCGGCAGCGCAATCGTCAGGTCGTCGTCCTTGAGACACATGAGGTAGCGGCTGAGAGCGTCGACGAGCCCGTCCACGGCCTTGTACGGCACCGACTCGCGCTCGTGGACGCGCCCGCGCAGCACGACGGCCTTGCCCTGCTCCACGAGCTCGTCGAGGAAACGGTGCGCCAGGACCGTCTTGCCCATCCCGGACGGGCCGCGGATCCGCAGCGTGACCGGCGTCCCCGACAGCGTGGTCTCGAATGCCTCGCGCAGCGCGCGCAGGTGTCCGGCGCGGCCCGTCAGACCGATCGGCAGCGCACCGCTCGAGGGCGCGACGGCGGCCCCGGGCGAGAAGTCCGCGCGATCGACGGGCGCCGCTCCCAGCCGCACGAGGATGTCGTGACCCGACGGCCGCATCGCCGGTTCGCGATGGAGGAGCGCGCGGCACAGCGCCTCGAGGTCCGCGGGTACGCCCTCGACGCGCTCGCTCGGCGCGAGCGGATCGACCGTCGCCTTCATCGACAACACGTCGAGCACGGCCCCCGAGAACGGCGGGCGCCCCACGATGGCCTCGTAGAGCATCGCCCCCACCGCGTACCAGTCGCACGCCGGGCTCGGCTCCTCGAACGCCTGCTCCGGCGCCATGTACGCCGCGGTCCCGACGGCGGGGTTGTCCTCGTCGCGCATCTCTTCGTCGACGACTCGGGTGACCTCGGTCGCGACGCCGAAGTCGAGGACGACGACGCGCCCCTCCGGGGTCACGAGCACGTTGGACGGCTTGAGGTCGCGGTGCAGCTTGCGCCCTGCGTGCAGGGCCATGACCCCTTCGACCAGCTGCCGCAGCGCGGGACGAAGCCGCTCGAAGTCCGCCGGCGACCGGGGCCGGTGCCGGCGCGCACCCTCGCGCTCGAGACCCGCCGAGTCGGACGCCGAGACTTGCGATCGACCTTCCGTGACACGGGTGCCCGAGGCCTCCGGGATGGAGGCCGCGCGGGGCCTCATCGAGCCGCGAGCCGCGTCAGGCCGGCGGACGTACGCGACGAAGTCCGTGCCCCGGACGAGCTCCATCGTGAAGAACACGCGATCCGATTCCGTCATCACGAGCTCGTGCAGGCGCACGAGGTTCGGGTGATCCACGTCGGAGAGCGTCCGAAACTCCTGCTTGAAGAGGTAGAGCGCAGCCGGCGTGGCGTGCAGGAGCGTCTTCAGCGCCAGCAGCTGGCCCGTGCGTCGATCGCGCGCCTCGTATACGGCCCCCATGCCGCCGCGGCCGAGGCATTGCACGATCTCGTAGCGCTCGGTCCCGTCCCAATCGAGCGGCCGCTCCGGCACGGGTGAGGCCGACCGGACGGAGATCTCCACGATGTCTCATCGTACGCTACCGAGACTCCGTAGCGAGAGGGCCCGACGCGGTAGCCCCGGGGATTTGTCGCCTCTCCCGCGGGGTTCACGCACCACCCACCACGCAGGTTCTGGGGGGAGATCCTCTCCCCTTCAGGCGCCCAACTTCTCGAGCGAAGTCAGCAAGGCATTTGGTCTTGCCGGCGTCTTGCCATCGGGCTCTCCCCGACGCACCATGCCCGCGCGACGCACACCACGCCACGCTGTGGGAGGTCTCCAATGGCAAACGCGACTCAGGGGAATTTCGTCTGGCACGAGCACCTGACCAAGGATCCGAAGGCCGCAATCGCGTTCTATACCGAGGTCGTCGGGTGGAAGACGCAGCCCTTCGCGGAGGGCGGTGACTACATCATGTGGATCTCCGGCCAGGGGCCGCTCGGCGGCGTCATGAAGCTGCCCGACGAGGCGGCCAAGATGGGCGCCCCGCCACACTGGATGGGCAACATCCAAGTGGACAATGTGGACAAGGCTGCGGCACTCGCGAAGAAGCTGGGCGGCAAGGTCTACAAAGAGCCCGACAACATCCCGAAGGTGGGCCGCTTCGCGGTGATCGCGGATCCGCAGGGCGCATCGGTCGCGCTCTTCCAGCCCGAAGGCACGATGACGCTGCACGACACGACGAAGGAGGGCGAGATCTGCTGGAACGAGCTCCTGACGTCGGACTCGGCGGCGGCGTTCAAGTTCTACTCGGAGCTCGTCGGGTGGAAGCTCCTGCAAGAGATGGAGATGGGGCCGATGGGCACCTATCGCGTCTTCGGCCTCGGCGACAAGCAGGTCGGCGGCATGATGACGACGCCGAAGGGGGCGCCGAGGCCTCCCGCGTGGCTCTACTACACCGAGACGTCCAACCTCGAGGCGGCCATCACCCGGGCGACCCAGAAGGGGGCGAAGGTGATGAACGGCCCGATGGACGTGCCCGGAGGCGGACGCATCGCGCAGCTCATGGATCCCCAGGGCGCCGCCTTCGCGCTGCACCACTTCTCCGGCAAGCAGTAGGCACGCCGGAAGAGTGACTACACCCTCGGCGACGGCGCGCCGCCCGCGGCGAGCTGGCCAGCGCCCTGCGCGAAGCCCGCGCCCAGCTCGCGCACCACGTCGGCCGCCCCCGTGAGCTCGTGGATCTCCGAAACGCAAACGCCCGCGTAGAGCGGCGTCACGTCTGCCAGCTCGGACGACATCCCCGCCGTCATCCCCTGCGGCGAGAACAGCGGAACACCGACCCGCTGTCGCTCGATGACGGCTGCGCCCGCCGCCACCGACATCAGCGCGCGCGCCGGAACCGCGAGGGCGCCCACAGCGGCGACCCACGCGGGTCCGGCCTCCCGCCGCCTGCACCATCGCTCGGTCGCTCGGTTCGGGACCACGCGGTGAGGGGCAGGCCAGGCGACTCCGAAGAGCTTCGTGACGAGCGTGGAACGCGCGGCCAGCAGCCGCTCCTGGTACGTCGGATGCGCGCCGCTCTCGTGCGTGAGCAAGAAGCGCGTACCGGCGGCGACCCCGGCGGCCCCGTGCTCCGCGGCACGCGCGGCGCTTTGGGCGTCGTGGACGCCGCCCGCCGCGACGACGGGGCGGCCTCCGGCCTCGGCGACGACCGTCCGCAGCGCGTCGATCAACGGCATGCGCGCGAGCAGGTGTCCCCCCGCCTCACGGCCCTGGACGATGAGCGCGTCGGCACCGTCAGCGACCGCGCGCCGGGCCTCGGCCGCAGTGCCGACCTGCTGCAAGACGAAGATGCCCGCGTCGCGCAGGCGCCGGACCGTCCGCGCGCTGTGGCCGAAGAAGAGGCTGACCGCGGCCGGCCGCTCGGCGAGACACGCGTCGACGTGGGCGGCGCACACGAACGGCATGAGCAGGTTGGCGGCGATGGGACGCCCGTCGCTCAGCGCCTTGGCGCGGCGGATGGCCCGCGCGTAGGCGCTGGGGGCGAGGGTGCCGACGGTGCCGAGCCCCCCGGCCCGCGACACGGCGGCCGCGAGCTCCGCCTTGACGATGCCCCCGCCCATCCCCGCCTGCAGAACGGGGTACGTGAGGCCGAGTCGTTCGTACCAGGGCGCAGAGAGAGTCATCGTCACGTCCCTCGTCATATACCGCCGCGAGCCTTCCGAGCGCGACCGCGGCGAGCAGAATGGGCACATTCGTTGCGTTGCATCCGTAGCGACGCTCGAGTCCGCGGGCTCGTGCGAATGCGAGGAGGCGAGGCATGGGTCCCGTTTCCGAATCGGAGCGCAGCCGCGTCATCGTGGTCGGCGTCGACTTCTCGGATGCGTCCGGCGAGGCGCTCTCCCTCGCCTGCCGGATCGCCGATCGAGCCCCCGGCAGGGTCCTCATCTACGTCGTCCACGTCCTGACCCCCCTCTACCTGCCGAGCCCCGGCGTCGAGCTCTTGCCGACGGTTCGGCCCGACACGGCCGAGCGGCTCGAGGCGAGCCACGCCCGCATGCGTCGCCTCGTCCACGGGTGCGCCGCCTCGTCCGCCGCTGGGTTGCGGGCCGCCATCGAGACGCACGTCTGCATCGGCGACACGTCGGTCGAGCTCGAGACGTTCGCGCGCCGCACCCAAGCCGACCTCATCGTCCTCGGCGGGCGTCGCCGGTCCTCGATTTGGAGGGCCTTGCACAGGTCGGCCTCGGCGCGCCTCGCGCGGCGCGCGCCGTGCCCCGTGCTCATCGCGCTCCCCAAGGAGGCGGCCGACGCGGGGGACCGCGCCTCATGAACGGCGCCAGGGACACGCTCGCCGACTTCACCGCCACCCCTCGGATGCTCGCCATGGCGGCGCTCGCGGCCGCCATCGGCGTCCTCAGCGCGTTCGTGGCGCTCGCGCTCTTGAAGCTCATCGGGCTCTTCACCAACGTCTTCTTTTTCCATCAGCTCTCCTTTGCGAATCGATCGCCCGCGTATAACTCCCTCGGCGCGCTCGAGGTCCTCGTGCCCGTCGCGGGGGCCCTCGTCGTCGGCGTCATGGCCCGCTACGGCTCCGAGCGCATCCGCGGCCACGGCATCCCCGAGGCCCTCGAGGCCATTCTCGTCAGCGGCAGCCGCCTCGAGCCGCGCGTCGCCGTCCTCAAGCCGCTCTCCTCCGCCGTCTCCATCGGGTCCGGCGGTCCGTTCGGGGCCGAGGGCCCGATCATCATGACCGGCGGCGCGTTCGGATCGCTGATCGCGCAGCTCCTCGAGGTGACGTCCGCCGAGCGCAAGGCGCTCCTCGTCGCCGGGGCTGCGGCCGGGATGTCCGCGACCTTCGCGTCGCCCATCGCCGCCATGCTGCTCGCGGTCGAGCTGCTGCTGTTCGAGTGGAAGCCCCGGAGCTTCGTCCCGGTCGCCGTGGCGAGCATCGCGGCGCTGATCACGCGCCACTACGCGATCGGCCCCGGACCCCTCTTTCCCGTGCCTCCACACCCGGCGTTCGTCGGTGGCCTGGCGCTCCTCGAGTGCGCGGTCGCTGGCTTGCTCGCCGGAGCGCTGTCGGCCCTGCTCACGCTCGCGGTCTACGCGTCGGAGGATCTCTTCAAGCGGCTTCCGATTCACTGGATGTGGTGGCCCGCACTCGGGGGCCTGGTCGTCGGCCTCGCGGGCGTCGTGTGTCCGCGATCGCTCGGCATCGGCTATGACACGATCGGGGCCATCTTGCGCGGGTCCCTCGCGTGGCGCGCGCTCGTCCTGCTGCTCGTCGTCAAGGGCGTCGCCTGGGCCGCGTCCCTCGGCTCGGGCACGTCGGGCGGCGTCCTCGCCCCCTTGCTCATGATGGGCGGGGCTCTCGGCGGCATCGAGACCCTCGCCTTCGCGCCCGCGGGACCAGGCTTCTGGCCGCTCGTCAGCATGGGGGCGGTCCTCGGCGGCACGATGCGCTCGCCCTTCACGGCCGTCGTCTTCGCCGTGGAGCTGACCCACGACGTGAACATGATGGTGCCCCTCATGGTCGCCGTCGTGGTCGCCCACGCTTTCACCGTCCTCACGCTCAGGCGCTCGATCCTCACCGAGAAGGTGGCGCGGCGAGGGTTCCACGTGACTCGGGAATACGCGGTCGACCCTCTCGAGGTCCTCTTCGTCCGAGACGTCATGACCGCGTCGCCGCCCGGGGCCCGCGAGGCGGATCCGAAGCCGCCCGCCGTGGCGTTCGCGAACGAGTCGCTGCGCACGGCGGTTCATCGAATGGCCCGCGTCGGCGCGACCGAGCTCCCCGTCGTGAGCGGCATGAACTCGACGGAGCGCGTCGGCCGGCTCACGCTCGCGAACATCCTCGCTGCGAGAGCGCGCCATTTGGAGGACGAGACGCGTCGCGCGCGTTTCTTGGTATGGACGCCCCCATCGAGGTTTTTGCGGGCTGCCCGCCATCGAGGATAGGTTTGCCTGCCAATCCATTCTTTCATTCGCAAGAGTTCGCTGAACTTTCGCCTTCTCGTCGTCCCTTGCCAACGGGACCCCGACGGGCGTACTGCCGATCATGAAAGGAGATCGTCATGCCCGAAATGCCCGGCTCACATCTCATCGAGCAAAAGCTCGAACAGTTCCGTTCGCTGTTTGCCAATCACGATACGGACGGCGATCGACGTTACGAGCTCACCCGCCAGGCGCTGTCCGGCTTGGTCGGGAGCATGCCGAATGCGGCGCCCGCGGACATCGCGATGAGGGCGGTGGAGATCGCCGACGCGGCCCTGCGCCTGCTCAACAAGAGTTCCCGAAGCTGAGGGCAGACTCGGCCCGGCGGCCGGCCGCGCAGGCGCACTCATCCGACCGCCGTTCTCGCATTTCGTCACGAGCTGCCGCCGGACCCGGGAACTTGTTCGACGCTCCCGCGGTTTTGGGCGCGGGGATCGAAGATGCGCCTGGTCCTCAAGCTCTCTATGGCCTTCATGGCCGGCACCACGGCCCTCTTGGGCGTGAACGGATACTTTCGTGTTCGCCGCGAAGTGGTGCTCTTTCAGACCGATCGCGCCCGCGACCTCGACCTCATCGGCCGGACGCTCGGGACGTCGTTCGGAGCGGTCTGGCGGTCGGAGGGCGAGGGACGCGCCATGCAGCTGGTCGACGCAGCCAACTCCGGCGGGTCGCGGATTCACGTGCGATGGGTATGGCTCGACCCGGGCGCCGATCTCCGCGTCGATCGGGCGCTCGTCGAGCAACTCCCCGCGGGCACCACCTTGACGCGCATCGCTCCCGACCGGCAGGGAACGCGCGAGCGGTTCACGTACGTGCCCGTGCGGGTCGACGGCGACAGCGGCGCCCTGGAGCTGTCGGAGGGGCTCGACGCCGAGCGCAGCTACACCGGCCGGACGGTCGAGGAGACCGTGCGCACCACCCTCATCCTCGCGCTCGTGACGACTTCGCTCTCGTACGTCCTCGGCTTCTGGCTCGTCGGGCGCCCGATTCGCGCGCTCGTCGACAAGGCGCGTCGCCTCGGCCAGGGCGAGTTCGGACATCCGGTGAGGCTCAGACAGCGCGACGAGCTGGCGGAGCTCGCCCAGGAAATGAACGCGACTGGCAGCGAGCTCGAGCGGGCGCGCGAGAGCGCGATGATCGAGGCCGCCGGACGCGTGGCCGCGCTCGAGCAGCTCCGTCACGCCGATCGTCTGACGACAGTGGGCAAGCTCGCGTCCGGAGTGGCGCACGAGCTAGGCACGCCGCTCAACGTCGTCGTCGCTCGCGCGCAGATGATCTCCTCCGGCGCCACGGCCGAGGAGTCGCGCGAGTACGCGGCGATCATCGTGGACTCCGCGCGAAAGATGACGCGCATCATCCGCCAGCTGCTCGAGTTCGCGCGGCGGCGCGGACCGCGCAAAGAACACCACGACGTCGCGCAGGTGGTCGAGCGCACCTTGGAGATGCTGCGCCCCCTGGCCGACCGGGCGCAGGCCGCGCTCGTGCCCCACGTCGACGGCGGGCCGTTCGAGGCATCCTTCGACGTCGCCCAGATCGAACAGGCGGTGGCCAACTTGGTCGTCAACTCGATCCAGGCGCTGCACCAAGGCGGCCAAGTGCAAGTGCGCGTGGCCCGCGAACGCGCGGTCCCGCCGGCCGACCACGGCGGCCCCGCGGGCGACTGGATCGCCGTCCGCGTACGAGACGACGGCGAGGGGATTCCCCGCGACGAGCTTCCGCACGTCTTCGAGCCGTTCTTCACGACCAAGGACGTCGGCAGCGGGACCGGCCTGGGGCTCTCGGTGGCCTACGGGATCGTCCGCGATCACGGCGGGTGGATCGAGGCCAGCAGCGAGGTGGGATCCGGGAGCACGTTCTCATTTTACCTGCCGGTGGACGCATGAGCGCGGGCCGCGTCCTCCTCGTCGACGATGATCGCCCCCTATGCGAGGCCCTCGAGGCGGGGCTCGGCAAACTGGGATACGAGGTCGTCTGGCGCCTTTCGGCGACCGAGGCGTACGAGGTCCTCGACGCCGAGCCCATCGACGTGGTCGTCACCGATCTCAACATGCGCGGGGCCAACGGGATCGAGCTCTGCGCGCGCGTCATCGAGCGCCGCCCCGAGGTTCCGGTCGCGGTCCTGACGGCGTTCGGCTCGCTCGAAGCGGCCGTCCAAGCCATCCGGGTGGGCGCGTACGACTTCATCAGCAAGCCCGTCGATCTCGACATGCTCGGCATCGCGCTCGACCGCGCCGTGCGGCACAAGCGGCTGCGCGACGAAGTGAGCCTGCTGCGTGAAGAGGTCCGCCGCGCGCCCACGGGGATCGAAGACTTCATCGGCGAGAGCGACGCGATCCGGCGCGTGGCGGACATGGTCGCCCGCGTCGCGGAGTCGGAGGCCAGCGTGCTCGTGACTGGCGAGACGGGGACGGGCAAGGAGCTCGTGGCCCGCGCGATCCACGCGCGTTCCGCGAGAGCACGGGGACCGCTCGTCGCGATCAACTGCGCAGCCTTGCCGGAGGCGCTGCTCGAGTCGGAGCTCTTCGGCCACGTCCGGGGGGCGTTCACCGACGCGAAGGAGTCGCGGCGCGGGCTCCTAGAGCAGGCGCGCGGCGGCACCGTCTTCCTGGACGAGATCGGCGACATGCCCCTGCCGTTGCAGCCGAAGCTCCTGCGCACCCTCCAGGAGCGTGTCGTGCGGCCCATCGGCGCGACCAAGATCGTCCCGGTCGACGTACGCGTCGTCGCCGCGACCAACCGAGGCCTCGAGCAGTGCATCG
>Ga0070735_10003940_pt1 | contig 12729 bp, 10 predicted proteins | sample Coa_R1_FD_66443 | JGI IMG/M metagenome (GOLD analysis project Ga0070735, IMG submission 66443) | Surface soil microbial communities from Centralia Pennsylvania, which are recovering from an underground coalmine fire - Coalmine... | ecosystem: Environmental > Terrestrial > Soil > Unclassified ...
ATTCCGGCTTGCAAAATGCCGAGCCGCCACGTGAGAAACGTATGCCAGTCCGGCCACCACGCGATTGAACGCGGTTCACCGTGAAGGTCGACATCGGAAATCCAAACGCCGAACACGACCGCTGTCAAGATGACCGGGATCGACCAAAGCGCGAGATTTATCTCCCAGCTATTGCCGATGTGCGGAAGAATTACGGGCACAAGATCTGCCGGAATCGCTTCGCCGACCAAAATGCCGTTGACGTAAACCGCAGTCGCGAGGCCGATGCGCGCCGGAAACCATTCGCCGACGAGAGTCGGAGCCGCGGGCTGACAGATCGCGACGCCTGCGCCCATGACGAACGTCATCGCGAACAACATCACTTCGTTCGGGCCGACGCCGCGTAGCGCGCCGGCGACAGCGATGATCGCGAGACCCACGATCGTCGCACGGCGTGCACCCAGTCGCGCAATTAAGAGCGATCCGCCGATGGCTGCGACGCTGAGCAACAGCACCGGCACCGACGTCAGCGCGCCGACGGCTTTTTCGTCGAGCCTGAGGTCGTGATGGATTTGCGTCAGTACCGGCGGTACTGCCAGCAGCGTGAAGCGCAAATCCATCCCCACGAGCCACAACAGCCCGAGATTGAACCAGTCGCGCCGCTTCAGCGCTATCTCTTACGTGAGATTTGCCGCGCGCGTTTACCGTTGACACGCACGCGTTTGGGCGCCGAACGCGGCCGCAACGCAACCACGTTGTTCGCGCGGCGCACCGTATCGACGCCCAAATAAACGGGCGTAATGATGCGATTGCCGAGCGCTTGCAGAAAGACTTCGCTCAGCTCGTCGACGAGCACGAACTCCATCGTATCGCGAACCTCTTTCGGGACTTCGTCGAGATCGATCTCATTGCGTCGCGGCAGGAGCACCTTGCGGATTCCCGCGCGCTTCGCGCCGAGGACTTTCTCTTTGATCCCGCCGACCGGAAGCACTTGCCCCGTCAGCGTGATCTCGCCCGTCATCGCGATGTCGCTGTGCACCTTACGATTGGTGAGCAGCGAGACGATCGAGGTCGCAATCGTAATTCCCGCCGAGGGGCCATCCTTCGGAACGGCGCCGGCCGGCACGTGGATGTGCAGATCGTGCTTCGCAAAGTAATCTTCGGCCAACCCGAGCTCGTTCGAGCGCGAGCGCAGGAAGCTGACCGCCGCCGTTGCGCTCTCTTTCATCACGTCACCGAGCTGCCCCGTGAGGGTTAGCTTCCCGGTGCCCGGCATCGTGGTCGTTTCGATGAACATGATGTCACCGCCGACCGGCGTCCAGGCCAGACCCGTTGCGACGCCCGTCGATGCGACACGTTTCTTCGTTTCGTTGAAGAAGCGCGGCTTCTGCAGGTACTCTACCAGCGTTTCAGGCTTGACGCGCTGGCGGAAATTCGCTTCCTCTGCGATTTTGCGCGCGATCTTGCGGAAAATCGTGCCGATCTCGCGTTCGAGATTGCGCACGCCGGCTTCACGCGTGTAGTCGCCGATGATCGAGCGAATCGCAGGATCGGTGATCTGCGCTTGGGACGGCTTCAGACCATTCGCTTTGCGCTGCTTTGCCACCAGATAGCGGCGCGCGATCTGGACTTTGTCTTGCTCCGTGTAGCCCGCCAGCTGAATCACTTCCATGCGGTCGCGCAGCGGCGGAGAGATCGTCGAGAGATCGTTGGCCGTACAAATGAACAGTACGGACGAGAGATCAAACGGCAAGTCGAGATAGTGATCGCGGAAGTTGATGTTCTGCTCCGGATCGAGAACCTCGAGCAGCGCTGATTGCGGGTCGCCGCGGAAATCACTGCCGACCTTATCGATCTCGTCGATCATCATGACCGGATTCTTCGTTCCGGCATCACGCAGTGAACGTAGGATCGTTCCCGGCATCGCGCCGATGTAGGTACGGCGATGTCCGCGAATCTCGGCTTCGTCACGAACGCCGCCGACGGAAATCCGCACGAACTTGCGGCCCATCGCGCGTGCGATCGACTGACCGAGGCTGGTTTTACCAACACCGGGCGGACCGACGAAGCACAGGATCGGGCCGGTCAGCTTCTTGCGCAGCTTGCCGACGGCCAAATACTCGATGATACGGTCTTTGACTTTCTCGAGATCGTAATGATCTTCGTCGAGAATCTCGCGCGCTTTCTTGATCTCGATGTTGTCATCGGTCGTCTGGCTCCACGGAAGCTGGACGATCCAATCCAAGTACGTGCGAATGACGCTGTACTCGGGCGACGCCTGCGGAACTTTCGTGAGCCGGTCGAGCTCACGGTCCGCGGCCTTTTTTGCATCTTCCGGAAGCTTGGCGTCGTCGATCTTCTTGCGCAGCTCGTTGACGTCGGCTTGCTGCGGATCGGTCTCACCAAGCTCGTCTTGAATTGCGCGCAGTTGTTGACGGAGATAGAACTCGCGTTGGTTCTTCTCCATCTCCTTTTGAATTTCGGACTGGATCTTATGACCGAGCTCGACGACTTCGAGCTCCTTGGTGAGGAGCACGGTTAGCTTGCGCAGCCGCTTCTCCGTATTACGCTCTTCGAGGATCGCTTGGCGATCGTCGGTATCGAGACGCATCGTCGACGCCACGAAATACGTGAGCAAGTTGGAGTCCGTGATGTTCTGGACTTCCATCTCCATTTCACGGGGCGCTTGCGGCAGGTAGCTCAGCAGCTTCTGGAATAGCGTCGCGAGATTGCGATGCATCGCAACGAGCTCTTCCGAATCTTTGGTGATGTCCGGAAGCTCGATAAAGGTCGCCGACATGTACGGCTCGGTCTGCACGATCTTGTCAATGCGGAATACATTTGATCCCGCAACGATGCAGCGCAACGTCCCGTCCGGCACCTTGAGCATTTTTTGAATCGTACCGATCGTGCCGACGCGGCGAATGTCGTCGGGACCCGGATCTTCGATGTCTTTGTCTTTGAGAACGACAAGACCGATGGGCTTGCCTTCGCGCAGCGCTTCCTCGACGAGCGCGATGCCCGGCTTCTTCACGACCGCCAGCGGAATGACGGTGTTGGGAAATAGCACCGCTTCTTGCAGCGGCAGAATGCCGAGCGTGTCAGTTGTAGGGAGAGTGGTCGTGGTCATATCGTTATCTTTCTGACCGTCACGCGCAGCTCAGTGCGCAGCGCGCGCGGCTCACGCACCGCAAGCGGAAGCGTGATGGTTAGGATGCCGTCGTTGTACGTGGCGGTCGCCTCATCGACGTCGGTCGGTCCCGGAAGCGGTATGCGCGCCGAGAATTCGCCGTACTCGATCTCCTTTTGGAGGATGGAAAGCGTCCGGCAGGCCTCGGCCGACCGGTCTTTGCGATGCCCGCTTATATAAAGGGAGGCCTCGTCGGCGGCGACGGTCAGGCTCTCGGGGTCGGCTCCGGCCAACTCCACCTGGACGACAACCCGCTGTGATTCCGGGTCGAAAAAAACGTCCGTATTCGGATTGAACAACCCTGGACGCCAGCGGCGTGCCAGCTCAAAAAATCTGTCTTCGTGCATTTAGCACTCTCCCAAACACGGTGCTAAGCCGCTCGGATGCGATGGCAGCGGCCCTCGTCCCTCCGCCTCCTGCCTTAGTACCCATACCATGCGGCGACAATGCGTCCCGAAAAAGCAACAAATATTAATTGCTACTTGTTTTGCACGCGCTTTACAAAGCGATATTTGTCGTGATGCGCGAAATAGCGATCATCGAAAATCCCTTATGCCATATGACTTTTTGAACGTTACACAACGTTAACTGAGTTAACTTTCATCGAACATCGGTTCAAATCACTTGGCGGAACGATTGCGCACCGGGTAGTGTGTGGGCTGCACTGGACGCTCGCTTGGCGAGCACCCGGCCGGACGCTCTAAAGAGCCTCCGCCCCCTCACACAAAGGAGAGACATGCTTCGTCTGAATCGCGGTGGGCTCGCTAAACTCGGCCTCGCGCTCATTCCAGCGGCCGCGCTCGCCTTCGGAACGCTCTGCGCTCCGGCAGCTGCAGCCACCAATACCGCAAGCGTTTCGGTCGCCGTTACGGCCGGCGTTCAAGCCACCATCGGCGTCACTTACTCGTCGGGCAGCAACGTCAGCTGCAACGTCGGCGCGGCCATCACCGGTTTCGTTGCCTGTTCGAATTCCGCGACGCTCGCCGGCACATTCCGCAGCTCGAAAACGGATTCGGGCGGAACCTCAGTTTCTATCACGGGTGCCGCGATAACCGGCACCGGCGGCGGGACGATCCCCGCAACGGCGTGGGAGATGAGCTGCACCGGCGGCACGACCGGCAGCCCGACGTTCGCGGGAACGGCCGGAACGCTTGCCACGAGCGCCGCGCTCTCGACCTCGGCAGTCGCTTGCCAATCGTGGACCGGCGAGATCATCGCCAACTATAGCCTCGTCGTCGCGCTCTCGCTCGACGCAAGCCAAGTTCCCGCCGACACGTACGCCGCAACGAACTTCACGGCGACGGCTACCGCGAACTAAGATGCTTCGCAGGATTGCTTGCGCGCTCACGGTCGCAATGATCGCGCTTGCACCACTGGGGGCCTGGGCGCAAACCGTGCCCGGCCTCCAGATCTCGGTTCAACCGCTGATCGTGCAGTTCACGCTCGCGCCGGGCCAACAAGCCAGCGCGCACGTGATTGTCAAAAACACGGGAACGCAAGCGGCACGCGTCAACGCAAACCAAATCGACTGGACGTCGAACGTCGACGGCACGGTGAAAACCGGCAAGCCGGGATTCAGCGGAGCCTCGTCGCTCGATCCGTTTCTTCATCTATCAGGCAACGAGTTCACGCTCGAGCCGGGCCAGACGCAAGAGATGACGTTGACGCTCAATCTTCCCTCGACGTTTCCGTCAGCGATCGGCGATCATTGGGGCGGCTACTTCATTCGCGCGGCAAGCGCGGAGGGACCGTCCGGCTCATTCGGCGTCGGCGCCAACATCCTCGCGTACGAAACCGTCGGAAATGCACGCAAGCATCTCGCACTCACGACGATGCGCGTTGAAAACGGCGGCGACGGCAACGTCCGGCTCGTCGCGCGTATGTCGAACGACGGCGAAACCTACGTTCGTCCTCAAATTCATCTACAGCTCGCGCAGGCCGGACGCATCGTTCAGCAGCGCGATGACAGCACACCAGCAATCTTCGCGGGAAATCCTCGACTCTACACGCGCACGTTTTCGGGACTGACGCCGGGCACTTACGCGCTCGAGCTCACGGTCGACTACGGTGGAAGCACGCTCGTGGCGGGGACGACGCAGTTCACGGTGCGATAGCGTGCGCCGGCTGCTCGTCTCACTCTTAACGATTGTCCTGATATCTGCCGCAACGTCCGGACGCGCCGGCGCTGCTGCTGCCACCATTCACTCGTTCACGAAACTGTGCTCCGGAAGCATCGACTTCTCGGTCGTCGACATCACGCAGTCGAAGCTGCCGGGCACGCAAACCTGTTCGTTCTCGCTCGACATCACGACGACGGCGAACCAAGGTTCGATCACGCTCACCGCGCCGAAGATCACCGGATCGACCGGCGCAACGATTCCTCAAAATGCATTTTACGCACTATGCAGCGCGAGCTCCGATCCTTCGGGAATCTTTTCGTCGAGCGGGACCGTGCAGCTGAGCGCGGGCGCCGTTACGTGCGCAACCATCGCTTCGAGCTCAAAGAACAAGACCGTCGTTTTCAGCGTTTCGCTGTTCCTCGACGATACCGCCGACGCGACGTCGTTCCCAGGCGATCCCGCGTATGTCGCGGCAAATCTTTCCGTCACGGCAACTGCACCGTAAGATGCGTCCGCTCGCCGCGATTCTTGCGTTCAGCATTGCTTTGCTCACAAGCATCGCTCCGGCCGGCGCCCAAGGAAACGCCAAGCCGATCGTATGGCTCGACAACACGCAGCTCGGTACGATCGCCGTCGAGCGCGGTGCGGCACGACAACCGCTTGTCGCACTAGGTCCGCTCGCGCACGCGCTCAACTGGAACGTCGTACGAACGGCCGGCGCTGCCGTCCTCACCGGGCACGATCGTCAGCTGATTCTGACGATCGGCTTGCGCACCGTCGGCGAGAACGGCGACCCGCACGCGATGTTCGCGGAACCGCCGCTCGATCGCGACGGGCAAATTTATCTGAGTGCGCCGGATGCCGCTAAGCTATTCGGACTCACGCTCACGACCAACGGCGAATTGGCTTTCCATCGTCCGCAAGATCTTTCGAGCGGGACGGAGATAACGGAAATCCCAGCCTCGCCCTCGCCGCATCCGACCGCGACCCCCCGCGTAAATCGCAACAACAACAATGGCGGCAACGGCTCGACCGCAAATGCGGGACGCGTTTTGGTATCGCTCGATCGCATCGGCACTGCGAACGTGCTCAACGTTCAAGGCGAAACGCAAGGTTCGTTCCTCGCAACGCGGGTCGAATCGTCGGGTGTCAATCAAATCGGCCCGCCGGATGCGACCGTGATCGTCGGTGACGCAAAGCGCAATGCGAGCATCGGCTACATCAGCGATCCGCTCGCCGGTTTGATCTTCGGCGGCGGCGTCTACGAGGGCATCGATCTTCACAACGGATACTCGGGACGCGATGAATTCATCGGCCGGCGACTCGACAACGGCTACTCCAGCTTCGGCACGGTCCTCTCCGATCCGCACGACGGAACGAGCGACACGCTCGAAGTTCTGATGCATGGTTCCTCATATGCCGAGATGCTGCTGCGGCGTTTCGCAGTCTGGCACGCGCCCTGGGGCGATTACACGCGCGAGTTCATCATCGGCGATCGCGGCTTCGGAATGGGATTCGGCGCGCGAACACGCGGACGCACGTTCGTCGAAACCGACATCACCTACGCATCGCACGGCTTACCACTCGGACCCAATGACGCGCCGATTCGTGTCGATCTCGGCCGCCAGCTCAGCACTGCAACGACCGTCGTTGCCGGGTTCGAAGAGACACCGCTGACGCCGTTCGGCCCGTTCGTCGGCATCTCGACGCACTCGCAGAATTTCGTCGCGGGAATAAGCGCGACGAATCACGAGGTCTCGGGTTCACTCGCATATCACACCACGAACGCCGACGTGCAAGGCTATACGGTCCCCGGCGTTTCGCGCGCGAGCGGCATCCAGGGAACCTACTACTTTCCGGCGATCACGATCGACGCGCAATCATACAACGCGCTCGGCGATTCTGAATCATACATTGAAGCCCGCACGAATCGACCCGGCTTGAACATCGTTACGGGAGTCGGGCTTCCGAGTGGCGGGCGCCCCGGTCCGATTGCCGGTTTATCGATTCCGGTCAGCCGCATGCTCTCGATTGAAGGCACGCTGCGTCCGTCCGCATCGGGTCCGTATCGCCTGCACCTCGGCGTCGCCGCGTCGATCGGCCGCCGCCGCACTTCGAGCGCGCCGATGGTCCCCGCAAACGTTCGTCTCGAGGGCTCGGCCACGCACCCCGTTCGCGTCTTCGTCGACGGTGCACCCGCGGGGACGCGCAGCACCTCGGTATTTACGATTCAAGTTACCAAAGGCACGCACACGTTCTCGGCGGAGAGCGTCGACGGAACCGAAGGTTCGCCCGACACGTCCGTCAACGTCGAAGCTGCCGGCGACACCGTTGCGCTCGCAATCTTTCCCGAACACAGCGTGAAAGGTCACGTGACGCTCGCACCGACCGCGATCGTGCCCTCCGACTTCTCGCTAGCCGGAATCACGGTACTAATCGAGCCCGGTGATATTGCCGTACAAACGAATGCGGACGGCACGTTCTTCTTCCCACGGCAACCGATTCCGCAAGATGCGACGGTCCGAATCGACTCCGCATCGCTTCCACGCGAGCTTACTGCAGGACCGGTTCGCTCGCTCGGTGACGACGTCGAGCTGGCAATTCTTCCCGGCTTGACGATCGATCGCCGGACCTTCTCCTCGCGCTAGCTACTGCTGCTGCTGCTGCTGTTGCTCGTGAAGTGCCTCAAGCTCGATCTCACGGGCAGCATCGTAAAGCTCGTCCATCGCAACATTGACGGACATCGTGCTTTGCGCAAGACCCTTGTATACGCCGCGCACCGGACTGACGTCGCGATAGTCGCGACCGACGGCGATCTTCACGAAGAAGTCGTTGACCAGCTTCGCGTTCGTCGGATCGTAACCGACCCAACCTAAGGGCGGAAGATACGCCTCGCACCACGCGTGCGAAGCCTCGGCGCCCAGCACCGAATCCGCCTGGCCGCTAAAGATGTAACCGCTGACGTAACGTGCGGGAATCGCGTTGTCCCGGCATAGCGCAATTAGTACGTGCGCGAAATCCTGGCAGACCCCGGCGCGCAAGCGAACGGATTCCGCGACGGTGGTTCGTACGTTGGTCGCTCGCTTCACGTATTCGAAATTCTCTTTGATGTAGGTACCCGCATGAATGTACCAAGCTAGGAGATCTTCCGAGGGTTCACCGATGTCGCCGGAAAGCGCACTGAGATCGGGGCCGAACTCTATGAGCGGACTCGGCTGCAGAAAATCGTACAACGAAACGAGCTTTGCGTCGGCAAGCAACGCACGCCGCGACGCATCGGCCGACGCTTGAGCTGTGTTCTCCGTCCGCGCCGTGACAACCGTCGAGCGCGTCGAGATCGCGAGCAGCGAATGCTCCGGAACAACGGAAAAATGGTGGACGCGGTTGCCGAAACGATCGTTATAGTCGAAGACTTTTGCGCGCGGAACGCTGCTGAGCTCGAATTGCGTGCAATACTGTTCGACGTCGCTGAACGGCTGCAAATGACAAACCGTGTAGCTTTCGTGAATCGGCCCCGCGTAGCGGTATGTCGTTTGATGACGGATCGTGAACTGCACTACACCGCTACCGGAATGCGGGGAAAATAGATCCGCTCGATCGCCGACGAGAGCTCATCGAGACGGCGGCAGATTACCTGAGCAAAACCCGCGACGCCTTCGCTGGCAATCTCTCCGGCGTGTGCGAAATCGAGCATTGCCAGCAAACGTCCCAAGACGCGCTCCGCGTCGTTGCTAAAGGTACCCGCCGGCGTCCCTGAGACACGGTGCAGCGAGCCGTCGACCTCGCGCAGTGCGTATCGAACCGAACGCGGGAACGTCGCGTCGAGCAACAGGAATGCAATCACGCGATCCGGCTCCGGCACCGAGTGCGGAAGGCGGGCGAATGGCTCGCTCGCGCAACACATCTGCAAAACGGTTTGCACTTCGCTTGCGAGGTCGCTGCCGGCTTGAGCGCGCAGGACGCGACTCGTGACGTAGGCGCGTTCGAAATGTTGCCCCATGTGCAAAAAATCCCAAAGCTCGTCACGGACGAGCGTCGCATCGATGATCCCGCCGAGCGCTTGCGCGACGTCACGGACATGCCGCAGAAACGAGGACGGACCTTCGCGCGCAAGCGTCTTTGGCGACGATGCTTCGACGAATAGATACAGACCGTTGATTGCTTCCCACATCTCGCTCGAAAGCTCGGATCGCACGTAGAGCGCATTCGAGCGCGCGATCTGGATGCAGGAGACAATCGACGTGCGATTTTCGCGCGAGAAGGTGCAATAGTGGAGCGACGTGGCCGGCACACTTGCTTCCGGAATGAGATCCAAATCGGTCTGCATCCCCGCCACGTCCAGCACGACTTTCCAATGCCGCAGTGACTCGCGGCCACTGTAACGATCCATCGTGCGCGAGTAGTTGACGTCGAGAATGCGCGCCAGCGTCTCCGCGCGTTCGAGATTCCGGCTCAGCCACCACAGCGATTCGGCAACGCGGCTCAACATAGAATCCACGTGTCCTTGCTGCCGCCGCCTTGCGACGAATTGACGACCAGTGAGCCGGACTCGAGCGCGACGCGCGTCAATGCGGCCGGTGGACAATCGATTTTCCGGCCGTATAAGACGAAGGGCCGTAAGTCGACCCGGCGCGGTGCGATGTCGCTTTCGATCAACGTTGGGTGCGACGAGAGCTCTATGACGGGCTGTGCGATGAAGTCGCGTGGATGCGCTTCGATGGCGTCCGCGAAAACTTCGCGCTCGGATTGCGTCGATGCGGGTCCGATCAACATCCCGTAGCCGCCCGAGGCTGCGGTGCGCTTGACCACGAGCCGTTCGAGATTCTCGATCACGTGCCGGCGCTGACTGTCTATCGTAAGATCGAAGGTCTGCACGTTCGGAAGCAGCGGCTCCTCGCCCAAGTAATAACGGATCATCTCCGGGACATGCGGATAGACCGCCTTGTCGTCGGCGACGCCGGTGCCGACGGCGTTCGCGAGCGTGACGTTCCCGGCGCGATAAGAATCGAAGATGCCCGCCGCACCAAGCGCCGAATCGGGACGGAAATACAGCGGATCCAAAAAGTCATCGTCGACCCGGCGGTAGATGACGTCGACGCGCGCCAACCCTTTTGTCGTTTTCATGTAGACGATGTTGTCGTGGACGACGAGATCCTGACCCTCGACCAGCTCAACGCCCATCCGGCGGGCGAGCAACGCGTGTTCGAAATAGGCGGAATTATGGATGCCCGGCGTCAGGATCACGATCGTTGGATCATCGACGCCGGCCGGCGCTACGTTCGTAAGCGCGTCGCGCAAACGCGCGGGATAATCGTCGACGGGCAGCGGCGTGTAATCGCGGAAAAACTGTGGAAACGTGCGTTTGAGAATCTCGCGATTTTCGAGAACGTACGCGACGCCTGAGGGTGTACGCAGATTGTCCTCGAGCACGAGATATTCACCGGAGCCGTCGCGAATCAAATCGATCCCCGAAACGTGAATGTAGACGCCTCCCTGCGGCTCGATCCCGATCATCTCCCTCGTGTAGAATTTCGACGAGAAGACAATCTCTGCGGGAATCTTGCGCGCGAAGACGATGCGCTGCTCGTGATAGATGTCGTAAAGGAAGGCGTTGAGCGCACGAACGCGCTGTTCGATCCCCGCTGCGACATGCGCCCATTCACGTGCGGGAATGATCCGCGGCAGCGGATCGAACGGCAATACGCGTTCGGTTCCGCGCGCATCCGAATAGACCGTGAAGGTGACGCCGCGCTGTAAAAGCGCCGAATCGATCTGCGCGAGCCGATGACCGATCTCAGCCTCGGCGATCGCCGCCAGCGACTGGGCGAGCGCATCATAGTGCGCCCGCGGCTGCCCGCGTTCGTCGGCGAACTCGTCAAAGACCCCAGAAAGTCCCTGCATGCCGCACCGGCGTTCGTGCATACCCTTGCGGGCCGCTTTGGCCTTACGGCCAGGAGAGTGGGCCGGGCCTATTGAGGCGAAACTGCGCAGTCCTGGAGGTCTCCATGCTCGCCACCTCGTCGGAATCGATTGCACAAAAACACGCTCGCTATGTTCTCTCCCCTTGGGTCGCCCAAAAGGGTGCGCAGCCGCCGGTCATCGTGCGGGCGCGCGGCTCGACGCTCTACGATGCCGACGGCAAAGAATACATCGATATGACGGCGGGTCTCGTCGCCGTCAACCTCGGACATGGAAACACGCGCGTCATCGAGGCTATCAAAGAACAAGCGGAGCGCGTCGCGTTCGCGCCGCCGAGCTGGGCGAACGATAAACGCGCAGAACTTGCCGAGCGCCTCGTGCAGCTGGTGGGATGGCCGAACGGCGGACGCGTCCTCTTCACGACCGGCGGCGCAGATTCGATCGACGACGTCGCCAAGGTCATGCGACTCGTCACCGGACGGAACAAGATTCTCAGCGCGTACCGTTCGTTCCACGGCTCGACGGCCGGCGCGGGCTCGCTGACCGGCGAGAGCCGCCGTTGGGCTGCGGAGCCCGGCGTTCCCGGCGTCGTTCGCTTCTTCGCGCCATATCCATATCGCAGTCCGTTCTCGACGAACGATCCGAACGAAGAAACGAAGCGCGCTCTCGAGCACGTCGAGCTGATTCTCGGATACGAAGATCCGCAGCGTGTCGCCGCGATTCTGATCGAGCCGGTCGTCGGCAGCAACGGAGTCATCGTTTATCCGGACGGTTATCTGGCCGGGTTGCGCAAGATTTGCGACAAATACGGCATCGCGCTCATCTTCGATGAAGTCATGACCGGCTTCGGCCGAACGGGCAAAGCGTTCGCGGCGCATCGCTTTGGGGTAATGCCGGATGCAATCGTGTTCGCAAAAGGCGTCACCTCGGCGTACGTGCCGCTGGGCGGCGTAATTCTGCGCGAAGAGCTTGCGAAACACTTCGACACCAACGTGCTTTGGGCGGGACACACCTATTCGGGGCATCCGCTTGCGATGGCCGCCGGACTCGCAACGCTCGATGCTTACCGCGATGAGAACGTCTTCGAAAAGGCCGCCGCGCTCGAAGGTCCGCTGCGCAAAGGTCTCGAGGAGCTGGCGCGCACGCACAAATCCGTCGGCGAAGTGCGGGGTGTCGGTGCGTTCTTCGCACTCGAGCTGGTTAAAGACCGCACGACGCGCGAACCGGTCGTGGCGTGGCAAAGCTCGCAACCGAGCGCGATGTCGGCGTTCAACGCCGGCCTGCGTCAACGCGGTGCGTGGATTCTGGTGCGCTACAACTTCGCTGCGATCGCGCCTCCGCTGACGATCGACAAGTCCGAGCTCGAGCGCGGCTTCGAAGCACTCGACGGCGCGCTGAGCGACCTCGAAAAGGCGCTCGCAAGCGCATGACCGCCGCCACGGGCGTGGCCGGCACCGAAATCGTCGTCACCAATCCCGCAAACGGCAAAGAGCTCGGACGCGTCAGCCGCGCTGACGCTGG
>Ga0070735_10003942_pt1 | contig 12728 bp, 12 predicted proteins | sample Coa_R1_FD_66443 | JGI IMG/M metagenome (GOLD analysis project Ga0070735, IMG submission 66443) | Surface soil microbial communities from Centralia Pennsylvania, which are recovering from an underground coalmine fire - Coalmine... | ecosystem: Environmental > Terrestrial > Soil > Unclassified ...
GTGCCCGCGCGAGCAGTCGCGGCTCGGCCGCGAGCGTGACAAGAAAGAGCGGGATGGCGTAGAGGGTGGGCTCCGGATACTGCATCGACCCACGAAGATCGTAGCGCAATTCAGCGCGGCGTCTTCGGGGCGCCAAGGTCATCTGCCGTGAAGCCCTCGCGGGCGAGGGCCTCTCTCAGCGCGGCGAGGGCGCGCGCGGCGCGCGACTTGACCGTCCCGAGAGAGACGCTCTGCTTTTCGGCGATCTCGGCGTACGTGAGCCCCTCGAAGAACGCGACGATCAGCGTCTCGCGCTGCGCGTCGGGCAGCGAGGCGAGCGCCTTGCACACCCGGTCGCGCCGGGCCGACAGCGACGCGAGCGCCTCGGGGTCGAGTCGGCGTGGCGTCGGCGGCGGCTCCGCATCGAGGTGCTCACGGTTGAGCGTCTGGCGGCGCCCGGTCCGGCGAACGCGGTCGATGCTCAAGTTGCGGACCAGGATGACCAGCCACGCGGCGACCCCGCCCCGTTCGGGGGCGTAATGTCGGGCGCGCTCCGGCAAGCTGACGAAGGTGTCGTGCAGAACGTCCTCCGCCTCGGTCCGCGTGCCCAGGACGCGCAGCGCTACCGGGAGCATGACCCGGGCGTAGCGGTCGTAGAGCTCCCCGATGGCGCTCGAATCCCCCGAGGCGGCCAGTGCCATGAGGTGCGCATCGTCGGCGTTCGACATGGATCCGGACAGGGGGCCCACCTCGCGCGATGGCCGAGCCTTGCTCGGCCCGCGGGGCCCGTCAAGCGCGCTCGACGCGGCCTTCCCCCGGCGATCTGAACGGCCCGCTCGCGCGTAGCTACCTTGGCTACGGTGCCTCCTCTGGCTGGAGCGCTCCTTGGCGTTGCGGCAAGCGGGACAAGGCGGCAGAATCCCTACCTCGGAGCGTTCGTTTGACTGACCAAAGCGACGACCCCATCGCGGATGCGCTCGCGGTGGTCCTCTCGGGCCGAACGGACCGCCTGGTGGAGTTCGGCCTGCAGGCGGAACCGCCCGAGGCGGGGCTCGTCCTCCGCGCGGCGCGCGAGGCGCTGGCGGCCCTCGCGCTCTCCGAGCCTGCGCAAGAGCCGTCGCCAGGACTCCGAAGGCGGGTCCTCCGGTCGCTCGGAGCCCGGGCGACGGCGCGCAAGGCGCTCCTCGTCGTCGACATGCAGAACGACCACTTGACCCCGGGCCGCCCGCTCGAGGTCCCCAGGGCCCGCGGGATCGTCCCCGCGATCGAAGAGCGCCTCGCGCAGGCGAGGGCGGACGGCCTCCCCGTCGTCTACGTGGTCGACGAGCACGAGCCGGACGACGCCGACCTCGATGACTGGGGCGCGCACAACATCAAAGGAACGGAGGGCGCCGAGGTGTGGACCCCCCTCGCGCCCCGGGCAGGGGACCATGTCGTTCGAAAGCCGACGTACAGCGCGTTCGTCCGATCGCGCCTCGCCGACCTCCTCTCCGAGCTGCGCGTCGACACCCTCGTTCTGACGGGGTGCCTCACCGAGCTCCAGCTCCTCGCGACCGCGACCGACGCCCTCCAGCGTGGCTATGCGGTCGAGATCCCGCACGATTCGCAGGCAGGCGCCACGCACGCCACCGAGGAGGTCGCCCTCGGCCTCGTCGGGCTGCTCTCCCCGTACGGACCCGCGCGACGTGAAATCCTCGCGGCGTGCGCAACTGCACGACCGGGTGGTGCGTAGACGCTAGAGACCCCGTGAAGCAGCCTCCGGGCCGTTTCGTTCGCTCATACGCTCGTTCGCTCGTACCCTCGTCGAAAGGGGAGGTATCCCGGTGCCGCAGGGCGACACGCTGAAGCTCATCGGACGCACAATCGCCGACAAATACGCCATCGAACAGGTCGTCGGCGAGGGCGGGTTCGCGACGGTGTATCGGGCGACGCACGTCGTCTGGAAGCGCCCCGTGGCGATCAAGGTGTTCAAGGCGCTCGGCGAGTTCTCCGAGCGCGATCGGCAGAAGCTCCTCGACGAGTTCATCCAGGAGAGCACTCTCCTGGCCGATTTGTCGGCCCGCTCGGCGGCGATCGTCCAGGCCCGCGACGTCGGCACGCTCGAGACGACGGGCGGCGAGCACGTTCCATACATGGTGCTCGAGTGGCTCGAGGGCGCCACGCTCGAGCAGGTCCTCGACGACGAGAAGCACGCGGGCCTCTCCCCGCGCACGCTGCCGGACGCCATCGGCCTGCTCGACCCGGTGGCCGAGGCCCTGGCGCTCGCCCACAGGAAGGGCATCGCGCATCGCGACGTCAAGCCGGGCAACATCTTCGTCATCGGCGACCCGCGCGGCGACGCGACGGTCAAACTGCTCGACTTCGGCATCGCCAAGGTCGTCTCCGACGCGCAGAAGATGGCCGGGACGTTCACCAAGACGAGCGGTCAGGTCACGAGCTTCACCCCCGCGTACGGCTCGCCGGAGCAGTTCTCGCGCACGCACGGCGCGACCGGTCCGTGGACGGACGTGTTCGCGCTCGCCCTCATCCTCGTCGAGGCCATCACCGGCCGGGAGCCGCTGTCCGGCGAGGACTTCGTGCAGCTCGCGGTCTCCTCCGGCAATCCGGATCGCCGCCCGAGCCCGCGGACGCTCGGAGCCGTGGTCTCCAACGAGGTCGAGGCGGCCTTTCTCAAGGCCCTGGCGATCACGCCGGCGGATCGCTGGCAGACCGTGGGCGATTTCTGGAACGCCGTGCGCCGCGCGCTCCAGCTCGACCCGCTGCGCGGGTTGACCGAGACCTCCCCGCGCAAGGCCCCGTCGACGCCGGACGCGATGGTGACGGCCAAGACGGCCCTCGCCCCGGGGCTCCAGGCCGACCGGACCTCGAGGCACGACGGTGCCGCGATTTCGACGCGTTCGGCGGAGGCGCGCGCGGGAACGACGACGACGGGGCGCCGTTCCGGGTCGGGCAAGTGGGGGGTTTTCGTCGTGCTCGGCGCCGCCGCCGTCGGCGGCATCGTCTTCGCCGCGCGATGGACGGGCGGGCGAGCCTCCGAGTCCGCACGGCCCGCGGCGCCCGTGCCGGCGTCGGCGTCCGCGCAGGCTGCGGCTGCGCCTCCCGGCTCCCTTTCGACCGGCTCGTCGTGCCCGCCCGCAATGATCCGGATTCCGGGCGGGAGCTTCTACATGGGCAGCGACGACGACTTGCCCCTCGAGAAGCCGGCGCATCAGGTCGTGCTCGACCCGTACTGCATCGACGAATTCGAGGTGACCGTCGAGGCGTACAAGGCCTGCAGCGACGGCGGGCGTTGCAAGCGCGCGGGCACCACCAACGAGTGGGAAGGGATCAAGGACGGCGAGCGCAAGGCGTTCGACCCGCTGTGCAACGTCCGCGAGCCCGGGGCCCGGGCCAAGCACCCCATCAACTGCGTCGACTGGGACATGGCCGACAAGTTCTGTCGCGAGCAGGGCGGCCGGCTGCCGACGGAGGCGGAGTGGGAGTTCGCGGCGCGAGGCCCGGACGGCCGCAAGTACCCGTGGGGGGACGAGGACCCCGGCGCCGATCGCCTCAACGCGTGCGGGAAAGAGTGCGTCGATTGGGGCGCGAAGAACGCGATTCCGGAGAAGGCGATGTACGACGCGGACGACGGCTTCGCCAACACCGCGCCGGTCGGCAGCTTCCCCAAGGGGGCGTCGCGCTACGGGGTGCAGGACGTCGTCGGCAACGTGTGGGAGTGGGTCGCGGACTTCTACGCGCCCTACGGCAAGGAGGAACAGAAGTCGCCGAAGGGCCCGGAGACCGGCGAGCAGCGCGTGATCCGCGGTGGCGGTTGGAACGGGTCGGTCGCCTCGTGGGTAAGGCCGACGTTTCGCTACCGGGACGTGCCCGGGAAGCGAAGCTACGGGATCGGCTTTCGATGCGCGAAGTGAGCCTGGCCGTACTCGCGCTCCTCGGGGCGTGCAGCAGGCGCGAGCAAGCGGCCGCGGTGCCGGCCGCCAGCGCGCTCGCAGCGTCGACGGTGGACGCAGGCTCGGGCGCGTGGCGCTACACCCTCGAACCGGCGGCCGGCGCGCACGTCGACATGCAGGGCGTCAAGGAGCGAATCCGCGCGGACGCGACCGGCGCGTCCGGGACCCTCGAGGTCGTGCCGAAGGACCTCGCGCGGTCGCGCGGCACGGTGAGGATCGATCTTGCGACGCTCGCGACGAGCACGTTCCACAACGACGACGACGCGACGCAGACGCGCCATGCGCGGACATGGCTCGAGGTGCAGGTCGGCGGCCAGACGAACGAGTCGATGCGCTGGGCCGAGTTCGCGATTCGATCCATCGACGGGCTGAGCGCCTCCGACGTATCGGCGGTGGCGGCGCAGCGCGACGGGGACCAGGACGTTCGCACGGTCACGATGACCGTGCACGGCGACTTGCTCGTCCACGGGCACACGGTGCCGAACGAGAACGCGGTCGCCGTCGAGTTTCATTGGCCGGCCGGCGCGCCCGCGGGCTCGCAACCCGGGCGTGTCGTCGTCAAGTCGCAGCAGTCCATGCGCGTCGTGCTCAAGGAGTTCGACGTCCGGCCGCGTGATCCGGCCGGCATCGCGCTCGCCTGGACGACGAGCTTGATCTCCAAGGTGGCGGAAGCCGCGGACGTCACCGTGGATCTCGGAGCTACCCCCGCGCCCTGAACCGAGGTTTCGCCATGCGATCCGATCTGTCTTTCGAGAGCTTCGCTCACGTGCTCGCCGCGCTCGGCGCGACCGCATTGGTCGGCTGCGGGGCCGCCACCCCTGCGCCCGTCCAGGCGAACGAGGTGAACGCCCCCGCCGCCGGCGCGCCCGCCGGCCACGCGTCGTGCTCGGCCAACGCCTGCGGCGGCAAGGCGGCTCCGGCTGCGGCGAGCCCCGCCCCCGCCTCGCCCTCGCCCGCCGCCGCCGCTCCCGCCGCCGACCCCCAGCCCGCCGCGCCGTCCACCACGGCCGCGTCGACGACCGCGCCGTCGGCGACCGCGACGCCCGCCGCGGACCCCGCGCCCTCCGCCCCCAAGGCGCCCGTCGTCCCCAAAAAGACCGCCCAGAAGCCCGCGAAGAAGGCGCCCGCTTCGGGCGAGGCCAGCTGCGGCGCGGGCACGTGCGCCAGCGACACGAAGAAGAACATCTTGTGACGGGGGCGGTGCGAGGCGTCGGCCTCGGGCTGCGCTGGGACTTCATGGACGAGCTCCTGGAGCGAGCCGAGGGCGACGTCCCGATCGACTTCCTGGAGCTCTCGCCGGAGAACTACATGGGCCGCGGCGGCAGGCACGCGTCGGCGCTGCGGGATCTCGCCGATCGGTATCCCCTCGTCACGCACGGCCTCACGCTGTCGCTCGGGGGGACCGATCCGCTGGACGACGTCTACCTGCGGGAGCTCGCGTCGATCGCGCGCGACCTCGGATCGCCCTGGCACTCTGACCACCTCTGCTTCGGCGCGGTGGGCGGCCGTGTGCTGCACGACCTGCTGCCCGTGGCGTTCAGGACGGCCGGCGTGACGCGGATCGCCGACCGCATCCGCCGGGCGCGCGACGCGATCGGGATGCCGCTCGCGATCGAGAACGTCAGCTATTACTTGCATCCCGGCCGGGCCGACATGGGGGAGGCCGAGTTTCTTTCGCGCGTCTGCGAGGCCGCCGACTGCGTCCTCCTCCTCGACGTCAACAACGCCTACGTGAACGCCCAAAACTTCGGGTTCGACGTCGACGCGTGGATGCGTGCGGCGCCCCTCGAGCGGGTGGTCCAGATCCACGTCGCCGGTCACGAGTGGTTCGCCGGCGAGGGAGGCGACCTCGGGGGTCGGTGCGACCCGGGCGCGTCGGGCGCGTTCATCGTCGATACGCATGGGGCGGACGTGCCCGATCCAGTGCTCGCGCTGCTCCGACGCGTCCTCGCGCGGACCGGCCCGGTGCCGGTGGTGCTCGAGCGGGATCAGAACATCCCGCCGCTCGGAGCCCTCTTCGAGGAGGTGGCGCGCGTGCGGGCGGCCGTGGACACGTCCGCCGCACCCGACCATGTCAGCGCTCCGCCTGCGGACCCCCGGCCTCGGCGCGGCGCGCCGCGCGGATGACGCCGCGCTCGGCCAGGTCCGCCAGAAGGCGGGCGACGTCGCCGGCGACCTGCTCCGGCGCGCTCGCGTGGGCCGCGCACGCTTCTCCGACCGCGCGTCCGATCGGCGCGCCGCCCAGCAGGCGCTCCACGATCGCCGCGGCGAGAGGGGTCAGCTCGAGCCAGCGCACGGCGTGATCGCGATCGCGGTACCCGAGCAGGCGCACCTCGCGCCGCGCAGGCGCCTCGACGCTGCCGTCGTCGTCGGGCAGCTCGTGCACCGCCCAGCCGTAGTGGAGTCGGCGCGCCGAAGCGTCGAAGACGAGCGCGCGGTCGATGGCGAGCTCCGTGGCCGCGGCTCCCGCGTGGGGGCTCGCGTCGCGCGCCGCGGACACTTCGAACGTCGCGATCTCGTGCGCGGCAAGATCGACGAGGTACGCAGGCACGGCGACGTCGGAGCGCCAACGCGGCTCGACCCAGGCGAAGAGCTCGGAAGGCAGGTCCCGCAAGAAGTGGGTGCGGGGTCCCACCTCGGCGACGAATCGCGCGAAGTCGGCGTCGAAGCGCCCGCCGCACGCCGCGTTCATGCGGCCTCGCGTCCGCCGGAGGACGCGCGCGACGACGCCCGACAGCCCGTTGCGCACCAGGGCCCGGTAGACCGCCAGTCGCCGCGGGGAGGCGAGCATCGCATCGATATCCCCCGGTTCGACGCCGTGGCTCGCGAGGAAGCCACGCAGGTCCCGCGCCATGGCCTCGGCGGCTCCCTCGGCCAGGCACGCGTCCGCGATCGCCTCTTGCAGGGTGCGCTCCGCAGCGTCCACCTTGGCACCGTAGCATCCGGGCCCGGGTGTGCTTAAGGTTCGGGGCGCGAGCATGAGTCGCCGCGTGTTCCCGCTCTGGCCCGCGGTCGCCGTCGTCTTTTGCGCGGCCGCGTATCTGTCGCTTCGATGGGACTCGATTCCCGATCGCTGGGTCGTTCACTGGGACGCCCGCGGGGTGCCCAACGGCTGGAGCGCGCGCACGGTTTCCGGCGTCTACGGACTGCTCGGCGTCGCGGCGGGCGCGATCGTCGTGCTGGAGGTCGTGGGCGCCATTTCACGCGTCCGAGTCGCGCCGGGCTTCGGCGCGACCAGGCATTTTCTCCGGTTGCTCGCGTTCGGGCTGTCGGTGCTCGTCTCGCTGCTGGCCGTGGTCCTGCCGCTCGGACCGGCGCTCTCGCCCGCGACCATGGTGGGCGCCGCGGTCGCGGGCGTCGGCCTGCCGATCGGCCTGGGCGCCGTCCGAGGGTTGGGCGAGCTGCGCGCGTATCAACGCACGGTGCACGGTGGCCCGCTCGAGGGCTACCACGGGCTTTACTACTCGAACCCAAAGGACTCTCGCTTGTGGGTCCCGAAGCTCGCCGGCGGGGGCTGGACCATCAACTTCGCTCACCGGTGGGCCTGGCCCGCGATACTTCTGGTGCTCACGCTACCCATCGCCCTCGGGATCGCCGCGGTCCTCGCGGTCGGCCCGCGGTAGGCGTCGCAAGCAATCGAGTTGCCGGCTGTCCACCTCAGCCGCAAGATAGTCGCTCCTTGCGCTGCGCCTGCGCCCGCGCTCTCCACATCTCCACGCGAGGCGCCGTACGGCACCTCGCGCGATTCAGGGTCGCGCTCTTCGCGTCCTCGGCCGCCGTCGCGTGCGTCGTCGCCGGCTGCGGGGGCGATCCTTCGAGCCCGGACGCACCAACGAGCGCCCCCGAGGCGTCGATCCTGGCGACCGGCGCCCCCACTGTGGACGCGAGCCTCCTCGAGGGCTCTCCGAGCGTGCCCGACGCGATCGCGGACGTGGGGACGTCCACAGCGGATCGCGCGCCGAACGTGGACGCCGCGGAGGCCGGTCCGCCCGACGTCGCGCCCGGGGAAGTCGACGCGGGGTCCGACGCGCCGGGCGGCGGATCGTTCATGCCGGCCGAGCACCCCGCATGGCCGCAGGTCCCCCTCATGGCGCAAGGCTCGGTGCTGCGGCCGATGCGCCTCGTGCCGATCGTCGTGCAGGGGGAGACGCTCTCGAGCGCGCTCTTCGGATTCGCGGACGCTCTCGTCTCGAGCTCGTGGTGGGCGGCTGTCGGAAGCGACTACCGGCTCGGCGCGCCGGTTCCGAGCGCCGTCCACGTGACCGGCGGAGCCATCCCGCAGAGCAGCGGCCGAGCCGACCCGCAGAACCCCGGCCGGGCCGACATGGAGAGCTACATCGAGAACCTCATCCAGGCTAACACCGCGCCGACGCCCGACGACCATACTCTCTACATCCTCTTCTTGCCCGCGGGGGTCGTCGCCTATGACGAGGCGAGCGGCACGTCCAACGCGAACTGCCAGCTCTACACGGGTTACCACTCGGCCTTCGAGACGTTCATGGCCGCTGACGGCGGCGTCCGCGGCGTCGCCTGGGGCTTCGCGCAGCGATGCGGAGCGACGCAGGGAGTGTCCGACCAAGATCGCCTCACGCTCACGGCGAGCCACGAGATCATCGAGGCGGCGACCGATCCGCTCCCCGGCTACGGGTGGAGCCAGGAGGGGCCCGGGCCGGCGACGCCGCCGCCGTGGACGCAGTCGCCGTATGCCGTGCTCGGCGGGGAGGTCGCGGACCTGTGCACCGGCACTCAGATCAGCGAGGGCGGTTATCTCTTCTCGCGCGTCTGGTCGAACACCGCCGCGATGGGCCAGGGCGATCCGTGCGTGCCGGCCCTGGCCGGCGTGGTCTACGTCAACGCGAGCGCCCCGCAGCCCTGGTACAAGGTCGCAGCGGGGGCCAGCGTCCAGATCCCGCTCACCGGCTTCAGCGAAGCGCCAGCGCAAGATTGGCTGCTCTACGCGTCGGTCGGCGCCGGCAACGACGCCGCGGGCCGCCTCCAGGCCACGATCTCGGCGGCGACCTCCGTGACGACGACGCTCGGGCCGACGGCGACGACGAACAACGGGCGCGGCGCGACCCTCGCCGTCAATGCGGCCGCGGGGACACCCTCCGGGACATGGTCGCTGATCGAAGTCACCAGTCAGCCGATGGCCGCCGGTGGAGGCGACCCGATTCACTTCTGGCCGGTGGGCGTCTACGTCCCCTGAGCGACCCGCAGGCTGTTGCTACGGCTTGATCGGAACGGCGCCGTAGAGCGGCACGGCGCTGGGCGCGTCGTGGGCGGCGTCGAGCGAGGCGCCCCCGCCATCGCGCTCCGTTGCGTCCGGCGTACCCGCGTCGGGGATGATGGCGGCTCCATAGAGGGCGATGGCCATCGGTACGTCCGGACTCGCGTCCATGGGCTCACCGGAAGAGGACGAGCCGGACACGCTCCCCGACGCGGAGCCGGACGAGCTGCCCGACCCGGAGCCCGACGAACTACCCGACCCGCCGCCCTCGCCTGTCGGCGACATGCTGCCTGCTTCGGCGCTTGGACCCCCGTCGCCGGGCGTCGACGTCGACGACCCGCAGTCGGTGGTCCCCAGGAGGGTGCCGGCGCCCGCGGCGAAGAGGGCCGCGCGCGATTTCCCCGCGACGCGCGCGATGCGTGCCGTGCGCCCGGGTTCCACCCGCGCGCCGCAAAAGGGGCATCGTTCGTCGGTGCGTTTGACGTGACGCGCGCATCCGCGGCAGGGCACCAAGGCAATCGTCATGACGTTCTCCTTTCCTGCGTCGTTTCCATCCAGAGCTCTGCCCGATCCCGGTCGGCCGCCGGCCACGTCTCTTCGACGATCTCGAAGCGGCCATAGTCGAACGGCTCGCCGTCGGCGGGGCGCGTCTTGATCAGGCGTTCGCGCTTGCCCTCCCGCCAGAGCTCGAGAGCGCGATGGTGGCAAAAGGGGTTGTTGCCCGGCCGGCCGAAGAGCACGTGCGTCGTCCACGAGCAGCCCGCCAGACACGCCTCGGCGTAGTAGCAACTCGCGCAAAAGCCCCACAGATCGCGGGGCGTGCGTTCGCGTGTGAAGCGCAGTGGCGCGGCGCGCTCCCAAATGTCGCGCAGCGAGTGGTCGCGCACGTTGCCCCCGACATAGTCCGCCGTCGGAAGCGAAGGGCAGCCCTTGACGTCCCCGTTGGCTTCGATCCCGAGCGTCACCCGTCCCGCCCCGCACGAGCCGGTGTGCTTGCTCGGGTAGTGCGCGCGGAGCGTACTCTCGTGCGGACCGAAGTAGCCGACGTTGTTGCCCGGGAAGAGGCGGACCCTGCGCTCGTCCGCTCGCGACTTGAGGCGGGCGAGCCGGGGCATGAGGTCGAGCATCTGGTACGGCTCGAGGAGCAGCTCGGGCTCGTCGGCGGCGCGGCCCATGGCGGCGGTGAGCTGCACCTGCCACCCGTGAATCCCCTCGGCCGCGAGCACCTCGAAGATGGCCTCGAGTTCGTGCAGGTTCAGGCGGTTCACCTGCGTGTTCGCCGCCACGGGGATGCCGGCGGCGCGCACGTTGCGCATCGCCTGGATCGCCGCGTCGAAGCTGCCGCGGACGCCTCGCAAGTCGTCGTGGGTCGAGGGCAGGCCGTCGACCGACACCGAGACGCTCTGCAGGCCGGCCGCCTTCGCCGCCTCCGCCCGAGCGGACGACATCCCGCGGCCGCCGGTCGTGATCGAGCATTGCATCCCGCTCGCGCGGATGGCCCGCACGATCTGCGTCCAGTCGTCGCGCAGGTACGCCTCGCCACCGATGAGGGTGACCTCCTTGACGCCGAGCCCCGCCATCTGCAGGACGAGGTCCAGGGCTTGCTCGGTCGAGAGCTCTTGCGGTCGCTCACGGCCCGCGCGCGAGCCGCAGTGACGGCACGCGAGGTCACATCGAAGGGTGATCTCCCACACGGCGTAGATGGGTCGCCAGGCTTCATCCGACGGTCGCGTCGTCTCGGCGAGCGGCAAACGGCGTCGCGGCGGCGCGGCGAGCGGCGCAAGTAGGAGCCGCCGGGGGCGAGGGCCGAGACTCACGCGCGCAAAGGTACCATTGGGTCGCACCGGCGCAGAAGGCCGCGTACGATAAGGAGTCGGCACCGGCGGAGGTAGGCGCCGCGGCCAAAGGCCGTAGCCTTCCCCTACCGTTGCGCGGCGTGCGCCGCCTTCTCAGGCCGGGGGGGTTCGAGGTCATCGCATGAGGATGAACGCCCATCGGCGGATGATGTGGACGGGGCTGCTGACGCTGACGGCTTCGTGCGCGGCGGGATCCCCGGCCGACACGTACTACGAGGGCCTCGGCACCGACGCAGCAGCGGTGACGCCCTCGAGCGACGGTGGGAAGAAGGATGCGACGTCGTCACACGACGCGGGCGGAGGGCCGGGCACGAACACGGGCGGTTCGGGGGCGGACGCCGACGGCGTCGAAGCGGCGACGACGGACGACGCGGCGGACGACATGACGGCCGCCAACGACGCCCCGGCGAACGGCGACGGATCGGCAGGAAGTGACGCGAGCACGGGCGGTCCGGGGTCGGACGCCGGCGCCTGCGCGTCGTGCAGCGGGTGCTGCGACCTCTCGGGGGCGTGCGTCTCGGGCGTCAATGACACGACCTGCGGTTCGGGTGGCGGGAGCTGCACCGACTGCACGATGATCGGAGGGAGCTGCCAGCCCGGCGGCACGTGCTCGGCCAACCCCGTGCCGGACGCGGGGAACGACGGCGGGTCGACGGGGCAGAGAGATGCGGGTGCGTGCAGCCAGCGAACATGCCGCAACGGATGCTGCGACAGCAGCGGCGTCTGCCAACCGGGGACGACGACGACCGCGTGCGGTCAAAACGGGCAGAGGTGCCGCGATTGCACGAACGCGGGCATCCAGCACGTCTGCGGAATGCCGATCCCGATCTGTCTCTGACGTCGTCGGGGCGTCGAATCGGCCGCCCCCCCGGCCCATGGCTGTGTGATCGAAGAGCTGCCGCGCCTCAGGGCGCGCCGCCGTCCGCCAGGCGCGGGCCGATTTTGCAGTAGCTCGGGAATACGGCCGGGATCGGCGGGTAGGGCTGCGGCTTCACCTTGAAAGGGTGGTCCTGGAAGAACTGCCAGATCGCGGGGCAGATGGCGGGCGGACCGCCCACGTGACCGCCCCCCGTGTTGCAATCCATCGAGAAACCGCCCCGCTTCTGGATGTCCGCCTCCCACGACGCGCTCGCGCTTGCGAAGTCGAGGACGACGACGTCGACGCCGGGCGCCCCGTGAATGGCCATCGCCGCCGGGACGTTGGAGGGGTCTTGCACCATCGGAGGGAAGACGATTCCGCCCGAGATCGGCGCGGCGGCTGCGATGTACCCCGACCGCGAGTAGCTCATCCAGGCGGCCTGCAGCGCCCCCGCGCTCGCCCCCGTCGTGAAGATGCGCCGGGTGTCGATGTGAAACTGCTGAATCGCGCACGCGACCACCTGGTCGGCCGTGTTGAAGTCGTCCGTGTACCAGACGCCGTCGCCCGTGTTCGTCCCCGTCATCTTGGATCGGGCGAACGACGCGACGACGCCTCCCTGCTGCTGCACGGCCTGGATCTGCGCCTGCCCGAACTGGAAGGTCACGTCGTTGGAGGTGCCGCCGGTCTCGTACCAGAACATGACGAGCGGACCGTGCGTGCTCGCCGACGGGGAGCCGGCCCACACCTCGACGGGTTCGCCGGCGAAGGTGAGCATCGCGGCGTTGGATCCCGGCGCGATGGTGGGGCACGTGCCCATGACGGTCGGCAAGTACATGGCCGCGGGGCTGTCGCCCCCG
>Ga0070735_10003943_pt1 | contig 12726 bp, 10 predicted proteins | sample Coa_R1_FD_66443 | JGI IMG/M metagenome (GOLD analysis project Ga0070735, IMG submission 66443) | Surface soil microbial communities from Centralia Pennsylvania, which are recovering from an underground coalmine fire - Coalmine... | ecosystem: Environmental > Terrestrial > Soil > Unclassified ...
CCACGAGCTGCCGGACCAGGAGCTGCCCGACCACGAGCTCGCCGCCCAGGAGCTGCCGGACCAGGAGCTGCCGGACCATGAGCTGCCGTTCCAGGTCCCTCCGGACCAGCTGCTCGCGGACGCTTCGAGCGACGCCTCCGCGCTCGCGTTGAAGGGCTTGCCGAAGATGTCCTGCTCGCCCGTCAGCACGACGCCGTCGCGCGTGAGGTGATCCTGCCCGCGCGACAGCTCGAGCGAGCCGCTGCCGGTCGCGTCAGTCCACCGCTGGCTCGACGAGAACTGCGGGTTGGCGTTGGCCATGACGCCGAGCCGGATCTCACCTGCGCCCTGCGCCTGCGTGTCGAAGCTCGACAGCTTGACCGCGTTGCTCTGGAAGAAACGCTTGACGACATCAGGCGACATCGTCGGGTACTTCTGCAGGACGAGCGCCACGGCGCCGGACATCACCGCCGTCGCCTCGGACGTGCCGCTGCCCCGGAAGTAACGCGGGTCGATCAGGCCTTCCGGGTGCTGCGCGTCGATGTACGAGTTCGGCACACGCAGCCCCTGCAGGTGGGAGCCGGGCGCGACGAGGTCGGGGTTCTTGCAACCCCCGCAACCGGAGGAGCTCGCGGAGAAAGGCGCGACCGTGTCGTCGGCGGTCGACGCCGTCCCCATCGAGTCGGACGCGCCGACGGCGATCACATACGGGTCGTACGCCGGGTCGCCGAGCCCGGGAGCGCCGGCGCCACGCTGGTAGCCCGTGTTCCCGGCCGACGCGACGACGACGATGCCGTGCTTCCACGCCTGCTCCACCGCGAACGCGAGCGGATCGACGCCGTAGCCCTGCGTCGAGTTCGTGCCGTACGAGAGGTTGAGCACGCGGATGTTCAGTCCCGGGTCGTGTGCGTGCTGGACGACCCAGTCGATCGCGGCGATCACCTGCGACACGTCGGCGCCGCCGTCCGCGGTCGCGACCTTGAGGCTGACGATGCGCGCGTCGGGTGCCATGCCTCGATACGCGGACGCGGGCGCGTTCGCATACGGCGCCGTCAGCGTGTCGTCGTGGCCCGCGATCAGCCCGGCCATGAACGTGCCGTGGCCGAATGTGTCGAAGTTCCTGAGGTTCGGCGCCTGCGACTCGAGCGACAGGTCGGGGCCGTAGATCACCTTCCCCGGCGCGCTCAGCCCGGCGACGGGTGCGACACCGGAGTCGATCACGGCGACGTCGATGCCCTTGCCGGTGTAGCCGGCGTTCCACCACTGCGCAGCACCGGTGTACTGCGTCGTCGAGTACATCGAGTTGACGTCGAGCCCAGGGTCGTACGACCCCGCGCTCGCCGCGGGTGTGACGCCGATCGCGAACAGCGCGCACGCGAGCGCGCCTCGCACCAGGTGCCGCCGGATCGGGCTGCCGCAATGAAGCCCGGTGAACGCCATCGTCCTCCTCCCGCATACGCCAATGCGGGTTCGCATGGGTGGAGCGCCGACCTTAGGCGACACCCGTCTGCGCTGAATCCCCCGCCCGAGGGACAGCGTCCAGGTTCACCCGATCGAGGCATCGTCGTCGGGCACCTTTAACTTCCTCGTGTGAGCGACGACGACGCGACCCGGCGGCCGCGACTCCATCACCATCTCAGTCCGCGGCGCGAGCGCTCGATGTTCGCGACGCTCGGATTCATCGCCGCGGTCGGCGTCACACGGGGCGTCACGACGCTGCTCCATCACCTCGGCGCGGGAGCGAACGGCGGCATCGTCGTCCGCGGCGTGCACGTCCACCACCTCGTGTTCGGGATCGTGCTCCTGCTGCTCGTCAGCTACGCGTGGCTGCTGCTGTTCGGGCTGGATGCGGAGCCGCCGCGGCGCGCCTTCCGCTGGACGGCGATCGCGTACGGCGTCGCCTCGGCGCTCGTGCTCGACGAGTTCGCGCTCTGGTTGAACCTCAAGGACGTCTACTGGCAGAAGCAGGGACAGGAGAGCCTCGAGGCGCTCGCGTTCTTCGCGGGCCTGCTGCTGTGGGTGACGTTGATCTGGCCGTTCCTGGTCGCGTTGTGGCGCCACGTGCAGCTGCACGGCGTGCGCGCGCTTCTACGCTGAGGCGTCCACGACCAGTGGAAACCCCGATGCTGCTCACGACGCGCGGCGCCACGATGGCTGTGTTCGGACACGGAGGTCGAGGTGTCGAGGCACATCTGCGGCGGATTCGCGGTGCTGGTCGCCAGCGCCGTGCTGGTGCTACCGGCGGCGGGGGCTGGGACCGGCCAGGTGATCTCGTTGAGCGCGACGTGGAAGGCAGACAGCGCGAGCTCGGGCACCGTGACCGTTACGTGGTCCGGCGTCCCGGTCGGCAGCTTCAACGACGGCTTCATCATCATGAACGGCACGGGCGCGCTCGACAGCGACTACGCCGGCGTGCTCGCGAGCCCGTGTCCGCACAACTCGTGCGCGTATCCAACGGGCGTGAGCGTCGACTGGATGATGGATGTGCACGGCGGCCCGACGGGGTCGTATTCGTTCGAAGCGCCGGTTTCCGCGACCGGACACTGGTACATCCAGATCTACCTCTACGGCTCGGCCGGAGGCGGCTCGTGCCCGTCGTGTACCTCGAACGTCGCCGAGATCGACGCGACGGCCGCCAGCAGTAGCGGCGGCGGCGGCGGTGGCGGGGGCGGTGGCAGCAAGACCGACTGCCTGGCGACCGCCGGCTGCGTCGTGCCGTTCCTGCGGCCGCCGGAGCTCGTCCGCGGGAAAGCCACGATCGTCCATTCGAGCGGCGCGAGTGTGCCGCTGACGAGGGCCAAGGGCGTCGAAGGTGGAGACACGATCGTCACCGGGCCGAAGAGCGCGGCGCGAATCCGATTCGACAACGACTCCGAGCTCACTCTCGGTCCCAGCACGACCGTCGGTGTCCCGCGCGCGAGTGCGGTCCAGACGGTCGTCGCAGGACCGTTGCCGTTCCTGCTCTCGATCTTCGGCGAGGTCGCGTGGCGGATCAGCGGCGGACACGCTCCGCTCCTTCTCGGCGGCTTCAATCCGTATGCCGTGACGTGGCCGGACTTCGAGGGCTACCCGGGGACGACGCCGGTGGTGCCCGAACCGGGCCTGCTGCCGTTCGCGTCACGAGCGCTACAGTCGTCGACCGGCGTGATGCTGACCGTCTCGTCGACGCGCACGTCGTTGCGCGTGTCGGTCTACAGCGGCGCGGCGGAGCTGCGAAACCGCCAGGGAGCGACCGCGAAGACGACGTTCGTGCGCGCGGGCTTCCAGAGCGTCGTCAACGGAGCGCACCTCCCGAGCACGCCGACTCGCTTCACGCCGCCCAAGAATCCGTTCTGGAAGTAGCCGACTCACCCGTGCGAGCCGTTACCGTTCGTGTCCGCGCGGGCGGTTAGCTCAGCTGGGAGAGCACCTGCCTTACAAGCAGGGGGTCGCAGGTTCGAGCCCTGCACCGCCCATCACCAAAAGTCCTGCAAAAGCGCGCCTCGCAGGTATCAGGCACGCGCACCGTTGGAGGCCCTGGCAGTCGCACGCAACTTCTGGGCAACACCTCTTCCCGCCGGACACCTGATCTGTCGTGAATTCACGGATGTGACGCGGCCGGCGCTCACGTGCGATTTGCAGCGACGTTCGAGGCGCGGCACGCCTAGTCGCGGAACGACGCCGAACTCCTGGCTCGCGCACGGCGCGCAAGGGGACTGCGAGCTCGACGGCACCAAGCTGAGCTCGTTTCGGAAGGACGGGCAGCGAGCGAGCAAGACAACCGCAGCGTTGTAATCGCGACGCCGCTGTGCCATCCTCGGTTGCGTCGTGACGCGGCTGGTTTCCGCCGGTCTTGTCCTCCTCGCATTGAGCGTCGCGGCCTCGGGTGCCGCGCAGAGCTCGTTCGCCACGAAGCCGTTCACGTTCGCGGTCCATGTGCCTCAGGCGGGTCATAGCGAGCTCGTCGCGATCAAGGTGACGGCCGCCGGGCCAACCGTCACCGGCAACCCGTTCCACATCGCCGTCACGAACGCGGCGAAGCTCGCGAGCTCGATCCGCGCGGCCTACGACGTCGTCACGACCGCGCGGAACAGCTGGCTCGTGTGGATCGCGGTCGAGTCGGTGAAGGCGCCGCGACCGGGATACACGCCGGGTCAGTTCAAACCGGACAGCAACATGAAGGGCACGATCGTCGCGAGCGGCGTGGAGCACGGGGAGAAGTACACGATCACGCAGTACGCCGTGAACTACCGGGTGAAGCAGTTCGCCGATTCGTACTGCGTCTCCTGGCCCGGAGAGCACGGCGGGAGTCCGGCGACGGGCGGCGGCGTCCTCGGTCCGCTCGTCGCGCGCGGCTCGACCGCGGGCCAGATCTTCGCCGACGCGGCCCACTGCGGCGCGGCGACCACGCCGCCGACGCCCGCGGCCAAGCTGACGTGCACGGGACAGGACAGCTACGGCGTGTACGCCGTGCGTGCGAGCGCCGCCAACCACCCGGTCTCCGGCGGTCTGACCGCCGGCGCGATTGCGTTCTTCTGCTCGAACCCGGCCGGCATCGTCGTGAGCGGTCTGACGATCGAGGCACCGGGCCACACGTTCGCGGGCGCGCAGACCGGTGTGAAGGGCGACCGGTGCGGCGCGGCCGGCGACACGTTGACGTGCACGCTCGATCCGCAGGACTCCGCGAACCATCAGTTCTCGGCCAGCATCGGGTTGATCTACAGCGACAGCGATTCGGTCGCGACCAACCCGAAGGGCTCATGCGGGATCGTGCTCAGCTACGAGCTCACGAAGAGCGGCGCAACCGTCGCCTCGGGCACGGCGACGCAGACGCAGGCCGGCGGCGGCTGCGGCTGACGGCCGTCTTCAGAAGCGTCCCGGTCGTTGTGCCCATGTTCGCTCAGCGGTAGTAGGTCTTCCAGCCGTCCGTCGGCACGGACGCCGGGCACGCGCCGCTCGCGACGTACACGCGCATGACCGTCGGTGAGTCCAGCTGCACCGTCACCGAGCGCGTCTGGTCGGCCCAGCAATGCGCGCTCGTCACGGTCGTCGGATCCGCCCACGTCGGGTCGGTGCGCGGGACGATGACGTACGTCGCGCTCCAGAAGCCGCCGATGCGAACCGTTCCGTCCGCCTCGATCGAGATCACACCCTGCGACATGTACGTGCCGTCGTAGGTGAGGACGTCGACGGGCCCGGCCGCGGGATCCTGGATCAGGAACCACTGGCCCTGCGCCGTCCCGAGCTGCCCCTGCGAGACCGTTCCGCACGACATCCCCGGGACGAGGACGCCTTCGTTCGTGCCGAGCTTCGCGAACCACGTCGTGCGCAGCGGCTCGACGTAGAAGCTGTACGGACACACCGCGTGCAGGTGGTTCGAGTGCGCGTAGCGCGCGGGGCTGATGAAGCTGTTCGTCACGCTCGCGTCGTCGACCCAGAAGTCGAACGCGTGACCGTCCATGCCGCCCGGGATGTACGCGCCGATCTGCTCGCCCGCGGTGACGCTCAGCTTCGTGACCGGATCCGTTGCGCTGCTCGGCACGGGCGTCGCCGGCACGACGGTCTGCAGCCGCGTCGAGATCTCCTTGATGTGGTACAGGTTGATCGTCACGCCGCAGCCGACGTCGAACTCGAGGCTGTACTCCGGCGGATACGGCGATCCCGGCAGCTGGTAGTGCGCGGCGCCGACGAGCGTCATGTTCACGGGCGCGTAGATGGGGAGGTGCTGACCGGCGAGCGACTGGTCGGGCGCGATGTAGGAGCGCACGGCGAGCACGCCGCCCGAGCCGGTCTGCCCGCCGATCGGCGTCACCGATTGGACGAACGCCGGGTCGATGAGGTTCGCGGTGAAGTGAACCGACGACGACGTGCAGCCGGGTGTCGGCGTGGTCGCCGTCGTCGACGTGCCGGCCGTCGTCGTCGGGACGCTCGTCGTCGTGCGCGGCGGTGACGTCGTGCCCGGACGCGACTGCGTCGGGATGCCGTGCTGCGACGGCAGCTTCTGCCACGTGAGCTTGCCCTTCGTCTTCTTGCAGACGAGCGTGACGCCCGGCCCGCCGCCCGTCTGCGCGCCCGCCTTCGCGCACCTGCCGCCGGCGATCGGCGACGGCCCTGCGCCTGCCCCCGAGAGCCAGAATCCCGCCGCAGCGAGGACGAGCGAGCCGACCGTCCCGAACACGCGCATGCGATGCGTCCTTTCGACGGCTCGAGGAGAAAAGAAAAGGGCGCCCGCGATGCGCCCGCGGGGATGCTACAGCCTCAGTGCGTGAGCGTCACCTTCGAGAGGCCGCCGGGGTGATCGAGATCGACGCCGCGCAACTCGGCGATGCGCATCGCGGCCAGCTGTCCGGGAATCACGGCGACGAGTGGAGTCAGCCACTCGGGGACGCCCGGCAGCAGCGGCAGCGCGACGTCCGCCCGGCTGAGCGTCGCGTCGTCGTCGGAGACGATCAGCAGGCGTGCGCCGCGCTCGGCCACCGCTGCGATCGCGGTCTCCATGCTCGCGTGCGCAGGTCCCGACGGCGCGAGCGCGATCACCGGCCAGCCCGGTCCGATCGCTGCGACGGGGCCGTGCATGAGGTCGGCCGCCGAGTACGCCTCGAACAGCAGGCCCGACAGCTCGCGCACCTTCAGCGCGATCTCGTGCGCCGTCGCGAAGTTGACGCCGCGCGCAACCGCGGTGCCGCCGCCGATGTGTCCGAGCCGGTCGACCGCGGCCGCGTCCGCGACCGATCGCTCGAGCTGCGCGGCGACGGCGACGGGCATCCGCGCCAGCTCGGCGGCTGCCTGTTCGTCGCTGGTCGACACGGCGAAGAGGAGCGCGAGCGCGCCGAGGGAGTTGAGATACGTCTTCGTCGCGGCGACCGAGAGCTCGTCGCCCGCCTCGAGGGGCAGAACCGCCTCCGCCGCGCGGCCGAGCGGCGACGCAGGTGCGTTCGTGATCGCGATCGTGGGCCGGCCCTGCCGCCGCGCTTCCTCGACGACGGCCCTGACGTCCGGCGACTCGCCCGACTGGGAGATCCCGATCACCAGCGCGCCGGTGAGGCGCGGCGGCTGGTCGTACAGCGTGTAGAGCGACGGCGTTGCGAATCCGACCGGCACGCGGTGCGCGCGGCCGAGCAGGTACTGGCCGTAGCGCGCCGCGTTCGAGGAGCTACCGCGCGACGCGATCACGACATAGCTCACGTCTTCGCGGTGGAAGAGCTCGCCGATCTCGCGTGCGCGTTCCCATTGCCGGTCGAGCAGGCGCGCGAGCGCCTCCGGTTGCTCGCGCAGCTCCGCTTCGAGGTGCGTGCTCACAGCCCGAGCCCCTCGCGTGCTGCGTCGAGCGACACGCGGCTGCGTCCGTGCGTTGCGAGGTAGCCGCGCGTGTGCACCGGCCGCCACACCGGCAGGCCGACCTCGACGACGACGACCCCTTCGCGGTCGGCCGCGTCGCGCATCCACGCGTGGCGATGTGCGTCGCGCACGACGTACACGTCGGCGTCCGGCACCGCCTCGCCCTCGTGCGCGATCACGGCGCCGTCGAGACTGTGCGCGTGCTCGCCGGCGGCGATGTTCGGCGCCGCGCTCAGCTCGACGATCCTCGCGCCGTGTGCGACGCGCACGTCACCCTCGACGACGAGCGCGCGCCGCGCCGCCGAGTCGGCGGCCGAAGTGAGAACCGGCGTCGACACGTTCAGATGAGTCGTCGTCCATTCCGCCAGCGCGCGCACGCGCGCCGCTCCTTCGGCGACGCGCTCCTCCGGCAGGCGCCCGCTGCGCGCGGCGTCGGCGACCGCGGCGACGATCGCGTCCACCGCGTCCTCGCCGAGGTCGTGGCCGATGCAGAGCGCGTCGACGCCGGCGGCGAGCGCGAGCACGGCTCCCTCCTCGACGCCGACGGTCGCGCTGACCGCGCGCATCTCGAGCGCATCGGCCAGGACGACGCCGTCGAACCCGAGCCGCTCGCGGAGGAGACCCTGCACCGCGGCGGGATTCAGCGTCGCAGGCACGTCGCCGAGCGCCGGCACGCGGACGTGCGCGGTCATGATCGACCGCACGCCCGCGCGAATCGCGGCGCGGAACGGCTCGAGCCCGGCTTCGACGTCGCCCGTCACCGTCGGCAGCTCGAGATGCGAGTCCTGCTCGGTCGCGCCGTGGCCGGGGAAGTGCTTCGCGCACGCGGCGACGCCGGTCCGCTGCAGGCCGGTGACGAACGCCTGCACGTGGCGGGCGACGAGGCCGGCGTCGTCGCCGAACGAACGAACGCCGATCACCGGATTCCCGGGAACGTTCACGTCGGCGACGGGCGCGAGGTTCCAGTTGACACCGACTGCGGCGAGCTGCGCGCCGATCGACTCGGCGACCGACTCCGTGAGCGCGAGGTCGTCGACCGCGCCGAGCGCCGCGTTTCCCGGCGACGAGGATCCTTCCGCCGCCTCGAGCCGCGTCACGTCGCCGCCCTCCTCGTCGATCGCGAACAGAGCATCGGGCCGCTCGACGCGCACCGCCGCGGTCAGCTCTGCGAGCTGCTCGCGCGAGGGCACGTTGTACGCGAAGAGCGTCAGCCCGGCGCCGCCCTCGGCGAGGAAGCGGCGGATCCACTCCGGCGGCTGCGTTCCCGGGAAGCTCGGGAGGAGACAAGCTCTCGCGAGCGTCTCCACGGTCACGCTTTCACTGCGCCGGCCGTCAGCCCGAAGGCGATCTTCCGCTGCACGAACAGGAAGAAGATGACGACGGGGATCGCCGTCAGCGTCGACGCTGCCATCAGCGCGCCCCAGTCAGTCTGGCGGCTGGTGCCGTAGAAATAGGAGAGCCAGACCGTCAGCGTCTGCTTCGCCTGGTCGTTCAGCAGCACGCGCGCGAAGATGTACTCGTTCCACGTCGTGATGAACGCGAAGATGCTCGTCGCGACGAGCCCCGGCGCCATCAGCGGCAGGAGGATCTTCACGAAGACGCCGAGGCGCGTCGACCCGTCGACCATCGCCGCCTCTTCGAGCTCCCTCGGGATGCCGATCAGGAAGCCGCGCAGCATCCACACGGAGAACGGCAGCACGAACGTCATGTACGTGATGATCACGCCGGTCAGCGCGTTCACCTGGTGGTAGCGCGCGAGCACGACGTAGAGCGGGATGATCATCCCCGCCTGCGGCAGCATCTGGACGCCGATCACGAGCACGATGAACCCCTCGCGGCCGAGGAAGCGGTAGCGCGCGAGCGCGACCGCGGCGAGGAAGGCGAGCGTGATCGAGACCACGACCGTGACGGTGACGATGATCAGGCTGTTCTTCACGTCCTGCCAGAAGAACGGCTTGTGCAGCGCTGCGCCGAAGTGCGACAGCGTCGGCTGCAGCGGAAGCCAGGTCGGCGTCAGGCTGAAGATCTGGTTCTGCGTCTTGAACGCGGTCGAGATCATCCAGAAGACCGGGAACGCCATCACGACGAAGACGACGAGGCCGACCGCGTTCCACACGCCCTTGTGCGAGCGGCGCCTCACGCGATCTCCCGTCCGATCTGCACCATCCTGCGCACGTAGAAGATGCTGAGCACGGCGACGATCAGCAGCATCAGGATCGAGATCGCCGCGCCGCGGCCGAAGTCCGTCTTCAGGAAGCCTTCCTCGAAGAGGTACGTGCTCATCAGGTAGTTGCTCGGATTGATCTTCGACTGCCCGATCAGCAGGTACGGCTGCGCGAAGACGCCGAAGTCCCAGATGATGGACAGGCTCGTGAGGATGAGCAGGATCGGCCGCAGGATCGGCAGCGTGATGTCGCGGAACACGCCCAACGGCCGCGCGCCGTCGACCTCGGCCGCCTCGACGAGGTCGCGCGGTACCTGCGCGAGGCCGGCGTAGAGCGTGATCGCGACGAACGGCAGCGCGCCCCACACGATCACGAGCGTCGTCACGCCGAGCTGCGAGAACGCCGTTGCGTACCAGTCGTGCTGGTAGTAGTTGCCGAAGTGCAGCGTCGTCAGCACGTAGTTGAGGACGCCGTTCTCGTAGTTCGTCATCCAGTACCAGACCTGCACGGCGACGACGACGGGCATCGACCAGACGAGCACGAGGCCGGACGTGAGCACGATGCGCATCCACGTGCTCATGCGTTCGAGCAGCAGGGCGATCAGCAGGCCGAGCACGATCGTGAGGCCGACGTTCACCGCGGTGAAGGTCACCGTGCGCAGCAGCGTGTGCCAGAACACGGTGTCGTGCAGGACCGAGCTGTAGTTCTTGAGGCCGACCGACGGGCCGGCGTGGCGGATCAGCTCGAAGAGGCCGTACCGCTCGGTCGACAGCTTCACGAGCCAGTAGAGCGGGTAGCCGAGAATCGCCCCGATGACGACGACGATCGGGAGGATCAGCCAGTAGGGCGTCGACCGACGGGCGATCCGTTCCCAGATGCGGCGACGCCGCCGAGACCGGAAGCGCGGGGTCTCGGCGGCGGTCGCCATTCCACGACTTTCGTGCAAACGCCTAGGCCTGGTTGAGCACCGAGGCGATGTTGTCGCTGGCAGAGGTCGCGGCCTGCTTGATCGTCAGCTTGCCGGTGAGGATCTGCGCGAGCATGTTGCGGAGGATGTTCCCGTTCTCCACGTCGACCCAATGCTTCGCGGTCGGCACGAACCAGCTACGCGCGGCAGCCCGCTCGTTGATGTTGTTGCCGAGCAGGCTCGTCGCGTTGGGGATGTTCCCCTTCGCCTGCAGCGCCTTCTCGGACGTCGTGCTCGTGAAGTCCTTGATCCAGTCGGCCGCGAGCGCGATGTTCTTGCTCGTGGTCGGCACCGCGAGATCGGACCCGCCGAGGAAGCCCGGCATCGCCTGGCCCTTGACGTGGCTCGGCATCACGAACTGCTGGGTCGCAGCCTTGTACTGGTCGCCGACACAGCAGCTGAACCAGCTCGGACCGACCATCGAGCCGGCCAAGCCCTGCGCGTAGACCGTGTACGGATTCGGCTGCGTCTCGATCGTCGTCTTGCTCGCACGGGACGCCGCGTTGAAGAAGCTCTGGAACGCGGCCAGGCCCGCCATCGACTGCTTCGAGTCCAGCGTGCCGATCCACTTGCCCTTCGACGTCTTCGCGATCGCGCCGCCGTAGTCGTAGACGAAGCCCATCGCGACGTACCAGTCCTCACCCGCGATGTACACGGGGGAGAAGCCCTTCGCCTTGTTCTTGGCGGCGAGCTTCTTCGCGTCGGCCGTGAACTCGGCGAGGCTCGTCGGCACGCTCTTGATCCCCGCCGCCTTCCACAGGTCGGAGCGGTAGGTGACGACGCGGGAGCCGGCGTAGTACGGCACGCCGTAGGTGTGGCCGCCGAAGTTCCCCGAGGCAGCCAGGCCCTTGAGCCAGTTGGACGAGTTGGCGAAGGTGGACTTGTACGAGTCGAGGCTCGCGAACGCACCCGCGGCCATGTACTTCGTCATCTCCGTGTTGCCCATCTCGATCACGTCCGGCCCGCTGCCGCCCGCGAGGGTGGCGTCGAACTTCTGCAGGTGGTCCGGCCACGTCTGGTACTGGACGTTGACCGTCGTGCCGGGGTGGTCCTGCGCGAACTGCGCGTTGGCCGCCGCGACGACGTCGGGCCAGCCGGACTGCGCATCGACCTGCAGCCAGACGGTGATGCTGCCGGCACTCGCCTTCTTCGGCGCCGCGACCGACGTCGCGGTGAGGACCGCGGCGGCCAGGACGGCGACGACGGAGAGCGCGGCGATGCTGCGTCTCTTCATCTCGAAGCCTCCAGAGTCAGGCGGGCCAACCGCTCGCTCCGGGGTGTGGCGAACTCACGGAGGGTTCGGCGCCGCTCGGGTTGGTATAGACCAATAGCCACTGGGGAGGGATGCTCGCACAGTGGTAGAGGAGTTGTCAATACCACTTGGTCACCGTCCGAGCACGGCAGTGAGCCCCAGCGGCTGCGCCGGGGCGCCGCCGGCGCCGAGCTCGGAGACCAGCCGGTAGCGGTCGCCGCGATACGTGGAGCTGGTGAACTCGACCACGTCGCCCGTCTGCGCACGGGTCACCCGCTCGAAGAGCAGAGCCGGCGAGTGGAGCGGCACGCCGAGGGCCACCGACTCCTCCTCGTTCGTCACGGTCGGCTCGACGGTCTGCGTGCCGCCGATGATCTCGACGCGGTACCGGCCCGCGAGTAGGTCGTAGAACGAGTTGTCCTCGAGGTCGCGGGCGGTCAGTCCCGGCACGAGCGACTGGCGCACGTGCAGGAGCTCGATTGCCATCGGCTCGCCGTCGGCGAGGCGCAGGCGCTTGATCACCGAGACCGGCTCCGAGGGCGACACGTGGAGAATCCGCCCGAGCCGCGCGCCGGCGGCAACGACCTGGAGGTCGAGCGTTCGGCTCGCGGGTGTCATCCCGCGCTCGCGCATGTCGTCGGAGAACGACGCGATCGTCAGACCCTTTGCGACCTTCGGCTCGTTCACGAACGTCCCGGCGCCGCGGCGGCGCACGAGGTAGCCCTCGCGCACGAGCTCGTCGAGCGCGGCGCGGACGGTCAGGCGCGACACGCCGAGGTCGACGCTCAGCTGGCGCTCGGACGGGATTGCGTCGCCCGGCGCCAGGGACTCGATCAGGTCGAGGACGCGCTCGCGCGTCTCGCGCTGCTTCGTCATGCGGGCACCAGCTCGGCGGCGTTGCCGGCGCCGATCCGGTCGCCCGTCTGGCGGTCGAAGAAGTAGAAGCGGGCTGGATCGACCGCGAGCTGTAGCCGCTCGCCGACGCGCGCGGTTGTCCGCGCGTTCACCCGCGCCGTGAAAAGCGCCTTGTTTCCAGGCAAAAGTGC
>Ga0070735_10003944_pt1 | contig 12724 bp, 5 predicted proteins | sample Coa_R1_FD_66443 | JGI IMG/M metagenome (GOLD analysis project Ga0070735, IMG submission 66443) | Surface soil microbial communities from Centralia Pennsylvania, which are recovering from an underground coalmine fire - Coalmine... | ecosystem: Environmental > Terrestrial > Soil > Unclassified ...
GAATCTAGGTCCGAAATCCCCTCGAAGCCCCTGACGTCCCCGAATTTGCCACCAGATTTGCCACCAAAACCTGAGGGGAGATCGCCGCCCTCCCCGCCTATCGTCTCGCGTGCAGCGGCTCATCTTGGTCGTTAGGAGTCATGAAGAAGCGGTCCCTCTTGGTGGCGTTGCTGAGCGCTTCGCTCGTCGGCTCGGGCCTTTGGGTCGCAGTTCCGCCATTTCCCGACCCGCGCCAAATTGTTGGACACCCTTACCGTGAAGTATTGGAGAACCTGGGTCCGCCAACTGGTGGGATTGCCACCAAGTTTGTTGCTTGGGACCGAAGGCGCGGACTGACCGATTGGGAGCTTGAGATCTATTCGGAAACTCCGAAACCAGACTTGACTTGGGTCCCAAGGGAAGCGAAGCGTTGCCTTTGGGTGCCGTCAGTTGGTGTAACACTGTGGTGTGACTACGCAATGACGGCGCGAGTACTGTTGGATAACTACTCTACACGCTCCCAAGCAATCCTGCGCAGAGCTGGGATGCGGCTGCCGCGCGGGAGCGCGACGTCGATACGCCGGTCTTGGGGTCCGTCCCATCATCAATGCGGCGCCAAGCGTAATCTTCAGGAGAAGATCCCTCGTTTCGTTCGCGTGGCACTCAGAAGCTGTACCCGAACCTCACCCCGACCACCCGCGGTCTGAGCGGTGTTTGCGCCAGAATGAAGTCGTCAGTAGTCGTGAAGACGGCCGCGTTCGAATTGGTCAGATTCTGCCCGTAGGCGGTGAGGGACCAGGCGTCTTTTGACACCCCGACGGAGGCGTTGAGGGTCGAGTAGGCGGGGTCCACGAACCGCAGCCTCGAGGTGCTGATTGTGACGCCGGGGACGAACGGCGGATTCGCGCCTGCCTGGGTGAATGAATGTCCTTGGTGCTGCACCCCTAATTGGACATGCCCCGCCACGCCGTTCAGGGATCCGAAGTTGGTGGAAGAGATCGGGAAATCGTAGCTGAGAAGGAAGCTGAGGCTGATCGGCGGCGCGTTGGACGTGGGCGCGCCGCGCGGGCCGAAGGGATTGACGAACGGTGTGCAATTGCTCCCGCTCGAGTCGCAGAGCTGGGTGATCGGCTTGCCGAAGTTCGCGCTCGCGGGATTATTGTTGATGAGCTGCGGCGAGTTCACCTGCTCGCTGCTGTTCCAAGCGGCCGTGCCCTGGAATTTCAGCCCGCGCCAAATCTGCGCGATGAACGAGGTCTCGGCGCCATTGATGCGGAAGTTCTGGCCGTTGTCGTTGAAGAAGAGAGTGCCGGTGAAGCCCGGGTCGAAGAACTGAATCTGGACGTTTTTCCAGTCCTCGCGGTAAAAGGCGCCATTCCACTGGAAGTATCGGTCGAACAGCCGCCAGTCGGTCTTCCAGCCGACCTCGTAGTTGTTGAGCGTGTCAGGATGCGCAGCTTGGGGAATTGCGAACTGCAACTGTCCGTCGGGACCGAAGCCATGCATGGCGCCGCCATTCTGATTGAACAGACCCGGACGGAAGCCCTGCGAGAATGTGAGATAAGTCAGGATGTGCTGTGAGTCGCCGAACAGAGTCGGATCGATGCGCCACGAGAGGTTAGCCTGCGAACGCCAGCCCTGCTCGGTATCCCTGAGGTTCTGCGCATCGAGGTTGAATACAAATGCGGGATTATGGCAGCCAGTCGGCGGGGCTCCACCCTCGAAGCAGCCAAAGCCGCTCTCGACCGAGCCCACGAAGTTGTTCAGGAAGACGAAGTGCCTCGTACCTGCCGTCAACGTCAAGTGGGAAGTCAGATCGAAGCTGACCGAAGTAAACTCAGCGACCTGCCTGAGCTGTCGCCTGTCATCCGTGCCGAAGCCGGTATGCTCGGGATACAGGCCGGGGTACTTCACGGTCGTCCCCGGAATGGTGCCGAGCGGCGTGAAGCAGCCCATATTGCCCGGGGTCCCCGGTGGCCCATTTGACGTGCACAGGGGCGCCGTCACGTACAAGTCCTGGGTCTGGTCATATAGAAGGTTGCTTTCCTCATAAACGCCCAGCAAGCCACGCAAACGCCAGGTAGCCGGGGTCTGCACCCGGATCTCGTGCTGCGACACCCGGTTTTGCTGCTTCGAGTGCGTCGCCGCAGGGGCCGAGAAGCAGCTGGACTTCAGGCCGCCATCCCCGCCAGAGCCGGGACCGAAGCACTGGTAGTAGTCGCCATAGACTCCGCGTGCGTAATTGGTGTAGTCGGATTGGGTCTCGAGGTTGCGAGTGAGCAGGCCACCGGTGTAGATGAGGCTCAGAGGGCCGGCCTTGCCCTCGAGCGTCCACGCGGTGTTCGAAGCCTTATCATTGTGGAATGATGGGACGAACAGCACGACCTCGAGGGGATTGAGCTTCTGGCCGTCCGGAGCGTTCGGGTACTGGTAGAACACGCCCTCGGCATCCAGATTCTGATACAGCTGCGTGACCAGAAGGCTCCAGTCCTCATTGAACTGGTACAGCCCCTCCACCCGACCTCCTTGGTAAGTGACCGGATTGATCTTGTTCCTCGCGAGCTGCGCGTTATCGGCGATAGGACTCCCGGGGGGCACGCAAAAGCCGTTGTTCGCCCCGCCGTCCGGGCACTGTCCGTTGACAGCGGGGAAGTTGGCGTAGTGGATGCCAAGGTCGGTGTCATGACGGGTGAAGGTCCCTGGCACGTTGTTGATGTAACCGCCCTGGCGGTCGTTGTAAGCCACAAAGCGCAAGGCCATGTGCTGCGGAATAACCGGCAGGTTGAGCACCCCGGTGACTGCGGTATTCGGATCGCCATGCGCGGTGACCCCGTAGTCGGCGTTGAAATTCCCCTCCACCACATCAAGCTTCGGCTTGTTGGTGATGTAGCGGATCGCGCCCGCCTCGGCGCCTGAGCCAAATAGTGTTCCCTGCGGGCCTTCCAGCACCTCGATTCGGCTCAGGTCCACCGGGTAGATATCCAGGTTCTGATTCGGGAGCTGAGTGGATTGATTGTCCAGGTAGACAGCAACGTTGGGCCAGAGGGCCGTCCCGCCGCTGAACTGGGTGGCCTGCGAGCCGGCGCCGATGCCGCGAATGAAGATCTCGTTCTGACCCGGACCGTTGTCCGCGGAGGTGAGGTTCGGCACCAACCTGACGTAGTCCTCGAAGGAGGAGATATGCAGCTGCTCTATCATCTGCCCAGTGAGGGCCTGAATCGTGCCAGGTACATTCTGGACGTTCTCGCTGCGGTGCGTGGCGGTGACGATAATCTCTTGCAACCCCTGGGACGAGGTGTCGGCGTTCGACGAGGCAGCGCTCTTCGCGGCGGCCTTGTTACGCTCGGCAGGAACGGCGGGCACCTGCTCGGCTAAAGCATTCGTATCGGCGTTCCCTCCATCGGACGCCGGCTGGGCGGCGAGCGCTCGCAGGGACACGGCGCCCAAGATGGCGGCGACCGCATAAGAGATCTTCGACTTCATAGCAAACCCCCTGAAATAATTTTAGGGCGCGGCCAAGCCTTTGATCGCGTATGGATTGGAACTGCCAGTTGCCACCGGAGGCATGAACGGATGCGTCAATTGTTTGTGAGCGAAGGGCCCATTAGCTGATCCACGTTCCCGTCGACCGATTCGCCGCCGCCGTCAACGCGACCGACCGTGGTGGGCGTGCGTCGCACTGTTAAGCGTCGAACGCTAGGTGCGTGGATTGTTCCAGAAAATCTCGCGGACTACGAGTCCGCCGCTCGTGCGCAGGAACGGCGTGAGAGGACGATGTCCTCGTACGCCCGATGGCCCCGGGCAATCTCGCCTGCCATTTACGGGGTCATTGTGAAAACCCGAGACAGCGGACGGGGTGGTGCGATGCGGGCTCGCCAATCGCAGCGCGCACCTCTACTCATGGTAGCGCCACAGGGCATCGCCGAGGGTCGCGCGGAGCGGCGCCAGCCAGGGTTCGTAGTGACGCCACTGAGAGAGACCCTCGCGATAGATCGGCTGGCGGACCTGCTCGGAGCTTGCCGTCCGAACACTGCGCTCGGTCCGGTGGAACTCAAGGCAGGCAGCATCGAACTCTAGCTCGCAAAACTCGAGCAGCCGGTGAACGCTGCATTCCAGGTCCTTCACGACATCTTCGTAGTGTAGACGCAGAATCCGCCCGGGCAGGACCACATCCCAGTGGCGCATGAGATCGAGGTAGGTGCGGTAGTAACGCGCGATATCTTCCAGGCTGTAAGTGAACACCTGTCCTTGGGCGAACAGCTGCTTGAAGTTGCCGAAGCAGCAGGCCATCGGCTCTCGGCGCACATCGATGATCTTCGCATTCGGCAGCATCAGTTGGATCAGACCGATGTGCCGGAAGTTGTTCGGCATCTTATCGATGAAGTGCGGCCGATCGGTCAGGCGGTACGCTCGGGTCGCGCTCAGATATTGTTCCCCCAGCTGGCGAAAATCCTGCGCGTTCATGTTCGAGAGTACCCCGGGATAGCGCGAGTCCCGCCCGTCCAGCTCCGTCACAATGCGTGGCACGTCAGCGAGCTCGTGCGTGCCTTCGACCTTCCAATGCGACGCCAGGATCTGTTCGATCAGCGTGGAGCCTGCGCGGGGCAGACCGACGATGAAGATCGGGTCCGCAGCGTCCGCTCCACTGCCGCGGTGATGGGCGAAGAGCGCAGGACTACAGACCTCGATCTGAAGGCGGGCGTTACGTTCAATCTGTTCCGGCCGGTAAGGGCTTGCCGAGTGCTTCAGCGCGTTGCCGCGGCTGTAGTACTCGAAGGACCGCGCGTATTCCCGCCGGTCCTCGAGCGCCTTGCCGAGTGCGAAGCATAAGTGGCATCGGTCATCAGCGGATGTCGAAAAGGCCGACTCTGCAGCAATCATCCGCTCGAGCTCCTCGTCGGTGAAGCGATAGGTCTTGAGGTTGCCCAGGCTCCAATACGCGTCGCCGTAGCCCGCGCGAGTGGACGCCGCGGCGCGATACTCGGCGATGGCCGCCTCGGTGTGGCCCGACGTCTTGAGCAGGTGAGCAATCGATAGATGCAGCTCCGCAGGCTTCTGCGCTCCGGGGAGCAGTTGCCGGTAAAGCTCAATGGCCCGCTGGTGCCTGCCCAGCCCTACCTGAGTGAGGGCGTGGAGCGTGAGATAGTCTCGGTTGGTCCGATCGGCGGCGAGCAGTTTCTCTACCTGCTTCTCGGCCTGGAGGTGCAGCTGGCGCTTCGAGAGCACCTGGGCGTACTCGAATCGGGCAGCGTGGTCGTCTGGCGAGAGATCGAGGAGCCCTTCGAGCAGCAATTGAGCATCAATGTGACTGTCGCGCTCCATCGCGATACGCGCGAGCAGACGCATGGCCTCGATGTGATGGCCGTGCCTGAGCAGGAAGGCGCGAATGAGTTCCTCGGCCCGGGCAAACTCACCGTCCGAGAACAGGGTGGCCGCTGTCACGACCTGTGGGGGCAATTCGCGCAACCTGGCAGCCTGCGTAGCAGCCTGCGCGGCATCTGCAGCCTGCCCGGTGATCCGGTACAAGCCCTCCAACATGCTCCAGCTGGCCGGCAGCGCCGGGCTGATGTTCACAGCGCGCTGGAAGGCCTCGATCGCCTCGCGAACCTGCGTTAGGGCGACATGGCAGAAGCCGCGTTCCTGATACGAGCGGCTGAAGCGCGGATACAAATGCTCTAGCCGAGAGAGTGTTTCGAGAGCAGCCGGGATATCACCGAGCCGACGTTGCGCGTGCGCGCAGCTGTACAGAACGTCGCGATTCTCGGGGGCCGTGACGAGCAGTGCCGTCGCCGCTTGCTGAGCTTCAGCGAACCGTTGCTCCTCGATGAGCAGACGAAGCCGCTTGACCTCGAGCTCTACCGGTAAGGGATCGGGCATACAGTTGAAGCAAGGCGCGGGACCTCCCGCGGGAAAAGCTGAGATCCTACCCCGTTAGCAGCCGGAGGAGCTTTATCCCTTGCCTGCCAAGGGAAGCACAGCCCTGTCGCACGCCCCTGGATGGAAGAGCGCAAGTACTGCACGCTCGTTGTCCGAGAGCCCATGAACGATGATGAAGCCGTATTGATTGCGGTGTCCAGCCCCTACGCCTACGGCTATCTGGCTGAGGAGCTTGGACCGTCATGGCTGGGCGCCCGGACACTCAAGACTCGTAGCCACAGGCTGACTCGTTGCTGGCCGACTGTTGTCAGGCACTGGTGTTTCGCTTCGTCCTGTATTCCGCAGGGCGCGCAAGAAATGATTCTAACGCGATACCATCTGCGCCGACGAGCAGCTTGCGCTGAGGCTTGAAAATTTCACGCTAGGGCTTCAGAACGATCTTCGTTCCATCCGGCACCGCGCGCCACAGCTCATCCATCTCTCGATTCGTCACTGCTACGCAGCCGTCAGTCCAGTCGACAGCACGATGTACCCGCCCTATCCAACCCAACCCGTTCTTCATGCCGTGTACCATGACTAGCCCACCAGGATCGACACGGAGCGCTCGCGCGACAGCTATGTCCGCAGGTCCGGGATACGAGATGTGCAATGCGCGGTGGAAGGAGCTGTCGGCCTTTCGGTAGTCAAGGCGGTATTCACCCTCAGGTGTTCTACCGTCACCCTGCTGCTGCATCGGACCTGTCGGATGCCGACCGAGGGACACGGCATATGATTTCAGCAGCACGCCCCGTCGATACAGCTCGAGGCGACGGGCAGACTTCTGTACGACAACGAGATCTGCCTTCGCATCCGGAGACAAGGCTGGCCTGGGCCAGGCACTCCACGCCGCAAGACTAACAACCATCAACACCAACGTGACCAATCCGATCTTTGTCACAAGGCATCCTTCGACTCAACATCGCTCGAATGTCTCCAGCGGGAGACCTCCGGCCGCAAACAGTGGCGCGCGCCAGTCGACACCCAGCACGCTTACCGTCGCTTCAGTTCTGCACGCGCATTGCTCAGGGTTTCATCAGCGGGAACTCTTCGCAGCGCCCCCAGGTCGAGTTCGCGGCTACGGCGCAGCGACCTAATCTCCCTCTCGATCTCCGAAACTGCGCGTGTCATTGCCACAAAGGGCCCGCCTACTGGTGGTAGATCTCACACGGCGAGCGCCTTGAGGACATGCACCGGGTCTGTGCGGATCGCTGCGAGCAGTGCCTTGGCCGGCCCCGTCGGCTCGCGCCGACCCTGCTCCCAATTGCGCAACGTGCCAACATCGACGTTAGGAGGGCCGCGAACTTCGGCTGACTCAAGCCGATCTTCGAGCACAGCTCCTTGATCGAGAGCGCATCAACATGGAACTCACGCGACGGTGCCCGCTCCCCGCGGGTGATCTCGTTCATCTGAGTCATGCTTTCGATAACCCGCGACCTCCGCTAACAACCGTGGGTGGTCGAGGCAGTCACTGATAAACCATTGAAGTATCGGACGCGGCGTCCGAACAGGAATCCCGGCGGTAGCACGCCCATCCCAGGGATTCTAAAGGAAGTAATTGGCGGAGCGGACGGGACACGTTACGCAATACCAACTTATTGAAAGAAAAAGACTTATTGCAAATCGCGTCCCCGTCGCGCCTCCTGAAATACCCCCAGATTCGTGTAGCTCTCGGTACCGGTCGGTACCGAGCCGTAGACGTCGTGAAGGCATTCGCAGGCTGCGGAACGCAACCGCCCGGACAGGGTAATCAACCCTCGCCACCGAGTCCACAGCGACACAGAACTGGGGCCTTGGGCGTAGCGCAAGATCTCGCCCTCGCGTGCGCCCTGACGGTTGCCGCTTGAACGGTTAATGATACGGAGCTAGTTTGCACCCACCTTATTGTCCGAGTACGTTATGGAAGGTTTTGAATCGACTGCAGAAGAGTGGCCAAGCGCCGAAGAGAAAGCCAAGAACGTGGCGCAGGCGATAGCGCTCCGGGAACAGGCGAAGGCGGGAGGTCTGCACTTCAGCGTCTACCTTCCCCCAGGTTTGGCTGAATGGATGCTGGGACTGGTGGAGAACGAGACATTCGTCGATCCGAGTGAGGCCGTATTCGTAATGCTTCAGGAAGCGCAGGAGCTTGAACCTCACCACGACCTGCGGGGCGAGTTGCTTAATCGAAGGCTTCAGGCGCCCGAGCGTGATCTGCGTCCGGCGATTTCTGCGGAAGAAGTGTTCATGCAGTTAAAAGAAAAACTCGCATCGCGACCTGAACCGGCAGTGTGGGAGAAACACAAGCCGGTGTCGTCGTAAGAGGAGCGATCAGGGCCTCCCTCAGCGGCCATCAACACAAAGGAAATACGGGGCTGATGGACCGCGCTACCCACCAACCGCTTCAGCGATGACGGAACGCCACCGCGCTATGCGAGGCTGGGGAAGGGAGCCCCCGATGGGCCTGCACGGACACAAGCGTTCGCAACAACACTCGCAGCTTGCACGCTAACTCGGCGCAGGTATACGCGCTCAAAGCCACTTTGCTAGATGTCGGGTCACGCCACGTCTCCAGCACGCCTACGGCTATCCTCGGCACGGCAGACCGATACCGCGTAACGGATGTCGTACACAGCCTCGAAGCCGAACGTCTGTCCACGTCGTAAAGATTCACACGAGACCATACCTAGTAATTTCGCCAGCAAAATCTCCGTCACTTTCGGACGTTGTGGACAACTGTTGAGAAAGACGAACTAACCGCCGCCGTTCGCAAAGATTTTCTTGCGTATGACGTCATGCTTTATTCCCTCCTCCGCCTCACTCACATCCATTCACCTGCTTTTATATAACATGCACCCTTCCTGAGGGCGCGCTAATATCTGTCTGCATGTATGACTTGAGGACTTGAACTTGGGAAGGTCGATTGTTCGCCATCGGAAGGAACAGCGATCCAGACGCCGCAATCCGAGTCGTTACGCATCCACCGACAAGCCTCTTGATCAATCGGAGGAGCTCCGCACAGGCGCATCGGCAACGCCGACAGGCCGGCGCGCCCGAAGGCGGATCGACAAAACCACCACCTCCAGAACGGGTCCAACAACCTCGAGTCTTCCGCGCGACTACGCTGACGTCCTTGGCAGCATCAAAGCCCGCATCCAGAAGGAGCGCTTGCGCACGGTACTGGCGGCCAACTCGGCGATGGTTCTGCTGTACTGGGACATCGGCCGCATGATCCTCGGGCGGCAGCAAGACTCAGGATGGGGAGCCAAGATCATTGACCGCTTGGCCATTGACTTGCGTCATACATATCCGGATATGAAGGGGTTTTCACCGCGCAACCTAAAATACATGCGTGCCTTTGCGGCCGCCTGGCCCGACCGGGCAATTGTGCAAGCGCCTCTTGCACAAATCACCTGGTACCACAATCACAGCGGAACTTCGCTTCCGAACCGCTGTCGGCGGCACACCCAGGGGATCGATTCAGAAACCCTTGTCATGGCCGAACCTCCACTAGATTGTCGTCGGAATTGCGGTCTATCCATTTGTTGTACGGGTCCACGCCGACGACCGTTGGGGGGCGGTCGACAATCATAGTGAACGTCTGAACTCCCGAGTAGAAGCGCCGCCGCCCGAGCGACAAAACGTCTACGCTCCCGAAGGTGGCTTCTGAGGGCCGCCGGTCAAAGGCCCCGACATCGAGCGACTCGTCGACCGGCACCTCGCGCTCGTTGCCCTGACCATCCGCATAGAACTTGTGGACCTCGGCGGTGATGCTCGCCTCATAGCGGCCGTTGCCGAGCGGGCGTGTTGAGGCGCGCAGCGCGCGGATGTCGTAAATCGTGATGCGTTCAAACAGGTCCGTGATCAGCTTTTGTTGGTCCGGTGCCGCTTCTGCGCGCAACGCGGCGATGAGATCGAGCGTAGTCGGATATGGCGGGCCTTTCGGCGCTCCGCCAGACGAGTAGCGCTCGAGCAACGAGCGCAGCGCATGATCCACCGTAGCCTCGCCCAGCCGGTCCTTCAGAAGGTACATGACCAGGCTTCCCTTGCGGTAGTGGATGTAGCCCTGGTTCTCAACCTTCATCAGCGGCGTCTCCTCGGCGCTCTCGTGACTGCGGCCCTTGAGGTAGGCGTCGAGCTCGAACTTGAGGAAGCGGCGGATCCTGTCTGGCCCGTACGTCTTCTCCATGACCTTGAGCGCGGAGTACTGCGCGAGTGTTTCCGACAGCACGGTCGCTCCCTGCGCGGCGGCTCCCAAGATCTGATGCGCCCACCACTGATGGGCGATTTCGTGAGCGGTCACATAAGTCACGTAGTCGATCCGGTCTGGGTTACGAAAATCGGTGATGAATCCCAGCTTTTCGGAATACGGGATCGTGTTTGGAAATGCCTGAGCGAAGGTCTCGTAGGCGGGGAACTCGAGGATTCGCGCTTGGTGGAACTGATAGGGACCGTAGCTGCGACGGTACTCGTCCAGGCTGCTCTGCATCGCCCGTAGCATACGCTCCACATTCCATGGATGCTGACGGTCGTAGTAGACACTCAGCTCCACTCCGTCGTGATTCTCGGTGCGCACTTCGTAACGGGCGGACTGAATCGAGAAGAACGAGGCGATCGGCGCGTCGGAGACGTAGCGCGCCATCCTGCGCCCCTCGCGGATCGTGTCCGACACTTTGTAGCCCGGCGCGATCGGCGTCTGGTCTGCGTCGGTTGTCACTGTAATGTCCGATTTCACCCAATCGAACATGGCGTAATTGAACTCCCGGACAGCCGGGTCTTCCGGCGACGGCCAGTGGGTCACCGGCGGAAGTCCATAGCGACGTCGTGTGGACCGGTCGCGCAGGAAATCCCCTCGCGACAGGCCGATCTGAGGCGTGAACTGTGAGCTCTCGATGAACGTGCCGTTGGCTGCGATCTGAGTGAGATTGCCGCTGTTGCGAAATCCTCGCTGCTGCCGGACGGACACGAACTCCAGTGAGCGCCGCTCGCCCGGACGCAGGGGCTGTTCGAAGCGATACACGTGATAGTTAAACTCAGGGAATGAGCGGACGAGCGTCGCGCCTTCAACCAACAGGTGCGACATGATCAGATCGCGCGCCCAGAAAACGTGAACTTCAGCGAGCGGGTACGTTTTCCTGTTCTGGATAAGGTAGATTCCCCGAGTGACCAACTTCAGGGCGTGAGGATTCAGGTCGAGCGCGAGACGCACTTCAGCAATAGCTGGCTGAGGCGTCTGCACGAAGCCGGCGAGGGCCTTCTCGTAAGCGGCAAGGTACCGATCGCCGTCGCGCTCATCGCGGTATTCGTTCCAGACGTTTGTATTGAGAAAGATGTACGCGCCGGTGGTAGCGAACACTGCGAGAGCCGCCCCGGCTAGCAGCGCTGGACGCCCGCCGAGCAGTACGCCCAGCTGACGCAAGCGCCGCCGTAACGGAGCAGGCTGCCCGCGGCGCCAGAGAGCGCAGCTTCCCAGAATCAGCAACACGCCCGCGGCGCCCCAATACAACCTGAACCACGCAGCGGCACGCCCGGCGACCCCCGTTCCATTCATGTCGGAGAGCTGCACCGCGGGACTGTGGCCATACAGCAGCAGGTTGTGGCCGAAGCCAAGGTTGCCAGCAGCCAGCGTCACGGCCAGATAGACAACCATCAGGCCCCAGCCGGCAATCTTGTTTGGAGCGAGCACCTGCAGGAAGACAGCGAGCACAGCCAGGAGTATCCAGTCTATGCTCTGAGGAAGAATGTACCAAGCTACGTACTTTTGCAGCTCGTAGTGGGTGTAACCCTTCGCCGTCTGCACAAGAATACCCGCCCCCGCACTAACGAGGAGCACGGCCAAGACCGCGATCCCGGCTGCCAGTATCTTCGGCAGAACCAACACCCAATCTGACGCCGCCGTTGCGTCGACGATCTCGTGCATCCGCCTGTCTCGATCTCCCCAAACGAGTTCGCCTGCGTAATAGACCGCGATGATCAGCGACACGAGCGTGAACGACTCGTGCAACGACTCAATCACCATGCGAGTGACCGGATAGATCTGCGCCTCGTACAACTCGTCCCCCGCATACCACAAGCGTGTGACCGCATTCAGGAGTCCAAGCACAATCAGCACCAGGAATGCGGGGCTTCTCAGCACCTGAGCTGCTTCGAAGCGGATGCGCACCCACAGTGCGGACCCGCGTGAACCAACCCGGGCCGCTGCCCTTTCGGCACGAGATCCAGCGGCTGCAGACAGCCCTCGACTCTCGAATCGGAAGACCGCACAAGCGGCCGCAAGACAGGTTGCTCCGATCGCTAGCCACAGCGCGCGGTTCCAGAACAACACACCACCGGCCGGCAACAGCGTATTTCGCTCGGCCGCCGTCCAATAGCTGGTAACTGCCCGAAATGCCCCGAAACCGAACGGCTCCAGCAGAGCCACGGTAGCGCGCAGCTCCGGCCTGTCGAGCAGTTGTTCGGCGATTACATACAGCACGAGCAGGCCAATGACGCTTACGTAAGTCCACATCGCCGAGCGCGTTGCCGTTGCGACTGCAAAGAACAGTGCGGCGGTGACGCACAGGTCTGGCAGGCCAATCACTCCGTACGCAAACGCAAACTCATCGAAGTGGGAAGGACCCAGCATCTGTGGATCTACCCACGGCATCCACGAGGCCGCCCACATCGCTAATGGCACAACCGCAAGACACACGATCGCCGCACATAACGCTCCGGCGAATCGGCCAAGGAGATACTGCAGCTTGGAAAGCGGTGTGGCTCGGATGATGGGGCCGAAGCCGGTTTCGTCATCGCGTATTACGACGTTGGAAACGAACGCCGTGGTCAAAAACATTGCGAACAAACTCAGTACGAGGTG
>Ga0070735_10003945_pt1 | contig 12719 bp, 12 predicted proteins | sample Coa_R1_FD_66443 | JGI IMG/M metagenome (GOLD analysis project Ga0070735, IMG submission 66443) | Surface soil microbial communities from Centralia Pennsylvania, which are recovering from an underground coalmine fire - Coalmine... | ecosystem: Environmental > Terrestrial > Soil > Unclassified ...
CCAATGCGATAATCTGGCTGAACGCCTGTTGAAAACTATTGACGAACACTTGAGTCCAGGTATTGACGGATTCCGGCATGATACGCACCTTTCGCAATGTTTGAACTTGTGAACCGGTCAGGGTCCATTCGCTTTTCCGGCGGCCCCGTACTTCTTCTTGTTCCGAAACGGTCTACGGCGCCTCGCGAGTGCGATCACCACGATCGCTCTCAAACCGTCCGGTGAATGTCGATTCGATAAAGTGGACTATCGCGCGGAAAAAACGCACCGCGACGAAAGGCAGCCCTCCCACAGCCAGATCAATCAACTGCCCGACCACAAGCGCCCGGTTGAGCCGCTGATGAACCCGTTCATTCAATTCCTCGGGCACGGGCGGGACGCCGCGCTCGGCCAACGTTTCGAGCAAGCCAGGTGGCATCGTTGTATTTTGGTTCCGGTCAAAAAAACTGTTGTGCAGCCGATCGAATGCTACAAGTCGTGATCGGGAAAACGGCTCTGCAATTCTTCTCTCGCGCGGCTGACGCGCATCTTGCACGCGCTCACCGACAGATGGAAAACATCGGCCAGTTCTTCGTAGTTGTATTCTTCAGAATATTTCAGGAGCAGCATGGCACGATCCTCTTCGTCGAGCGTTTCGAGCATCTGCGCCAGATCGAGCGCTTGCCCCGCCGATTCGCGGGTGACGGATGCGTGCTCTTGCCCTTTTTGTTGTGCGCTTTCCATCTCGTATTTTCGTCTGCGGCCGCGGGCCCGGCGGAGCCCCAGGCACGTGCGAACGGCGATCGCATAGAGCCAAGTGCCGAATTTGGATTTGCCGGCAAAAGCGGCTCGGCGCTGAAAGAGGGCGACAAAGACCTCCTGGGCGGCGTCACTGGCATCGTGCTCGTTGCCCATGATCCGAAAGCAAACGCGCCACACGCGCTCTTGATGCCGGCCGACGAGGGCATTAAAGGCCGGTCCGTCGGAAACCTCGCGTGCGGCTTCGGCCGCCAACTGTTCGTCGGTCTTTTCGATAAGCTCCAAGACAGACACCACACTTTTGCGCCTCCGACAGGTTGAATGATTGCTGCTTCAACCCGTTAGTTACCGGCGGACGCCAGGCGGTCACATTTCGGACCAGAATCGCCGACAACGCACGACGCAAACGAAGAAATGGCAAAGAGATGGATTTACGACCTTGGGCCGGCGTATGGGACCACAAGGCCGGTGAAATCGTCAAGACCGGAATTCCCGCGTGCTCGTAAGCGCCAGATTCAACGGAGCTTGAGACGCTCACGCCTCGCCCGCGGCAAATGGAAAGGCAAAACCGCGGACTTCCCGGCGCATCCCTCGGCCGCAGCCAAAGCGATTAAAAAGACAAATGACCGCGGATTTCGCGGATACGCGCGGATGTGCGGGATAACCTCGAATTTCGTTTGCTGTTTGACTGGAACGGCGATTCTGGTATTCTACCGAGTCTGGGGCGAATGGCCGCGTCTGCTTTCCCACGAAGGTTGAAGGCAGCCGCCGGATGCAGTCCGGCCGGCAGAGCGGCGGCATGGTCGTCAATTATCGAATTCACTGGAGCGGAGGAATTTGTGGTCAAGCTGCGTTTGCGCGAACGGGAATCCATTCAAGAAGCGGTGCGTCGGTTTCGCAAGCTGGTGGAACACAGCGGAATCAAGAAAGAAATGCGTCGCCGCGAGTTTTATGAAAAGCCCAGCGACAAACGCCGCCGCGCCCGCCGCCGCGCCGAGCGCCGCGCCCGCATGGCCCGCATGCCGATGGCCTAATGCGATCGTAATGCCGCCGACAAGCCGCTTCCCAAACTCGGCGGGCACTATGCCGATGTCTTTCTCGCCATCCTGTGCGGCGGCATCAGGTGGTCTCAGTATTTGTAAAATCCCTGACCCGTCTTGCGACCCAGCCGGCCGGCATCGACCATCCGCGCCAAAAGCGGGCAGGGACGGAACTTGGGATCGCCGAGCTCCTTGAATAGCACGTGCAAGATCGACAGGCACACATCCAATCCCACAAGATCGGCAAGCGCCAAGGGCCCCATGGGGTGATTGCACCCCAGTTTCATCAGTGAGTCAATCGTGGCCGCGTCGGCGACTCCCTCGTGCAGCGTGAAGATCGCTTCGTTGATCAATGGCATGAGCACGCGATTGACGACGAACCCGGGGCTGTCGTGAACGATGAACGCTTGCTTTCCCATTTGTTGCGCCAGTGCCCGCGTGGCTTCCAGCGTTTCGTCGGATGTCGTCAAGCCGCGCACGACCTCGACCGGCGGCATGATGGGCACGGGATTGAAAAAGTGCATTCCCACGATTTTTGCCGGCCGCCCGGTCGCCGCAGCCAGCCGGGTGATTGAAATGCTCGACGTATTTGTCGCCAGAATGACGCTGGGGGGGCATGATTTGTCGAGCTGACGCAGAATGTCGGTTTTGAGAGCTTCACTTTCAGGCACCGCTTCGATCACGAAATCGGCCTTCGCTGCCGCCGACAGATCGGCCTCAAAGCGAATGCGTTTCAAAACTTCATCGGGGCCCGACAGGCTGAGCTTGCCGCGCTGGATGCCCTTTTCGATCGACGTGCGTATATGCGACTGGGCCTTTTGACGCTGCTCGGGGCTCACCTCGACGACGCACGTCTCGATGCCTCGCGTGGCGGCTGCCTCGGCGATTCCGCGCCCCATCGTCCCGGCTCCGATCACTGCTAATTGCGTCACAGGCACGATTTGTCTCCGGGCCAAAAAAGGATGGGAATTTTTCTCGGCGCTGACCCACGGGCGGCGGCCCGTGGGCTTGGCGATGTCACAGGCGCTCGACGACCATCGCGACGGCGTTGCCGCCGCCCAGGCATAAACTGGCGACGCCATAGCGCAAGTTACGCTGTTTGAGCGCCGACAGCAGCGTCACCAACACACGTGCCCCGCTCGCGCCGATGGGATGGCCCAGCGCAATCGCGCCGCCGTGCACGTTGACCTTGGCCGGGTCCAGGTGCAGCGCATTGATGCAGGCCAGCATCTGGGCGGCGAAGGCCTCGTTGATTTCGAACAAGTCGATTTGATCGAGCGCAAGTTGCGCTTTCCGCACGACTTCGCGGATGGCGTCGATCGGCGCCAAAAATATTTTCTGCGGTTCGACGCCGCTGGTGTGCGAAGCCACGATGCGCGCCTTCCACGGGGCGGGCGACCGGTCGGCCGTTTCGCGATCGGCGACGACGACCGCGGCAGCGCCGTCGCTGAGCATCGACGAGTTGCCGGCCGTCACGGTCCCGTCGGTCTGAAACGCCGGTTTGAGCTTGCCCAGCGCGTCGAGCGTTGTCTCGGGTCGAGGACCTTCGTCGGTTGAGACATGCGTCTCTTTTCCTTTGATCAAGGTGGGAACCGGCACGATTTCATCCTTGAAGGCCCCCGCGGCCGCGGCGCGGGCGGCCCGTTGCTGACTTTCTTCGGCATAGCGGTCTTGATCGCGTCGCTGAATCTCGCAGGTGCGCGCTGTGAATTCGGCATGATTGCCCATGTGGCAATCTTCGAACGCGCACCACAGGCCATCCAGCAGCATCGAGTCTTCGAGCTTGGCGGCTCCCAGTTTGAGGCCCTCGCGCGCGCCCGGCAACAAGTAGGGCGCCCGCGACATGTTCTCCATCCCGCCGGCGACGATGATGCGCGCTTCTCCCAGACGCACGCTCTGCGACGCCAGCATCACCGCCTTCAGCCCCGAGCCGCACACTTTGTTGATGGTGAGCGCCGCCACGGTCGGGGGCAAACCGGCCTTGAGAGCGGCCTGGCGGGCAGGGGCCTGCCCCACGCCGGCCGAGAGAATGATTCCCATGATGACTTCGTCGACTTCGCGCAGGTGCAATCCGGCGCGCAGCAGGCTTGCGCGAATGGCGATCGCCCCCAACTCGGGAGCGGGAACGCCTTTGAGCGCGCCCAGAAATTTTCCGATGGGCGTTCGCGCTCCGGCCAGCAAGTAGGCATCGCTCATGGTGACAACTCCTCAATTCGTCCGCGTCGTTCGCGAAAGGGCAAAGGGTCAACTCGCGCCGTCCGGCGGGAAGGGGACGCCCAATGGCAGAGGCATCGCCTCGACGTCGTCCGGGAATTTGGCTTCGTATTCCTCGTAGGCCTTGAGGTTCTCGAATTCGATGATCGAACCGATGCTGTCGAGTGGAATTCTGGCTTTGAGGCCGGCCATCGAATCATCGCGCCGATCGATGCATTTGCCCACGAGAAAGCGAAACCCCTTGACCTCCGTGATGGCCGCCTGCTCCAGCACGAATCCGGCGCTGCGCGAGGGGTCGTTGCGTTCGTAGATCATCACGATCTTGTCGGCGAAGGGATTTTCAGGCTCGGCAGGGGCCGGCTTGTCCTGGGCGTCCAGCGAATTCTGAACGGCGACGACCACAAGTGCCAGCAAGAGTCCAATTCCCAAAACCAGCGTCGACCAACGGTTCATTTTCATGGCTCTTCTCCCGAGTAAATCGTCGTACCTGCCTGAGGCGAAAGGAATTAGCCGCGATGGCGCCCGCGTCCCGGGCCCGATCGGATGACGCAAAATTAAGAATTCAACGGTTCGCATCCTGACGATTGATTCCTATAATACTACGTTTCAGTATCCGGACGGAAATGACCTTTCAGTTTCATTCTGCGTGGCGACGGTTTGCCGCGTTTCTTGTCGAGCATCCGCGGCTCGTGATGGGCCTCATGGCGGCGTCGGTCGGCGCCGCGCTCGTGTTTGTCCCGTTCTTGCAATTCGATTTCACGCCGCAGGCCATCTACCGTGGCGATGACGAATTGGTCGGCTTTTCCGAAGAATTCAAGCGGACGTTTGGATACGACGAGGCGGTCGTGCTTGTCGTGCTCGAGGCGAGGGGCGCAGAAGACGTGCTGAATGCCGGGGCGCTGCAATGGCAAAAGGATATTGCCTGCCAGCTTGCGGCGATTCCCCGCGTGCGCTCGGTCGATTCGCTGGCGACGCTGCAAGTGCCCCGATTGACGATGAGCGGCCTGCGCTTGGCTTCCCTCGTGCCGGGGCGGGTCGATGAAGTCTCGGCCGAAAAGGCGCGCGAGCTGCTCGATGGCCGGCCGCTCGTTCGCAGCGGCCTGCTCAGCCAGGACGATCGCGTCGCCGCGATTCCCGTGTTCCTCGATCCTGAAGCGCGCGATATCAAAGGGATGCGAAGGACGGTGGCGGCGGTGCGCCAAACCCTGGCCGACTGCCCGCCGCCCGAAGGTCATAGGGTGCGCCTGACGGGGCTGCCGGTGCTGCGGGTCGATGTGGTTCACGATTTGCGCGCCGATCAATTGACGTTGGTGCCGCTGGCGGGGCTGGTGTATCTGGCCGTGCTGGCGCTGATGTTTCGACGATTGTCGGGGGCGATCCTGCCGCTGGCGGCCGTAGGAATCGGTCTCACGTGGACGCTTGCCACATTAGCCGCGACTCACGAGACGGTGAACCTCGTCACCAACGTCTTGCCGGTGCTGCTGCTCATTATCGGCGTGTCGAGCTCGGTGCAAATCATCAGTTGTTACGCCGAAGAGGCGGCGCTCGGCTCGCGCGACCGGCGCTCGGCCGCCCTGGCCGCGATCGTCAAAATGACCCCCGCCTGCCTGCTCGCGGCTCTGACGACGGCCGTCGGATTCGCCAGCCTGGCGACGGCGCATTCGGTGCTGCTGAGAAATTTCGGCTGGCAGGCGGCCATCGGCGTGGGATACCAGTACGTGTGCACGCTGATCGCGCTGGGGGCCGCGTTGCGATTCTTTCGTCCTCCGCGGGCGAGCGCCTGGAATGATGCGCGCACCGACCTCGCTTCGCGCACGGCGAGCGCTGCCGGATTTGCGGTGGCCCGGCATCCGTGGCTGACCATCGCCGGCGCGCTTCTGGTCTCTCTGGGAGCGCTCTGGGCGGGAAGCGGCGTCAGGATCAATTCCTTCTCGACGATCGAGACGTTTCCCGAAAAGCATCCCTCGGTGCAAACTCTGCGATTCGTCGAGCGAAAGCTTGCGGGCGTCATGCCTTTGGAAATCAGCCTCAAGGCCGACGCCCCCGGCCGGTTCATCGAGCCCGACGTGTTTCACCGCGTGCTCGAAGTCGAGCAAACGGCGCGGGAGCTGCCCGGCGTCTTGGCTGCGAACTCTTATGCCGATCTATTCCGCGAAGTGCTGGCGCACTGGCCGGGTCGTCGGGTTTCTGAATCAGACCACGAGCTTGTCCCCGATGGAAAGGCCGGCCTCACGCGCCTCGCGCGCACCGAGCGTTTCGTCGAACGGTTCGCGGCCGCGTTTCACTACGATTCGTTCGTAGCCCCGGATGGAAAGCTGGCCCGAATTCGCTTGCGGCTCGCGGAGATCGGCTCGCAGCAGACGCTCGACGTGACGCATCAGCTCGAAGACTGCCTGGCGAAGGCCTTTCCGCGCGGCGGGCCGATTGAAGCGCGCTTGACGGGCGAAGCCTACGTCAACGCCCGCGCGCTCACGACGTTGATCGGCGATTTGTTTTTTTCGCTCATCACCGCCTCGCTCGTCATTTTCGGCCTGATTGCGATCGAATTTCGCTCGTTGCGGACCGGGCTGATCGCCGCGCTTCCCAACCTCACGCCGCTCTTGGCGACGCTGGGCTACATGGGACTTCGCGGCTACGATATGAACGTCGCCAACGTGATCGTCTTCACGATTTGCCTGGGGCTGGCCGACGACAATACGATTCATTTTCTCTATCGGTTCCGCGAAGAGATGCACATCGACGGCGACGTGAAAAAGTCGATCGGGCGGGCGTTTCGCGGCACCGGGCGGGCGATCGTGGCGACCAGCTTTTTATTGTTCGCGGGGATGGCCGTATTGCTGGTCTCGAATTTCGTTCCCACCCAGCGGTTCGCCGAGCTCACCTGCGTGACGATCGCGGGCAACCTGTTGGGCGTTTTGTTGCTCTTACCGGCGTGCCTGGTCGTGGGATGGAAGCCGAAAATGTCGTCATCACGGGCTGCGAGCTGAACGGGTTGCTTATTCGTGCGCGTTCCGGCGCCGCGCCCACCAGAAGTTTGCGGCGACAAACTGACGCGGGGCTCAACATGCTTGGGGGGTTCGTAGGCCGGGATTGCCAATGGAACGAATGCATTGTACAATGAGTGAACAAAAATACAGATATGAGATATTGCCAGAAGCTGTGTTGGGGCGTAATGTGACAGACCACGCACCACGAGGAACTCGATGCTAACGCGAGAGGGGTTTCATGACGAGCTTGGTTGGATTGACGAGCTCGGTGTGTCGAGATTCAGGCCGGCCTATAGCACGCCACTGGGCGCTCTGGTTGTCGAGGACTCGGCGAGGGTCTTGAAAAGCATCCCGAGCGCCAGCGTTGATCTCGTCATGACATCCCCGCCGTTCGCTCTCACAAGGAAAAAAGAGTACGGCAACGAACCGATCGAGCGTTATCTCGCATGGTTCACTCCGTTCTGTCTCGAGATCAAGCGCATTCTGAAGCCGACGGGCAGTTTCGTTCTCGACATCGGAGGGGCATGGATACCTGGCGTCCCAGTCCGAAGTGTTTATCATTTCGAGCTCGCCGTTCGACTGAGTAAAGAATTCTTCCTCGCTCAGGATTTTTACTGGTACAACCCGTCGCGGCTTCCCACGCCGGCAGAATGGGTCACAGTGCGGCGCGTTCGCGTGAAGGATGCCGTGAACATGATCTGGTGGTTTTCGAAGTGCGAATGGCCGAAGGCTGACAACCGTTGCATCCTCCAGCCGTACAGTGAAAGCATGAAGCATCTGATTAAGAACGGCTACACGGCGAAAAAACGGCCGTCCGGCCACGACATCTCGACAAAGTTCCAGAGAGACAACGGCGGAGCGATCCCGCCAAACCTGATTCAGATCGCAAACACCGAATCAAACAGCGCGTATCTCCGCGAGTGCAAGAAGCGCGGCGTTAAGCCGCATCCCGCGCGATATCCAGAGGCGCTCGTGCAATTCTTCATTGATTTTTTGACCGACGAAGGCGATCTTGTCGTCGATCCCTTTGCTGGCAGCAACGTAACAGGTGCGGTCTGCGATGCGAGCGAACGAAGGTGGCTTGGAATCGAGCTCAACTCGACATATGCGCACAGCTCAATTGTGCGATTCAATTCCGGCGCCTTGTTTGACGGGGTGCGAACGGATAAAGCGAAGAAAAAAATCAAGCAAAAATCGGACGGAAGAGTCCGTCCCGTTGCGTCAAGAGACGACGACTAGGCACGCGCAAGGGCCCCGCTGTGGCCGGAATGAGATTCACGCGGCTCGTGAGCGACTTTATAGCCGTTCTGGAGCGCTCCAGCGCAACGGTGATTCGGCTGGAAGCCGGCGAAGAGCGCCCCGCGCGCTTCCGCGTCGTCACCGGTGAGGGCATAACCGATTGCATATTATTTCTCTGGACGATAACACCGGGCGGCGGCGGCCCGGGAGTCCGTTCACCAAATGAGCGCCGCATCCAGATTACGAACGTCCGGCGAATTCCGCTTGAACCCGGTGTTCGAACGTTGCTTGGCGGCTGGAGCGTCGACGATGGCGTTTACTGTTTTTGGGACGCCCGGCGCCATTTGCGCTTTTCACGGCGATCTCCAAGCCTTCAAGCAAGTATTCACACACTCGAAACGGCTGGCGCGGCCGGGATCGCCACGCAGGTCAGGCCGACTCGCGAGGGCCAAGAAGTAGTCGTTGCGGTCGCGCCACGCTCGCTTCTCTGGTACGCACAACACGGACTGCCCCTGCATAATGCTGAGCATGATGCAACCGCCGCGGTTGAGCTCATTGGAGCGACAGTCGAAGAGGAACGTGATTTCCTCGAATCGGCACGAACCGAAATCGAGGCGGCGCGACGGTACGACCTTGTGGAAACGATGCGCGCCTATCGGGATGCCCAGTTTCGCCCGGCCGTCTTGCAAGCGTATTCGTACAAATGCGCCGTCTGTGCCTGCGATCTCAAGCTCGTCGACGCGGCTCACATTCTGCCAGTCACGCATCCCAGTTGTACCGACGAAGTGACAAATGGAATCGCACTTTGCCGACTCCATCACGGGGCTTTCGACAATTCGTTGCTGGGCATTCAATCCACGTATAACATCGTCGTAAACACAGAAATGGCCCACAGACTGCATGAAATACAATTGGACACCGGCCTGGAAGTTTTCCAGGCGAACCTGCCGCCCAGAATTCGCGTTCCCTCGTCGATCGAGGCGCGACCCAAGCCCGAAAACCTCCGGCTCGGGATGCAGCTTCGCCGCTGGCCTGACGCTCTCATTGCTTGATCGAGCTTCTCAATTTCGGCGCTCAAATGTCCGGAGGAATTAAGAGCGGAATTGTTTTGCGCTTGTGCTGCCGGATGAGTCGATCAATTCACCAGCGTCGCATCCAGCGTGATGTTGGCCTTGAGCAATTTGGAGACCGGGCAGCCGGCCTTCGCCTTGGCGGCGAGTTCTTCGAACTTCGCTTTGTCGGCACCGGGAACCTTGGCCTTGAGCGTCAGATGAACGGTCGTGATCGCATAGCCCCCTTCAACTTGCTCCAGCGTGACTTCGGCCGACGTGTCCATCTTTTCGGCCGTGAGCTTGGCCTCTCCCAGGATCAGCGAAAGAGCCATCGTAAAGCAGCCGGCGTGGGCGGCGGCAATCAGCTCTTCCGGGTTACTGCCGCGTTGTCCTTCGAAACGGCTGGAGAAACCGTAGGGATAAGCCGCAAGCGCGCCACTCTCGGTCGAGAGCGCCCCCTTGCCATCCTTGAGCCCGCCTTGCCAGCTTGCCGATCCTTTTCGCTTGATCTTCATTTTCGGTTCTCCAAGTCAGGGGAAATCGCGTCGAAGAAAATGGAACGTCCAATTGTCGAAATCTCGACTGGAAACGCCCATTTCCGACCAGATCTCGGCGTCATCGAGACGCACGATGAGAGAAGCCGAAGTCATTCGAGCGTGGGCATACTCCCAGCGCAATCCGCCCGTGCCGTCGGGCCGCGCCTCGATCAACAGCAGCAGATCGGGATTCGTACCTGTCGAGCTCATGCCGAAGATGGCTCCCATCGGGAGCTTCGACTTTGGATCGGCATACTCGAAGATCGGCTTGGCGATAATCCGCGTCTCGGCGCCCCCTTTTCCCTCGGCGTCGACGCCGAGCCGCCCGGTGAAGCGATCTTTGAGGGTTTTAATCTGCACGATCCGCAAGCGGGCATTTTCCGCGGGCGCATCGGCCTTTGGAATGGGTTTGAACTTCACCCCCGGCGTACGAGCCGCATAGCGGCGGCCACCTCGCCAGCGCACATCAACCAGGCCTTCAGAGAGCGAAGCAAAGCAGATGGTCCAGGCCTGGCCGCCACCGTGATTATTGCCTTCGACTTTCTGGAAGGCGACAGGCCGGGAGTCGCGTGTCCAGACCCATAGCGTGGCATCGGGAATGAATCTCTCTTCATCGGAGTAGCGAAACACCGGATTGGGCACCAATTGGGCCCTTTCTTCGGTTTCGTTGTCTGCGGCCGGCAGTCGAATGGCCGTCTCTTCGGCGAAGCTCCGCATCCAGTTCGTGTATCGTTCTTTTCGCGCCACTGCCTCTTGCTTTTCAACGTCGCTTTCAGGCTCGCCGGCGTTTGCGAGCTGCAACGAAAGCAAAATGTTCCAGCCCGAGCATGCCAGCAACAGGAGTGCGGGAATGAGAATCAATGCGCACGATTTCACGTCACGTCGCATGAGTCGGCTCCTAAAACGTAATCCGTTCGACTCGGTTTTTTCAAACAGCGCAAGCATACGATGCCGAATCGTGCTTCGCAATCCGGCCGGGGAGGCGATGGCCGAAGGCATCCGGCGCGCATTGAAGGGCCGCCCGTCGCGACGCTCGCCCCTCACCCCCCGACCCCTCTCCCCCGGAGGGGAGAGGGGAGAACGAGGACGAGTGGCGGGTGACATGAGATCGACTTCCCGTTCCCCATCTCCTCTCAGCGCGCAATCGGCACTTCAATAAGACGCGGTCTCGACCCTGCGAACGACTGGCGAAGCAGGTCGCTCAGTTGATCGGGCTCGGTGACGCGCGAGGCTTCCACGCCAAATGCGCGGGCAAGACCGATGTAATCGACTTCCGGTCCCACCAGATTGATGCCGGGGCACTTGGGGTCATTGAGCTCGGAAAGCGAAAGCACATCTCCGCAGACTTTCAGAATTTTGTACTGGGCATTGTTGGCGATTACGAACGTGACGGGAATGTTGTGATGGGCCGCCGACCAGAGAGCCTGAATGCCATACAGGGCCGAACCGTCGCCAATCAACCCCAGGACGGGGCGATCGGGCCAGGCCAACTTGACGCCGAGGGTGCAACCCATGCCCCAGCCCAAGGCCCAGCCGCGGTGCGCGAAGAAACCGCTGGGGTCCTTCAAGGCGCCCAGCCTTTCGAAGACGTTTTGGTGCGTCGTAATCGCCTCTTCAACGACCGCCACATCATGGGGAAGAACGCGCGCCATGGCGCCCATGAACGCCAGGGGCGCCAGCGGTCGGACGTCGCGCTGCGATTCGATCTCTATCTCGAGCCGACGCTGTTCGCTTCGCCGCAATTCGGCCAGCTCCTTTCGCCGCGCCGCGGCCAGCGCCATTTCGCTCTCCGTTTGATTGCGGCGCACGAGCTCTTCCAGTTCGGCCAATCCGCACTGCGGGTCGCCGATCAATCCGACTTCAATCGGGAAGCTCTTGCCGATCTCGTGCGGAACGTTGTCGAGATGAATCAAACGCGCCTGCTCGGGAAGCGGGCACTCCGGTTCGCAATAGATGTAAAGGCGGATCACATTGAGCCCCACGGCAAACAAAACGTCGAACTCTCGCAGGCATTCGCGAATCTCCGCTGACCAGAAGGGAAGAATGCCGCGATATTGCGGATGGTCGGAAGGCATCGGCAAGCGCCCGTGCGAGACCGTTCCTTCAGAGAAAACCGGCGCCCCCAGCCGCTCGGCAAGGGCGGCGAGATGTTCGATCGCCTGCGACTCGGCGACCCGGCTTCCGGCCAGAATCGCCGGCCGTCTGGCAGTGCGAAGCATTTCGGCCGCGCGCAGCAACGCTTCCCGCGGCGGGCGGATTCGCCGATCAGCCACGCTCGGGGCCGAATCGTCAAGGCCGGCGGCTTGTTCCATCTGCAAGTCGACCGGCAGCGCCAGAAAAACCGGCCCGGTCGGAGGCGTGAGAGCCGTTTGAACGGCACGGCGGACGGCGGCGGGGATATCTTCAACCCGCTGCACTTCGTAGGCCCATTTTGTCCAAGGACGCACGACGCTCACGAGGTCGCCGTCGAGAACCGGCTCGCCCAGGCGCAGGCGGCGATCTTGTTGGCCGGCGGTCAAAAGCAGCGGCGTCCCCTCGATGTGAGCGTTGTAGATCATCCCCATCGCGTTTCCGAGGCCGCACGAAATGTGCAGATTCGTGACGCCGATTTTGCCCGAGGCCATGGCGTAACCGTCGGCCATCGCGACGATCGGAATCTCCTGCACGCCGAAGATGTATTGAAAGCGATCGTCTCGCGAGAGCGCGGCGACAAGCGGGAGCTCGGTGGTCCCGGGATTGCCGAACAGATGCGTGACGCCGCCCGCCGCGAGGACTTCCAGAAATGCTTCGATGCCGGTCACTGCGAACCATTCTGAGATTCAAGCGGGCGTCAATCGGACTTGGCCGCGGCCCTGGCGCGGATCAAGGGCGCGAGGAACTTCGCCGTCTCGTCGCCGATGACATGGTATCCAG
>Ga0070735_10003947_pt1 | contig 12717 bp, 10 predicted proteins | sample Coa_R1_FD_66443 | JGI IMG/M metagenome (GOLD analysis project Ga0070735, IMG submission 66443) | Surface soil microbial communities from Centralia Pennsylvania, which are recovering from an underground coalmine fire - Coalmine... | ecosystem: Environmental > Terrestrial > Soil > Unclassified ...
CCCTAGTGGCCGCACCCTTCTCGCTAAGCGCCATCACGACGCAGCCGGGCAGGCATTCCACCAAGAAAACAACCAAGAGCTCCAAGAAGACTGCGCTCCGGAAAGTGACGTTTGTCGTCGCCAAGACCGCGGCCAATCCGGTCAAGAAGGCCGCGCGGAAAACCGCCTCCGTGGCTCGCGGGCCGTGGCGTGCGCCGAACTACGCAGTGTCCACTGAGGGAGATTTTATCCAAGGGGATGATCTGGTCGCCCGCAACGCAGCGGTGAGCGCGCTGGGCCGCCTGAACGGCTCGGTGGTGGTGGCCGACGCCGACAATGGACGCGTACTGACCATCGTCAATCAGAAGCTGGCATACCAGAGCGGATACCAGCCGTGTTCCACCATTAAGGTTCCGGTCGCGCTGGCCGCGCTGAGCGAGACGGTGATCGATCGTCTTACCAAGATCCGGATCTATGGCAACACAAAAGTGGCCATGACTGAGGCTTTGGCCAAATCCAACAATTATTACTTCGCGAGCCTCGGCGAGAAGCTGGGATTCGAGCGCATGAGCTATTACGCGCGCTTGTTCGGCCTGGGCGAGAAGGCCAGCCTGGACATCGCGGAGGAACAACCCGGCATCCTGCCTGCCGAGACGCCCAAGAGCGGCATGGGCATGATGACCAGCTTCGGCGACGGGATCACGATTACGCCGCTGGAGATGGCCGGATTGATGGGTGCGGTGGCCAACGGCGGCACGCTGTACTACCTGCAGTATCCGAAGAACGCGCAACAGGCCGGGTCGATGATTCCTCAAGTGAAGCGCCGCCTGGACATCGATATGCTGATTCCGGAAATCAAGCCCGGGATGATGGGGGCGGTCGAATACGGAACGGCTCGCCGCATCGGGTTCGATCCTAATGAGCCGATTTACGGTAAGACCGGTACCTGCACCGACACGCGCACGCCGACGCACCTGGGCTGGTTCGGATCGTTCACGGAAGTGAACAATCAACGCCTGGTCGTGGTGGTGCTGCTGACAGGCGGAAGCGCGGTGAGTGGTCCGACGGCCGCAGGCGTCGCGGGCAACGTGTATAAGAACCTCGACGCGGGGAATTACTACGCGAAGCGTCCGACCGTGATCGCTTCGGCGGGACAGTAAACCCAACCTACCTTTTTTCTGGGGACCCAATGCCGTGCGCTTTTACTCCCACGGCGGGAGTCCAGTCCAATGTACCGGACACATCCACCGTACATAGGCCCTTCACAGTAGCATCTAGAATGCTGTTTCCTGGCCGATTCGGCTCTCCAAATGGAAGAGCGCGCGAACTCCTTGGTCTGAAGATACCGGAAACGAGCGCGGTGCGAGTCACCGTGATGTAGGAAGTTGCGGGCGGGGTGAGAGATTTCGGGAAAGCAGAAGCGTGATGTAGCAGATGCCGTCCGCGAACTAGGTGTCGTCTGTCCTTATTTAACAAATCGTGCGAAAATTGCCTTCAGGCGAGATGTTTCAACAAAAGAGGTGGAACACCGGCGTCGTTCAACGCGAAGGACGCGATCTTAGGATCGCCGTTCCGCGGCCAGGAGGTCTTGGCGATGGCATTGTGCTGGCAATCGTCATGATTCCGATGGTTTATGGTTTCGTTATTCTCTTTGTTGCCCCGATGTTCCGCGCCACGTCACCTGTAGACCTTCTTTTGAAAGCGTCCCCGGCTTTAGTTTTCGGTACGCCATTTTTCTTTGTATTTCGTGCGTTTCTCGAAAGGGAATTTGCCGACCAAGTCGTAACTGTCAGCGATGGGACGATTACATGGGCCCGCAGAACGAAATGGTGGACTCGCAAACATCACATGAATGCTGACGAGGTCACGGATATTTCGGCATCTACGGGGTGGAGCGGGCTCGGTCGTGTTGACATCATGGCCAAAGGACACCGGCACAGTGTTTTGAACCGCGTCTTAAACGAAGATGCCATCCAACTTGCGCGTGAGATGAAACGATTCGCGAAGCGTCCGACCGTGATCGCTTCCGCGGGACAGTAAGTCTCTACCTTTCCTTTTGGGGCCCCAATACCGTGCGCTTTTACTCCCCACGGCGGGAGTCCAGTGCAATGTACCGGACACATCCACCGTACATAGGCCCTTCACAGCAGCATCTAGAATGCTGTTTCCTGGCCGATTCGGCTCTCCAGTGGAAGAGCGCGCGAACTCCTTGGTCTGAAGATACCGGAAACGAGCGCGGTGCGAGTCACCGTGATGTAGGAAGTTGCGGGCGCGGTTGAAGATCGAATGACGCTGGTATGGTCACGGCGTCCGCTTATGAGCGAAATTGGAGCGGTAGAGGCGACCAACCCACCCTAAACTTCCATATCACTCCTCGAGGGCCGTCAGGTGAAGCGCGCCTAGCCGTGCGGGATCGGCGATAATGTCGGCTCTTACGATTTTTCCGCTCGTGATCGTGAACCTGAGCGCCCTGGACAGGCGCCCGGCGGGGGCCCATACAAGTCCCACGGTTCCATCCACCAGCATGGGCTGTGCGGATCTCGCAAGCTGCGCGAAGGCAATCGCTCCCTTGGCCCAAGCCTGTGCTCCGTGGATTTCTCTCGGCGCACCGGGCGCCCCGGCGTTTTCATCGATTCGAACGACCACCTCCGGATCGAGCACTGCCAGGAGACCTTCGAAGTCGCCGCCACGCAAAGCGGCAAGAAATGCATCGACAACGTGCCGCTGTTGGTTGAGGTCGACCTGAGACGGCCTTCCCGCTCCCTGCACCCGCCGCCGTGCGCGGCTCGCCAACTGTCTTGCGGCCGTCGGCGAGCGTCCGACAATCGAAGCGATTTCATCAAAGGACAGGTCGAACATGTCATGAAGGACGAATGCGATCCGCTCGGCGGGCGTCAGCCGGTCCAGAACCACAAGAAGTGCAAGGCCGACCGAATTGGCTAGCAGCACTTCTTGCTCAGGGTTACTCACAACTTGGCGGCTCGCCGCGGCTTCAGATACACGCACGTCCAAGGCATCTTCTTTGCGGGAGGAGCGTGAGCGCAACGTATCCAGGCATACTCGGGCCACGACTGTGGTCAACCATCCCCCCAGATTCTCAATCGCGGAGGCATCGGAGCGGCTGAGGCGCAGCCAGGCTTCCTGGACGGCGTCGTCGGCTTCACTTGCCGAACCCAGCATTCGATATGCCACGGCCCGCAGATGACCGCGATTCTCCTCGAATTGCTGCGCCCACCATTCATTTTTGTTCATTGGTCACATTCTCGCTCCGCGATCCGTCAACTTGGTGACGGATAGAACCCACCCAATGTGACAAGGAGAACATAAGTTATGAAATCCAGAATGAAAAACCCTGCGATGGTGATTCCCGAGGCGATGCAGGCTATACAGGCCCTGGCGAAATCGGCGGAGCGCGGAGGCGTGCCGTTACGGACGCTGGGTCTTGTCCATCTGCGTGCAAGCCAGATTAATGGCTGCAGCGTCTGCGTGGACCTGGCCTTTCGCTTCAAAAAGGCGGAGGATACAAACGAGCGCCTGTTTGCCGTAGCGGCCTGGCGGGATACGCCCTACTTCAGCGAGGCGGAACGCGCGGCGCTGGCGCTCGCTGAGGCTGTTACACGACTGAGCGACCGGGCGGATCCCGTGCCGGACGACATCTGGAACGAGGCCGCGCGTCACTACAACGAGATGGAGCTCGCCAGCCTGATCCTCGGGATCTCCGTGACCAACGTCTGGAATCGAATCAACGCCGCGACCAGACAGGTAGCAGGCGAGTGGGCGAAGTCGGCAGAGGCACAGAAGCGGACTGAACCGAGCCTGGCCTCCCGCTGACGACACCGGAAGCACCGCGAAGTGTCACGCGATCATCGCTTTGTCAGGTCGCCAACGCTCAGCCGAGCCTAGGCAGGGACCCTCGCAACTTGCGAGATAATTCTGGACATGACCCATGACCTGGTAACGACCGCTTTCACCCTGGACGGCTACCGTATTGTGCGAAATCTGGGACTGGTGCGAGGCATTGTAGTCCGCTCGCGCTCGATCTTCGGGACGATCGGCGCGGGCTTGCAGACGATCGTTGGCGGCAACATCACGCTGCTGACGGAGCTATGCGAGAAGACTCGCTCGCAGGCGTTCGAACTGATGGTCCAGCACGGAATGCAGCTGGGCGCCAACGCCATTATTGGCACCCGCTATGATGCTACGGAGGTCATGCAGGGCGTGACCGAAGTGTTGTGCTACGGGACGGCTGTGATTGTAGAGAAGAATTAAGAAGACAGGCGGCAGGACCGCCTGTCCTACCCTAATTAAGCCTTGCTGGCTTCCGCCTGCTTGAGCTTTTCGCGTTCCTCTTTGAGGATCGCCCGGCGGCTGAGCTTGATCTTGTTGCCTTCGAGCGCCAGAACCTTCACCAGGATCTGATCGCCTTCGTTCAGCTCATCGCGCACCTGTTTGATGCGGCTCTCCGAGATTTCGGAGATGTGCAGCAGGCCGTCGGTGCCCGGGAAGATCTCGACGAAGGCGCCGAAATCGACGATGCGCACAACCTTGCCCAGGTAGGTCTTGCCCACTTCGGCCACAGCGCAGATGTCGGTGACCATCTGGATGCACTTGTCGGCGGCGGTGCCGTCGGATGAGAAGATCTTGACGCTGCCGTCGTCTTCGACGTCGATCTTGCAGCCGGTGGCTTCAACGATCCCGCGAATCACCTTGCCTCCGGGTCCGATCAGCTCGCGAATCTTATCTGTCGGGATCTGGAGAGTGAAGATGCGTGGTGCGTACGGCGACATCGTGGTCCGCGGCGTGGAGATCACCGCATTCATCTTGTCGAGAATGTGCAGGCGGGCCTTGCGAGCCTGCTCCAGCGCCTCCGTCATGATCTTGTGCGTGACGTTCGGCACCTTGATGTCCATTTGCAGCGCCGTGATTCCGTCTTTGGTCCCGGCGACCTTGAAGTCCATGTCGCCGTAGTGATCCTCGGCGCCGGCGATGTCGGTCAGCACCGCGTATTCCGTGCCTTCGAGCACCAGGCCCATGGCGATGCCAGCCACCGGAGACGCGATCGGTACGCCTGCGTCCATCAACGCCAGCGTTCCGCCGCATACGGACGCCATCGAGCTCGAACCGTTCGATTCCATGATGTCGCTGACGATGCGCATGGTGTAGGGGAAGTTCTTGTCGTCGGGAACCACGGCCGCGACGGCGCGCTCGGCCAATGCTCCGTGTCCAATTTCACGGCGGCCCGCGCCGCGCATGAAGCCGACTTCGCCGACGCTGAAGGGCGGGAAGTTGTAATGCAGCATAAAGCGCTTGGAGGTTTCTGAGGAATCCAGCAGCTCAATGCGCTGCTCGTCGTCCTTGGTGCCGAGCGTGGCGGTGACCAGCGCCTGAGTTTCGCCGCGGGTGAACAGCGCCGAGCCATGGGTGCGCGGCAGCACGCCCACTTCGACTTCGATCTTGCGGACTTCGTCGAACTTGCGGCCGTCGGGACGGCGGCGCTCCTTGAGCATCTCGTCGCGGAAGATCCGCTCCTTGAGCGCATCGAAGAGTTTCTTGGCTTCGACGACCTGCTCTTCGGGTATCCCTTCCATCGCCTTTTTCTTGCAGGCGTCCACGCGGGCGTAGCTCTCGAGCTTCTCGTACTTCTGGGTGTTGAGCGCGTCCTTCAATTCCGTGCTGACGGCCTTGGCGATCTGATCGTACAGAGCCTGATTGATCACCGGCGGCGTGTAGGCGCGCTTGGTCTTGCCGGCTTTCTTCATCAACTCCTGGATACCCTTGCAAATCTTCTTGCAGCAATCGTGGCCGAACTCGATGGCGGCCAGAACTTCCGCTTCGGTGGCCTGCTGGGCGCCCGATTCCACCATGACGATACCGCCTTCGGTGCCGGCGACGACGATGCCGATTTTAGAGGCTTTGGTTTCTTCGTAGGTGGGATTCGCGGTCAGCTTGCCATCGACCATGCCGACGCGCACGCCGGCCATGACGTGCTCGAACGGAATATCGGAGATGGCCAGCGCCGCACCCGCGCCCATAATGGCGAGCGTGGAGGGATCGCGCGTGGGATCGGCCGACAGCACCAGGCCGATGATCTGGGTTTCATTCGAATAGCCTTCGGGGAACAGAGGGCGGATGGGGCGGTCGATCAGGCGGCAGGTCAGAGTTTCCTTCTCCGACATGCGGCCTTCGCGCTTGATGAAGCCGCCGGGAAAACGCCCCGCGGAATAAGTGTACTCGCGGTAATCCACCGTGAGGGGGAAGAAGTTGGCTCCGGGCTTAGGCTCGGGGTTCGAGCAGGCAGTCACCAGGACTACCGATTCTCCGGATCGTACGATGACCGAACCGTTGGCCTGTTTGGCCATTTTCCCGGTTTCGAGCGTGATCGTACGACCGCCGCCCAAGTCTACTTCAACGGAATGCAACATGTGTGAAATCGTCCTTTAATCTTTCTTTGGATTAAGAGGAGACTTTGGAGGGTTTCCCGCGGGGACGCTCCGGCCGCCAGGGCCAGGGCTTCGAGATCGATCGACGAATGATTAGCGGCGGATGCCCAGGCTTTGAATCAGAACCTTGTAGCGTTCCGGACTCCGGCTGCGGAGGTAATCCAGCAACCGGCGCCGCCGCGCGACCATCTGCAGCAAACCCCTGCGAGAATGATGATCTTTCGCGTGCGACGAGAAATGCTCTTGAAGGTCCAGAATTCGCCGGCTGAGGACAGCTACCTGTACTTCTGGCGAGCCGGTATCCGACTTGTGGATCCGGAACTGCGTGATGACTTTAATCTTTGCTTCGCCCGCCAGTGCCATTCGAAAATCGATACTCCTCGTCAGTTCTTAATCGTTACGTATCGTTTAAAAGGATAACACAGGATGTACGCGAGGTTCAGGCAGTCCGGCAGGGGCTAGAGATTGGCGATCCCGGCGTCACAATCCCCTGTGATCATCTGGGTCTTCAATTTGTCTGCCACTCGTAGGGAAACAACTTTCCTGCCGCCGCAGGGTCGAGTTCCACGTTGGCCAGCTTCGCCGCCTTGGACAGCACGGGGTCGCGGCCTTCGGCCATATCGGCGGCCGTGGGGAGCAGGCGCTCATCGGGCATGACGCCCGCATGCTCGAGGCTTTTCCCATCGGTCATGACCAGGTCAGCATCGGTGATCGAGGCTCCGTAGAAGACTTTGGTGTTGGCTCCATCGGACATGGAATAAAATCGGGATTCCATGACACTGCCGGAGGTGAGATCGCCCAGGACCACTCCGCGATGTTCGAGCTGGATCACGCGCGCGAACACCTCGGCAGCGGAGGCGGAGCGGCTGTCCACGAGCACGATGAGTTTGCCCTGGAACGGGGAACTGCGCTTTTTCGCCAGGATCGGCTTCAGATCCTTCGTTCGGCCTGTGCGTGTGGCGATGGTCACGTCATGATCCATGACGCCGCTCACCAAGTACTGCAAGGTCTTGACGGCTCCGCCGGGATTGCCGCGCAGGTCCACGGCGAGGGTCTGAAAACGTTTGACCGATTTGAGGATACGATCGACCTCCTCATCCGTCATATCGAATTCCGGCATTTTCCAGATGATCAAGGCGCTGCCGAATTCCGTGAGGCGCTGACGCATCAGATGTTCCGCGTTATCGTCTTCCCGGACGAGCTGCCAGAAATCGTCGCCGGAAGTCAGATCGAGGACGCGCTTCTGCTGCCGGAGCTTGGCAGCGACCTCGACCGTCTTTTCCGCGCCATCCGGCCGAACGACCTGCATTCGCAGCGTGGTAACAGCGGACAGGCTATTGATGAGGTAATTTATCTTCCAAAGGTTGGCGCGCGTCGGCGCATACCCCTGGAGCGAGATCACTCGATCCCCAGGCGAGAGTTTTTCACTCGCATCGGTGCGAGGCCGCACGTTGGTGACGTAGCAGTCGTCGCCGACGACCGTCAATACGTAGCCGAATTCCCGGCGAGTGGCCCGCGCAGGCGGTTCAAAGAAGGTATGCGAATCGTCCAGATTGTCTAGAACGTCGGCGATGGCTCCGAAGATCTGTCCATTGCCGTTTGCAGTCTGAACCGTTTCCTCGGCGGCTTTTATCTTAGGCGTCATGTCGACGCCGTGATAAGACGGATCGTAATAATGCTTGCGAAGGGCATCGGTCACGTCCCTTAGCATTTGAAGCCCGCGATCCCGTTGCACTTTATCCAATTGCTGGGCATCGCCGGGAGTGAAAACCAACGCGAGCGTCAGAATCGCTAACGGCGGCGCGAAATGACGAGTGCGGAGGGGTCGATTTAATCGTGACATCCTTCTATCTCCTCAAAAAAAGGATGCGATATAGGCCAGAATCGCGGATAATCGCTCCCCAGGTATAAATAGTATACGCCGAAAATTGCGATTTACTCTAGCGCACCGATTGGTCCCGGTATCCTCTAGCGCTTTCTTAGCTTCCAAATGCCGCCGATGGCGATCAACGCCAGCGCCGTCCAGACCATTGGCCAGACGTGCCAATGCATTACAACGAAGTATGTGTCGCCCATGCTGAGAGTCATGGATTCGGTTTCATTTTGCGTTCATTTGCGGCCTCAGATCGGGATGCCGACGCGCCATAGCCCGTAGGCCACTGCCTGCCGCATATATAGCCACTCGGCCTTCCAACTGGCCTGTTCCAACGGGACACGATCCTCGGGCCGCGGGGATCCGTACACTTTCAGCCCCTGACTCTCCAGCAGTTTCTTCACGCGATAGATGTGGTACCCATCGCTGACCACGATGCAGGATTCCAGATTCATGCGGCGCATGATCTCGGCCGCCGCCGCGACGCTGTGAACCGTGCTCTCGCCTTCCGATTCCACCAGGATCGCTTCGGCGGGCACTCCGTGCTGGCTCAGGTAAGCCTGCGCCACGCCGCCTTCGGTGAAGGAGGGATCGCCGCCCGCGCCGCCGGTAGTTAGAATCCGCGGGGCCAGGCCACGCAGGTATAGGAAAAGCGCGTGATTCAATCGCGCTTCCAGAACCGGAGATGGGTGCCCGCGGTACTCGGCCGCGCCCAGGACCACGATGACGTCAGCGGGCTGCGCCTCATCCACTTGCGACTGGCGGCCAATCTCGCGCGCCACCGTAGTCAGGCCGACACCTGCCGCAATCGTCCCCACCGCGGCCGCGCCCAATCCGACTCGGAGCAGGATCCGGTTCATGAGATATGCTCAGAACATATTGTAGGTCTTGCTAAAGGTGCAAGCCGCCCTGTGGTTGAAACGCTCATCAGCGATAAGAATCCCTTGCTCAAAGAGATCCGCCGGCTGGCCGCTGGAGGCGCGCCGAGCGAAGACCGTCTGGTTTTGGTCGAAGGTCCCCGGCTTTTAGACGAAGCTCTACGCAGCAAGGTAGCGATTCACGCGGTGATTCTCTCCGAGTCTGCCGCGGAGACTCCCGGGCTGAGCGAAACTCGTGTCATCCGCGTGCTGGACGGCTTGTTCAACAAGTTGGCGTCCACGGAATCGCCGCAGGGCGTCCTGGCTCTGGTTCGCCTTCCGGAGTGGACAGCCGGAGACTTACTGCGCGGCACACCTCTGGTGGTGATTTTGGACGGCGTGCAGGATCCCGGAAACGCAGGAGCCATTCTGCGGACCGCGGAGGCCTTCGGAGCGACCGGCGCGGTGTTCCTCAAGGGCACCGTCAGCCCGTCGAATCCCAAATGCCTGCGCGCTTCGGCGGGTTCGGCGTTTCGTTTGCCTATCGTGACTGAAATCCCGGACGGCTTGGCGCTTTTCGCGGCCGACCCGCGGGCCGAACTTTTGGTCGCCGATGCGGGATTAACCGCGGCTTGCGGCATCATAATCGGAGCCGAAGGAAGCGGCGTGCGGCCTGAACTCGCGGCGCGCGCCACCGGAGTGAAAATCCCGACTGTCGCCGTCGAATCATTGAACGCGGCCGTCGCGGCCGGCATCTTTTTGTATGAAGCCCGCACGAAGCGCACCGCGCGAAGAAACGTATGAGCTTATTCGATAGCGCGCCGCTGCCCGGCTCTCTCAATGAAGGGGGTGATGGAAAGCGTCCTCTGGCCGAGCGCATGCGGCCCGAGCGCCTGGAAGATTTCGTCGGCCAGCAACATATTCTCGGGCCAGGCAAGCCTCTACGGATCCAGATCGAGCGCGATCAGCTTCAGTCGATGATCCTGTGGGGGCCTCCCGGCACCGGAAAAACCACGCTCGCACGTCTGGTCGCGCGGATGACACGTTGCGAGTTCGTGCCGTTCAGCGCCGTGCTCAGCGGCATAAAAGAGATCAAGGCAGTGATGCTGGACGCCGAACGTCTGCGGCGCGCGGGGCGCAAGACTCTGGTTTTTGTCGACGAGATTCATCGCTTCAACAAAGCGCAGCAGGATGCCTTTCTGCCTTACGTCGAAAAAGGCGACATTATTCTGATTGGCGCTACTACCGAGAATCCATCCTTCGAAGTGGTCTCGGCGCTGTTGTCGCGCTCTAAGGTGTACGCCCTCCGAGCACTCTCTATGGACGAAATCGTGATGCTTCTGGAGCGCGGTCTTAAGGCGCTGGAACTTGGCGCGCCGCGCGAACTGCTGGAGCAGATCGCAATTTACGCCAATGGCGATGCCCGCGCTGCGTACAACATTCTGGAATCCGCGGCTGGAGTGGCTCGCGAAGGCCTACTTGACCGCGATGCGGTCGAATCGGTGATCGAGCGCAAGGTGCTGTTGTACGACAAGGTCGGCGAGGAACACTTCAACCTGATTTCGGCCTTGCATAAAAGCGTTCGCTCTTCCGATGCGGACGCAGCGTTGTACTGGCTGGCACGAATGCTGCAGGGCGGGGAAGACCGGATGTATCTGGCTCGGCGCCTGGTGCGGATGGCGATCGAAGATATCGGCCTGGCGGACCCACGAGCCCTGGAGCAGGCAATCGCCGCGCAGCAGGCGGTCCATTTCCTGGGTATACCGGAGGGCGACCAGGCCTTAGCACAGATCGCCCTGTACCTGGCGATCGCGCCCAAATCGGACGCGGCGTACAGAGCCTTGAACAAGGCCATGGAGACGGTCGAAAACACGACCGCCGAGCCGGTTCCCATGCAACTCCGCAACGCTCCCACGCGAGCGATGAAGGAGTGGGGGTATAGCCACGGCTACCAGCACGCCCATCAGTTCGAGGATGCGCTTAATACGATGAGTTGCCTGCCCGAGAGCTTAGAAGGCACAAAATTCTACGAACCCACCGATCGCGGGGTTGAGCAGAAGATTTCTCAACGTTTGGCCGAGATCCGCGCCCGGCGGGCTGCTGGAACTCCTGATTCCGGCTCGGAACCAGAGCAGTAGAAGCTGCTGAAAAACAACGGCTAACCCCCTTCGTCGCAATTAGTTCTAGTCGCCACGGCTGAGACTGTTGGTACCTCGGTACCCATCGGAATGGCCCTACACTGCTATTGCCGCTACACGCCGCGAGCCGCAAAATCCTAACTGTAGACACGAGGTGATACGTGGGGCCAGAGCAAACACAAGAATCCGACCGCCGGCGTTCTGACCGGTTCGCGATCGAGCGCGAAATCCGCTACCGCGCGCTAAACAAGCGTGGCGGCGAAGAAGCGGGCGAAGGCAAGACCGTAAATATGTCGAGTTCTGGCGTGCTGTTTACCTCGGGGCAGATCCTGCGTCCCGGCCGCCGCGTCGAGCTGGCCATAAGCTGGCCTGCTCAACTCAACAATAAATGCGCCCTGAAGCTGGTGGCGCGAGGCCGCATCGTGCGCTTCGACAATGGGCTGGCAGCCATGGAAATCCAGCAATACGAGTTTCGTACGCAGTCGGCACCCGGGGTCACCACGGCCGCTGGGCTGGCCAAGATGGTCGGGTAGTTTTCGGTTCGACGAGGTTTCAGTTCACTTCTCCTAATTCTCCTTATCCCGCGCCGGACGCAGTTTCCCGGCGCGGTTTTCTTTCCATCCGGCGCAGATTTCTTCCCTTCGGCCCCGTTTTCTTTATTCCTGTCGTGGCGCCTGCTAACTTGATAAGTGACCCGCATGAGCAGCCTCTATGCCCGCTGGATGTACGATTGGGACGCCCGGCTGAATTCCGTCTCAACCAACCGGGTGGTGCGGCCCTTCGAATGGGGTCTGGAATGGACCCGGCAGTGGCCGGCAGCCGCCCGGCTTCCTCAGAACGGCCACGATTCGCACGGATACCTAAAGCTTCTGAATCAGGCCGGATTGGCCAACAGCGACGAATTTTTTGGCTACCGGACACCGTCCGACTTTCGCCTGGAAGGCAACCGCCTGCGCTTCACCAGCCCGGTGAACACCCCTTATCCGGAAAACAACACGGTTCATGGGCAATGGTTCCCGGCGGCTGACCGGCCCAGTAACAAGCCCAGACGCCGGAAGGTGGCCGCAGTGGTGTTGCCGCACTGGAATGCGTCGGCTACCCAGCATGCGGCTCTGTGTGCTGGGATCGCCAAATTCGGGATCCACGCCTTGCGCGTCAGCCTGCCGTACCACGATTTCCGCATGCCGGCCGAGCTCGAACGCGCCGACTACGCGGTTTCCTCCAATCTGGGCCGGACCGTCGACGCCACCCGCCAGGCGGTGATCGATACGCGCTGCTGCGTCGATTGGCTGGAACAACAGGGGTTTGAGAGCATCGGCATCGTCGGGACCAGCCTGGGCTCGTGTTATGCGTATCTGGCCAGCGTCCACGATCCGCGGCTGAAGGTGAACGTCTTCAATCATTGTTCGACTTATGTCGCGGATGTGGTC
>Ga0070735_10003948_pt1 | contig 12715 bp, 10 predicted proteins | sample Coa_R1_FD_66443 | JGI IMG/M metagenome (GOLD analysis project Ga0070735, IMG submission 66443) | Surface soil microbial communities from Centralia Pennsylvania, which are recovering from an underground coalmine fire - Coalmine... | ecosystem: Environmental > Terrestrial > Soil > Unclassified ...
GCTCGTCGAGGCGTGCGACGTTCGGGTCGAGCTCGCGGAGCAGCCGCCCCGGTTCTTCGCCGGCGCGCCTCGGATGCCGGGTTCCCTCCTGCTCATGGTCGATCGAATCACCGGCCTGTGGCCGAACGGGGGCGCCTCGGGCAGGGGGCGCATCCGCGGCGAGAAGACGGTCGAGCCGCACGACTGGTTCTTCCGGTCGCATTTCTTCAGCGATCCCGTGCAGCCCGGCTCCCTCGGCATCGAGATGATGCTGCAGCTCCTCCAGTTTTTCGCGATCGATCGCGAGCTCGCGAAGGGGATGGACCGGCCGTACTTCGAGCCGCTCGCCCTCGGGGCACCGCTGTCGTGGAAGTTCCGCGGACAGGTCCGTCCCGAGAACGGCCACGTGATCACGGACATGGACATCGTGTCGATCGAGGCGGGCCCGGAGGGGGTCCTCGTCGTCGCCGACGGCTCGCTCTGGGTCGACGGCGTGCGCTGCTACGAGGCGAAGGGCATCGCTACGCGGATCCGGTCGGGCCGAGCGGTCGCGGACCGACCGCCGACCGTGGCCGAAGCGGTGATCGATCCCGCGGTGGACAAGTGGGTGGCCGACCATCGGCCGAGCTACACGGTCCCCGTGATGCCCGGGATGGGCATGGTGGACCGGCTGGCGGCGGCGGCGCTCGAGTACGTGAAGGCTCGATACCCGGGGGAAAAGGCCACGCCGGAATGGCACGTGGTCGACGTCAGGGACGTCCGTCATCACAGTTGGCTGGTGTGCGACGAGCCGAGGCGGCTGCGGGCCGAGGTGAGCCTCGCCGGCGCCCGTGCGGTTCATGCGGTCGAAGAAGTCGACGTCGCCGCGACCATGTTCGAGGTGACCGACGCGGCCGCGCCACCGCGCCGGGTCACAGCCGGCCGCGTTCGCGTAGCGCGTCGGAGCTCCAGCTCCTCGAGCAAGACGCCGTTCGGCGCCCCCCCGCGTGCATGGCCGCCCCTGGTCGGAGCGACGCCGGTGGCGAGCCCCTACGAGACGGGGGCGATCTTCTGGGGGCCAAAGCTGCAGCTGCTCCGCCGCCTGGCGATCGGCGCGCACGGCGCGACGGCGGAGCTCGACGCCGCCGGCGCCGACGCTCCCATCGGGGCCGTGCACCCGATCCTGCTGGACGGGACGCTGCACGCGATCCCTCATGACGAGCTCGAACGCTGGTGCGACAAGATCCCCGCCGGCTACATGGGCGTTCCGGTCCGCGACGCGGCGCGCTTCTTCGGACCGCCGCCGCGTCGAGGCAAGATGCGCGCGGAGATTCGTTTCGTCGGGTTCGACGGCGCCTCGGCCTTTCCGGCCTTCGGGATCCAGATCATCGACGCGCAGGATCGCGTGTGGGCCGAGATGAGGCACGTCGAGGTGCTGTTGCCCATGGGCAACCGGAACCTCTCGAGGGACCTGCGGATCCCCTTCCTGGTCCAGCGGCGTTTTCGCGAGGGCGCCGGCCTGTCGCAGTTTCACGCCGACCGCACGGAGCTCGAAATGGCCGAGGTCAAGCGCACGGACGCGCTGCCCGGAAGCGTCGCGCACGTCTACGATCTCGCGCGGGGCGCGGCGGTCGATCCGCGCGTCATCGCGATCAAGGACCACGTCGGACAGCGCGCGCGGGTACACCCCGGCCGCGTGCGGGTCGACGACGCGCTGTCGGAGGGCCGCTGCGACGAGCTCCCCCTCACGCGCTTTCCGGTCTCGGTGGAGACGGGCGAGACAGCGGTGATCGTGCGCGACGCAGGCCCCCCCGCGCTCGACGTCGCGAGGCTCGACGAGGCCGCCCGGCGCCTCGAGCCGCACCTCGGCGACGGTGCGCTCGCCGAGCTCCACGCGACGCTCACCGGAGTCCGCGTGAGCGATCCGGCCGTGCTCCTCTCCGCGCGCGCGCTCGTCCTCTTCGAGTCCGATCGCGCGGAGCGCATGCGCACGCTGCTGCCGGCCCTCTCAGCCGCCGCGGGGGGCCGAGCAGTCCGGGCCCTCGCGGACGGCGCGAGTGTCTCGCTCGAGGGGGCTCTGACCGAGGCTCACGCGGTGCTCGCGGGCGACGGATGGGTTGCCGTCTTCATCGACGACGCGAAGGGCATCGTCATGAAAGACTCGAGGAATGCCCTTGCCGACCTGGCCGCCGGCGCGGGCGCCGTCGTCTTGCCCGTGTCGACTCATCCGTCGAACGGCGGAATCGAGTTTCGCGTCGGTGCGCCGATTCCGCCGGACGAACTTCGTCTCCTCGACCGGCTGTGACGACCCCTCGAAAGGAGCCTCATGACCTCTGAACCTGTCGCGGGTCCCGCCGGGGTGGGCCGCGTCGGAGACCACGTCCTTTTGACCGGATCGACCGGGTTCCTCGGCAGCGAGATCTTGCGCAGGGTACTCGAGCGTCACCCCGGCTCACGCCTGGCGCTCGTCGTCCGGTCGACGCACCGGGAGACGGCGCGGGAGCGCGTGGACAAGGTGCTGACGCGCATGTTCGGATTGAAGGAGGCGAGCCGTCACAGCGAGCGCATCGACGTCGTCGAGGGAGACATCTCGCTGCGCGGCATGGGAATGGATGCGGATCGGGCGGCAGCGCTGGCCCCGCGCATCGACCACGTGATCCACTGCGCCGCGACCGTCCGATTCGACCTGGCCCTCGACGTGGCGCGCCGCGACAACACGGAAGGCACGCGCAACGTGCTCGAGCTCGCGGAGCGACTGCCGAACCTCGGACGCTTCGACTACGTCGGCACCGCCTTCGTCGCGGGCGACCGGCGCGGTGTCATCCGCGAGGGCGAGCTCGACGTCGGGCAGCACTTCTTGAACTCGTACGAGCAGACCAAGATGGAGGCCGAGACGCTCGTGCGCGCATTCGCGCAGCGTCGGCCCACGGCGATTCATCGTCCGAGCATCGTGGTCGGCGATTCGCGGACCGGCGAGACCTCCGCGTTCCAGGGGTTTTACCAGGCTCTCGCCCTCTACCGGCGCCTCTACGCGCGCAAGCTCGTCGTCCTGCTGCCCGCGGATCCGCAGACGCCGCTCGACCTCGTGCCGGTCGACTACGTGATCGACGCGCTCTTCGCGCTGATGCACAAGCCCGAGAGTCTGGGGCGTTGCTTCCACCTCACCTCGGGGCCGGGCAGCACGTGCACGACCGACGAGATCGTCAAGATGCTCGCGGAGTTCACCGGGGTGCCCCAGCCGCCCTATGTGCCCAAGCGGGCCTACGAGTTGGTCCTCCGGCCGCTCCTTCGAACCCTGCTCTTCTGGGACTCGCGCAAGGAGCTCGCGCGCCGGGCCGAGATCTTCATGCCCTACGCGTGGTCGAACCTCGTGTTCGACAAGACGAACACGGACACGCTCCTCGCGGGCTCGGGCATCACGGTGCCCCACTGCCGGACGTACTTCGTGAAGCTGCTCGAGTACCAGGCCAAGGCGGCGCGGGCGTCCCCCGTAAATCGCACTCTTTAGCTGGACTTAGGAAAGCGGCGGAGGGGGGATCGTGAGTCCCACGCGCGGCGCGCGCGCCGCTTCCGCGCGCTTGCCCCACTGCTCGTAGACGCTCGGACGCAACCGGGCGGCGACCTCGATCGCGTGCTTGAGCCGCGTGGCCCACGGGACGCGCGCGTCCACGCCCTCGCTCGGGAAGAAGACCTCGCAGAGCCCCTCGAACGCGCGGAGCGCCGGCGGGTCCTTCGGCCACTGCGGGAACTCCGCCCGGATCTTCTCGTCGATGTCCGCCTGGCGGCGGAAGGCGATCCCGAGCAAACTCCGCGGGTCGACCCCGAGCGCCAGGAGGTCTCGCTCGATCGTCTTCATGCTGATGAGCGTGGCCAGGAGCAGGTCCACCTGAAAGACAGCCAGATCGATGGCCCCGGCGAGCGAGAGCTCCGCGACTAGCTGCGGGACGAGCTGCACGCCGAGGCCCACGTGCCGCGCCTCGTCGCGCTCGTAGAAGGCCATGAGCTCCGTCAAGACCGGCTCGATCTCGAGCTCGCGCACGCGCTGGAACGACACGAGCGCGATGGTCTCCACCGTGAGCTGCATGCCGACCAGCTTCTTGAGCAGGCTGTCGGTCCCGAGCGTGCGCTTGAGGACGCGCTCTGCCCAGTACTCAATGCGAGGCGGCCGGTCTCCCAGGGCCTCGAGGTAGTCGTGCATCACGTAGAAATGGCGCGCCTCGTCGTGCACCTGGCTGGCGGCCGCGAGCTTCGCCTCGAGCGGCTCGAGCTGGTCCGCGAGCTGCGCGCTGATCTTCCAGGCCGCGAGCTCGCCCCACATGATCATCCCGAAGATGCGCGCGAGCGCGCGACGCTTTTCCGCAGGGAGCTCGGGCTTGCCGTGCTTGGCGATGGCCTTCGCGAGTACGTCACGGCCGTCCCAGATTTTGGCCTGTCCCACGTGGTAGATGCTCTCCATGCGGCGTGCGCGCCGCGCCTCCGCGTCCGAATACGCCGTGTCGAACATGTCGAACGGCAGATCGGAATCGCGGCGGCGGCGCGCGCGGCGGCGGAGAGAGGGGAGCAGCATGCTTCGACGGGGGAGCGGAAGCGAAGACTATGCCACCGCTGGTTCAGCCAGCGCGGGGAGTCGCTGGAGCACCTCGGTGGCCATGTTCGGATGCTCCATCGGGTCCTTGGTCAGGAGAAAATCGTGGATGTGCAGCGCCGCCCGGCGGCGTCCGTCCATGCGCGAGATGCGCGCCGCGAGCTGCCGGCACCGCTCGCGGTACGCAGGCTCGTTCAGGACCGCGAGGACGGCCTTGCCCAGCGAGTCGCCGTCGTACTTCCGGCTGGACATCTGGATGCCCGCACCCAGGGCGCGGACGCGGCGCATGTTGACCTCCTGGTCGAAGATGGCCGGGAAGCCGATGATCGGGACGCCGCACGAGAGGGCCTGGTAAATCGTCCCGTTGCCGCCGTGGGAGACGACCACGTCGCTCACCGCCATGAGCGCTTCGCCCGGGGCGTACTTGGCGATGAAGACGTTGGACGGCGGGTTCGGGATCTCGGCGAGCCCGCCTGTGGTGATGAGGACCTGGAACTCGGTGTTCCCGAACACCCGGACGGCTTCCTGGAAGAACTTGGTGTCGCCGGTCGACCCCATCGTGAAATAAATGGTCGGGCGCCCGCGCTGAATGCGCGAAAACCACGGCGGCAAATCGATGTTGGCGTCCCAGAGAAGAGGGCCCGTGTAGCGGAAGTTCGGGGGCGTGTTGCGGACGACGGGCATGAACTCGGGCAGGTCCGCGAGGAGCGTGATGTCCCCCTCGAGCGCCTCCCACATGTGTCGAACCGGCGGCAGCCCGAACTGCTTTCGCACGTCCGTATAGCCCTTTCCGCCGTAGGCCATCATGATGTCCGCGAACTTCGGGAAGGCGGCCTCCGCGATCTTCCGGCCCAGGATCTTGCCCATGAGGTGCCCCTCGGGCAGCTCGATCGGGTGGGCGAACTTGTCCGTCCAGCATGCGTTCGTGACGGAGACGAAGGGGATGCCGCGCGCTCGCGCGCTCGTCGAGAGCGACCAGCGCATGTCGCCGACCACGAGGTCTGGCTGGATCGCGTCCATCGCGGTCAGGTCCGATGCGACCGACTGCGCGCACACGGCCTTCCACCAGCTGAGCCGCGGGGGCAGAAGCTTGTGGGCCACCTCCATCGTGATGTTGCGATCCACCGTCCAGATGGGGAAGACCTCGAAGCCGGCGTCGCGGGGGATGTGGGCGTACGGCCCGTCGCAGCAGAAGACGACGCGGTGGTCGAAGCAGTGACGGAGCGCGCGGCCGACCTCGAACGATCGCGTGACGTGAGCGAGGAAGCCTCCATCGCAGAACACGGCGATCGTCTTTCGCGCGGTGCGCGCGCCCTGTCTCACCATGGACATTCGCTCCGGTGACCCCGACGGCCCATCAGAAGGCGAACCTCGTGCAGCCGGCGTTCCAGCCGAGCGCGAGGGCTCGCGCGGGCCTGAAACGCGCCGACGGAAGCGTTGCTCGGCGGCCATGTCATGGTCAAGTGCGCAGCTTGTGCACCGCCACGCGCACACAACCTCTGGAACGCTGCGCAGCCGCCCGCGCACGAAAGCGCTAGCGTATGGGTGTAATTTGCCAGCCGTGACGTGACGCCGAGCCGCTAGAGCTGGATGCTCTTCGTCTCCAAGTACTCGTCGAAGCCGTGCTTGCCGAGCTCCCGGCCGCGGCCCGACTGCTTGTAGCCGCCGAACGGCGCCATCGGGTTGAAATTACCACCGTTGATGTCGACCTGGCCGGTCCGCATGCGCCGCGCGACGCGCTTGGCCCGCTCCACGTCCGCCGACCAGACGCCCCCGGCCAGGCCGTAGATCGTGTCGTTGGCCAGCCGGATCGCGTCCTCTTCGCCGTCGTACGCCATCACGCACAGGACCGGGCCGAAGATCTCCTCCTGCGCGATGGTCATCGTCGTGACGACGTTCGAGAACACCGTGGGGCGCACGAAGTAGCCCTTCGGCAGTCCCTGCGGCTGCTCCGGTCCGCCGGTGGCGAGCGTCGCGCCCTCCTCGATGCCCTTGCGGATGTAGCCACGCACGCGCTCTTGCTGCCGCTTCGAGACGAGCGGCCCGAGCTTGCTCGCCGGGTCCATCGCGTCCCCCGGGGTGAACGCCTCCGCCGTCTCCTTCGCCAGCTTCACCGCGTCGGCGTACTTGGATCGAGGCACGAGCATGCGCGTCCAGGCCGAGCACGTCTGCCCGGAGTTGAGGAAGCAGTTCTGCACGCCGCCGCGCACTGCCTTGGCGAGGTCGGCGTCGTCGAGGATCACGTTGGCGCTCTTGCCCCCGAGCTCGAGCGCGAGGCGCTTGACGGTCTTCGAGGCGAGCTCGCTCACGCGCTTGCCGGCTCGCGTGGACCCGGTGAAGCTCACCATGTCGATTCCAGGGTGACCCGCGATGGCCTCGCCCACGGTGGGTCCGTCGCCGCTCACCAGGTTGAAGACCCCCGGCGGCAGCCCCGCGGCGTCGATGATCTCGGCCAGGATGAACGCGCTCAGCGGCGCGACCTCGGTCGGCTTGAGGACGACCGTGCATCCGGCGCCGATCGCCGGGGCGACCTTGGCCGCGATTTGGTGCAGCGGGTAGTTCCAGGGCGTGATGCAGCCGACGACGCCCACCGGCTCGCGCACGACGACCGAGTTGCCGATCGTCTCCTCGCGCGGCGGTTCGCGCGCGAAGGCCGCGGCCCCGCCGAACGTCAACGTCGGCAATCCGGACTGGATCATCGCGCTGAGCGCGAGGGGCATGCCCACCTCTTTCGCGACCGTCTCGGCGATCTCCTGCCCTCGGGCGGCGAGGCCCGCCTGGATGCGCTGCAGGCAGTCGGCGCGCTCGCCGGGCGAGGTGCGCGACCAGCCGTCGAACGCCGCACGCGCGGCCTTCACCGCCTCGTCGACGTCGGCGGCGCTGCCGGACTTGACGCGCGCCATGACCTCTTCGGTCGACGAGTTGTGGACATCGAACGTTTCGGTCCCCGTGGCCGGCGCCCAGCGGCCGCCGACGTAGTTCTTGTCGAGCGTTTTCATGGTGCGTCGACGCTACCAGCTAACGTTCGCGCTGCCACCCCGCGCCGGCTGCTGGCCGCCTCGCGTGTGGGGAGGAGTCGGCACGAAACAGATTGCGGCGAGACGCGAAAAGGCCGAGGCACACGCCGCGCGCCGGCGAAGCGGGCTCGGGGATGCGCAGCAAGTTGCGGGGTTGGTGGGAGCCTTTGCTGCCTGATCCGCTTCGCTCGCGGTACTAACGATACAAAAGTATGTCAGAATGGCCTACAGGAATGCCCCACCGGAGACCGTACGGGCCCGAGTGACCGCAGCGAGTAAAGAGTATTGCGGCACGATGGACGCCTGGCCCATGCTGGCCCGAGCGTTTCTCGAGCAAAGTCCAGGGATGGTGGCGGCCTAGGCCGCGTGCGGAGGTGGATGATGGCGAACGCTGTGTCGCGCCTTGGTTTCGCGGCGGCGGGGGTCGTGCTCCCGGCGGTTTTGGGCCTCTACGCGTGCGGGAGCTCGTCCGGGAACAACAACGGCAAGGGGGGCGACGGCGGGGTGATGGGGGTGCTCGGTCCGGACAGCAGCTACGGCAACACGCCGTCGCCGTTTGCGGACGCGGGCGGTGCGATGGGCTCGTTCACCACGCCGGACTGCAACGGCTGCACGTTCCCGCCGAAGAGCGCACCCCCGTGCGCGAGCTCGGCCCCGCCCATCAAGATCGTGTACCCGACCGACGGCATCCTAGTCCCGCCGAACATGGGCCAGATCTCGGTCCAGTGGACCCCCTTTGGCACCGCGTACAAGGACTTCGAGGTCGACTTCACGAACGGGGTCACCGACACCCGCGTCATTGCGAAGTGCTCGATGCAGACGATCGACACCGGGCAACCGAACACCCCGTCGGGCGGATGTGAGCTCGTCCTCAGCTCGCAGGTGTGGAACTTCCTCGCGGACGCGAACCGCGGGGGCGACGCGGTCTCCGTGACGGTGCGCGGGACGACGGACGGGATGTGCGCCGCGACCTCGGCCAACACGGTCAACATGTCCTTCGCGGAAGAGGACCTGATCGGCGCCATCTACTACTGGAAGTCGACGGTCTCGGCGGCGGGCACGGGCGGTCAGATCTGGTCGAAGACCTTCGGCGACCCGAACCCCGAGCAACAGGTGACCGGCCTGGCCGGCAGCGCCCTGTCTGCCTCGTGCAACGGGTGCCACGCGCTCTCGCGCGACGGCGTGCGGATGGTGGTCTACTCCGACGACAACGACTCGGACGACGAGTACAGCGACGTCACAGGGTCGCTCATCGACATGACGTCGAAGATGCCGATCGGGACGGCTTACGCCGGCCGCGGCACGGGGCAGCCCCCGGGCTTCAGCACGTTCTCGCCCGACCACCAGCAGTACCTCACGTCGAACGGGACCCCGAACGGGGCGACCAACGTGTTCGCCCTATGGAGCGGGAACGCCGGCATGCAGACGGCGACGGTCAGCACCGGAGGTACGGGGATGGACCGCCCGACGATGCCGGACTGGTCACCCGACGGCAAAACGGTGGTCTACGTCCTGCCGACGCGCGTCGCTTCGTGGGACAACGGGCGCCGCAACGACGACGCACACATCTACGGCGGGAGCCTCATGATCTTGCCGTACATGGGCGCGGGGCAGTTCGGCACGCCGGTGCCGTTCATGATGTCCGGGGGCGAGAACAACTACTACCCGAGCTACTCGCCGGACGACGAGTACATCATCTTCGATCGCGCGCCCCACGACACAAGCGCGGGCGCGCTCGAGGGGTGCGTGACGTCGCCGCACCCGGCGTGCCCCAACGACAGCTTCTCGAACCCCGCGGCCCGTCTGATGCTCACGGGAGCGACGGCCAACTCGCCGATCGACCTCGAGGCGGCGAACGGGTCGCCAGCCGGCGCGCCGGAGCCGCTCTCGAACTCGTGGCCGCGGTGGGCGCCCTTCGTGCAAACGTACCGGGGCGATCGACTCCTCTGGGTGGCCTTCTCGTCGACGCGCGACTACGGCATCCGCGTGCGAAACCACAAGCCGGGGATGTACCAGTGCTACCCGGCCGACAGCGTCGAGGACCCGGCCGCGCCGCACATGCTGCCCTTCGCGCCGCAGTGCGAGCAGCCGCAGCTCTGGATGGCGCCGATCGTCGTGACCGAGGGCGGGGCCGGTCACGACCCGTCGCGTCCGGCCTTCTGGCTGCCATTCCAGGACATCACGACGCACAACCACACACCGCAGTGGACGCAAGAGGTGGCGACGACGCCGCCGACCGGCACGTGCATCACGCAGGGGGGCGACTGCAAGTCCAACCCGGCGGCGTGTTGCGCGGGGGCGTGCAACTACCTCGGGCAGTGCGCCCAGATCGTGATGTAGCGCCAGGCGCGGCGTTTCAGAACGTCCCCGCGACGAGCGGGATACCCAGGATGGGCGGGAGCGCGCGCTGCTCGGCGCTGGGCTCCCGCCACGTCGGGACGCGCTTCCACGCGTCGCCGAGGAGCAGCCCGGTGGTGGCCGACGCGGTGCCGAGATGCTGGGTGGTACCGGTCTTCGCGTTCACGATGACCAGGACGAGGCCTCCGACGGCGGCTCCGAGGCCGAGCGCGAGAATGGTCCAGCCGAGGCCAGCCGCGGCGTCCGAGTTGGTCGATGAGGTCCCGCTGATGTTGTTGGCCGTCGACAGAAGCGTCCCGACGATGCCCACGGCGAAGCCGACGTACGCCGCGATGAGCCCGACCGGGATCGCGATGATGCCTATGATAAACCATGTCTTGGACGCGCCGTGCGCCTCGACCGTCTCGTGCTCGCCCGGCTGGGCGTGGAGCGTGAACTCGCCCGACGCTTTGATGCCGTCGCCGACGATCCGGTAATAGAACGCGGTCGGGAGCTCTTTGTCGCACGGCGCCGAGCAGACCGTGATCCAGTCGTCGTCGCCGCTCTGATCCTGCTGGAGGCGTACGTCGTCGCTGCCCCCGTCGATGTGCACCCACACCTTGGAGGTGGCCCCCGCGGGCTTCGGGGTGGCCGCCGCCGGGGCGGGGGAGGCGGGCTTGCCCGCGGCCTGCTCGATGCGGTTGATCTCCTGCCACGGCACCGTCGCGATCTCGCCGGTCGCGAGCTGGATGCGCGCCTGCGAGTTCGGAATGGCGTCGATGATGGTGCCGCGGAGCAACCCGCCGTTCTTGAGATAGATGACGTCGCCCCCTGCGGCTGCGTGCGCGGCGGCGGGCGGAGTCGCGGCCTGGCCGTAGGGGACGGACGGGGTCCCGTACGGAACGGGCTGCGGCGAGCCGGCGCTCTGGGCCCAAGCGACCGCCGGCGTCGACAGGGAGACGAAGTGGAACCCCGCCGCGATCATCGCGGCCTTTGCGAGGGCGCGCACGCGGGTCGGTGCGGCGGAGGAACGAAGCCAGGCCATATTGCGACGATAGAATGAGACGCGCCGACTCATCCGCATTAAAAAGATGGGATGGCGCTCGACGTGCGGCTCGCCCCCGGGGCAGAGGAAAACGGCCTCGCCACGATGCTGGCGGACCTCGTCCGGCAGAACATCGAGGCGAAACCCCACAAGAACAAGGACTTCGCCGAACTCAGAGGCACCGTGTCGATCGTCGCGCAGGACGTCGACATCGCGCTCACCCTGCGGTTCGAACGGGGAGGGCACCTCAAGATTCACGACGGCATCGTCGGGATCCCGGACGTCACGATCCGCGGGCCCTCCGACGCCATCCTGGCCCTCTCGAACATGCCGCTGGCGACCCGGCTCGGCCTGCCGATTCCCCGCCCCGGGGACTTCGAGGCCGCTCAGGCGGTAAAGACCGTCTTTCGAGCGCTACGAGGCGGAGCGCTCCACGTGTACGGGGCGGCCTTTCACTTGCCCATCGTCTCGAGGCTGACGCGTGTGATGAGCGTCAACGGCTGAGCCGGACGCCGGTCGCTCGCCGCTCACGTCGCCCTACGCCTGCGCGCCGACTTGACTGGCCGAGCAACGGCTCGTACCTTTCGCGCCCCTTCCCCATTCCACAGGTTCCTCTCAAATGGCCGTTCACATTCGCCTTTCTCGCGCCGGCGCCAAGAAGCGCCCCTTTTATCGCGTCGTCGTGACCGATCAACGAAGCGCCCGCGGAGGGCGGTTCCTCGAGAACATCGGCACCTACGACCCGTCGGGCGATGCTCCGTTCATCATCGACGCGGCTCGCCTCACGTACTGGCGAAGCCAGGGCGCGCAGCCGTCGGCGACGGTAGACCGCCTCATCAAGCGCGAAGCGCGCGCCGCGGCGGCGGCGGTGCCCAAGTGAATGTTCGAGGGGCGGAGCAGTCCATGCCGCTCAAGGATCTCATCCGGGCGATCGCGATCGAGCTGGTCGACCACCCCGATCAGGTAGAGGTCACCGAGATCGCGGGCGAGCACAACAGCGTCATCGAGCTCCGCGTCGCGAAGGATGACGTGGGCAAGGTCATCGGCAAGGAAGGCCGCACGGCGCAGTCGATGCGCACGATCCTCACCGCCGTGTCCACGAAGCTCGGGCGCCGCGCGCACCTTGACATCGTCGACTAGCGCTACATGCTCGCTCCCGACGCCTGGGTGCCGCTCGGGGAGGTCATGCGGCCCCACGGCGTGCGCGGAGAATTGCGCGTACGGCCCTTCAACCGGGACAGCGACCTGCTGCTCTCGCTCGACGAAGTCCTCGTGCGCTTCCCCGAGGGGGACGCCCAGGAGGTGAGCGTGGACGCGGCGCGACGGGCCGGGGACGCCTTTCTCTTGAAGCTCCACTCCGTCGACGATCGCGACCGGGCGGGCGAGCTGCGCAAGGCCCTCGTGTGCGCCCGGCGAGCCGATTTCCCGCCGGCCGACCCGGGCGAGTTCTACGCGTGCGACGTCGAGGGAGCGCTCGTCGTCGTCGACGGGGACGGCGATCGGCGCGAGCTCGGCCGAGTCGTGCGTGTCCGGAGCTATCCGACGACGGATGTCCTCGAGGTCGACGCCGGCGACGGGGGCCGGGCGTGGGAGGTGCCGCTGGTCGATGCGGTCATCGGCCACGTGGACCTGGAGGCGAACGTCGTTACCCTGAAGAACCTCGACGGCGTAGAGAGGGCCTAGCGGGGGTACCCCCCTTCTGTCAGAGAGTATTCCCGTGAGGGTCGACGTCGTCACGCTGTTTCCCGACATCTTCGCGGGCTTTCTCGCGAC
>Ga0070735_10003950_pt1 | contig 12712 bp, 11 predicted proteins | sample Coa_R1_FD_66443 | JGI IMG/M metagenome (GOLD analysis project Ga0070735, IMG submission 66443) | Surface soil microbial communities from Centralia Pennsylvania, which are recovering from an underground coalmine fire - Coalmine... | ecosystem: Environmental > Terrestrial > Soil > Unclassified ...
GAACACGGTCTCTATCACGAGCGATCCGGTCACGACGAACGCCACCGCCGGCCCGAGGTAGCTGACCACCGGCAGCAGCGCTGGCCGCAGGGCGTGCCGCCACAGCACGCGCAGCTCCCCGAGGCCACGGGCGCGCGCGCTCCTCACGTACGGCGCGCGCAGCACCTCGAGGAGACTCGCGCGCATCAGCCGCGCGAGATAGGCCGCGACGGGAATCGCCAGCGTCACGACCGGCAACACCAGGTAGCGGGGTGCCCCCTGCTGCCAGCCGGCGACCGGCAGCCATCCGAGGTACAGCCCGAAGAAGAGCGCGAGCGCGGGACCGGTGACGAAGGTGGGCAACGCGATGCCGAGAGCCGCGAGTGCGCTCACGAGGTAGTCGGGGCTTCTGCCGCGCGCCAGGGCCGCCAGCACTCCGGTCGGGATCCCGACGAGGATCGCCAGAAATATCGCCGCCAGGCCGAGCGTCACGCTCAACGGCAGCCCCTGGGAGATGAGCTCGGTGACGCTGAAGTCGCGCTCGCTCAGGGACGGGCCGAAGTCACCGTGCGCGAGGGCTGCGAGGTAGCGTGAGTACTGCACGAGGAGCGGGCGGTCGAAGCCATAGAGGCGGTCGAGATTGGCACGCACGGCGGGGTTGAGCGTCTGCTCCTGGTCGAAAGGTCCCCCCGGCGCCAGACGCACGATGCCGAAAGACAAAGTGATGATGATGAGCAGCGTTGGGACCGCAACGGCGATGCGACGCAGCGCGTAGCTCAGCATGGTCTGCGACTTTAGGGACGAGCCGCGCAATCCGTCAACGCCACGGCGCCTCCCGACAACACCGCTCGGCCGCGCCCGCTATACTGTTCGTCCTTATGAAACGCATCCTGGTCGGTATCAAGCGCGTCGTTGACTTCAACGTACGCATTCGGGTCAAACCCGACGGCAGCGGCGTCGCGACCGACGGCGTCAAGATGAGCATCAACCCCTTCGACGAGATCGCACTCGAGGAGGCGCTGCGCATCAGGGAGCGCGGCGGCGCCGAAGAGGTCATCGTCGCGACGGTGGGACCCGCGGACTGCCAGCAGCAGCTGCGCAGCGCGCTGGCCATGGGCGCCGATCGTGCCTTGCACGTGCAGGCCGACGGCCTCATCGAGCCGCTGGTCGTTGCCCGCGCGCTCCTGAAGCTCGTCGAGCGCGAGCAGCCCTTCCTGGTGATCCTGGGAAAGCAGGCGATCGACGATGACAACGGCCAGACCGGACAGGTGCTGGCGGCGCTCTGGAACCGCCCACAGGCCACCTACGCATCGAAGGTCGAGCTGACGGGTGACAAGGCGCGCGTCACCCGCGAGGTGGATGCCGGGCTCGAGACGCTCGAAGTGGACCTGCCCGCGGTCCTGACCACGGATCTGCGGCTGAATGAGCCGCGCTACGTAAAGCTCCCGGACATCATGAAGGCCAAGAAGAAGCCGCTCGAAACGCTCACCCTCGCCGGACTTGGCGTCGAGCAGCGTCAGCAGCTCAAGCTCGTGCGCTTCGAGCCGCCGCCGCAGCGGCAAAAGGGCGTGCGCGTGAAGGACGCCGCCGAGCTGGTCGAGCAGCTGAAGAAGAAGGGTCTGCTGTGAGCGCCGCGATTCTCATCGTTGCCGAGCACGACGGCTCGCGCCTCAACGTGAGCACCGCGAAGTGCGTCAGTTGCGCACGCGCGCTGCAGGGCGCCGAGATCGCGATCGCGGTGTGCGCCGCGGACGCCTCTCAGGTCGCGTCCCAGGCGGCCGAGCTCGCTGGCGTTGCGCGCGTGCTCACGGTCGAGAATCCGGCCAACGCGCATGCGCTCGCCGCGGTGCTCGCGCCGCAGATCGTGGCCCTGGCCGGCCCCTTTGCCGTGGTGCTCGGACCTTCGACCACCTTCGGCAAGGACCTGATGGCCCGCATCGCCGGGCTCCTCGGCGCCCCGCAGGTCAGCGACATCATGGCGATCGAGAGCCCGACGCGCTTCAGACGCCCGGTCTACGCCGGTAACGCCATCCTCACCGTCGAGTCGGCGGGTGCAGCGAAGGTCGTCGGCACGGTACGCATGGCTTCGTTCGAGGCGGCCGGCGGGGGCGGTGCTGCGCCGATCGAAAAGGCGGCGGTGAGCGTCGAGCTGCCGAATCACACGCGCTTCATAACGGTCTCGGCCGCCAAGAGCGATCGTCCGGACCTGCAGACCGCCGCGCGCGTCATCTCCGGCGGACGGGCGCTGGGGAGCGCGGACGGCTTCAAGATCCTCTACAGCCTCGCGGACAAGCTCGGCGCAGCAGTCGGCGCCTCACGCGCGGCGGTCGATGCCGGCTATGCGCCGAACGAGATGCAGGTGGGGCAGACGGGCAAGATCATCGCGCCCGAGCTCTACGTGGCGGTGGGCATCTCGGGTGCGATCCAGCATCTCACCGGCATCAAGGACGCCCGCACCATCGTTGCCATCAACAAGGACGGCGAGGCGCCGATCTTCGAGGTGGCAGACTTCGGTCTGGTCGGGGATCTGTTCCAGATCATCCCCGAGATAGAAAAGCTGGTTGGTTAGCCCGGATCGCCCTCTGTTCGCGGGCAAAAACCACGCTTTTTTCCCGCGTGCGTGATGTCGCGATGCGGTGGGCCTGGGGAAAATCGCCGTAGGCGATTTCCGCCAATGGATCAGAGCTGTCCGAGGATGTGCTCGGCGGCCGAGACCTTGAACTGGCCGGGCTCTTCCACGAACACGTGAGTCGCGCCGCCGTCCTTCACGATGACGGCAAAGCGCTGGCCGCGCTTCCCCATGCCGAATTTGCTGCCATCGAGCTCGAGCCCGAGGGCGCGCGCATAATCGCCGTTGCCATCGGCGAGCATCAGGATCCTGTCGCCGACGCCCGAGGACTTGCCCCAGGCGTTCATCACGAACACGTCGTTCACCGCCATACAGGCGATGGTGTCGACGCCCTTGGCGCGAATCTGATCGGCCAGCTGCACGAAGCCAGGCAGGTGCTTGGCATCGCAGGTCGGTGTGAAGGCGCCGGGCACGGAGAACAGCACCACGCGCTTGCCCTTGAAGAGCTCCTCCGAGGAGAGGTCCTTCGGGCCTTCCTTGGTCATGCGCTTGAAGGTCCCCGCGGGCATGCGATCGCCAGCCTTGATAGTCATGTCAGCTCCTCCTTGTCGGCCGCAGCCTTACTTCTCGCGCGCGTGCAGTGCCCACAGGCTCCCGAGCCGCTCGAGAACCGGGTCGCCCTTGACCGCCTTGAAGGACTTCACCGCATCATCCTTGTGGCCGGCCTTGAGCTGCGCGATCCCCAGATCGAGCTGCGTCTCCGCTGGATTTTTCAGCTGACCCTTGGAGACGGCCTTGGTGAACTGATCGACCGCCTTGTCGTACTGACCGTAGCCGAGGTACGCAACTCCCATGGCGCTGTTCTTGGCGCCGGTGGGGGCGGCGTCTGCCTCCTTCGCGGCCTTGTCCAGCGTCGGCTGGTCCGTAGCGGCTTTGCTCTTCGCCTTTTCGAGCAGCCGCTGCGCCTTGTCCTTGTTACGCTGATCGGAAAAGACATTCTTCTCGAAGCCGCGCTGCAGGACGCGCTGGGCCTCACCCGGCGACCCGGCGTCCATCGCCAGCTGCGCCATCTCGATGTAGTCGTCGGCGCTCTTGAGAACGTCGGTATCCAGCATCAGGCGGAAGACCTGCAGCGTGTTGGTATCGCTGTTGGCGGTGTCCTTGATGAGGCCGTAGAGCAGCTGATACCAGTAGTCGGGCTTGGGGTAGTACGTGACCAGCTTTTCCAGCGCCTTGGTGGTGCAGGCGCCATCGTCGAGCTTGACGCAGGAGCTCAGGACCAGCTGCAGGGACTCGTTGGATGGCGTGGCCCCGCTCTTGATGGCCGCATCGACCAGCGCTTCCTCGAAGTGCAGGGTGTTCTTCCAGTCACCCTTGAGGTAGTAGGCCTGGCCAACGATCGTCTTCGTCTCCCCTTCCGCGAAGCCCCCCTTGATGGCGCGCTGCCCGAACTCGATCGCCTTGTCGTAGTTCTTGAGCTGGTAGTTGAGCGCAGCCAGGGCGCGGACTTTCTGCGGCTGGTCGGCCGGCGGCGTGAAGCCGTCGTCGATCTCCGCTTCCATCGCCTTCTCGGCGTCGCCGTAGTCGTTGGTGCGGATGTAGGCGAAGGCCAGCATGTCATTGATCAGGTGCTGATCGTAGGGGGTCTTGCCCGCCGTGCCGTCCGCTTCTTTCAGCTTGGCGATCGCCTCGGAGTATTTCTTGGCGTTGAGATCGTCGTGCGCCTCCTTCAGAGGCTTGGCGAGCTTGGCGCTGTTCTTGGGAGCGTCAGCGGCGAGCGCCGCAGGCGCGAGCAGCGTTGCGGCGAGCAGCGCTGCGCCCATGACCGCAGAGCACACGAAACCAAAAGTGACCTTCATGCTGTGTATGCCTTGTCCTGCCATCAGTCGCTGAATTCGGAAACGTTGACGAAGCCGATCTTCTTCATGTGGTTGCGCTGGGCAGCAGCCAGCACTCTCGCCACGACGTCGTACTTGGCGCGACGATCCGGGCGCAGGTGAATCTCGGGCTGCGGGTCCTTGGCCGCTTCCGTGTGGAAGTAGCTCTCGAGCGTATCCAGGCTCGGGATCGGCGTGCCGTTCCAGACCACCGTGCCATCGAAATCGATCTCCAGATCGATGACCTCGGGCGGAGTCGGTGGTGGCGGTTGATTCTGATTCTGCGGCATGTCGAGCTTTACCGCATGAGTCATGATCGGGAGAGTGATGATGAGGGTGACGAGCAGCACCAGCATGACGTCGATCAACGGCGTCGTGTTGATATCGCACATCTCTTCGCCCCCACCCCCTACCTGCATTGACATGGCTGTGGACTCCTCGAGTGCTCAGCGAGAGCCGCGCACGCCGTGATCGGGCTCGGTCAGGAAGCCGACCTTGACGATGCCGCCGCGCTGGATGGCGTACATCACGCGCCCCACGGCCTCGTAGCGCGCATCTTTGTCGGCGCGGATGTGGATCTCGGGCTGGGGCACCCGCACGGCCGCCTCCTTGATATAGCCGAGCAGCACCTCGCGGTTCGGCATGGACTTGTCGTTCCAGTAGATGTTGCCGGCCCTGTCGACCGCGATGGTGATGTTCTCGGGCTTGGTCTGCGTCGGGATATTGACCGCCTTCGGCAGCTCCAGCGGCACCGTCTTGGTGATCACGGGGATCGTGATGAGGAAGATGATGAGCAGCACCAGCATCACATCGACCAGCGGCGTGGTGTTGATGGTCGCCATCATGCCGCCGCCGCCCTCCGGCTCACCCACTTGCATGGACATCTTCAGCTACTCCTTGAGAGCAGACAGTGCCCGCGACCGCAGCCGCGGGCTTCCAAAGCCTGCCTTCGGCTCACTTGCCGAGCGGCGAGGCCTTGGCAGCAGCCGGGCGCGCACCGCCCGCCGAACCCTCGACCTTCACGCCGCCAACCAGATAGGCATGCAGGTCGCTGGCGAAGTTCCGCAGCGCGTCCTGCAACACCTTGTTACGGCCGAGCAGCCAGTTGTAGCCCCACACCGCGGGCACCGCCACGAACAGGCCGAGCGCCGTCATGATGAGCGCCTCGCCTACGGGGCCGGCCACCTTGTCGATGCTCGCTTGGCCGGCGATGCCGATACCGACGAGCGCGTTGAGGATGCCCCACACCGTGCCGAACAGTCCCACGAAGGGCGCGGTCGAGCCGACGGTCGCCAGGAGGCCGAGTCCGCCGTGCAGCTTGCTGTTCACCGAATCAACCGAGCGCTGCAGCGACATGGTGATCCATTCGTGCAGATCGATACGGTCGGTGAGACGGCCATCGTGATGGGAGGCAGCGCGCAGACCGTCCTCGGCGATGCCACGGAAGTCATCGCCCTTCTTCAGCCGGTCGACGCCGTCCTTCACCGAGGGCGCGCTCCAGAACTGCTTGTCGACGTTCCTCGCCGCCTTGCGCAGCTGCCGCTGGTCCCACAGCTTCGTGAGGATCACGTACCAGGAGGCGAGCGACATGAGCAACAGCAGGATGAGCACGGAGCGGGAGACCAGGTCGCCGGTCACCCACAGTGCGCTGAGGCCGTAGGGATTGTTAACGGTTACGCTACCTTGATTTTCCATAGTTTCCTCGAGACAAAAAAACAGCCGCACCCGAGGTGCGGCCGGTGTTCATCGTAGTTGAAACTTGACGTTGAAGTTGACGCACGAGGTGATCGGCTTGCCGTCCTCGGTCGCGGCGATGTACTTGCCGGACCCCGCCTTTGCCAGGCGCACCGCGCCGCCGTCGAGGCGCGCGCTGCCGGAGCTCTTCACGACCGACGGCTCCTCCGTGAGCTTGTTGTCGGGACCCACGCACGCGTGCACGGTGGTGATGCCCTGCTCTTCCAGACGCCGCGAGGCATCCGGGTAGTATTCATCGCTCGAGGGAAAGTTCTTGGAGAACTTGATCCCGGTGGCGGGGCGCGAGGCGACCGGCGGCGGGGCGGCCCTCACCACGTTGGGAGTCACGCGGATCGCGGTGGTGTTCTCCTCCACCGGCATGTTGATTGTCACGTCCGGGGGTGGCACTTCGACGGGCGGCCGCTCGAATTGCGGCGGCGGGGGCGGTGGCGGCGCCTCCTCTTTCTTTACTTCCTCCACGATGTTCGTCTGGATCGGCGGCGCGACCAGCTCGACCGCGCGACGCGCCAGGCCCGTGGCGAGTGCGTAGAGGATGAAGACATGCAGCGCGATTATCGCGATCAGTACTGCGCCGCGGCGCGTCATGAACAGTGAATCGTGAGCTATGGTGGCCATGTGCGATGAAGATGTGCGTTTACTTCAGCCAAAACCCGTTGCCGGCGGGCCGACCCGCCTGGCTCCCCTGAACTGAATCATAACTTGCCGAACTCGCTCGTCGGGCAAGGTTGCCGGCGGGCGTGAAGTTCTAGATTCCCCCCGGAATAGTACCCTGCAGTGTGCACTGCGACGATAGCTCCTCGCACTCTAACTGGTGCCTCCGGGGCTGACAACTCGTTTGCGCCTCAGGAGTTGGGTCGCCGAGCCTGAGCCGGCTCGGTCACGGCGCCCTCGGAGGCACTGCCGACCAGTTGTGCATACTTGGCAAGAACGCCGGCGGAGGCGTAGGGGCGCGGCGCCTTCCAGGCTCGCCGCCGTGCGCGAAGCTCCGCTGCGGGTAGCTCGACGCGAAGCTCGCGCTTGTGCGCATCGATCGTGATGCGATCGCCGTTGCGCAGCAGACCGATGGGCCCGCCCACCGCCGCTTCCGGCGCGATATGTCCGACCACGAAGCCATGGCTGCCGCCGGAGAAGCGACCGTCGGTGATGAGCGCGACCTTGCCGTCGAGTCCTCGTCCGCTGATGGCGCCCGTCGGGCTCAGCATCTCGCGCATGCCGGGTCCGCCCTTTGGCCCCTCCTGTCGAATCACGATGACATCGCCGGGCCGGACCCTCCCCGCCAGAATCGCCTGGGTGGCTCGCTCCTCGCCCTCGAACACGCGCGCCCTGCCTGCAAAGCGCTCGCCCTCCTTGCCCGTGATCTTGGCCACGGCCCCTTCCGGGGCGAGGTTGCCGTAGAGGACGACCAGGTGACTGTCCTTCTTCAGCGGGTCGGAGAGCGGTCGGACTATGTCCTGCCCCTTCATATACATGGGTGTCTTTTCGAGATTCTTGCGCAACGGCTCCCCGGTCACCGTGAGGCACTCCCCGTGCAGCAATCCGGCATCGAGCAGCATCTTCATGAGCGGCTGGATCCCGCCGATCGCCACGAGCTCGGACATGAGGTATTTGCCGCTCGGCCTCAGGTCCGCAAGCACCGGAGAGCGCCGGCCAATGCGGGTGAAGTCATCGAGCGTGAGCCGCACGCCCGCGTCGCGGGCGATGGCGAGCAGGTGCAATACCGCATTCGTCGAGCCGCCGAGGGCCGAGACCACGGTAATGGCATTCTCGAAGGCCCGGCGCGTCAGGATGTCGCGCGGGCGGATGCCCGACTGCACGAGGCGGACCACCGCCGCCCCGGCGCGGGCGCTGTCCGAGTGCTTGGCCTCCCCCACTGCGTCCTGCGCGGAGCTCCCGGGCAAGGACAAGCCCAAGGCCTCGATCGCCGAGGCCATGGTATTGGCGGTGTACATCCCGCCGCAGCTCCCGGGGCCGGGGATGGCCGTCCGCTCGATGTCCTGGAGCGCCTCTTCCGAGAGCGTTCCCGCGGCGCGCGCACCGACCGCCTCGAATACCGTCACGATGTCGCGCCGCTGCGCCCCCGGTCGGATGGTCCCTCCATAGACGAACACCGCTGGCCGGTTGAGCCTCGCCATCGCCATGGCGCAGCCCGGCATGTTCTTGTCGCAGCCGCCGATCGCGACGAAGCCATCGAAACCTTCGGCCCCCACGACCGCCTCGATGGAGTCCGCGATGATCTCGCGCGAGACGAGCGAGTAGCGCATCCCGGGAGTGCCCATGGAGATTCCATCGGACACCGTGATGGTGTTGAAGAGAACGCTCTTGCCCCCCGCCCCATCGATGCCGGCCGCTGCTGCGCTCGCCAGCGCCCCGATATGCATATTGCAGGGCGTCAGATTCGCCCAGGTCGATGCCACGCCGATCTGAGGTTTACCGAAGTCCTCGTCCCGAAAACCCACCGCCCGAAGCATCGCGCGCGCGGGCGCCTGCTTCAGCCCATCCACCACGACGCGCGAGAACTCCCGGGCGTCGACCCCTTTCTTCTTCATGACGCCGAGATTATCACCGGCGCGACTCAAGGTGCGCTCTCAACTCGTTGACAACCCGGCGGTTCCTATGCTCCCATCCCTGCAACAGGTTTGGTTCGCATCCGTGATACCCCAGGCAACAACGCAGATCTCCGGCGCCGGCACATCCGCCGCGCGTCTCGCGCTGCTGCTTAGGCTGCCCGCACTGGCGCTCCTGATTGGAGCGCAACGGTGTGGGGCCTGCGCGAACTCCTGACCTGGCAAGTCAGCACGAGCGAAGCAAGAGAGGACTCAAGACCCCGCACCGGCTCAAGGCCGCTGCGGGGTTTTTTACGTTTGCACGGTGGCGGCAGGCGCCGCCTCGAGGAGTGAGGGCATGAGGATCTATTCGCATAAAGACGTCGATCGCAAGGCGCTCAAGGGGGCGCGCATCGCCGTCCTCGGCTACGGCAGCCAGGGGCGAGCGCATGCGCTCAATCTCAAGGACTCGGGCTTCGACGTCGTCGTCGGCGTGCGCAAGGGAGGCGCGAGCTGGAAGAAGGCACGCCGTGACGGGCTCGAGGTCGCCGAGCCCGCCGCCGCCGCGGCGAGCGCAGATCTCATCGCCATGCTGGTGCCGGACCTTGCGCAAAAAGCGCTCTACGGCGAGATAAAGAAGGATCTGAAGAAGGGTGCGGCGCTCCTCTTCGCGCACGGCTTCAACATTCACTACCGCCAGGTGAAGCCACGCCCGGACCTCGATGTGGTGCTGATCGCTCCCAAGGGGCCGGGCGACCTCGTGCGCCGCCAGTACCAGCAGGGGCGGGGCGTCCCGTGCCTGCTCGCCGTTGCCCAGGACGCCACCGGCAAGGCGCACGCCCGCGCCCTCGCCTACGCCCATGGCATCGGCGGCACGCGCGGCGGCGTGCTCGAGACCACGTTCGGCGAGGAGACCGAGACCGATCTCTTCGGCGAGCAGGCGGTGCTGTGCGGAGGCGCGACCGAGCTCGTAGTGAAAGGGTTCGAGACGCTGGTGGAGGCCGGCTATCAGCCCGAGGTTGCCTACTACGAGTGCCTGCACGAGCTGAAGCTCATCGTCGATCTGCTGCACGAAGGCGGCATCGCCAAGATGCATCAGTTCATCAGCGAGACCGCCAAGTACGGCGATCTCACCCGCGGTCCGCGCATCGTCAACGAGCGCGTCAAGAACGAGATGCGCCGCGTGCTGAAGGAAGTGCAGAACGGCCGCTTCGCGCGCCAGTGGATCAAGGAGAACCGCGAAGGGCGCCCCAACTACCAGAAGCTCCTCGCCGCAGACATCGACCGGCAAATCGAGAAAGTCGGCGCTGCGCTACGCGCCAGAATGCCGTGGCTCAACGAACGCGCGTAGCAATGGAGGCGCACGCGCCGGGGCGGATCCTTTCGGGGGCGTCGCGCGCCAGGGATGGCGCGCGCGCAGCCTACAGGGACGTACTTGCGGCGGCCCCGAAAGGGTCCGCTCCAGCGCGTGCGCCCAATAGTGCTGTCGAGATCTTGAGGTACGACACATGACCAGCAATCCCGACCGGGTCCTGATCTTCGACACGACGCTGCGCGATGGCGAGCAATCGCCGGGCTGCAGCATGACCCAGCCCGAGAAGCTGCGCGTCGCGCGTGCCCTTGCCGAGCTCGGCGTCGATGTGATCGAGGCCGGCTTCCCGGCCGCCTCGCGCGGCGACTTCGAGAGCGTCCAGGCAGTCGCACGCGAGGTGCAGGGGCCGATCATCTGCGCACTCGCCCGCTGCAACCCGGAAGACATCGAGCTCGCCGCGCGCGCGCTGAAAGATGCGCCGCGCCACCGCATTCACGTCTTCCTCGCGACCAGCGCCATCCATCGCCAGTACAAGCTCAACATGGCGCAGGAAGAGATCCTGCGCGCCGCCGAGGCCGCTGTCAGGCGCGCCCGCGAGCTCGCCGCCGACGTCGAGTTCTCGCCCGAGGACGCCTCGCGTACCGAGCTCGAGTTCCTGGCGCAGGTGGTCGAGGTGGCGATCGCCGCCGGCGCCACCACGGTCAACATCCCCGACACCGTGGGCTACACCGTGCCGGACGAATTCGCGGAGCTGTTCCGCTATCTGCGCAAGAACGTCCGCGGCATCGACGGGGTCCGCCTCTCGGTCCACTGCCACGACGATCTCGGCATGGCGGTGGCCAACAGCCTCACCGCCGTGGTCGCCGGCGCCCGTCAGATCGAGTGCACCATCAACGGCATCGGCGAGCGGGCCGGCAACTGCTCGCTGGAAGAGGTGGTGATGGCGCTGAAGACACGCGCGGCCTTCTTCCACGTCGCCACGGGCATCCACACCCAGCGCCTCTACCCCACTTCGCGCCTGGTCTCGAGCATCACCGGCATGCCCGTGCCCCGTAACAAGGCGGTGGTGGGCGAGAACGCCTTCGCGCACGAGGCCGGCATCCACCAGCACGGCATGCTCAAGCACTACTCGACCTACGAGATCCTGCGTCCCGAGGATGTGGGTCTGTCACGCAGTCATCTGGTGCTCGGCAAGCACAGCGGGCGGCACGCACTGCGCGAGCGGGTGCAGGTGCTCGGCTTCGAGCTCGACGAGGAGGAGTTCAATCGCCTGTTCGAAGAGTTCAAGGCGCTGGCCGACCGCAAGAAGGAGCTCTACGACGGGGACATCGAGGCGCTGATCCTGCGCGCCGAGGGCTCGGCCAGCGGCCCCTGGACGCTCACGGAGCTCACCACCGAGGCGCGCACCTCGGGCGCTGCGCGGGCGCTGGTGATGCTCGGGCATACCGACGGTCGCAGCGTCGAGCACGCGGCGAGCGGTGACGGTCCGGTGGATGCCGCCTTCAAGGCGATCGAGGCCGCCACCGGCATCCGCGTGGTGCTGCGCAAGTTCGAGGTGAAGGCGGTCTCCGAGGGCGAGGATGCCCAGGGCGAGGCGCGCGTTTACGTGGAGTACAATCACCGCACTTACCGCGGCGCCAGCGTGAGCACGAACATCGTCGAGTCCGCCACCCGTGCGTTCCTCGAGGTGATCAACCGCATCGAGCTGGCGCAGTCCGGGACCCGGACGCGCGCCGCCGTCGCCCCGCCGGTGCCGGCCGCCGTCTGAAGCGACAGGAGTTTCCATGCCCATTCCGGCCACGCAGTTCATCTGGTTCAACGGCAAGCTGGTGCCCTGGGAGAAGGCCACGGTGCACGTGCTGTCACACGCGCTGCACTACGGCTCCTCGGTGTTCGAAGGCGTACGCGCCTATGAGACCCCGCGCGGTGTGGCGATCTTCCGGCTGCGCGATCACACCCGCCGGCTGTTCGATTCGGCGCGCATCTACCGCATCGCGATGTCCTGGTCGGTCGAGCAGATCAACGATGCCTGCCGCCAGGTGATCGCCGCCAACGCCCTGAAGCGTGGCGCCTACATTCGCCCGGTGGTGTTCCGCGGCTACGGCGAAATCGGCGTGACGCCCAAGATCGACCCGCCGACTGAAGTCGCGATCGCGGCCTGGGAATGGGGCAAGTATCTCGGGCACGAGGGCGAGGACGCCGGCGTCGATGCCTGCATCTCCTCCTGGAACCGGGTAGCGCCGAATACGCTGCCGGCGCTCGCCAAGGCGGGCGGCAATTATCTCTCCAGTCAGCTGATCGGCGCCGAGGCCCGGCGCCTGGGCTTTGCCGAGGGTATCGGGCTCTCGCCCGACGGGCTCCTGAGCGAGGGCTCGGGCGAGAACCTCTTCCTGGTCAAGGATGGAGTGCTCCTGACGCCGGCCATCGCGCATTCGGTGCTCGGCGGACTGACACGCGATACCGTCATCCGCCTGGCCCGCGAGCGCGGCATCGAGGTGCGCGAGGCCGCCCTTCCGCGTGAGCTCCTCTATCTCGCCGACGAGGCGTTCTTCACCGGCACCGCGGTGGAAATCACCGCTATCCGCTCGGTCGATCGGCTGCAGATCGGCAACGGCAGGCGCGGACCGGTCACCGAGACCTTGCAGAACGCCTTCTTCGGGCTCTTCTCCGGCAAGAC
>Ga0070735_10003952_pt1 | contig 12709 bp, 9 predicted proteins | sample Coa_R1_FD_66443 | JGI IMG/M metagenome (GOLD analysis project Ga0070735, IMG submission 66443) | Surface soil microbial communities from Centralia Pennsylvania, which are recovering from an underground coalmine fire - Coalmine... | ecosystem: Environmental > Terrestrial > Soil > Unclassified ...
GGCCGCTTCGACCGCCGCGTGGTGGTGGGGCGTCCTGACGTGCGCGGCCGCGAAGAAGTGCTGCGCGTGCATGCCCGCAAGGTGCCGATTTCCGACGATGTCGATCTTCGCGTTCTGGCCCGCGGAACACCGGGCTTCAGCGGCGCCGATCTGGCCAACATGGTCAATGAGGCTGCCCTGAACGCCGCCCGCGCCAATCGCAAATCCGTGGTGATGCTCGATTTTGAGCAGGCCAAGGACAAAGTGCTGATGGGCGCCGAGCGCAAGTCGATGCTGCTGAGCGACGAGGAGAAGCGCGTCACGGCGTATCACGAAGCCGGACACGCTCTGGTCGCCGCCATGCGCGATCACGCCGATCCGCTGCACAAGGTGACGATCATTCCGCGCGGTATGGCGCTGGGCGTGACCATGCAGCTGCCGGAAGACGACAAGCACACGGTGACGAAGAACTACCTCGAGACGCAGCTGGCTATTCTGATGGGCGGCCGCATCGCCGAGGAGATCTTCCTCAAGCAGATGACCACCGGCGCCGGCAACGACATCGAGCGCGCCACCGATCTGGCCCGCAAGATGGTCTGCGAGTTCGGCATGAGCCGCCTCGGCCCGCTGACTTTCGGCAAGAAGGAAGAGCAGATCTTCCTCGGCCGCGAGATCGCACAGCATCGCGACTTCAGCGAGGAGACGGCGCGGCAGATCGACGCCGAAGTTCGCAGCCTCGTCGACGAAGCGTACCGCTCCGCGTGGGACATCCTGAACAACCACCAGCCGGTCATGCACAGGCTGGCAAGCGCTCTGCTCGAACGGGAGACGCTGGATGCCAACGAAATCCGCCTGATCATCGACGGCAAGGACCTGCCACCGCTCAAGCCGAGCGGCGGAAGCGGGACACCGGTTACGGATGTGCAGCAGGTGCTCAAGCCGGAGTCGGGACGCACGGGCGGCCTGCCGGAAGGCAGCCCTTCGCCGGCGTAGTCCTGAGCCGCGTCAAAGACAAAGGCAGCCTTCGGGCTGCCTTTTTTGTTGCTGCAAATGCGGTGTCCGTGGCACAGAGCGATGCGTCCCTCTGCGAAAATACCTCCAGCATGTCCCTGCGTTTCCCTGCCCTTGCTGCTGCGGCGCTCATTGCGCTCACCGGCTGCAATTACCACACCGTGAACTCCGCGGTGCATCTGCCCTCGACGGTGCACACGCTGGCGGTGCCATCGTTTCAGAACCACACGCAGTCCTACCACACGCAGGCGGTGTTCACGCAGGCGGTGATCCGCGAGTTCGCCAATCGCACTCCGTACCACATCGTTGCGGGCGAGGATGCCGACGCCGACGCCACGCTGAACGGCACCATCACCCGCTTCGACATCATTCCGCTGACCTATGACAACATCACGGGCCAGACCTCCAGCTATCTGGTGACCATCATCGCCAGCGTAGAAGTGAAGGACCGCGACGGGCGCGTGCTCTACAACAATCCGTCGTACCTCTTCCGCCAGCAGTACGAACAGACGCAGGATCTCGCCAGCTTCATTCAGGAAGACTCGGCTGCGACACGGCGGCTCGCAGCGGAATTCGCCAGCGCCGTCGTTGCGGATATTGTGGAGTCGTTCTGAGCGTGGAGGCAGGGGGCGCGAGAATCCCCGAAGAACCGCACCTGACCGAATGCGGAGAGTACCAGTACGCTGCCGAGGATCTCGATGGCCACCACTGGCTCTTTTCGCGTCACGCCGCCGACCGCGCGCCGGAAGACAGGGGAGCCCTCGTCAAGCGCACCTGAGCCAGGCAAATCTCCCCTGATTCGTTCGACCTGCGAATTATTCACAGGCCGCTCGCTTGACACCCGTGAAATTCGCGGGATATAGTCGGCGGCGTTTGATAGTAAATCGACTTACTTCAGGCAAACGCCTCGATGCCGGGTAAGCCGATCACGGCCCGAAGGCCTCAGGGAGGCGCTCCACATGGTTCGTATCCAGTCCTGGTTTTCCTCTTCCAGCCTGAAAATGGCCAGCGCGGCCTTTGCGCTGGCTTTCTTTTTCTGCGCCAGCGCCGGTGCTCAGGTGGTACAGACCTACGATTTTGAGGACGGCACCACACAGGGCTGGCAAGCCTTTATCGGAACCGCGCCCGTGAACAGCACGGCCGCGGCCTATTCGGGGACGCACAGCCTGCTGACCAGCACCAGCTCCGGCGGCGCGGGCGGGCCGTCCATTCCGGTAACGACCGTGCTGCAGGCGGGAGCGAAGTACACCATCACCGGCTGGGTGATGCTCACGTCGGGAGAAGCGGCGACGAATGCGAACTTCACGATGAGGCGCAGCGATCCCACCTGCTCCGGCGGGACCTGCTACGACACCATCGGATCCTACAAAGTGCCGGTCACTTCTACCGGATGGGCGCAGATCGGCGGCAGCTTCACCGCGACCACCACCGAAACCGCGCTGACGCTCTACGCGCAGCTCGTCGGCGCCACGACGCAGCAGTCGTTTTACCTGGACGACGTCGTCATCACGCAGACCGCTCCGCCTCCGGGCGGCACGCCCATCGTTGCTTACAACTTTGCGAACGGCAGCACGGATGGCTGGGGCTCGTTCGGCTCCGTGCAGGTCACCAGCACGCCGCCCCCGATACTCGATCCAGCCGGCGATGCCGATGCTCTGCTGACCACGAATCGTACTGCCACCTACATGGGACCGAGCATTGATCTGGCCGGCGTGAACGGCATCGTTGCCGGAGCGACCTATCAGGTGACGGCCTACGTGTTGCTGGCCAATGCCGATGCGAGCAATCCGACTGTGACCCTGTCGCTGAAGCGCACCGACTGCGCGGGAACGACCTACAGCAACATCGTGACGTCGAGTCCAACCTCCAATCCGCTCTCCACTACCGCGTGGGCGAAGGTGCAGGGCACGTTCGCCTTCAGCGACCTGCCCGGAGCGCCGAGCAGCCTGGTGCTCTACGCGCAGTCCAGCAGCGCGACAGATTCGTTCTACCTCGCGCACGTCACCATCAATCAGCTGACGCCCGCGCCGCCCAATCCAAGCCAGCAGGACAACTCCGGCATAACCAGCACCTTTGAAGATGGCGGCCTCGACGGCTGGGGCTCGCGTTCAGGCAGCTCAACGCTGACCAACACCACCGCCGCGGCCCACAGCGGCACGCACAGCCTGCTGGTCACCAACCGCATCGCCAACTGGGATGGCCCATCGATCGCCGTCACGAACAAGATGTACGTCGGCTCGGTCTATAACCTGAGCGTCTGGGTCATGCTGCAGCCCACGGATGGTTCGACGCACACCGTCAACATGAGCCTGCAGGCCACGTATCAGGGGACGACGAGCTATCCCGGTGTCACTTCGTACCCGGGGATTTCCATTCCGGCGGACGGCGCCTGGCACCAGATCGTCGTGAACAACTACACGATGGGCACGAACTCCGATCCCGGCACCGCGGTCACGCTGTATCTGCAAACCGTTACGAGCAACGGCAGCAACGACCTGGTCGGCTTCTACGTGGACGACTTCCAGCTGAGCTACGTTGCGCCGCCGACCATCCAGACCGATATTCCGTCGATGTGGCAAACCTACGCGAGCGATTTCCCGATCGGCACTGCGGTTGATTCGACCGACCTTTCCGGACCGCATCGCGACCTGCTCACAATGCACTACAACAGCATCACGTCCGGCAACGAGATGAAGTGGCAATCGGTGGAGTCCTCGAAGGGAAGCTTCAACTGGGGTCCCGCCGATGCTGAAGTTGGGGAAGCTGTCTGCCACAACATTCGGATTCGCGGCCACAACCTGGTGTGGGCGACGGGCGCGCAGACGCCTTCGTATGCGTTCGGCGACGGCACCAACTCGGTTGCGAATCAGGCAACGGTCACCGCGAACATCCAGGAACACATTCAGGCTGAGCTGCAGCACTTCGGCAGCAAGGTCTACGCGTGGGATGTGGTGAACGAGCCGCTCGATCCCAGCCAATCCGACTGCCTGGTGCATGGGCCGTTCTACAAGGTGCTCGGCGCTGAATATTTGGATATTGCCTTCAAGGCGGCGCGGCAATATGCGCCGAACGCGAAGCTCTTCCTCAACGACTACAGCACTGCCGATCCCAACCGGCTGGCCTGCCTGGTGAAGGTCGTCGGGGAGCTCAGGGATCGCGGCGTACCGATCGACGGCATCGGGCATGAGATGCACAATGCCATCAACTACCCGAGCCCGGCGGCGATGGCGAACGCCATCGACACCGTAGCGCAAAACTTGCCCGGCATCCTGCAGCAGGTAACGGAGCTGGACGAGAGCGTCTACAACGCAGGCGACCGCACGTCGAATTACGGCAGCAGCATTCCGGCGTCCGTGCTCGCCGAGCAGGGCTGGCTCTACAAGGCGTACTTCGACGTCTTCAAATCGCGCGCGCAGAGCGGCGAGTTGAGCGCCATCACCATGTGGGGTATGGCCGACGACGATACCTGGCTCGACAGCTTCCCGGTATCGCGCACCGATTACCCGCTGCCCTTCGACATGAAGCTGCAGGCCAAACCGGCCTACTGGGGCATCGTCGATCCATCGCATCTGCCTGGCTATGGAATGACGTTTAGCTTGTCTGCGGTTCCTGGCACGATTGGACGTACTCGCGTCTTCACAATCACGGCAACCAACGGCGATGTGGGCCCGGCGTATGCCACGCAGATCAAGTCACTCACCTTCACGCAGATCGCAGGCAAGTCCTGCACGCCGACCCTAACGTCAGCGAGCGGACTCACGGTGGCGCTGGGCGATATCCCGACCAGCGGCTCGGCAAGCGCCACGTTCAACGTGGACTTCAGCGGTTGCGAGGGCGTGGTGCGGTTCACCGTCAGCGCGCCGTGGAGCAGCGCCGTCTACGACACCGGCACCTTCAGCCAGACGTATCAATACCCGGAGAGTCAGTCGCCGCCGATCTCAGCGGGCGGGGCGAAGCAGCAGTAAGCGGAGTCCCGCTCAAGCCAAAACCAGGGCTTGAGTGGGGCACCTGGCTACCGGCTGCGAATTTACGACGCTTTCCTCGCCGGCGTCACTGCGGCAAACTCGACCGCGCGTTCTTTCCTGCGGTCCTCCACACCGATCCAGTTCAGGATGGGCGTGGTGCTCATCGTGGTCATCAGCGCCATGACCACCATCATGGTGAACAGCGTCGGCGAGAAGGCGCCGACGTTGTAGGCGATGTTCAGCACCACCAGTTCCACCAGCCCGCGCGTGTTGAGCAGCGCACCCAGCGCCACGGCGTCGCGCCAGGATTGTCCGGTGTAGCGCGCGGCCAGCGACGCCCCGCCCATCTTGCCGATGACGGCCGCCAGCAGCACGATGCCGGCCCACATCCACATGGCGCCGCCGTTCAGCAGGTCAAGGCGCGTGCGCATTCCGGTGAGGGCGAAGAAGAGCGGCAGCAGCAGGACGGAGACGACCATATCCAGCCGGGCGCGCAACGCCACCTGCCACTCCTCAATCCGCGGAAAACAGACGCCCGCCATAAATGCGCCGAACAGGGGGTGCACACCGATGGCCGCGGTCGCCGCCGAAGAGAACAGGGTCAGAGCCAGCGCCACGCCGAAAACCTCAAAGGAGAGCATGTTCGACTTTCGTCTTCGCGCCAGGGTTTGCAGCAGCGGGCGCACGACGGCCACCATCACGACGACGTAAACCACCAGGCCGATGAGCCGCATCGGCAGGGACGAGGGACCACCCTCCGCCCCGATCAGGGCCATCGCCAGCGCCAGCAGCAGCCAGGCCACCACGTCATCGACCGCAGCGCACAGAATCGCTGTCGTGCCCAGCCGGGTGCTTTGCAGACCGCGTTCCTCGAGGATCCGCGCCAGCACCGGGAACGCCGTGATGCTCATCGAGATGCCGAGAAAAAGCACGAAGGGAATGTTGCCGATCCCGTGCGGCGCGAAGCGGATGCGCAGCGAATGCGCCAGAGCCGCCCCCATCGCGAAGGGCAACAGAATGCTCATCCCGCTGGCAAAGGCCGCGGTGACCCGCTGATGGTAGAGCTGTTCATAATCCAGCTCAGAGCCGATCAGAAACAGAAACAGCACCAGCCCCACCGTGGACAGGTTGTCGAAGCTGGCGAAGGACTTCTGAGGAAAGAAACCTGCCCAGGCGTGCGGCGCGATGCGCCCGAACACCGAAGGCCCCAGCAAAATGCCGCCGATGATTTCCCCGATCACGCGGGCTTGCCCCAGCCGGAGCGCCAGCCAGCCACAGCCCAGCGTGGCGAGCATGATGACGGCAATCTGGAGCAGGAGCAGGGTCATGGGCCACCAGGATCGGTTTTGGTTGGATGCAGACCGGGGCCCGTTGAACGATTTGTATCAGGGAATAGAAAAGCTGTGTTGTGGAATCCGGGGGCGGAATGGCTGGATTACCAGATCGCCGCCCTGGGGTGGGGGCGATGCGGTAATCCCTGAACTGCTGCGCGTCTTTTCCACAGATTGGCGCGTCCGCTTCGTTGCTTCTGACCCTATTGGGCCTGGGCGCGCCTTTTTTGTTCTCGGGCAAAACCAGTAAAACGTTTTTGCGCGTTGAAAAGCCTTACGCTCGTATACTGGCCTGTCTAACCGGCAGTTAACGGGAACCGCCGTGTCTCCGGCTGCGTATTAACGCCCATGAGCTTCGCGGGCGCCATGACGTGGAATTTGGGGATGATGGGGTTCCCGTCCGCAAGAACGGCGGTCGTGCCTCGCCCCGGTCCGATGCGCACACCCGGCGCTCCTGGCGAGCGCGCGGGGTGGGCAGGCAAGCCGGGGCTGTCCGGTCAGCGCATGGTGGAGAAGCCCGTGGAAGCCGAAGCCCAGGTTCTGGTCGAGCGGTGCCTGAAAGGGGATTCGTTCGCCTGGACGGAACTGGTGAAAACGCACCATCGGCGCGTCTACGGCCTCTGCTATCGCTTCACCGGCTCAGCTACGGATGCAGAAGACCTGACCCAGGAAGTCTTCCTCAAGGTTTACGGCAATCTGTCGGCCTTCGATCTGGCCCGGGGCAGCTTCCAGACCTGGATCACCACCATGACCCGCAACATGCTGGTGGACCACTTCCGCCGCTCGCGAGCCCAGCGCTCGACCGACTCCATGGACAGCGGCTGGGACGGCAATGGCGACGAGATGCCGCTGGCCCAGCGCCTGGCGGACTCCGCGCCCAGCCAGCACGACCGGGCGGTGCAGAAGGAAATTGAGAAAATGGTGCAGGAGGCTCTGACAAAAATCTCGCCGGAGCTCCGCGAAGCTGTTATCTTGCGTGATTTGCAGGATCTGGATTACAAGGAAATCGCCCAGGTCCTCCACATCCCCGAAGGCACCGTGAAATCAAGGATCAGCCGCGGACGGGCGGAACTCGCTCGTCTGCTGGAACGTAGTAAAAGGCAGGTGGTGTAACGTGGCGGACCAGAACCAGTTCGGAAATGTGCCGAATGCCGCCGGTCTCCGCTGCGAAGAGTGGGAGGCGCTGCTCGCCGACGCGCTCGACGGTCATCTGCCCGCCGCCCAGGCTGAGTCTTTCCGCGCCCACAGCACTGTCTGCGTCTCCTGCTCCGATCTGCTGGATCACGCGAAACAGGGGCAGGAGTGGCTGGGCTTCCTGCATACCGAGCCCGAAGTTCCGGCCGACCTGGTGAACCGGATCCTGGACAAGACCGTCGGAGTCGGCGCCATTCCGGTCCCGGTGATTGCGGTCGCCAGCGCGGGCGGAGGCGCGGCTGCCGTTGCGCTGCCGGCGCGGCGCAGCTTCCAGGAGATGCGCCTGCTGATGACGGTGGCGATGGCCTTCTTCTCGATCGCGCTCACGCTGGACATGGTCGGCGTACGGGTGACGAATCTGCACCTTGCCGACCTGCGGCCCTCCAGCATCGGCAGCACGATTTCCCGTCAGTTCTACGGCGCACGCGGTTCGGTGGTGCGCTTCTACGACAACATGCGGTTCGTTTATCAGCTGGAGTCGCGAGTGCGGGAGATGCGCCGCGACGTCCAGCCCGCGCCGCAGCAGCAGAACCAGAAACAACAGCAGCCCTCCGGCAAAAACAACGATAAGGATGGCCGGCTGAATCCTCCTCCGGTGCGCGGCGAAGTGGTCAACGCCAACTACCACGCGAAGAGCAACTCTCCGCGCGCTGAGGCGGAAGCGATCAGAACAGACCATCAACAAATAACAGAGGTACCTCATTTGACTCCCCTGAGAAGCTTCAGGGCCGGGCCACGGCAGGTCATCGCCGGGTACGAAGGAAGGAGCCTGGCATGAATTACTGCGTGAATCATCCCGATGCGGTGGTGACCGCATATTGTCAGAACTGCGGTAAGGGACTGTGCAGCGCCTGCGCGCGCAACGTCCAGGGCAACATCTACTGCGAACCGTGCATGACGGCGCGTACCGCCGGAGCCGCAGCTCCGGGGCCGGGCGCCGTTCCTCCGGGATACATTCCTCCGGTGCCGCCGCCTCCGTCTTCGGGGCCCAATCCCGGAATAGCAACGTTGCTGGGATTCATTCCCGGCGTCGGCGCCATGTACAACGGCCAGTACATCAAGGCCATCGTCCACGTTCTGGTGTTCGTGATCCTGGTGGGCATGGCGGGCCGTTTCTGGTTCTTCGGCCTGCTGATCGCCTTCTGGGTCCTCTACCAGGTCTTCGACGCGCACCAGACGGCGAAGGCGCGACGCGACGGACTCCCGCTGCCCGATCCCTTTGGCCTGAATGAGCTGGGGAACCGCATTGCCGGCCATACGCCGGCGCCTCCCGTTCCTCCCGGACCGGCAACGCCTCCGCCTCCTCCGGGCGCTGTGCCCGGCACACAGCCTTACGTGGAATGGGCCGAGCAGGTTCGCCAGCAGGCGCATCAGTGGGGCCGGTATGCCGGACAGATGGGCGAGCACATCCGCGCCCGCGTGGTCGCCGATGCAACGCAAGCCGGCTGGGCCGCGCCTCCGCCGCCTCCGCCCGGTTGGGCTGCTCCGCCGCCTCCGCCATCCGGATGGGCTGCACCCCCTCCGCCCCCTCCCGGCTGGCAAGCCGGACCGGTGCCGCCCGTACCACCGCCGGTTGAGCTGGAACGCGCTCGCCGCGAGCCCATCGGAGCGATTGTGCTCATCCTGCTGGGCATGCTGTTCCTGTTCAACACGCTGGGCTTTTTCAGCTTCGGATGGGTGCACCATGGCTGGCCGCTGATCATCATCGGCATTGCCGTTTGGCTGCTGGCGCGCAACACAAGCCTGGGCGGCAGGATGCATTTCCGGCACGCTCCCCCGCCGCCTCCTGACGCGCAGAACCAGACGGGAGGTGGGCAATGAACCAGTATCTGTTTCTGCGTCGCATGCGCGGGCCCATCTTCCTGCTGATCTTCGGCGTCACGGCGCTGCTGGACGAGTACACCGGCATTAGCTACAGCATGAGCTGGCCGCTGTACATCATCGCCTGGGGCGTGATCAAGCTGGCCGAAAACGCGATTCTGGCGCAGAATCCGCTGCCTCCTCCGGGTCAGTTCCCGTATGCCGGCTACCCAGGCGCCGGAGCGCCAGGCGCACCCGGCGGAACCAGCGCCAGCAACCCGCAATCGACGGCCATTGTTCCGGCCACCGGAGAGGACAGGGGGTAGTTATGGCAAGCACACCTCCGCCGTACAGTTCGCAGGATGCACGCTGGCAGGCGCGCCAGGCGCGTGCCGCAGCCCGCGCGCAAAGGGCAGCGTGGAAGGCTCAGGCCCGGGCCCAGAAAGACTACTACCGCGCCATGTGGAGAGGAGGGCATCGGCCTTCGTTCGTCGCTCCCGCAGTGCTTCTCACCATTGGGATTATTGCTCTGATGCTGACCACCGGCCATCTGGACGCCGTGGACTTCTGGTCCTGGTACGCGCGCTGGTGGCCCATGCTGCTGATCGGGCTGGGCGGACTGCTGCTGCTCGAGCACTTCATGGATGCCGGCAGTCCCTGGGTGGGCCGCCGCCCCATGGGTGGAATCGTCTGGCTGGTGATTCTGATGATCGCCCTGGGCGCTGTCGCCCGTGAAGGCCATCTGGTCGGGCCCTTCGCGTGGAACTTCGGCGATCACAACAACGATGATTTCTGGAGCTGGATGGGTCCCGAGCACGACAACGACGTCCAGATCGATCAGGCGCTGTCTTCGGCAAAACCTTCCATTACCGTCAACGTTCCGCGCGGCGACGTCACCATCACGCCGTCGACGGATGGGCAGATGCATATCCGCGCGCACCAGATGGTGCATCGCTCTTCGGACAACGAGGCGCGCCAACTTTTTGAGGAACTGAAGCCCAAGGTGGAAACCTCTTCGAACGGCGCCGTCGTCACCGTCCCGGACAAAGAGGCCACGCGCGTCGATCTCACCATGGAAGTTCCCGCTGCCGCCTATGCCACCATCACCGCTCAGCATGGCGATGTGACGGCCGACGGGCTGACCGGAGGCATCCAGGTAACCGACGACCATGGCGACGTGAAGCTGGAGGACATGGCCGCCGATGCGCATGCGCGCATGAACCACGGCGACTTCTCTGCCCACAACATGCAGGGCAAGGTGCTGGTGGACGGCACCGGCGACGACGTCACCATCTCGGAGGTAAAGGGCGAGGCCCGCGTCGATGGCGAGTTCTTTGGCGATATTCATCTGGAGCAGGTGAGCGGCACGGTGCATTACCACTCCAGCATGACGGACCTGGAGATCCCGCACCTGGTGGGTTCGCTGACCCTCGACAAAAGCGATCTCAGCATCAGCCGCGCCGCCGGGCCGGTCCGCGTGATCGCGAAGTCAAAAGACATCGACATGTCGCAGATTGCCGGCGACGCCCACATTGAAGACAGCAACGGCGACGTGACCGTCGCGACCGCTTCTCCGCTGGGCAATGTGGAGATTGCCGATCACACCGGCGATGTGGTCCTCACCATGCCGGAGGACGCCAGTTTCAGCGTCACGGGGAACGCCAGCGGCGATGAGGACATCCGCACTGACTTCCCGCTGCACATGACCAACAACGACGGCCGGCAAACGCTGGACGGCGCGGTCGGCCATGGCGGCGTTCGCCTGCATCTGGAAGCCGAGCACGGCAACCTCGAGCTGCGCAAAGGCAGCAGCGCCACGCTGAGCATGAATGAGTCCGGCGACAACGGCGAAACCGCGAAACACTTCAAAGCACCAGCGGGAGCAAAGCCGACGGTGGAACAACAATAGGCTGTGGGAAAAATATGAGGCCGCGGATTGAGAGTCCGCGGCCTTACTGTTTTTTCGCCAGCAGCGGCCGCACGATCTCCTCGATGCGCGCCAGCACCTCTTCCAGCGACATGGACGTCGAGTCGATCACGATGGCGTCGGCAGCGGGATGCAGCGGAGAGTTGGCGCGGTTGCGATCGCGCTCATCGCGGTTGCGGAGCGCCTGCAGCACAGTCTCGCGGTCGGCATCCGAAGTTCCGCGCAACGCCGACTGCGAATTTTGCTCGTAGCGCCGCTGGCCGCGCGCTTCCGGCGAGGCATCCAGAAAAACCTTCACGTCGGCATCCGGGAAAACGACGGTCCCGATATCTCGCCCTTCCATCACCACGCCACCGCTGCGGCCGAGTTCACGCTGCAGGTCGACCATCCACGCGCGAATATTCGGGTGCACGCTCACGCGCGAGGCGCCCTGGGTCACGTCCGCATCACGGATGCGCTCGGTGACGTCTTCGCCGTCGAGCAGCACGCGATTGCCGGTGCGCTCCGGCTGCAGTTCAATGTGGGAGGTCCGCGCGAGCTGCCCCAGCGCCTCGGCGTCGTCGAAATCGTAATCGGAGAGGATCGCCTTCAGCGCGAAGGCGCGATACATGGCGCCGGTCTCGAGGTTGAGCAGCCCAAAGTGCTCGGCCAGATGCCGCGCTACGGTGCTCTTCCCCGCGCCCGCCGGTCCGTCAATGGCGATGATGGGACCTCGGTTCATTCTGAGCCCTCTTCCTGCCGCGGCTTGTCTTTTCCATTCTGACGCGGGCGAGGCTTGCCGGAAGCAGGCCGAGGCGATGCGCCGAAGCTTCCGCGGCCCCTTTTGCCCGGTCGAAACGCGCCGCGATTCGCTGGTCCTGGTCTGCCGCCGCGCTCCGGGCGCCCGCCCTGCGGTCCGCGGCCGCTCAACCCTTTGCGGAATTCTCTTCCCTGCGGACGATCCCGGCGCTCCCCGCCCGCAAAGCGCGACGGTCCGGCAAATTTCTTTCCCGGCCGCTGGGGACGCCCTTCGCGATCCTGTTCGCGCCGCGCAGGCTGCCCTTCGAATCGCTTGCCGAACTGCGGGCGTGGGCCTTTGCCGAAGCGCGGACGCTCTTCGCGCTGCTCCTTCTCGCCGGTGCGGAAGGGCTTCCGGAACGGCGGTTTCTCCGGCGACTCACCCGCGCGACCTTCGCGTTTGCCAAACGGTTTTCGAAATGGCGGGCGCGGGCCTTTGCCGAAACGCGGGCGTACTTCGCGCTCCCCCTGCCCCTTATCGCCGCCGCGGAACGGCTTCCGGAACGGCGGACGCTGCTGCGATTCACCGGCGCGGCCTTCGCGCTTGCCAAACGGTTTTCGAAATGGCGGGCCTTTGCCGAAGCGCGGACGCTCTTCGCGCTCGCCTTGCCCCTTCTCGCTGGTGCGGAACGGCTTCCGGAACGGCGGACGTTCCTGCGATTCACCCGCGCGTTCTTCGCGTTTGCCAAACGGCTTGCGAAAGGGCGGACGCCCCTCCCGCTGCT
>Ga0070735_10003953_pt1 | contig 12709 bp, 7 predicted proteins | sample Coa_R1_FD_66443 | JGI IMG/M metagenome (GOLD analysis project Ga0070735, IMG submission 66443) | Surface soil microbial communities from Centralia Pennsylvania, which are recovering from an underground coalmine fire - Coalmine... | ecosystem: Environmental > Terrestrial > Soil > Unclassified ...
TCCCCAGGTGCGAAATCGCGCCTGGCCGCGAGGCGACATCGATCGCTTCATCCTGGCTCGCCTCGAAGCCGAAGGCCTGGCGCCGGCGCCGCCGGCCGATCGCGTAACTCTGGCCCGGCGTCTCTCGCTCGATCTTTTGGGAATTGCGCCGACGCCGGCCGAAGTCGAGGCTTTTGCCGCCGAAGCCGATGCGCGGTCCGTCGAGCGGCTTGTCGAAAAGTTGCTGGCGTCGAATCATTTCGGAGAACGGCTGGCGATGTATTGGCTTGATCTGGTTCGCTACGCCGATACGGTCGGGTATCACGGCGATCAGGAGCACCACATTTCGCCCTACCGCGACTGGGTCATCAAGGCGTTCAACGACAATCTGCCTTTCGACCGCTTTACGATCCTGCAGCTTGCGGGGGACTTGCTCCCGGAGGCGACGGCCGAAGAGAAAATCGCCAGCGGCTACAACCGCCTCTTGCAGACTTCGCACGAAGGAGGCATCCAGCAGAAAGAATACCAGAACAAATACGACGCCGATCGCGTGCGGAATCTCTCGGCGGTCTGGATGGGGGTCACGTTGGGCTGCGCGCAATGCCACGACCACAAGTACGATCCATTCACGCAGCGCGAATTCTACAGCCTGGCGGCATTTTTCGCCGACGTCGACGACAGTCGGACGTTCAAGGGAACCGATACCAACCCGACCAAACGCGAGCCGGAGCTGGAGGTGATCGCGCCGCTGGATGGGCAATTGCGGCGGACGATGATTACCGAAGCGGTCGAGCCGCGAGTCATTCGCGTTCTGAACCGCGGCGACTGGATGGATGAAAGCGGCCAAATCGTGGAACCGGCGATTCCCGCGTTTCTCAAACCGCTGGATGTCGCGGGCCGCCGTCCCAACCGTGTCGATCTGGCGCGGTGGCTCGTCTCGGCCGATCATCCGCTCGTTTCGCGGGTGTTTGTGAACCGCCTGTGGTACTTGTTTTTCGGAGTCGGCCTTTCGGGCACGCTTGACGATTTCGGCGCTCAAGGCGAACCGCCCGTGCATCCGGAGCTGCTTGACTGGCTTGCCGTCGAATTCGCCGAATCGGGCTGGAACGTCAAGCACATGGTTCGCCTGCTGGTCACTTCGAGCGCCTACCGGCAGTCGTCGCGCGTGACGAGCGAGCTGCGTCGGCGCGATCCGCAGAACCGGCTTTTTGCGCGGCAGTCGTCATATCGTCTGCCGGCCGAAATGGTGCGCGATAACGCGCTGGCGGCCAGCGGGCTTCTCGTCCGCCGGTTGGGAGGGCCCGGCGCGCGCCCCTATCAGCCGGCCGGCTACTACAAGCACCTCAATTTTCCGTTGCGCGATTACAAACCCGATGCCGACGACAATCAATACCGCCGCAGCGTCTACACTCACTGGCAAAGGCAATATTTGCACCCCATGCTTAAGGCGCTGGACGCTCCGTCGCGCGAAGAGTGCACGACGCAGCGTCCCATCAGCAATACGCCTTTGGCGGCCCTCGCACTGCTCAATGATCCAACATTTGTCGAAGCGGCGCGTGTTTTGGGCGCGCGGATGATGCGCGAAGGAGGGAACACGCCCGACGAGCGCGCCGCCTGGGGCCTGCGCGCCGTTTTGTCGCGAAAGGCCGAAAAGGCCGATGTGGAGGCGATCGTTCGGCTGTATCGGTTTAATCTCGTTTTTTATAAGTCTGATCCGGAGTCGGCATCCAGGCTGCTGGCGGTGGGCCTGGCTGCCAATCCGCCTGATCTCGATTCCATCGAGCTGGCATCATGGACTCAGGCCGCCCGCGCTCTCTTTAACCTTCACGAAGCACTCACCAGAATGTAGAGCCGCGCTCAGGACTCACAAAAACTTGACGAATCGCGGCTGGCGCGCCATGAAATCCTGACGGCCGGCGCATGTTGAACGACAAATGAAAACCATGTTTACCGAATCATGCCACGACCCGCGGACGGCTCTCAATCGCCGCACGTTTCTGGGACAGACGGGCCTCGGGCTGGGGTCGATCGCGCTGGCATCGCTGCTCGAACAAGACGCGTCGCGCGGCATGGCCGGCGACGCTCATCCTGCCGCGCGCACTGCCGGATCGCTTCCCCATCGAGCGCCGAAAGCCAAACGTGTGATTTTTCTTTACATGTCGGGGGGACCTTCACACCTCGAAACGTTCGACCATAAGCCCAAGCTGGCCGAGCTGGACGGCCAGGCGATGCCCGAATCATTCACGCGCGGGCAGCCGATCGCCCAGCTTCAAGGGCAAGAATTGAAATGCCTGCGGCCGCTGTTTCCATTTTCCCGTCACGGCCAATCGGGGCAGGAAATCTCGGAAATCCTTCCTTTCACCGCAAAAATCGCCGATGAAATCGCGATCGTCCGTTCAATGCAGACCGATCAGATCAATCACGATCCGGCGCACACGGTGATGAACACGGGGACTTCGATCTCCGGCCGACCGAGCATGGGAGCGTGGATCACGTATGGGCTCGGCTCTGAGTGCCTGAATCTACCGGGTTTCGTCGTTTTCACGAGCGAAGGGGGCCGCAACCCGCAGCCGATTGCCTCGCGCCAATGGGGGGCGGGCTTCCTTCCGCCGCGCCATCAGGGCGTACAGTTCTTTTCTCCCGGCGACCCGGTGCCCTATGTCGCCAGCCCCGCGGGAGTCAGCGCGCGGCAGCAACGGGCCCTGGTCGATACGATCGGCGAGCTCAACCGCCGCCAATACGAAGCGCTGGCCGATCCCGAGATCGAAACGCGCATCGCCCAGTATGAGCTCGCCTTTCGCATGCAGACCAGCATTCCCGAATTGATGGATTTCTCGGACGAGCCCAAACACGTTCTCGACCTGTACGGGGCCAAAGATGGCTCCGACGGCACGTTCGCCTCCAATTGCCTTTTGGCGCGGCGGCTGGTCGAGCGGGGCGTGCGGTTTATTCAGTTGTACCACCGCGACTGGGACCATCACGGCGATCTCGTGCACTATATGAATATCTGCTGCGGGCTGTGCGACAGACCGTCAGCGGCCCTCGTGCTCGATCTCAAACAGCGCGGCTTGCTCGACGACACGCTTATTATCTGGGGAGGCGAATTCGGCCGCACGCCGATGTTCCAGGGAAAGGGAAAAGAGCCCGGTCGCGATCATCACATTCGCGGTTTTTCGATGTGGCTGGCCGGCGGCGGCATCCGTGGGGGATTGACGCACGGTGCGACCGATGAGCTCGGCTACAGCGCCGTTGAGAATCCGGTGCACGTACGCGACTTGCACGCGACGATGCTGCACTTGTTGGGCCTCGACCACCAAAGGCTGACTTACAAATATCAAGGCCTAGACTTTCGGCTGACGGGCGTCGAACCCGCGCGGGTCGTGAACGAGATTCTCGCGTAATCATCAAGGCAAATCGGCCACGGGCGTCAAAGGAAATATCTCGACATCGACGCCGTCGCTGAAGGCCAGATGCGAATGCGTCGCCGGCCGCGAGATCCCCGCGGCCGAGAGCAGCGTCTCGTCGAGTTGCAGCGCGCCGACTTGACGGATGGGATAAGGCCGGTGATGCACGCGGCCAATGAGCAGTTTCCCGAGCGCAGGTTGCGCGTACAGGACATAGCGCTCGATGAGAAAGTGTTCCAAAGTGCCGGGCGCAGCCTGCCCCGCAGGAAGCGGATGGCCGGAGGCGAGCTGGCCCAGCGGGGGACCCGCTTCCAGCTTGATTTCGCAGCCTGGACCAGCTTCGCCGGGCCATAGACGGCGGCTGGAATAGGCGACCTGATCGCCGCGCCGCGCGTGCTGCATTTTCGCCCGAAAATACGGAAGATGCCAGCGCCTGCGAGCGACGCGAACGGCCAATGAATTCGAGGCGTCGAGACTGAAAAACCAGACGCCCGGGTCGCGCCCCTGAAAATGGACGTAAGTGCGGACATTCGTCTCGCAGAAATACGAGATTCCCGGAATCGGCGGGGACCACCGCGGCCGCACGCGCAACATGTAAAAGGGGACCAGGCCCACCCAGGCGTCCCCCTCCCACGTGTCGAGCGTCAGCTCACGAGGGAGCAAGGGCCGCACCAGGTCGGCCGGCAGCCGCCAATGGACGAAGAGCAAGTTCCTCCACTGATGGTAGCCGATGTGGCGGCCGGCAGGCCGGGCGGTGGGCGAAATGCGGTCGATGCGGCCGACGTCAAGGACTTGTGATGTGGCGGGCATGATTGTGTCGCCTTTTTTCAAAGCGCTGCCAAGCCCAGCCACGTCGCATCATGGCGTCATGGCCGGTCTTTCAAATTCTTCCGAAGGAATGCGTTCAAGATACCAACCGCAGATGAGTTCACAGTTTAACGACTTCGAGCGTTTGCTCGCGCCGGCGAAAGCGCGCGACGAGGAATTGCGAGCGCGCCGAGGGGGTGATAAAATGACGATGGACCTCGCGATCCGCAGCCAATGATCGACCGCGACCAGCTTGTCGCCGGCGTGCCGGGAACAGACGTGGGTGACGGGGACGTTGCATGAACAACCGCCATAATCCATTCTTCTGGTCGTTCGGCGCCGGATCGTTTGCCGGCGTGCACCTGCGTATCAGTTGGTTCATGCCGCTTTTGGCGGCGTGGTTTCTCTATCGCTTCGGAATGAGGCTCGGCGGAGCGCTGTTTGGCGTATTGTTCGTCAGCGTGCTGCTGCACGAGATCGGGCACATTCTGGCGGGACGCGCGACGGAAGGAAGCGGCGACGAGATTTTGATGTGGCCGCTGGGCGGCCTGGCCTTCGTCGAAACCTCCAGGCCCAGCTCGCAGGCGATCGTGGCGGCTGCCGGACCATTCGTGAATCTGGTGCTTGTCGGGATTTTTTTCCGGGCTGCCGTCATGTCGGGCGCCGTGCCACGCTCGCTTAACCCGTTGGTCGTGCCGTTCTCGATCGAGTCATTTGGGACGAATCTGGTTTACGACTTGCAAGTGCTGGCATTCTGGTCGAATTGGGCCATGCTGCTCATCAACCTGGTTCCTGCCTATCCGCTGGACGGCGGTCAGATCGTGCGAAGCTGGCTGACGGCGCGGATGGGAAACGGCATGGGGACGGAAGTCTCCATCCGCATTGCGATTGCATTTGCGATTCTATCGGGGCTCGTGGGCGCGCTGATTTTCGACCACATGATTTTGCTGGGGATTTCCTTTCTGATTATTTTGCTGGCGGTGCACGAACACTTTCAGCTTCAGGCCTCGGAATCGTACGACGATTCGTTCATGGGCTACGATTTTTCGCAGGGCTACACCAGTCTCGAGCGATCGGAACCGGTCAAGCCCGAGCGCCGCGTCGGGCTTTTGGCGCGCTGGCTTGAAAACAAGCGCGCCAGAAAACAGCGCCGGCTCGAGCAGCAGGTGCAACAAACTGAAAAGCAGCTCGACGCCATTCTGGCGAAAGTACACGAGCGCGGGCTGACATCGCTCACGCCCGCCGAAAAGCGCCTGCTGAAACGGGCCAGCAATCGCTACAAGAGCAAGGGAACCGAGCCGGAATAGGCTGGCCCAAGCGTTCCCCTCGGTATCCGTGTCGCCAACTGCAACCGCGGCACGACCGCCACAACCGCTTCAAGTCGCCGAAATTCGCGGTGACACAAAGGGCGGCCCCCAGCCATTCTGCCGGCTAGGTTTCCCATGGCGTAGAGTTCGACTGATACGGGATTCCATGAATCGGTGGGTCTCTGCATGACTGTCGAAGTAATGAATATTGCGTGCGAAGAAACTTCGGACGTGTCCAGCGCCGTCGCAGCGCCGGCGCAAAGATCGGTTGCTCGCGAGCTCATGCGGCTGAGCGAGCTCCTGGGCGCGCCGGCGATGTGTTATGATCTGCGCTCGGGCAAGCCGGTCGCCGCCACCGATGACGAGCTTCTGGCCGTCGTGCCGCCCGAGCTGATGTGGGAGTGCGTCCAATCGGGCGCGAGCCGCGTGCACTCCAGCGTATCGGGGCTCAATTGCTTCGCGATTCCGTTCCCCGCGGGGGAATCGGGCGCTCACGTCGCGGTGGGCTATGTGCTGGCCAAACCCGCGCTGCGGCCGGCCGACCTCGTGTTTGCGGCGGCGGAAAAGGGCTGGTCGCAGGCACGTCTCGACCGCTGGCTGGCGCGGCTCCCCTACTGTGAGGCCGACATGCTTCGCCGCCACGTGGCATTGGCGGCCGACGACCTGTGCCGCGCGGCTGCCGAATCGGTCGAACAGGCTGACAACAGCCACATCGCCCGGCAATTGGAATCGACGTATGAAGAGATCAACCTGCTGCACACGCTCACGCAGCACATGCACGTCGCGCATTCTCCGCGGGACATCGCCGAGTTGAGCCTGGCGCGCATCAGCGGCGTCATCGCGGCCGAAGGTCACGCCGTCTGGCTTGACGACCATCGCGACGGGCGGCTGTTTCTGATTCATGGAACGATACCCTTCGACGAGATCGGGATGGCCAGGCTCATCGCCCGCTTCGACGGGCACGATTGGCCGCGGCCCCTGGTGCGCAATCACGTGGCGGGCACGCTGCTGGGAGACGACTTTCCCGGCCTAAAGAACATGGCGCTGATGCCGATCGGCGATAGTCGACGCTATGGCTGGATTTGCAGTTGCAATTGCGGGGACGGGCAGGATTTTGGATCGGTGCAAACGAGCCTGCTCTCGTCGGTGGCATCGATTCTGGCCACGCACCAGCGAAACCTCGATTTGTTCCGAGAGCATGAAGACCTTTTATTGTCGTTTGTGCGGTCGCTCGTCTCGTCGCTCGACGCCAAAGATGCCTACACGAGGGGCCATAGCGAACGCGTGGCGCTGATTTCGCGGCGGCTGGGGATGCAATTGGGCCTCGCCAAGGACGACCTGCGCAACATCTATCTATCGGGCTTGCTCCACGACATCGGAAAAATCGGCGTCGACGACCAGATTCTTCGCAAGGTGGGCCCGCTCACGCATGAAGAATTCGACCAGATCAAAAAGCACCCCGTCATCGGCTACAACATTCTGGCCGGCCTGAAAAACCTGCACGCCGTGCTTCCCGGAGTTCGAAACCATCACGAGGCCTATTCGGGGCGCGGGTATCCGGATGGACTCAAGGGCGAAGCCATTCCCCTGATGGCCCGCATCATCGCGGTCGCCGACAGTTTCGACGCCATGACCAGCGACCGGCCCTACCGCAAGGGCTTGGCGCTGGAGCGGCTGGAAGAAATCCTGCGGGAAGGGGCGGGAATTCAATGGGACCCCAAAGTTGTCGAAGCCTTCTTTGTGGTCCGCGATGAAATCCGCAATATCTGCGCGAGTTACTCTCCCGATGCGGGTAGCCTGCTGGGCGAATCGTCTCCCTCGGCCCGAGCCCTGGTCGAAGCGGGGAGTCCGCTCGCAAGCATCGACAACATCAGCGCGGCTCTGAAACTGGCCGAAACGATTTGAGCGGCACGCGAGCGATGGCGGGCTAATTGCGCCGTTTGGCGGCGATGGCCCGCTGCATGGCGGCTCCCATGTCGGCCGGGCTTTCGGCCACGACGACGCCGGCGGCTTCGAGTGCGGCGACTTTTTCGGCCGCCGTCCCGCTGCCTCCCGAGATGATCGCGCCAGCGTGCCCCATGCGTTTTCCCGGCGGCGCGGTGCGGCCGGCGATGAATGCCGCCACGGGTTTCGTGACGTTTTGCCTGATGAAGGCGGCTGCTTGCTCTTCAGCGTTTCCGCCGATCTCGCCCATCATCAAAATGGCATCTGTCTGCGGATCGGATTGAAACAATTTCAGGCAGTCGATGAAGCTCGTTCCCACGATCGGGTCGCCTCCCAGGCCGACGCACGTCGATTGGCCCAGACCCAGATTCGTGAGCTGCCAGACCGCCTCGTAGGTCAACGTCCCGCTGCGGCTCATGAGGCCGACTCCGCCCGGCTTATGGATGTAGCCGGGCATGATGCCGATTTTGCATTCACCGGGCGTGATCACGCCGGGACAGTTGGGACCGACGAGCCGGCTCTGGCTGTGGCTGATTCGTTTGTGGACGCGCACCATATCGAGCACCGGCGTCCCCTCGGTGATGGCGATGATGACGGCGATGCCGGCGGCTTCCGCCTCGAGGATGGCGTCGCCGCAAAAAGGAGGCGGAACGAAGATCATCGTCGCGTTCGCCTCGGTTTTGCGAACGGCTTCTTCCACCGTATTGAACACCGGAAAGCCGTCGATCTCAGTTCCGCCCTTGCCGGGAGTCACGCCGCCGACCATCTGCGTGCCGTATTCGCGGCACTTCTGGCTGTGAAACAGACCCACTTTGCCGGTGATTCCCTGGCAAATGACCCGCGTGTGACGATTGACAAGAATGCTCATGACGCCTCAGCGATGTGGTTCTATTGGGCGAGAAACTCGTTATTGGAGCATCGACGAAATGCGGCCGCGCCTTCTTCCCACGCCGTCCCCTCGCGTTCAGGCACTGATGGCCGCGACGACTTTTTTGGCCGCGTCGGTAAGTGCGCCGGCGCTGATGATGTTTCGGCCGCTGGCGGCGAGCATCTCGCGGGCCTTCTCGACGTTTGTGCCTTCCAGGCGCACGACGAGGGGCACGTTGAAGCCGACCTTTTCGTAGGCGGCCAAAAGAGCCTCGACGATGGTATCGCACTTCATGATGCCGCCGAAGATATTGACCAAGACGCCTTTGACGTTCTTATCCGACAGCAGAATGCGAAATGCCTCGGTGACCTGCTCGACGTTGGCGCCGCCGCCCACGTCGAGAAAATTCGCCGGCTCGCCGCCGTGCAGCTTGATGAGGTCCATCGTGCTCATCGCCAGTCCGGCCCCGTTGACCAGGCAGCCGATGTTGCCCTCGAGCTTGACGAAGCTTAAACCCGCCTCGGCCGCTTTGACTTCCATCGCGTTTTCTTCGGCCAGGTCGCGCAGCTCCTTGAAATTCGCGTGCCGATAGAGAGCGTTGTCGTCGAAGCTCACCTTGGCGTCGAGCGCCAGCATTTCTCCCTGTTTGGTCACGACGAGGGGATTGATCTCCGCCAGCGAGCAGTCGGAGTCGAGAAAAACGCGGCTGATCTTTTTCAGAAACGCATCCGCCGAGCGGACTGAGTTTCCCTCCAGGCCGAGCTGGTACGCAAGGTTTCGGGCCTGGTAAGCGAACAACCCATAATCGACGTCGATCGGCTCGCGCAGGATTTTCTCGGGCGTCCTGGCGGCGACTTCTTCGATCTCCATACCTCCTTCCGACGACATGATGAGACAGGCGCCTCCCATGCCGCGGTCGACCACGATTCCCAGATAGAGCTCCCGGGCAATGTCGAGCCCTGCTTCGACGAACACCACATTCACCTGTTTTCCCTCGGGACCGGTCTGCTTGGTGACAAGCGTATTTCCCAACATGCGACCGGCGTTGTCCCGCGCCTCCTGAGCCGACTTTACCAGCACGACTCCCCGCTGCTTGGGTTGTTCCTTGAAAGTCCCTTTCCCGCGCCCCCCGGCGTGAATTTGCGATTTGACGACCGCTACGGGAGTTCCCAGCCTGCTAAACGCGCTGGCCGCTTCGTCGGCAGTCCGCGCGACGAAGCCCTGGGGGACCGGCACACCGGCCGCGGCCAGAAGCTGCTTGGCCTGGTATTCGTGAATTTTCATGATGGAATCGCCGTCATCGAAAAGAAGTTCATCGCATTGCGCGGCGCATCATAGCGGTCGCATTGGAAGGATTCCAGCGAGCGCGCCGTGAGCTCGCCGGCAGCCGCGCATGGCCCATTCGGTCCCGAAAAGACCGCCAGCGGGGGGAGGGAATTGCAAATTGGCCATTGTAAATTGGCCATTGCAAATTGAAGGAGTTGATGGCGAGAGATGCGCTGTCGGACAATCTTGTGCGGCAGCCGGGGGATCGTTCAAATGTGCGCTTCGCGGAAACGCGCCAGCACCTGTTCGGGCGTGGCGGTGCCGGTCACGCCGAGCTGCTGGATTGTGATCGAGGCGACCAGGCATCCCAGGTGGGCCGCCTGGGCATGCGTCGCACCGGCGCACAGCGCCGATACGATGCCGGCGGTGGTGCTGTCCCCCGCTCCCACGATGTCGGTCGGGCCATTGACGGCAATCCCCGGAATCTGGCAGGCCGTTTCGCCGCTCGCGCAGAGGATGCCGTCGGGCCCAAGCGTCGTAAACACGGCGCGGCCGGTGCGCCGCGACAATTGGCTCGACGCGGCCCAAACGACGGCGGGCCGGTTGGCAGGCGATAACGTTGCTGCGTCCTGCGATCTGCCGACCGCCCCCAAGAGCTCGTGCATGTTCGGCTTGGCGAGAACGTTTCGGAAGTGGCCGATGTGGCTGCGGCTGTCGGCCAAAAAGATGCATTGAGGATGCCGCTGAGCCAGCAGCGACAAGTGGTCCCGCACGGCATCGGTGACGACTCCGTGGTTGCGCTCGGTCACCTGGTCGGCAATGATGATGGCGTTGACTCGGGAGGCAATGGCGTCGAGACGGGCGATCACGTCGCCGTCTTGCAGGGCAGGGGGCGCCGAGCGGTTCTTGATGTCGAGCCGGTTCAACTCGCGCGGCGGACCATCGAGCCGCGACAACATCGGCTTGGTGTAGGTCGGCGTCATGCGATTTCGGCTGACGATGATGCCCTCGGCATCGATGTGTCGATCGCGCAGGGCGCGCAACAGCTCAAATCCTTCGCCGTCATCGCCGATCACCGAGACGGCGCTCAACCGCCCGATGCCGAGTGCCCTCAGGTTGTTCAAGACGGTACCGCCCGCGCCTGGATAGCAGCGAACGCGCACGATCTGATAGGCATCAAGCCCCGTTTCGACCGAACTCTCGGTGAGACTGCCGTCGAGATCGAGATATTTGTCGAGAAACAAATCTCCCACAACCGCAATCGAAAGTCCCGGCAATGCCGCGAGAATTCGCTGTAAGGCCGGTTCGTCGAGCATGAGATACTTGTAGAATTCCAGCTTTGAATTTTCCAGTCCGCCATGATTGACGCTCTCAATCCGGCGGACTCATAATGACCGTTTCGCCCGGCAAACGGCCATCGTCGTTCCGCAGGGCGGGAGCCACAATCGGACATCGCCGGAAACCGGAGTCATCATTTGAAGATCAAGCACGCGGTCCGTTTCTCTCCGACACGTTCGATCGTCCGCGCCGCGCTCGTTTTGGGCGTCGTATTGGCTTCGATCCTCAGCGCCGCGCCGCTGATGGCTCAACAGGAAAAGGCGCCGGCGGTCAAGAAAATTGAGCCCGACCCCGAATACGTGCGGAAGATGATCCCGATCAAGATCAGCGGGACCTATGAAGGAGGCGAACTGGTTGAGCTGCGCCTGCATGATCGCATGGCGTATCTCGTGAAGCCGACGGGAAAAGTCGACCCGCAAAAGCGTTGGATTTGGATATTCCCGTTTTGGCTGGGAATCAACGACGGATACGGCAGGCTGCATCACCGCATGTATGTCGAAAAATATCTTGCCGAAGGCTTCCACGTCGCCGGCATCAACGTCGGTACGTCGTGCGGGAGTCCGGCTGCGGCCAAGGTGTGCCACGAGTTTTATGAGCAGCTTGTGCGCGACCATAAGCTGAACGCGCGAGTTCGTCTGCTCGGCCAGAGCAATGGCGGGCTGATGGCCTATGCCTGGGCCTTCCGGCATCCGGGATGCGTGGCCCGGATCGCCGGCATTTGCCCCGCGACCGATTTCCGCACGTGGCCCGGCCTGGCGAACGTCATTGCCTTTCCTGAAAAAGGGCTCGATTACGAGATGTCGCTCGAGGCATTGGCCGGCCGCGTCGCCGAATTGAACCCCGTAGACAATCTCGCCCCGCTGGCCAAATCCGGCGTCAAGATTCTGCACATTCACGGCGACAAAGACGACCTTGTGCCCATGCAAGAAAACTCGACCGAGCTGGCTCGCCGCTATCGCGAGTTGGGCGGTTCGGCCGAGATCGTCGTCATCAAAGGTTTGGCGCATGGCGGCAAAGAGCTCTACGAATCAGACCCGCTCCTGGCCTTCCTGATCGCCCCGGGAGGCAGCGACGGGCGACGGGAGGAAGTATCGTCGGGCAAGTCGCCGCGGCGGCTGCTCGAAAAGTATTTTGAGCCGCCGGAAGAATTCGCCGGGCAGTTTGGCTCGTATCGTTCGCCGCTCAAATTTGCCGATGGCACGCCGGCCCGCTCGGCTGAAGATTGGAGAAGGCGCCGCAAAGAGATTCTCGACACGTGGCATCGCCGACTCGGTCCCTGGCCGTCGCTGGTCGAGCGGCCGGCCCTCGAGCGCCTGGAAAGCGTCGAACGTGACGGATACACGGAGCATCATGTGCACGTCCAAGTTTCGCTCGACGGCAAGCAGGCGGATGGCTTTCTCTTGATTCCGAACGGCGCCGGGCCTTTTCCGGCGGTCCTTGTTCCCTTCTACGAACCTTTCACCAGCATCGGCCGAGGCGAGAACGGGCGCGGGACGCACGATTATGGCTCGCAGCTTGCACGCCGCGGCTATGTGACATTATCGATCGGCACGCCGGGTTCGCTAGAAAAGATCGGCCTGGACACTCGGCAATTGCTTGTGCAAGCCGGCGCCCAACAGCGCCGGCAGCCGTTGACGTTGCTGGCCTACGTGGCCGCCAACTGCCATACGGCTCTCGCGCAGATGCCGGAAGTCGACCCGATGCGGATCGGAATCATCGGGCTTTCGTACGGCGGCAAGTGGTCGATGTTCGCCTCGTGTCTTTATGAGAAGTTTGCCTGCGCGGTCTGGTCTGAC
>Ga0070735_10003954_pt1 | contig 12706 bp, 9 predicted proteins | sample Coa_R1_FD_66443 | JGI IMG/M metagenome (GOLD analysis project Ga0070735, IMG submission 66443) | Surface soil microbial communities from Centralia Pennsylvania, which are recovering from an underground coalmine fire - Coalmine... | ecosystem: Environmental > Terrestrial > Soil > Unclassified ...
TCGCGATGAGCTGCCGCAGCGCGTCCAGCCGCTGATCGATGAACTTCATGTACAGCTTGATCCGCTCATCGGGGTGAATGGCGTTCTCGCGGATTTGCTGGACCTCATCCGGCGTCAGCGGATCCTTCTGATCCTCCTGAGCGTACAGACGGGGTGCAATTCCCACGACGAGCACAACGGCGAGGAAGCAGGCAATGCGGCGACCCATGACAGCCTCTCCTTCGACCATCTTGGATGCAGCGCGCGCCGGCTTGCAAGCGGCGCTCACGCCAGCCCTGCTCTAGCGCGCCCATCAGGCAGAGGCTGAAAAGACCAAAAAAAGGGCCCCTCGAGTGAGGGGCCAATCTGCCTTGGTTCTCTCGTTGTGTGAGAGCCTGGTTGCTGGTTCCTTACTGCTGAGGAGCCGGTGGCTGCGACGCAGCACCCTGAGGGGAGGGCTGCGCGGAAGATGGCTGCGTCGCACCATTCGGCGAACCGCCGTTTCCGGACGGGTTCAAGCCAGCTAAACTGTTTTCCATCAGGCTGATGCGCACCACGCTGCCGGGAGCGGTCGTGCCGTTCTCGTCCACCGCAGCATTGCCCATCGCCACTTCGTGAATTCTCCAAACCGGAATCTGGTGCTCGACCAGGTACCGGGTAACCGACTCAGCAAGCCGCTGCGAGCTCTCGATGCCCACCATGCCGCGCGAGCGCGAGTAACCCTGCACTTCGACCACATAGCCCTTCTGGTTCTGCATCTGCGAGACGATCTGATCGAGCGCGTCCTTCGCCTTCTCGTTCAGCACCGTCTGGCCGGGCCGGAAGCGGATGTCGGTGTTGGTAATCGGGTGATACTGGTCGAGGCCGCTCACGGTCGCGCCCAGCTGGTTGGTCTTGTCGGAAGCGGTCTGCGCCAGCTGCTGCGCCTGCTGTGCCTGCTGGTTCGCCTGCTGCGCCGTCTGGTTCGCCTGGTCGGCGGTGGACTGGGCCGCGCGAATGCCGTTCTGCGCCCGCTGATCCACGTCCTTGATGTCCCGGGCGTTCTTGGCCTGCAGCTCATCCAGCTCGTTCAGCCGGTCTTTCACCGGGTTCATCTCGCGGCTCACCCACTTCTTGCGGGCGAAGGGGTTCATGTGTCCCCAGAAGCCTTCGTGCGGCTTGGTCTCGAGCGGTGCCTGTCCCGTTCCGGTTTCGTTCGTTGTCTGTGGCTGCGGCTGGGGGTTGGTGGTAGCACCCGTCTGTACCTGAGGCTGCTGCTGTTGTGCAACCGCGGGAAGTCCCAGGCTGGCCGCGACCAGCAGCGCCGAAATCGATCCGGGCTTAATCATGTTCTTCATCGCTCTCTGTCTCATGGCTGGCATTCCTTCTGTATGTTTCACTTCGTCTGTTGGACCCTTTGGGAACACACTCCGGAAGCTGCGCAGCATCCTGACGTGGGGACATAGAGCATCTGCCATGCCAAACCTCGGGGAGCGTGGCCAAGGGCGATTAGACGAAGACGTACCGAATTGATGTTGTTGTACTTAGAGGTGTTTTCGCGAAATCAGCGAAGGATCTTGCCAACAGCCGCCGTCCCCGGTCGGCCACAAACCGGGAATTTTTTCCCGCCTCGCCAAAAGCGGGCTATGCACTATTTGCCGGTCACCTGGATGATCCGAATCTCCGGGTAGTTCTGGTTCCAGTCCTGGGGAACGCTGTCGAAGATGAGCCGGAAATCGCGCGTCTGCCCCGGCAGGATGGGCGCGGCGCCGACCGGCTGCAGGTCCACATAAGGCTGCCGGGTACGGACGAGCATCAGCGGCATGGTCGCTTTCTGGGCGATGGGCTCCGTAAAGCCGTGAAAGGCCACCTGAAGCGTAATTCCGGTAACTGTCTCCTGTCCTTTATTAGTGATTTGCCCATCCAGGTAAGTCGTCTGGCCGCCGACCATGCTGCCGGACTGGCTCATTTGCAGGTTGCTGATGGGCAGATTCGCCGCGTACGGATCGGCGGGCGCCAGACCCTTGCCGGCTGTATTCGCGGGCGCCGACCGATGGGTGGCGACCAGAATCACCACAAGCACAAGGACGACGACCGCCCCAGCGACGATCCACGGCACGACCGAACGCCGCTCCCGCTCTCCCGAACCCGGCGGCGAAAACATCCCTGGCTGCGATCCCGATGCGCTCATCGTGCAGATTGTACAACCGCGTGCGGATCACCCATACAGCCGTCAATGGCGTGGGATTCTCCGCGTTCGCTCCCGGGAGTGGCCATGGCCTCGGCAGACGCGCGAGGGTACGATCAGGTGCGCTGTTACAAATCCGGCAGGAATCGATCCCGGAATGATCATCGACTCGCTGATGCAGGATCTTCGCCAGGCGGTCCGCCTGCTGCGGCAGTCCCCCGGCTTTGCTCTGCTGGCCATCGTGTCGCTCGCGCTCGCGATCGGCGCCGATACGGCGCTCTTCTCGGTCGTCAACGGGGTGCTCCTGAATCCGCTGCCGTACCCGCAATCGGGCAGGCTGGTGACGATCTACGAAAAGAACGCCGGACTCGACAAGGCGCCCATCAGCTACCTGAATTTCCTCGACTGGCAGCGCGAGACGCGCACCTTCGCCTCCATGGCCCTCTACCGCCACGAAGACTACACGTTCACCGGACGCGCCGAAGCCGAGCGCGTCAACGGCTTCATGATTTCCGCGAGCTTCTTCTCCACGCTCGGCATCCGACCCATCCTCGGTCGCGACTTCCTTAATGACGACGACCGCCTCGGTGCCGCTCCCGTCGTCCTGCTCGGCGGCGGATTCTGGAAACGCCGCTTTGGCTCCTCACCAGACGTCCTCGGACGATCCATCGAGTTGAACGGCGTCGCATACACGGTAGTCGGTATCGTGCCTGCCGACTTTTCGTTCTATGGAGTGCAGCGCGACGTCTACACACCTGTCGGCCAGTGGACCGATCCTTCGTTCCGCGACCGCCGCGTGGATGAAAGCGCTCATGCCGTGGGTCGCCTGCTGCCGGACGTCACGCTCGCCCAGGCACAGGACGACATGAATGCCATCGCCCGCGACCTGGCCGCTACCTATCCTGTGGCGGACAAGAATGTCGGCATCACGCTCGTGTCGATGAAGCAGGACATCGTCGGCAGCGTGCAGGAAATTCTGGTTGTGCTACTGGCCGCTGTCGGTTTCCTGCTGCTGATCGCCTGTGCGAACGTCGCCGGGCTCTTACTGGCGCGCGCCATGAAGCGCTCGCATGAGTTCGCAGTTCGCGCAGCGCTGGGCGCCAGCCGCAGCCGCATCATCCGCCAGTTGCTCGCCGAAAGCCTGCTGCTTTCCGGCGTCGGGGGCGCGCTCGGCCTGCTGCTGGCGTTCCTCGGAACGCGAGCCGTCATCGGCCTGTTTCCCGCCGCTCTGCCGCGAGCCGGAGAAGTGGGACTGGACGCGCACGTCCTCCTGTTTACGCTGTGCGTTTCTTTGCTTGCCGGAGTGATCTTCGGGTTGGCTCCGGCGTTCCGCGGCGCTCGGGTTTCGCTGCAGCAGGTTCTGCGCGAAGCCGGACGCGGATCCAGCCGCTCCCGCCATCATTTGCAGGGGCTCTTCGTCGCGGCGGAAGTTGGCCTGGCTCTGGTTCTTCTGGTCGGAGCCGGCCTGACCATCCGCAGCCTCGCCGCGCTCTGGCGCGTGAATCCCGGATATACTCCCGACCACGCCATCACCTTCACCATGTCGATCCCGTCGACGCCGAAGACCACATCCGCCGACACGCGCGCCCGGCTCCGCCGCTTCGACGATGCGATGCGTTCCGTGCCCGGCGTCGAAGCCGTCTCCCTGACGCTCGGCTCGCGTCCCATGATCCACGACTCCAGCCTTCCTTTCTGGATCGTGGGACAGCCGAAGCCGGCCAACGACAACGATATGCCGCAGGCGCTCTTCTACCTGGCCGAAGCCGGGTTCCAGAAAGCGATGGGCATTACCCTCGAGCTCGGCCGCTTCATCAGCCCGCAGGATCGCGAAGGCACGCCGATTGTCGTCGATATCGACGACTACTTCGCGCAGGCGTACTTCCCGCACCAGAACCCCATCGGGCATCATATCCACCTCGCCCTCTTCGATCAGGACGCGGAGATCGTCGGAGTTGTCGGACACGTGCGGCAATGGGGACCGGGCAACGATCCCAAGTCTGCCATCGAAGCGCAGTTCTATTACCCCTACATGCAAACACCGGAGAAGCTGATGCCGCTGCTCGCCGATGTCTCCGCCGTCGTGCTGCGGACTGAGGGTGATCCGACCACCGTCATGGATCCCGTGCGCCATGCCGTTGCGGGCGTTGATCCTGGCGCCGTGATCTATAACGTGGAAACGATGCACGAAGTCATGGCCGATACGCTGGCTCCGCGGCGGCTCACCATGATGCTGCTCGGCATCTTTGCCGCCCTGGCGCTCACGCTCTCCTGCGTCGGTCTCTATGGCGTCATCTCGTACGTCGTGGGTGAGCGCACCCGCGAGATCGGCGTGCGCATGGCCCTCGGCGCCCGCCGCGGCGATGTTCTGCGACTCGTGCTTTCGCAAGGCGCGAAGATGGCGCTCGCGGGAGTAGCTGCCGGCACTCTAATGGCGTTTGCCCTGACACGGCTCATCCGCAGTCAGCTCTTCGGCGTCTCTGCGCACGACCCGCTGACCTATTCCGCCGTCGCCGCGCTGCTGGTGCTGGTGGCTCTGGCCGCCTGCTACATCCCGGCCCGAAGAGCCAGCCGCATCGAACCTGTCATTGCCCTGCGCTGCGAATAGCTCTCCTCATTAAACTGTCAGCAGGAGCTGTGCATGCGTTCGTCTCCGCGCGTCTGGTTGCGCATTGTTCTCGTCTGCGTTCTGGTGGCGCTCTTCTGGTACCGCTTTGTTCCACATCGCGCGCATCCGCGCCTCACGCCGCAAATGGATCTCTCCATCACGAACCCGCTGAACCAGCCTGGCGGCGGGCCAGCTCCCGATGACGCCTACGTTATCTATTCCGCGCTATATCAGCAGCCCACGAATGAACCCCTTGTCTTCGGGGAGAACTCGCAGACGGACATCCCACAGGTCGGAAGCAGCTGTCTCAAGCCCTCCACGCAGGAACAGCGTGAGTTGAGCGACGCGTTCAATGCCGCCAATGCGCAGAGCCATGGATGGGAATCGAAATTCTCCATTCCGCAAGGTTACCGCATTCTGCCGCCCATGCAGACCGCCGAGGCGATCGCCTGCATCCGGCAGCACGGTCACGGTCCGGCCAGTTGCTCCGCCTACAAAGGGGTCCTGCACGTGCGCTTTCTCGGCGTCCCCGGCGTCGACAAGGCCGGAACACACGCACTCGTCTCCGTGATCAAAAGCTGCGGCCCCGACTGCGGCAGCGGCGGCATCTTTGAAGTGGAGAAAAGCGGAGACACCTGGAAGCGCTCGCCCCCGAGCAACTTCACAACCGACTGCAGCTGGATGTATTAAGGGGAGCGCTTCGCTATTCCTCGTGCAGCAGGATGAGCGGATCGATGCTCAGCGCCCGCTGCGCCGGAATCCACGTGGCCACCAGGCCGAGGAGACCCATGGTCAGCACCACGCCGGTTAAGACCAGCGGATCGCGCGGCGTCGCCTGATACACAATCGACGCGAGGACGTGGCTCGCGAGCACACCGAGTGCCAGACCCGCCGCCGAGCCAATCGCCAGCAGACGCACGGCACGGCCCAGCGCTGCCCGCAGCACCTCCCTTCGCTGCGCGCCCAGCGCCATGCGGATTCCCAACTCCCGCAGCCTGCGGCTCACTGAATACGCCGCCATCCCGAAGATGCCGGTGATCGACAGCATCGCCCCCATCAGGCCCATGACGCCGAGCGCCAGCGTCGCCATGCGCGCCGGAAACAGGATCGGCTGCAGCAGTTCATTCCAGCTCCGGACTTCCGACGGCAGCCCCAAATCCACTTTCCGAATTTCCGCCCGGATTGCCGCCGCCAGCCAGACCGGATCGCGTTGCGAACGAAGCACCAGCCAGGCCGCGGCCATGGGGCTTTGCGCAAAAGGCACAAAGATCGCCGGCTCGTGCTCCTCCGTAAGCGTGAGATATTTCCCGTCCTCCATGACTCCGGTCACCTGCACGCGCGTGCCGTCCTTCAGCTTGAAATACCTCCCCAGAGCCCCGTTTACTGAACCGAACATCTTCTCCGCAAAACTTACATTCGCAATCGCCACCGCGGGAGCGTCCTTGCCGTCCTGCCAGGTGAAGTCTCGACCCGCCAGCAGCGAAGTGCGCGCCGCCTCCAGATACCCGGGAGAAATCCCATACGCAAAGGGAGACATTGCCGCATGCAGCGGCGTCAGATCCCCGGCATTTTCGCGAAAGATCGGCTGCTGATCCGCTCCCGTGTACACCAGGGGAGGATAGTTGTTCACCAGCCCGACATTCTGCACACCCGGAATCCCTTCCATCGCGTGGATCAGCCGCTTCTGCATTGCGGGTATCTCCGCGCCTGAATACCCGGCCTGCGCCAGGTCGACGCTCACCATCGCGGTGTCGCGCGGCTCAAATCCGAAATCCCCATGCAGCGAGCGCATCAGCCCGCGCACGGCCACGAGAGACGCCGTGACCAGGACGCCGCAAATCGCCACCTGCACCACCAGCAGCGCGTCGCGCAGGCTCACACGCCGGCTCACCCGCAGGCCGGGCCCCGCTTTCACGATCTCATACGGATGCGATCGCAGAATCTGCCGCACCGGCACAAGGGCGAACAGGAATCCGCTGACCAGCGCCAGGGCGAGAGCCACGATATAGATCTTCGCGTCCGGTGCGACCGGAATCTGGATGGGAACCGCGGGAATCGGGTGCCAGGCGCTGATACGCCGCAGCAGGACAACGCTCAGCGCCAGTCCAACGACTCCGCCCGCCAGCGAGACCAGGACCGCTTCTGTGAAGAGCTGCCGCAAAATGCGCTTGCGGCTCGATCCCAGAGCAAGCCGCAGCGCCACTTCCCGCGAGCGGTCCGAAGCGCGCGCAGCGAAGAGGCTGCCGAGATTCGCGCATGCTCCCAGCAGGATCAGCACAGCCAGAAGCATCAGCCCGCCGATAAACGCCTTCACTCCTCCCGCAAAGGCCGTCAGCCCCACACGCCCCAGTACGACAGGCGTCCTTTGGCTAAATTCCTTCGGATACGTCTTCGCCAGATACGCCGCTACATTGCTGCAATCGGATTCCGCCTGCGCCTGCGTGATGCCCGGCTTCAGGTGTCCGAAGCTCTCGAAGACCCCATGCTGATCCGTACGCACATCCTGCACATCGCCGGTGGAAGCAGACAGCGGAGTAACGATGGGAACGAAGAAGTCCGGTGACATGAACATCAGCGTTCCGATGAACCCAGGCGGCGTCACGCCAACGATCGTGAACGGACGCTTGTTGATCTGGACCACGCGCCCCACCACTCCGCGGTCTTCGTGAAAACGCCTGTGCCAGTATGCCCAGGTGAGCACCACGTAGGGAGCACTGTTCTGTCCGCGCTCATCCGACGCGTGAATCACCCGCCCGAGATAGGGCTTGATCCCAAGCACGTCGAAATAATTGCCGGTGACCGAGAAACCATTGGCCGGCGCCGGGTCGTTCCCGGTGTCCAGCGCCACAAAGGCGAAGCTGAATGCCGCCAGATCGACGAAGCTGTGATTGCGGTCGCGCAGGTCCTTGTAGTTGGCATACGACTCGAATCCGGGATCCGATCCATTCGGCAACCCGATCAGCGACTCGCCATGCGGCACATTGAGCGGCCGCAGGATCAGCCCGTCCATCAATCCAAACACAATGGCGTTAGCGGCAATGGCCATCGCCAGCGTGACCACAGCAGCTACGACAAATCCCGGCGACTTGCGCAGCACACGAAGCGAATATCGGATATCCGCCAGCAGCGTCTCGAGCCAGGCTCCGCCCAGCGCTTCGTGGCTCTCCTCACGGAATTTCTCCACACCGCCGAACTCAATCCTTGCCTGCCGCTCGGCTTCGGCCCGGCTCAGCCCCTGACGCTCCAGATCGTCAGCGCGCAGCGCGATATGCTCGCGCAGTTCCTCGGACACTTCCTCAGCGAGCACATCACCGCGGAAAAACTTGCTGCTAACCGACCGCAACCACGCTGTGATTCGCATCTCCGCCCCCGCTATAGCAACGATCCGCTGCCCTTACACTTCTTCCGGCCGAGCTGCCAGAGCCGCTCCAATCGCCTCTGCCAACCGGTTCCAGCCTTGCGTTTCTTCTTCCAGGCGCTCACGGCCTGCCGCAGTCAGCTCATAGAACTTCGCGCGGCGGTTGTTGTCCGATGTTCCCCATCTCGCATGCAGCAGGCCCTGGCGCACCAGCCGAAATAACGCCGGATAGAGCGCGCCCTGCTCGACCAGCAGCGCCTGGCCGGAGATCTGGGCGATTCGCAGCAGAACGCCGTACCCGTGCAGCGGTCCCAGCGAGACTGACTTCAGGATCAGCAGATCGAGCGTGCCGGGAAGCAGTTGCGCCTGTTCGCCCATTCCGGTGCCCTCCTAACATGCTTAGGGAACATAGCTCGTTCTCTCCTAAGCTGTCAAGGGGAAAGGCGAAGCTTTTGCTTGTCGTTGGGATTGCGAAAGCCTCAGAGAGCGCCAGGTCAGAGCCGAGCGCCCGGACGACCACTCCCGCCGCCAAGCCGGTGTGAGATTTGTCACAGCCCACGCCCCGCCGCAGCACGGAAGATCAATATGTCTTCCCGGCCCGCACCTCCTCCCCAGCCGTTCCGGAGATGCGACAATCAGAAGGACGTCTTCCTATGCCCGCATTTGGCAGTTTTTCTCTTCTCGTGGCGCTGGTTCTCAGCGCCTGGTGCCTCATCGCCGGAGCTGTTGCGCTGCGTCTGCTGTCCACGGGCCAGCAGGCAGCCATCTCGCCTGAGCGCCTGGCCGAGACCGCCCGCCGCGCCGGCATCGGCAGCTTTATCGCCACTTCCTGCGCAGCGTTCGCCCTTGTCTGGGCCGCATTTTCCAATGATTTTTCAGTCGCCTACATCCTGCAGCACTCCAACCGGGCCCTCCCATCGGCCTACAAGTTCGCGGCGCTTTGGTCCGGACAGGAAGGCTCTCTGCTCCTCTGGGCGTGGCTGCTGACCGGCTACGGATTCGTCCTGCGCCTGCGTCACAAAGTCGACGTCACCCTGACCGCCTACGCCTCCACGATTCTCGCCGGCATTCAGGTCTTCTTTCTGCTGCTGGTCAACTTTCCGGCGACGCCCTTCTCGCTGGTTACCGGTGCGATCCCGCCCGACGGCAATGGCCTCAACCCGCTGCTGCAGTATCCGGAGATGGTCATCCATCCCCCGATGCTCTACCTCGGTTACGTCGGCTTCTCCGTGCCCTTCGCCTTCGCGCTGGGCGCGCTGATGATGCGCTACCCCGGCGAAAAGTGGATCCACATCACACGCCGCTGGACGATGGTCACCTGGCTGTTTCTGACCGTTGGCATCTTCCTCGGCATGCACTGGGCCTATAACGTCCTCGGATGGGGCGGCTACTGGGGCTGGGACCCCGTAGAAAACGCCTCGCTGATGCCCTGGCTCACCGGCACCGCCTTCCTGCACTCGGTCATGATGCAGGAGAAGCGCGGCATGATGAAGTCGTGGAACGCCTGGCTGATCTTCTCCACGTTCCTGCTGGCCATCCTCGGCACGCTGCTCACGCGTTCCGGACTGGTCAGCTCCGTTCACGCCTTCGCGCAGTCAGCGATCGGCACCTGGTTCTGGGTCTTTCTGGTCATCGTGCTCGGCGTCTGCACGTTCACCTACATCCTGCATCGCGACCACCTCAGAACCGAACATCATCTGGAATCGCTGGTCTCCCGCGAATCGAGTTTTGCCTTCAACAATCTCGTTCTGCTGGTAGCCTGCTTCACGATTCTCTGGGGAACGCTATTCCCGGTTCTCTCGGAATACGTGCAGGGCTATCGCGTCACCGTCAGCGCGCCCTGGTACAACCGCATCGGCGTACCGGTCGGCGTTTTCCTGCTCTTCCTCACCGGCATCGGACCGCTGCTCGCCTGGCGCAGCACCTCCATGCGCAGCATCCGCCGCAACTTCGTCATCCCGGGCATTGCCGCGCTTGTCATCGCCATCGTATCCATCCCGCTCGGCGTGCATCCCTGGACCATCTTCACCACCGGCGAGCAGGGAGCGTTTTATGCGTGGATCACCTTCGCGCTGGCGGCCTTCGTCATCACCGCCATCTTTGCTGAGTTCTTCCGCGGCGCGCGCGTCATCCAGCGCCACACCGGACAGAATCTGCTTTCTTCCGTCGTCCAGCTCACGCGCCGCAATACGCGCCGTTACGGCGGCTACATCGTGCATTTCGGCGTGGTGCTGATGTTCATCGGCTTCGCGGGCCAGGCGTTCAACACGAGCAAGCAGATGACGATGAACTTCAAGCAGAGCATGTTCATCGGACCCTACCGCATCGAGTGCGAAGACTTCTCGCAGGACACGAACGCCAATTACGACACGACGTTCGCGATGCTGAACGTCTATAACCGCAGCGGCAAACTGATCACGAAGCTCGCTCCCGAGCTGCGCTTCTACCAGGCGAGCCAGCAGCCACAGACCATGGTGACAAACTACTCGACGCCGGCCTGGGACCTGTACGTCATCTTCGCCGGCACGGACCCCTCAACGGGTCAGCCGGTCATTAAGGCCTTCCTCAATCCGCTGGTCATGTGGATATGGATCGGCCTCGTCATCACCGTCATCGGTACGGCCATCGCTCTGGTTCCGAACCTCAGCGCGGCTCTCGCCTCGCAGCGCGTACGTGTCCCGGCAGCCATTCCGCAGGACGTGGTCGCCGCCGGAAAGGCGGGTGACTGATGCGTCGCCTCACCAATAAGATTGCGCGATTCGTAATGGCCCCGCTGATTGTCGCGCTTTGCGTCGTGGCGCTGGGTTCGGCCGACACGCAGTCACGTTTCGACAGCATCGGCCACCGCCTGATGTGCGCCTGCGGCTGCAGCCAGGTGCTGCTCGAGTGCGACCACATGGGCTGTCCCAACCTGGGCCAGGAAACCGCTGAGCTGCGCGCGGCCATCGCCCGCGGCGACGGCGATGATGTGATTCTGACCGCCTTCCAGAATGAGTACGGCCCCACCGTTCTCGCCGCTCCATGGCTCTCGCGCTTCAACATCGTCGCCTGGATCGTTCCGCCTGCCCTGCTGCTCCTCGGACTGGCCGGCACGTTCCTGCTGGTTCGCAAATGGCGCCTGCGCACGGTTCCGATGCCGGAGATTCCCCAGGACCTGCAGTCGACAGAGATCCGCGAGCGCATCAGAAGGGAAACTGAAATATGAGCACCATCGCCTCTGCCCTGCTGCTGATTGGCCTTTTCCTCTACGTCTTCTGGCCCGATCACAACGCCGAAGCGCAGCACGTGAAGACGCGTCTCGAGTACCTGCGCGAACGCCGCGACGTGCTCTACGACAATCTGCGCGACCTCAATTTCGAGTACCGCTCCGGCAAGTATCCGGAAGAAGACTACGCCGCGCAGCGCGCTGCCCTCGAAAACGAGACTGCCGACGTCGTTGCAGAAATCGATCTGCTGGAATCGCAGACCCTCACCGCTCCCGGCTCTGCCGCGCACATTTACTGAACAGGAACCCTCGCATGAAGCACCTCCGTACGTTCGCCCTGGCCGCCGCTGCCGCTCTTCCCATGTCGCTTTCCGCTGCCACGATTTCCGGCACGGCAATCGACAAGACGACCAACAAGCCCGCGGCCGGCGACACCGCCGTTCTGCTCGATCTGGCACAGGGCATGAACGAGTCGGGACGCACCACCGTCGACAAACTGGGCCACTTCACCTTCACCATCACTGATGGCGGCACTCCCCACCTGGTCCGCATCGATCACCAGAAGGCCGAATATTACGGATCGGTCCCGCCGAACGCGACCACCGTCAACATCGACGTCTATGATGTGGCGCCGAAAGTGGATGGCCTGCACACCTACGCTGACGTCTCGCGCATCGAGACCAACCAGCAGGGTCTGTCTGTCACCGAGAGCTTCTTCATCCGCAACGAATCGAAACCGCCGAAGACGCAGTTCGGGCCAAAGGCTTTTGAATTCTACTTGCCGGACGGTGCCGTCGTTGAGGGAGCCACCGCGACCAGCACCAGCGGCATGGCCGTTGCCGCTTCGCCAGTCCCCCTCGACGGCAAGAACCACTATGCGTTCATCTTCCCGGTTCGACCCGGAGAAACGCGCTTCCAGGTCGGTTACCATATCCCGTACAACGGCAGCCTGAACCTGAACGCCAAAGAGAGCATGCCCACCGACAACGTCGCCATCATGCTGCCAAAGAGCATGAGTTTCAGCGGCTCCGCCTTCCAACCGCTTCACGATGAACAGAACGAGCCCGGCATCAATACCTGGCTCGCCACGAACATCTCGCCGGAGAAGCCGGTGGACTTCACCGTCTCCGGAACTGGGTCGATGCCGCGCGAACAGCAGGCTCAGGGACAAAGTCAGCCCGGCCAGGGAATGGCTGCCGATCAGGGGCAGGGCGCCGATCAGGGGGCGCAGCAGGCCACTCGTCCCGGCGGCGGTCTTGGCAACCCGATCGACACGCCCGATCCGCTGAACAAATACAAGGGCTGGATTCTCAGCGGCCTCGGACTCGCGCTGGTCATCGCCGCGGGGTTCCTGCTGCGGACCCGGCCGAAGCCGGCCGCCGCTGCCACGCC